>ORMF010635218.1_pt1 | contig 76584 bp, 50 predicted proteins | sample 1779871 | NCBI WGS metagenome assembly ORMF01 (sample SAMEA104232316, study PRJEB22302) | groundwater metagenome | biome: forest; feature: aquifer; material: groundwater | place: USA | collected 2011-08-07 | depth 5.4 m | reverse complement strand
TTTTCGCCTCTGCCCGCCTCCAGATTTACGTCCAGGAAATAGGCGCCCAGGTTCAGTTGTTCCGGTATGGAAAGTTCCAGTTGTTCGCCCTTCACCATTTTTGTCCTGCTTAAGTCATGGAAGCCGGTCGGCATACACATATATGGCGGCAGTTGATATCTTTGGCCAGCAATGACCTGGAATCCAGTTTGAAGATTCTTCTACCATCGTGAGGCCGGGCCTCCGAGTGCGACTTGAGCTCCCGCCGGCTGCATTCCGATCTCCCGAGCCAGGGAGGGGGCCAGATGAATAACCTTTCCTCCCACCACCGTCATCAGGACCCGGATGTTGGCGATATCTTCTGCCGGGATTGTCAGGTAGTCCCTATCCAGAACCGCAAAATCGGCCCACTTACCCGGCTCCAGGGACCCAAGCACATTTTCCCGCAATACATAATAGGCGCCCCATATCGTGGCGATTTTCAGCGCCGTCTGCCGGTCCACCGCCTGATCGGCTCCGTACACCTTTCCATCCCAGCCTTTGCGAGTGATCATCGGAGTGACTCCCTCCGAGAAGATAGTCATGTCAGTGATAGGCAGGCCCCTGTCGATCTCAAACGTGTTGTAAATGCCACCCTCCACCAAACGCTTCTTCGGCACCACCCAACTGGCGACCTTTTCCCCGTAGATGTTGAAGATGGCCGGGGAAGCCTGCGTGATCTCAAACGAATCGCCGCTGGCAATAATGCCGAGTCTCTTGAGAATTGGCACCTGGTCCGGCCGGGGCCACATTACGCTATGGTCAAAGCCGTGCCGTTTGGCGCGAATTTGCTCCTCGGTCATTCCGGCGGCCTTGCTGGCCTGCACGATGATATTCATTATGTTGTCAATATCTCGATCTCCGGAGGTGTGCATATTGACAAAGCGGCCTCCCGCCTTGATGTAGTCGTAGAGGAGCCTGGCGTTGAGCGACCCCGGAGCGTAAGCGCACGACCGGCGGCGCGCCTCGACGTTGAGTGTGGGGTTTTTAGCCAGCAGGGAACCCGGCAATGGCTCCGCCGTCGTGCAGGCGGACCCAATCGAGATGATCGCCCCACCCATCCAGAGGGAGTCGGACCCTCTGCCGGCGCGCGTGGCCAGATCGGCCATCATAAATGGGTCCACGTAAAGGTAGTCTGGCCGCCAGTTCCAGGTCCACATACTGCGGATCGGCATCTGGCCTTTTTGGTCCAGGTCTCCAAAAACCCGGAGATTGGAGGGAGCATAGGCGTTGGAGGCAAAAGTAGTCAATCCATAGCCGGCCCACCACTCCAGGCCCAGGCGCATGATCTCCACCAACTGCGGGTAGCGATCTTTCATCATCACGTCCTGGAATATCCAGCGCATGGGAGTGCGGAAGGGGAAGCCGCCGGTATCGCTCACGGATCCAACCGTACCCCTGTCATTCTGGGCGAAAGGATTGACGTCCGGCTGCGGAAAGACCTTCCGGGATTCCTCAATGGCCTTCTGATTGAGTTCGACGGAAACGAACACGTCTCGCAAGACGACGGGATTATTGGGCGCGGCTCCGTCCAGTTGCTCCTTGGTGATCCGCTTGCCGTCCAACACATCAAATGTGACTGTCGGATCCATGCCCAACCGGCCGTAGCCTCCATTGCCGGCAGTGACGTACTCGTATTTTTTTCCGAGGGTGAAGATGAAATAAATCCATTGCCCCGGCTTGGCCTCCTTCACCGCTTGCGCCAGCGCTCCCGGAAAAGCCTTGACGTTCTCCTCCGGAGTGCCGTCCATTACACGGATCATGATCTGGTCGTCCGGAATATTTTTTTTCAGGATGGCCGGCGTTACCGCAGTCCAGTCCCACGGGTGCTCGTGCGTCAGGATGAAACCGGGGATTACCGTGCGCCCTTTCAGATCTATCACCCTGGTATCGGGTCCCGCCATGGAACGGATCTGCGCGTTGGCGCCCAGATGCAGCACCTTGCCGTCTTTGATATGCATGGCTTCTGCCACGGTCCCCAACTGGGATGAAAAGCCGTGGTCGTCTACCGTAATGATCTTGCCGTTGTAGAGAACCATGTCCGGCGCTGGTTGTTGCGCCAGGGCGGAAATTCCAGCCAGGAACACAACTCCCCAGAGTGCGATGGCGATCCTGCTGTTCTCTTTTCTCATGACTGCGCCTCCTGCGTGGTTTCAGCGGATGGTACCTCATTGAACCACAAAGAAATTTACGCTGTTGGACGTCCCGCCTTGGGGTTTCGGGTTCTTCACAACTACCTTGTAATCGCCGATCCTATTGAGCACCCGGCCCGGTATCGTGGCCGTCAGCCGGGTATAGATGGGGTTGAACGCCGTTTCCCGCAGCATCGTATTTTTCACTGGGGATGTCGCTACAGCCACACCGTCGAGTTCCACTACGGAGTCACCTACAAAGTTGGTTCCTTCGATGACCAATGGAACATCATGGAACTGGTGAGCCGTCATCGGGAATACAGCTCTTACGGAGGGGACAGGATCGGAAATATCAAAGGGCCGCCGCGCTTCGGCCAGCGGATTGACGAAGTCCGCATGATAGCGGGTATCCAATACCTTTCCGTCTTTGATCACCATATCTATTGTCTTGAAGTTCTTGATATCGGCCAGGGGATCTTCTCTCAGAACGATCAAGTCCGCCAGCTTGCCCGGCTCTACCGTGCCCATGTCGCGCTCTTGCAGGAACTCCGCGTTGTTCTTGGTGGCCGCCTGAATGGCCTGCATGGGCGTCAGCCCGGCCTCCACCAACAACTCCAGTTCCCGATGCAGGCAGATGCCGGGCAGGACGAAGGATGCGGCATCGCAGCCCGCCAGCATGGTTCCTCCCGCCTGCACAAACTTGCGGAGAAACGACTGCAAGTTCTCGTATCCGCGTTGGAGTTGGGCGCGCTGCTGGCTGTCCAATTGTTCGAAGGGTCGATAGGAAAGAATTTTCTCTCGAACATCGGCGGGCACGTATTGCAGATTGGGATCTTGCAACAATTTGGTATCTTCGGCCAAAAATTCCGCCCTGCGTTTGGCGCCCCAGCGCGCCGTATTGATCAGGTCGGGCTCAATCCGAACTCTCTTCTGAACCAACAAGGCGATCAAAGCGTCCACTTTGGATGGGTCCATGAAGGCGTGATACATCAAATACAGCGGGAAATCGACGGAGATTCCAAGCCGGACAAACGCTTGCAGTTCCCCGGCTTTGACGGGATCGGAGATGGTCGCCAGCGCCACTCCGGAGGCATGGGCGATGGCATCTACTCCCAACTCGGCGGCCTGCCGGGCGTCCAAACTCCCCAGATGCGCGATGACGTTGCGGCCGGCCTTGTGGGACTCTTCCGCGATGGCCTGAAGCTGCTCGGCGGTCAATTCCGTATAGGCCTTGGCAACCGCATAATTCTCCCTTCCCGGACCGGCATCTTGGATCAGCTTTCGGGCCATCTGGGCGCTTTCCAGCGGGCGGGTGAAGCTCATATCCCAAAGGAGCCGCCCGGTCAGGGGAGGAGTTGTCAGAAAGAGCCGGGGGCCGGTCATGCGGCCTTCCGCGATGGCTTTTTTCTGATTCAGTTGCCAATCTCTGGCGGCCAAGTCCACAGCCGACGTCACCCCGTGAGCCAAAAACAACTCCGGCATCCAATGTTCCCAATGGACGTGCATGTCGGTGAGTCCCGGCAATACGAATTTTCCGGCAGCCGAAATGACCTGCGCGCCTGCCGGGTAGGAGGCTTGCCCTTTCCGGGACACGGCCTCGAACTTGTTTCCCCGGATGACGATCACTGCATCCTGAACTGGCGTTCCTCCATTGCCGTCTATCAAGGTCCCCCCTTCGATCACGACTGTAGCCGGCTGCTCTCCCTGGGCAGCGGCGCTGGCTGTGATCATCGGGAAAAGAAGAAATATTACAAAAGTGAGAAAGTAATAGGCGGATCTCTCCATGATGATCATCTGAATGGTGCTCCTCCTGGGGTCATCGAAAAATCCCAAAAACGCGACGCTGGCGCTTCTCCTCTGCTGCGGTCCTTCTCAATTATTTCAGGTTGACCAGGAAGTAAGCCCTGTTGGAGGTCGTCCCCCATTTCGCCTGTGACAGGAACGGCCCGGGATTTCTCACCGAAATGGGAAAGATTCCAGCCCGTGCAATGAGCCCGGCATCGATGGTGACTTTCAGCTCCGTCTCACTCACCAGTTGCGTGCTGAGAGGCCTCTCCCCCCAATACGCCAAGGACTTGCTGGTGAAGTTGACTCCTTGAACCGCAACGGTCATGGTCGGCCCTCCTTCCGTCGCGGTATACGGAGCAAGGGCTTCGATCCCCGGACAGGGTTGCCCAAATGCCCAGGTGGGATCCGTTAAACCGGCAATGATCCGAACCCCTTCCTGGTTTGCCAGCTTCAGGGCATAGACCCAATCCGGCGCTTCCAGTTCGCCGCCCGCGAATGGATCCGTAAACGATGCGTGATAGGTTCGATCCAGAACCTTGCCGTCCTTAATGACCCACTGAATCTTTTGGGTGTTCCGGATATCCTGCAAGGGGTCGGCGTTGACGATCACCAAGTCCGCCAGCTTCCCCGCCTCGATGGTGCCCACCCGATTCAGAACCCGGTATCCCTCGGCCGAGTTCCGCGTGGCCGCCTGGATGGCCTGCATCGGGGTCAGGCCCGATTCGACCAACAGCTCCATCTCGTGATGGATGCCGATGCCCGGTGTTCCCCAGCCCACGAAAGAGGTATCATCTCCCGTCATTACTTTTCCGCCGGCTCGCACGAACTGTCCGATGAATCGCTCATAATTCTGGAAGCCCTTCTTCAGCCGCTCTCGTTCGGCAGGCTCCCAAGTGTCAAATTCTTTGTAGTTGGAAAGCCACTTGAAGCGGCTCCCCTCGGGAATGTACGCGAGCGAGGGGTTTCCCAGAAGGCTGTAGTCCGCCAGCTCCCATTCTTGGCGCTGTTTGGTCAGTCCCCGGCCTTCTGCAACCAGGTCCGGCTCCAAATAGACCTTGCGGTCCACCATCAGGCGGATCAAATCGGCGGCCTTCGCCTCATCCATCTCTGAATAAGGCCTGACGTCCAAGGAGTGCAACTCGACCTCGCCCCAACCTTGCCACTTCGATGGATCTTTGAGGATCGAGTAGCTGACCCCGGAAGCATGCTCCAAAATGTCTGCTCCGGCCAACACGGCTTCTCTGGCATAGACGGTCGGCCCGATCGGTTGGGCGTTCACGGGCAAGCCGCCTTTATGCGCCTCCTCAACGGCGGCTCGGAAGGCTTCCTCGGAAAGTCCCCGGTGAATATTGAGCAGATCGGCGCCCTCGGCAACCGCACGCTTGGCGAGCTCTCTCGCTTTCTCCACCGTCATAGGGCCCTGGCGACCCTCGTAAGTATACAGACTATACACGGCCCGCCCGGGCTTCACCGGTGCAATCAAACTTTCTGCCGCCACAAAAAGCCGCGGCCCCAGAACCCTTCCTCGCGCGATGGCTTCGCGACGGGCCAACTGGAACAGCCCGCCTCCCCCGATGTCAAATACCGATGTTACGCCGTGGGACAGCAGCAACTCGGCTAGAAAACCGGCGTAGTGAACGTGCGCGTCCATGAGGCCGGGAAAGATGAACTTCCCATCGGCGTGAAGCACCTGCGCTCCCGCCGGGTAGGAGTCTTGCCCCTTCCGGGAAACGGCCTCGAATTTGTTTCCCCGGATGACGATCCGTGCATCCCGAAGCGGCGTTCCTCCATTGCCGTCTATCAGCGTCCCTCCTTCGATCACGAGTGTAGCCTGCTGCTCTCCCTGGGCGGCGGCGCTGACTGAAATCATCGGGAAAAGTAGAAATATTACGAAAGTAAGCGAGTAATGGGCGGATCTCTTCATGGCGCTCCTCTGAGAAGTTACCTTAAGGGTCATCGAAAAATCCGAGAAATGCGACTCTGGCGCATTTCCGCTGCTCCAGCAATCCTGCCGGCGCCAGCCGGTTAATCGCCGGAACCGGCGATGTCACGCTTTGGATATTGCAATACCCAGGACCAACGAATCTGCCGCGAGGCACTGGCGCGGGCGGGAATTTTCTCGGCTATGGGAAAGATACCGACATACGACCGAGTCTTAAAAGCTGAGCTTCAAACCAAATTGAATCTGCCGCGAGGTCGTCGCTGTGGCCGTGATGACCCCTGCCGCGGGGCTGATCGCGCCGCCCGAAAAAACATTCAGACTGGGAAAGCTAAAGTTGGAGTGATTCAGGACATTGAAAAACTCTGCCCGGTATTCGACCTTCAGTCTCTCCGTTAAGGCAGTGGTTTTAAACAACGACAGGTCCAGTCCGCGGAGGTTCGGCCCTCTTAACGTCGCTTTCCCCAGGTTGCCAAAGGTCCCCGGCACCGGAAGTTGGAAGGCCCTTGGATTGAACCACTGATTCGGTCTGCCCAGGATGATCGGCCCGCTAAAAGCCGGATTCAAATTCGGCCGGTCCGGATTGCGGGTGTCTCCATTCCCCGACTGATTGGAGCCGACGGCAGGAGTAAAGGGAAAACCGCTCAACATGGTAAGGATCCAGTTCACCTGCCAGCCGCCGACCAGCTTGTCTCTCGCCCCACTCACGCCGCTCAACCAAGGCTTGCCGTGCCCCAGCGGCAACTCGTAACTGCCGCTGAGGCTCGCCTGATGCCGGATATCCTGAGCAGACGGCCCCCAATCCCGCCCCGCATCGTAGGGATTCAGCAGCGTCTGGGCTGCGTTTGCGGACAGGGGAGCCACCAGCGCGCTCCCCGTGTCCAAGTTTTTGGACCACGTGTAATTGCCCCGGAATTGCACGCCATGACTGAATCGGTGTGTCAGATCGAGTTGGAGGGCGTTATAACTGGCATTGCTCTCCGAATTCCAGAAATTTCCATTCGACAGGTAAGGATTGGGGCGGGCCGCTGGTACTCCTCCAGGACCAGCGGGGATGTAAAGTGTGCCCTGTGGCACCCTCACATCGAAAACCGGCACGCCTGGCGGCGCGCCCTTCTGCGCAGCTGTCAATACTCCCCCGGCCGAGCAACCTGCGGAGCTGGAGCAAATCTGGGCGTGAATGGCGTTGGGATCCATGGAAACGATTTGATGAACACTGCGGGATCCCACATAGGAGGCGTGAACGGCTGTATTGGGCGTGATTTGCTGCTCGACTGTAAAATTCCATTCCGTCGCCGTGGGCGTCTTCAGGTTGGGTTGGATCCCTTGTGGTGCATAAATAGCACACGGGCTGGGCACGCCGGGACCGCACGCCGGAGGGGCCGGCTTCCCCGGTTGAACCGGCACCAGCGCAGGGAAAGAAGCGTTTTGGCCAAAACTCACGTTTCCGTTAAAAGGCGGGACGCCATCCGGCTGAAAGCCCAGTTCGTCCTGGAGTTGATGATAGATCCCCAACCCGGCGCGGATCGAAGTCTTGCCCTTCCCAAACGGATCCCACGACAAGCCCACGCGGGGATTGAACAGCCACTTGGCATTATTTTCCGTAAAGATTTTGCCAACCAGAGGGCTGGTCAGCAGCACCCCATCGGGGCCGGGGATAAAGTTGGCCTCCCGGCCCAGAACCTCATTCCAGCCATTGGTGAACTCATGCCGCAAGCCGAGGCGCAAGGTCAGATTGGGACGTAACGTGATCGTGTCCTGAACATACCAAGCCCCCATCAACATCCGGTAGCCTACCGGGGTAGGATTGGGGACGCCGGTAAAACTGGTAACCGTCCCTTGCAGAAACGCCGTGAGGCTGGGAAACGCGGCCAGCCCGGCTTTTCGCGCCGAGCCACTCCTGTTCTCGGCCAGGCGCTGCAACCAGACACCGAAACTGATCTGATGTTTGCCTTGAATCCTTTGGACGTCATCGGCGTACGTAAACAGGTTTCGCGCGTACCATTGTAGTGATGTAATACTGCCGACCGGAGTAATGCTGCCCGACTGACCCACGCCGCCGCCGCCGGTGCCGGCTCCAATGGTCAAGTTTCCCGGGTGGACCCCGGAAAAGAAAGAAAGACTGGGCGGAAGAGGAACCAGCGGAGCGACATCGGCGAATTCCCATGCGCGGGAAAAGCCCACTCGAGCAGTATTGATGGTTTGCGGAGAGAAAATATGTTGTTCCTGCAAGCTGGCTACGTTGCTCTGAACAGGGAAGACGAGACCGAACAACGGATCCACTGCCGGAGTCACAGCGAACCCGTCATCAATGGCATAGTTTGCCGACACGGAATCCTTCTCCGAAAAGTTGTGGTCCAGCCGCGCCGTGCCATAATCTTGCCGGATCGTCTGCTTCGGTTGATTAAAGGACAGCGCAAACCCGCCTCCCAGGCTTCGTCCGTTGGGCAGCGGCCAGAGGGCCGTGAAGGGCAACATCCGCGGATCCAGCCCAGTTACGGGAGTCGGGACTCCCTGGGCGTTGGGCAATAACCCCTGGCGCGCATTCAGGTCCGGAACTATCGCCAAATTGCTGAGCCCCAGGCGCTGCCGGAAGCCTTCATAGTTGCCAAAAAGGAAGGTCTTATCTTTTCGAATCGGCCCGCCCAGCGCGCCTCCAAATTGGTTTCTCTTGAAGGACCCAATCGTCTCCTGGTCAAAAAAGTTCCTGGCGTCCAGGGCGCTGTTCCGCAGAAATTCAAATGCCGTGCCGTGAATCTGATTGGTGCCGGACTGAGTCACGATGCTGATTTGCGCGCCGGGCCGTTTGCCATATTCCGCCGAATACGCATCGGTCAAGACGTTAAATTCTCGAACGGCGTCAATGCCCAGCATTTGCCCGCTGGCGGAACTCGGCAACGCTACCGACTGGCCGGCACCCGTCATTTCCACCCCGTTCAGCAAAAACAGGTTCTGGTCCGGTCGCCTGCCCGCCACCGTGAAGAAGTTCCTCGGCCCGTTGGAGGATGTGGCCGTCGCGGTGTTGGTCGTAAAGTTGACTGCGCCCGCATTCAGCGCAATGAGGTTGTCGAAACTGCGGCCGTTGAGCGGCAAATCCTTCACCTGCCGTTCCCCCACCAAGCCGGAGACTGAAGCCGTCGTCGTATTCACCAGAGCCGCTTCCGCCATTACGACTACCTGTTGCTGTACGGCCCCCAGTTCCAGCCTCAGGTTCACCACCGCCTGCTGGCCTACCACCAGGTTGATCCCGGTTTGTACCTGCGATTTGAAGCCTTCCTTCTCTACCTTGACCTCATACCGCCCCACCGGGAGCGATAACACGCGGTAATTGCCCCCTTCGTCGGCCGTCGCCGTGCGAGTGGCCCCTGTTTCCAGGCTCGTGGCAATAACGGCTGCGCCGGGAATCGCTCCGCCAGAAGGGTCCTCTATCTTCCCCGTTATGGAGGCCGCCACTTGAGCCGACGCTAACTGACTACTGGCGACAAACAGCAAAGTCATCAAGAGCAGGCTGAAATGATCCAACGTCTTGCGTCCCGGCTTGAAATCGTTATGATACATATCTGCGCCTCCCTAATAAGGTTAGATAAAAAGGATTGCAGCACACGGAATAGCAGTGCTGGCCCTTCCTGTGTAGTAATCTATGATTTGTGCAACGCTTACGTGTGACCGGCGTTTCATCCGCATGTGATGCATAATTTGGACCAGTGGGAATATACGCCCATTTGCGACCAACCGAGCACAATGTTCTCTCCGGAGGGCATCCGCTACGAACCGCCCTTCCAAAAGCCCTCGAAACCCGTTTTCGCCACTGCTGAAACCGGATGTTTCACAGACCACTCCCTTCTGGGAACTTTCCGAAGAGCCGACTCTTGCATAACTACAGCCAGTGTCGCCGGAATTGCCCGGAACGTCGTTGAAAGTTAGAGCAGGTCTCAAAATTGCGCGAAATAGCGCTTCAATGGGGGCAAATGACACAACTGGCAAATAACACACAAGCCAGCACCATTCTAAAGATCAGAGAATTCAGGCCTTCTGAGATCTCTTCTTCTGTAAGCTGTATCGCGTTCAGGCTGTTGCAGGCATTTTTGAGACCGGCTTAGCGACCCTCGAACCTCATACGTTACGCGACCGCAACCTGATTCGGCCACCGGTTTCTTAGTCGCCTCGCTGGCCATCGAAGATACCAGCAAGGGAATCTGGCGGTAGCCGATGACCTTGCGGAATTGACGCTCGGCCACCACCAGGCCCGAGCCGACCCAGGGTTCGATGTGGTCGCCGTCGCGCCAGCGTTTCACGTTGCGGTACACCACCTCGACGATGGAAAATGCCGACTCGATCACGTTGGTGCAACACAAAGTCCGGCGGAGTTGATCGGGCACGCGCAGTTTGTGGACCGTGAGCGTCTCCTCCACGCCTTCCTCCAAACTGCGCGCCGCGCTGGGATTGAGATCCATCAACTCGCGATGCAGTAGGTCGAACTCAGCCCGGTAGGGTCGAGGACTGGCGCCATTGCTCCGCAGCTACTAAGTCCCACGGAGTTGCGGGCCACCATAGACGCGGAGCTCATCGCGCGGGCCAGGAACATTTCCATCAAGGTCGAGAATCCAGGGCAGTTTCTGGCACAACCGGAATGGGGCTCGACATCCAATACGGCGCAACTCGCAGTGAATTTTCGATTTTGATTTTATGACGCCCGCAGATTGCTTGTGACGCGCATTGACAATCCACTGTTCCGATCAGGCTTTGGGATGCAGAGTGCAATGCGCAAGAGTTTCCCATCCTGCCGTTCGCCAGAAAGTGGGTCGAAGCTCAACCCACTCGATTATTCCAAGGGCTGAATACGAACCACGTAGCTATTATCATCGCCGTACCAAACTGTTACTGGATTGGTCGAACTATCAATGTACGTTCTTCGGTTGAACGCATGGGGTTCTGGCAAAACATACTCTACCCATTGATCTGTTCGCGGATTGAATCGAGCAACCCGTCCCCCCTGTAGTTCTGGCGACCATACCTCGCCGTTCTTATCGGGCATTGCATCATAAAACGCGATATAGGGTCGTGTTGGTGGGTAATATTCCGAGGCGCGTTTTGTCTTCCCATCCATCTTTATCAAGGCGCCACCCCTTCCGCCAAACCAAGAGTTACCCTCCCAATCGAATCCCCCTTTTGCAGGACCTGATAAGGGGGTAGCGGTTTCTGCTTCCCACAGCTCACCGGTTTGAATATCCAGCATCCCGACCAGATTCCCAGGCCACTGGCCTCCGGACCAAAACCTCCCATCTTTGCTAATGGTACTATCATACGTGCCTCGCATCTTCTTAAAGGGCCACTGCTTAACCATCTTGCCCGTGTTTGGATCAAATTTGGCCGGCCCCCCTCTCGTAAGCCAGATCGAACCATCCGGGTGAAGCGCAAAATTTGCAAAACCGGGACTATTGAAGGGGGTTGTCGTTTCAATGCTAACTGACTTAAACTCCCCCGTTTTCGGATCGATGCTTGTTAGTTTGTGCGACCAGTTTTCTGAAACCCAAAGAATACCGTTCTCGTCAAAATACATCGACTGTATTCCCGGCAGAGCACCTGGCGTTGACGGAAGGCGATATTCCGTTACTTTTCCCGTGCGCGGATCTAGCTTCCCAACGTAAGGGGTCCGCTGGGATGGATACCAGAAGTTTCCTTTGGAATCACCCTGCCCGGAATGTAGAATTTGCATCACGTGAGGCACTTCAAATTCTGTTATGATCACTCGCGTGGCCTTTCCTCGGGGTCGTGGCAGCACGTAGAAAGGCTTATCTTTTGATTCGGGCCCCCGCACTTTGGCAAGCCAACCAGCCATAATATCCACTTCAGTTTCTCTGGGAAGCCCAGATCGCCCCTGAGCTCCGGGAGTATCCGCATCCGCCATGCGATTTATGAGAGTTGTTCCCTGGTAGTTAATCATCCTGTCCACCATCAATCGCCAGCCATGCTCGTCAAAACGATTGCGAAAAATGAGCTGATAGTCATGGCATATAGACGAGCAATTATGGTGAAATACCATCTTTTCCTCAGCTGTCCCAGGCAGATTGAGCATCCATTCCGCACCGGTTAGTTGAGCTGCAATCTCAGGTGTCGGTGGCAGCAAGTCGGACGTGGTGACTCTTTCCAGGGTAATCTCCTCCAACTGCTGAGTTCCACCCTCAATCTGTAACGACTCTTTCACGTAAGGCTTGTATTCTCGCGGCAGAGCAATCCGCAGGGTATACACACCGCGTTCTAACTTTGGAAATTCGTACCGTCCCTCTCCATTTGTATACACCGTAGTTCGGATATTATTGTCCGCGGCTATCAACTGCACCATGATGCCTTCTGGTAAGATTCCAGTTGTGGTCCGCACGAGCCCTTTTGGACCGCCTAAAAGACTAATGCCACCTTGTGCCATTGCACTGCGAATAACTAAATTCGGAAAATTCGCCAAACAAAGCCAAGCCCCAAACCAAATTACACATGCTCTCACGAACCTCTTAGTTGTCATGGGAATTCTCCTCTTTCTCCCGCTTCCTACTTCCAAAGTACCACCCAATCTTTTCAACTGAGGTACTGCTCAAGAATCAGCAGCGTGACGATCCTACTTCTTTATCGAGTTTTGTACCAAGGGTTGGGCAGTTGCTCCTCACCTTCATAACAACATTTGCCACTACGCAAATAGCTGAGCAAATCCGCCATGTCTACCTCAGTTAAACCATAGCGATAAGCCGGCATTAATGGCCCACCTTCTCTGATCTTTTCTGCTACTGCCTCATCGTTAACAGGTTTACCCGTGGTCATCAGCACAGAACGTTTGTAGATATCCTTGAGGAGAGGTCCAGCTCTCTCCTTCGTATACTTGTTGTGGCATACCCAACACTTAAAGAAATAGAGCTGCTCCCCGCGCGGCGGCCCGCTAGGTCCAGCTCCGTTGTAATTGTAAAGCCTAACCGAACGTTGCAAGTCGTAGGCTGCTGCTCCTTTCCCTGTGCTTAGGCCCTGGGAAGGAGCCTGCGCCACAGCCACCTTGTCCCCATACCTGCCCACGAAAAGAATTATCACTGCAACTGTCGCTACTATACGGCATACCTTCGCTCCTTTCATAAATGAAACCTCCTTCCCTTTTATCCTCTCTCCGTAAGTTCCAATCTTCTGTTATTCTATTAACCGAAATTTCCGATTTGAGCTTCCTTGTCTTCGATCTTTGCCGTAGCCGACAACAGAACCGCGGCCCGTAAGCGCGGGTTCTGCGGCCAGCCGGTCCGTTCGAAAGGCCGTTTCGCGGTGTCAATGGCGGCACGGCACTCGGCTTTACCACCTTCCGGTAGACGGCCAACGGTTTCGCCTGTTGCAGGGCTGATCGTCTCAACGCTGCGTTGCCCGCCGCCGGAGCTCCAAGTTCCGTCGATCCAATGTACAGCAACGGTGTTCATCGTGGTCGTACACATGACAACCTCCTTGCCGGAAAGATCTCACTACTCACTTTCCGTCTTCGATGGTAGGTGGCCAACGAGTATACACCCTTTCCCAACGTCCCAATCGCGAGCTTCAGTTTAGAATTGGTTTGGAATTTGAGGTTCTTTGGATTTGGTGAGTCTCAGGCGAGACATTAGCAAGGCCGCCGGGCCGCGCCCTGATTCAGCCGGGTGAGACTGAGACCTGGAACGATGCCTACCGGGCCGGCAATAAAAATTGAAATCGAGGAGGTCGCAGGAAGAGCAACGGGTGTATACTTTTGTCCGCTGGAAGACAACAGAAGACAGAAGAAGGTGGGATCGAACAAATGAAGAGAAAAAGATTCCTGTCACTCCTCGTACCTGTGTTGCTGGCAGTGGCGTGGTTGGCGGCGAACCAATTTCCCGCGGCAACCGCGCAGGGAACGAAGACAGCCGAGAGGCAGACCCTGGTCCTGAACCGGGCGCCCGTTCGCGTCATCCGAGACCAATATTCTTCCTTCAACGGCATCACGATGGATGAAACGCGCCGCGAAGTGTATATTGCCGACGATAACAACGCCCACATCATGGTTTACGACGCCGAGTTTCCTCCCACCAGTAAGGTAATCGAACCGCTCCGCCAGATTGCCGGACCCGAGACCCATCTGGGATATATCTGCACCGTTGCAATCGATCCCGACGACCAGACCTTGTTCACCGTGGACAACGACTGGAAAGATAATATGACGGTGTATCCAATGGGCGCAAAGGGCAATATCGCGCCGGTTCGCGAGCTGACCGTCGATCACGGAGCCTGGGGTATTGTCTTCGATCGGCAGCACAATGAACTCTTCATGACCATCGAACATGCGCACAAGATATCCGTCTACCGCAAAACAGCGAATGGCAAAGAAGAGCCGGTGCGTTTTATTCAAGGATCGGATACCAGCCTGGCGGACCCGCATGGCATATACGTGGACAACGAGACGAACGAGATTTTTGTAACCAATCATGGGAACTGGCGGAAAACGGAAGTCGGCGACACGGGCGTGGTCGTCTCTTTTAAAAGAACAGAGGAATCGGACCCGACCAAGCAGTTTCCTCCGTCCACGGGGAAATTCCTGCCGCCGTCCATCACGGTGTATGCCCGGGAGGCGCAGGGCGATGCGAAACCGTTGCGCACGATTTCGGGACCGGCCACGCGGCTGAATCTGCCGCTGGGAATCTACGAAGTGCCGGGCACGAAACAGTTGGCCGTCGCAAACGCGGGAGATAATTCCATCTTGTTCTTTGACCGCTCCGCGGCGGGGAACGTGGCCCCGGTGCGCGTCCTCCAGGGAGCAGCCACGGGAATCGACGGTCCAAGCGGCACCTACGTCGACTCCAAGCGCAACGAGCTTTGGGTGACGAACTGGAATAACCATACGGCAACGATTTATTCCGCCAATGCGGCGGGGAATGTGGCGCCACAACGAATCCTGCGCAGCGCCCCCAAAGGAGCTCCGGTTACGGGATTCGGCAATCCCGGAGGGATCGTCTACGATCCCAAACGGAAAGAGATGCTGGTGCCGAACTGAGTGAGTCATCCGAGAATCTCGGCATTCGCCGGTCGGGCGAATGGAAATGCGAAGGCAGTCCGCGTGATCGAAGGCCAATCCACGCTCATCGCCCGCACCACGCATGATATGGCGCTGGACACGATCCACGATGAGATTGTCGCTCCCAACTCCTTTGCCGAAGCAATTCTGTTTTTCCGCGGCGGCGCCAGCGGCGCGGAAAAACCAATTCGCGTCATTCAGGGCCCGGACACGCTGATGAACAATCCCGACAACGTCGCCGTTGACGCGGTGCATAACGAGGTGTTCGTGGCCTCCCGCGAAGGCGCGATTTTCGCCTACCCTAGAGACGGCAGCGGAAATGTTGCGCCCATTCGAATCCTGCAAGGTCCCAAGACGACTCTCAAACAGCCCAACCGGGTTGCCATCGATTCTGAAAACGATCTGATGTTCGTGACCACCCGGTTTGGCTCCGTCTTGACGTTTGCCCGATCGGCTCAAGGAGACACGGCCCCGCTCGCGGCGATTTCCGGTCCCAAGACCCTTTTGACCGGCGAGCACTCACCATTCCGCGTAACGGTTTATCCGGAGGGTAAGAAGATTTTCGTTGGCGTGGGAGGCAGCCATTCGCCGGTAGGCGCGGTAGGCGGCTTCGTGGCTGTCTGGAAATATGGGGATAACGGAGACGTCCCGCCTTGGGCGCTCATCCCGTCTACTAAGCTGACCGGACTGAATCATCCCTTCGGAGGTGTAGCCTTAAATCCCGCGGCGAAGGACATCATGGTACTAGAGAATTCCCAGCCGCCCGGCTTGCTGGTTTTTCATGCGCCCGAGGTTTTCTAGGCTGATACGGTTTCCATTCGGAAAGCGTGAACCTGCTTCACTCCTGTTCGCGGCTCAGCTCGGGCGAGGCTATGGCGAATTGATATTTTGACCGATTCGACCGGCGACCGCGCTGGCTAGGTGAGGCGAGTCACAGTTGCGGAATGCACACGGTGGCAGTGAAACGATCAGATCCAGGCAACCGTGGCGCGCTTACAAGCTCAAATAGCGAACGGTTTCATTGGAAGTGCAGTTTGCCGATGTCCGCCGGATACAGGAAGCAGGAGTCTTTGGAGATTCAGGCAGCCATGGGCGTGTGATAAAGGCCGCGGCAGTGGCCTTACCATTCATAGGAATGAAGTTCGGCGACTGGTCGCGGCACCGGCGTGTCCGGCGTTCGTCCTTGCCGCCCAGTATGCGCGCGATGCTCATTGAAATATGTCTGGAAATCGAGCAGCTTGTTTTCCAGATCCGCCGTGGTCCAGAACAGCGTGTGATCCAGATAGTCGCGTCGAATCGTCCCGATCAGCCGCTCCACAACAAGGATGTGAGAGAGGAACATGGGGGACGGGTTTGATCTCATTCACCTCCACTATCCGCAGATTCGCCTGCCACTGCCCATACCGATAAAGGGGATCCTGGTCGGAACTGAGGTTGTGCTTCGCCAAAACTAGATCGTCCGGTTGATTGAGTGTTTTGAGGCATAAGGACACTGCTGTCGGGATGTGAACGGGCTAAGGCCGAGTAAGTATTTGAACGGGAATGAATAACACATGGTTTTTCTTGGTCTCGATTTGAAGCGTTTCTCATCGATCTGCGATCCTGCGAGGGACTTATTCGCGGGAGGCATCGATGAACTTGGCAGAGCTCGTGTTCGCACAAGTTACGCAGCATTTGCCGCTGACAACGTTTCGGAGGTGCGTGGCGCGCTACGGCGGAGAACACAAGGTCAAGAGCTTTTCCTGCCTCCATCAATATCTATGCATGGCGTTCGCCCAACTGACCTATCGGGAAAGCCTGCGCGACATCGAAGCGTGTCTGCGAGCGCAAGAAAGCAACCTGTACCACTTGGGCATTCAGAGCCGTGTATCGCGCAGCACGCTTGCCGATGCCAACGAAGTGCGCGACTGGCGCATCTACGCCGACATTGCGCAATCTCTGATCCGTATTGCTCGGCGCTTGTATGCGGACGAACCGTTTGGGGTGGATATGAAAGAGACGGTCTACACCCTGGATGCCAGCACCATCGACTTGTGCTTGTCGGTGTTTTCCTGGGCGCCGTTCCGCTCGCCGAAAGCGGCGATCAAGCTGCACACGCTCCTGGACCTGCGCGGCAATATCTCTTCGTTCTTGCATATCAGCGACGGCAAACTGCACGACGTGAATGTTCTGGACCTGTTGCTGCCCGAGCCCGGAGCCTTCTACATTATGGACCGGGGCTATATCGACTTCGAGCGGCTCCATCGCCTGCATCAGGCGAGCAGCTTTTTTGTGACGCGAGCCAAGTCCAATCTCCAGGCCCAGCGCCGCTATTCTTATCCCATCGACCGGAACACCGGATTGATCTGCGATCAGACCATCGTTCTGACCGGCTTCTACACGCGCCAAGACTTCGACGCGCCATTGCGCCCCTTTCGATGCTGGGAAACAACATTCTCGGGTTTCACGATAACCAACGCCGTACGCCAGCCAGACCAAACCTTGGAGAGCCCCACCCAGAAAACCCGATCTGCAGGGCATAGCTGAATCCGAGCCCGCTGTGATCGGCGCCAGAACATTGAACTGATGGCGCAGAGCAACGATCTCCAACTGCAAGGCCGCTCGCGGTACGAAGAAAGACCTAACGGCGTAAAAGAGAGCACCAAACAAGGTGTTCTTGATGCCAAGAAGATTATCGGGACACCTCTCTAACCTCAATCAGTTCAAGTTGATCGAATTATTGGTAGGGACAGTCCATGATTGAGGAGCATAACCACTAGAAAATCTCCGGAAAATAAAACGTGAGAATCGCATTGAGCCGCATGTCGGCTACGACCACTTCCTTGTGTTTGGGGTCGAGGGCGATTCCGTGAGGCTTCTTCATCCCATTGCTGGGTATCCCATCGATCTTCCACCGAGGCGGGACGTCTCCATGATCGTTGATACTCCAAACGCCGACGAAGGTTCCTTCCGGCTCCGGGATTTCGCCGGAAGTCATTTGACTGATAACGATCCATCCTCCCTTGGGCTGAATCTCCATTTGGCGGATGGCGTGCATACCGGTATGCGGCCCGCGGATGATCCGGAGCGGTTTCACGTCACCGTCGGCCAAGCGGTCGAAAATGAGGAGCGACTCTCGGTTATCCCCTTCATATGGGCTGTGCCACATGTTGCTATCCCCCAACACGGTTCCGGCAACAGCCACGAGGTTATGGACCGGATCGACAGCGATCCCTCCCGACGCCGATCGCCAGCCATTCTTGGGGCCGCCGTGGAGAATCCGCAGCGGCGCAACGTCTCCGCTAGCAGTGAGGGGATAAACCAAGATCTCATCCTCCTGCGCCACAATGATCTCGTTGTGAACGGGATCCACCTCTAACGTGTCCGGCATCTCCAGTCTTGTCTTCGAACCCTGTATGACCCGGATCGGCGGCTCTTGTCCGGTGGCTCCCCCGCGGAACGTGAGAATTGCCTGCGCAACCGGATTCGCGACGTAGAACTCATCCCGACTCTCGTTATAGCGGATAGCATGCAAGTTGCGGCCGAGCTTAGTGGGTTGTCCGTAAATCAGCCGGCGAGCTGCGTCGCCTCCCTTCGCCATCCTGGCGAAGATCGCAATCTGCGCGTGTGCCACTCAGTTGGGCACGATAATTTCGTCTCGCTTGGTGTCGTAGGCCACCGACCCTGGGTTGGCGATCTGGAGAGCGGGGACTCCATCCGCGGCCGCCCGGATGGTACGAATCGGAGCGGTATCGCCCTGCGCGTGTAGATAAAATTGTAGATACCCAACGCACTCGATTTCCATCGACTTCAATCGGTTTCAATCAGTAGGCCGCAACAGATTCAATCGAAATTAATTAGAATCCATTGAATTCCATCGATTTCAATCGCCTCGGAATCTGGTTCGGGACTGGGCACTTGAGTCTACTAACTAGCTGATTAATAGGCAGTTATCTGCTAGGCCCTCTGGATTTTTAAGCATTGGAAGGCCTTTTTTTCACAAAATCGACCACAATTTCAGGGAGAACTTTCAACTGAGCTCTGTAAACTGCTCAGTTCAGATAGGTTGCAGATTCACACGTCGTCAAAAACCTCCTGGTTTTGACCCAGGTGCGCGGCCGGGAAACCCGCCTCGATTAAAGCTCATTGCTTCACGCCGTGGTATTGTCAGGACCATAAAGGGGCGATCTTGTGGAAACCAACGCCGTCCGTCTTGCTTCACTGCTGAATCGTTACCTGATCCAAACAAGACCGCCCAAAAGCATCGTTATTCCTCAAGCATCACAAGTTGTAAAGGTTCAGGAGATCACCGTTCTTGGAAGGCTTTTGAAGAACCAGGTGATCAACTGGGATCTAAGGGCGATGAAGCGTCGAATAATGAGTGGTAAACGGGACGGTTCGTACGCTCTGCGAGAGGATGGCAGCTTAGAGTTCTGCATTGGCGTAAAACCTCTTCAACCCCACATTGTGTGTCGGTTTCAGCGGGAAGTGGCTACTACCGGGGCTGCGCTTCAATCAGTCGATCGGCCACAAGATCTCGGTCAGCGGCTTTTTGCGGTGCTCCTTTAACAGCCCCGGTTTTGATCCGCGCGAGAACGCGCATATCTTCGAGATTCATCCGGTGCGAACAGTAGAATTCGACGGAGAGATGCACTCCGTCGAGCTCCATGCGCCGACTTCTGAGGTTCAGGAATGGACTCCCGACTTGAGCGATTTGGACCAGCGGCGGAATGTTCGGTATTGGAAGGGAAGCGACATGCTGGTGTTCTCTCACATAGATGTCGAGGGGCAGCAGTATGTACACTTGGCAGGTCGTGTCAGTGACATCACATTGAACGTCAGCACGAATCGTGCTGCATGGTTCATACTTGAGAATGCAGAAATCGGAAGGCAAGTGAAAGTTACCTGTTTGCAAGGAACGAGGGTTGTTCGCCAACTTCGGGATCTCGATTCCACAGAGGTTCGTGTCATAGGATTGCGGTCCATCGATCTGGCAAAGGCACTTGAAGATCGGTACCGAATCAATCTGGTCGCGATTGATATTCAGGCCGGCTGACGGTGAGATGCTCGCAGTGTGCAGGGCAGCGGCAATTCTCTTTTGCATCACAAGAGTGGTTGGTTGAATCGCGGTATTGTGTCAGCGTCGCTACAGTGCGTATCTTTTGACACCGAGTTTGTCTGGAAACGCGACTATAACTCCTGCTCTCTCATAGGGCAATGTTTGGACGTGAGAATGCTTTATGTAGTGACAGCGAGAGGTCATTAGGCACGACGGATCTGAGAATCGAGCGGCGAACGACAAAAGATCCCCATTGAATGTTCGTGCGGGTAGAGCGCCGCTAACAAGGAGCGTGGGCCAAGCTAGCTGTTCTATTACGTACCATTTCACTATTGACGCATACGTACTATAATGAGGCGATTTTTGAGTATGCTGCAGTGTATGGTCTAAATAAAATAACCGCTTCCTTCGGAAGCACCGGGTCGTAGGCCATGTTTCTTCCGAGGCTCAAACGAATTGGTCGATCCGTGAAGCCGTGGGGACGCGCTGGCGCCATAACTGGTTTCGTGGCACTGATTTCATTATTGGGTTTGGCAGGCTGGCGTGTTTCCAGGGTGCTGCGCGTTGCAAGAGAGGAAGCGCGCTCGGAACGCGAAATCCGGTTCATGGTTCGTCCTCTGTTGCCTCCTATCGAAGAAAACTTCGAAACGATCAGCACCCCAGCCGTCTTTGTCCAAGCCGCTCCATTTCAGGATCATTTATATATAGCCGGCCCGGCGGCAATGCTGGAATTCGACAATAAGGGAACGCCGCTCCGTCAATTTACCGTTGGACGCGAGCTCCCTTCGTCCCCCTTGGTGGCTCTGGCTCCGGCGATCTTGTCTGATGCCCACGAGCCGGAACTGGTTTTGGCCACGGCAAACCAGGGCATCGTTCTATTTAACGGACATAGTTTCCGCCAGATTTTTCCTCAAGATGCCGCTGCGCGAGATATTTCGGCAATATTGCCGGTTTCTTCCGGTCACCTCCTGATTGGTACGGAGAAGCGCGGAGTTTTGCTGTACGACGGGAAGCAAATCACAGTCTTGCACCCCACGATGGATCACCTGCATATCACCGCCTTGGCGGGCACGGAGTCGGATTTGTGGGTCGGAACGCTGGATAGGGGCGTTCTCCATTGGCATGCGGGCCAAACCGAGTTGTTCGGAGAAAATCAAGGACTGCCGGATAACCAAGTGACCAGCATTGCCCTGTCGGGCGACAAGACATACGTCGGCACTGTAATTGGTGTGGCAGTATTTGATGCGGGCCGCTTTTCCAGAGTGCTCGCACCCGGAGTGTTTGCAACCGCGCTGCTTCCAGAAGCCGATCAGCTCTTTGTGGGCTCTGAGGACCAGGGGATCATTCCAGTACAGTTGAGCGGCCGCGCTCGCAATTTCGGTGTCCGCGATAATGCGGACGTCGCGGAAATCCGCCAGATTTTTAATCTGAGCGGAGAAAACTTAGCTCTCACCAGCAACGGCATATATCGCATCGGCAGCTTGGGTGCCGGGTTGGAGTCCGTTTTGACCCCGGGAAAGGCTTTGTTGAGCGACCGCAACGTCTCCGCTTTAGCTTTCGATAATAAGAGCCGCCTTTGGATAGGATTTTTCAATCGCGGCCTCGATGTCCTCGATTCTGATCGCGGGCCTGCTACTCATCTCGAGGATGAACACGTATTCTGCATCAACCGCATTCTGCCGGATGCCAAGACCGGAAGTGTTGATGCTGCGACAGCGAACGGGCTGGTTCGCTTCGATGCGGACGGACACGAGGAGCAGGTCCTAACTCGCACGGACGGCCTCATTGCCAACCACGTTACCGACCTAGTTCGCTATGCAGGAGGATTGGCACTGGCGACTCCGGCAGGACTCACATTCCTCGACGCCGCCGGGGCGCGAAGCATGTATGCGTTCCACGGCCTTGTAAACAACCACGTCTATGCTTTGGGGGCATCGGGCGATGAATTGCTCGCTGGAACGCTGGGAGGGCTATCGCTGCTGGACAAAGGAGATGTGCTGATCAATTACACGTCAGCGAATTCTGAATTGAAGCGCAACTGGGTTACGGCGATTGCTCGGGCCGGTGATGAATGGATGGTGGGAACATATGGTGCCGGCGTGGTTGGACTGGATCGCTCCGGCGAATTCCATTCGTTTGAGAAAGCCACGGGCCCGTTCGAGGTCAACCCTAACGCGATGCTGGTGACTGCGGATCATGTTTTCGCGGGAACGGCAGGGAATGGCCTGTATGTGTACGAGCGCGCCTCGGGCCGCTGGTTTGCCGTGGAGTCGGGCCTGCCCTCCTTCAACGTCACCGCCCTGGCAATCAACAACGGCTATGTTTATATTGGCACCGACAACGGGTTGGTTCGAGTGCCGGAACAGAAGCTGCATCCATGAAGAATGTGATCCTGGCTGTTTTTTTTGCTTTTCTCGTTCCCGCGTTGCTGCTGTCAGACGCAGGCATTCTCATTCCCCACGACAAGGCCCAGCCTGACCCGGCGGTGCTATCGCTCGAAGAGATGGAGATCTCCATACACATCGACAACGGAGATGCCCGGGTCTTTGTGCGGCAGATATTTTCTAATCATACGCCAGGCATTGAGGAAGGGAATTACGTTTTCGCCCTGCCCGGAGCGGCAACTGTTTCCGACTTTGCCGTCTGGGATGGACCCACGCGGATTCCAGCCGTAGTCCTCGAACGCAAGCGCGCGGAGGAGATCTACACGCAGCTCCAGCAGCAGGCGATCGATCCGGGACTTTTGCAAATGGGTGAACGAGGAAACGAAGAGGCGCAGCGCAGCGCGGTGTTCAGCGCCCGCATCGTGCCCATTCCGCCATTCGGGACAAAACGGCTGGAGTTCGAATACCATCAGCCGGTCGCCGTGGAAAACCTCAAGTCCTATTTCGCAATTCCGCTCCGGCCCGATGCGTACCAGTCGCAGACGGCTGGCCGTCTGAGGATCAACCTGGAAATGCGTTCTGCGCAAGGTATTCAAAATTTCAAAATGCCTGCGCTGGCTTTTCCCATGCAGATCGACGAAAGTAATGCTCACCTTGTTCGATCTCACTTTGAAGCCCAGAACGTCAAGCTCGGAGAAGATTTCATCATTACCTATGACCTGGCCCGCGCGGAATCCGATAGCCTCCAGGTTTTCACCTATCGGAATCCGGATGAGCCACGGCCTTCTCCCGTGGATACCGCACCAAGTCCAAAGGCGGATCCGCCCGGTTTCTTCGAAGCGCAGGCGCTATTCGGTTTTGGAAAAAGCGTATCACCCGACAACAATCCGGGCGCCGCATCCGGACCTCTCCGGACCATCATCGCTTTGTTCGATGCTTCGTTGTCCATGCAATGGGAGAAACTGGAACGCAGTTTCAAGGCGCTGGAAACGCTACTTCGAACATTGCGTCCTGCGGACCGATTCAATGTCATCCTATTTAACAGCCAGACGCAGCTCTTCCAGGCTTCACCGGTTGCCGGAGACGCCGCCAATATTCAACGCACACTCGATTTTGTTCGCTCCAGCCGCTTAAGAGGCGGAACGGACATGGAACGTGCTCTGTCCGAAGGATTGGATCAGTGTTCGAGCGCAGGAACGAACTATTACTTGGTGCTATTCAGTGACGGAGGCGCGACGCGCGGATCCATCCAGAACGGGAAGCTCGCGGCATGGTACTCCGGAGCTTGGAAGAAGCTGGCTGACGCTCAGCGCCCGCGCACATACATCTTTGGCGTGGGCGACGACGCGAACCTGCCGTTGCTTACCTTGCTCGCGCGTCAGGATGGCGTACTGGAGCACGTGCTTTCCACCGAGCCAATCGACTTCAAACTAGATGCATTTCTCTCCAAGATCGGACGCAGTCCGGTCGATCACTTGAGCCTTACGGCTAATCCCGGCGCTGCGGTGGATCTGGTCTACCCGTTGCAGGAAACCGTCTTTTCCGGATCGCGGGCGGCCTGGGTAGGTCGCTATTCATCCGCGCAAGCAAACGTAGGCTTTACGGCCCATGGCGTGCGTGATGGAGCGGCCGTCGATTTTTCGGCCCGGGCGAATCTGCCCGCGCAGTCGCTCGAGCATCAGCAATTGCCGAGGTTGTGGGCCCGAGCGCGCGTGGATTCGCTGCTGGAAAAGATCGCCAGGGATGGAGAGGACCAGGCAACCATAGATGAAATCATTCGCCTTGCCCGGCAATATAAGTTCGTTACCCCCTACACTTCATTCCTCGCCGCGCCCCGCGCGCTGCTTCGCCCCCGAGTGATTCGGCCGGGGGATCCAGTGCTTCGCGTGCGGACAGATGAATCGATCGTTTCCGTTACCGCGCTCTTTCCCTTCGGGTTGGTACAGAAGCTCCGTTACCTCTCCGCGGAAGACATTTGGCAGACACGGTTTTTGGCGCCTGATGACATGCAGGATGGAACTTATTCCGTTCGCTTGGTTCTGAGGGATCGACAGAATCACACCTACCGCGAATCGAAGACTTTTGTAATCGCCAGCAAACCGCCTCTTGTCCGGATCAAGCTGGACGGTAATCGATTTCATCGCGGACAGACGCTGGATGTGAGAGCCAGTGCATCGCAGATGACGCGAACGCTCATTGCACGGTTAGAGGGAGCGGCGCCGGTTGAACTGAAGTGGAACGCGCGGGCGGGCACAAACACCGGCCCTCTGAGCATCCCCGAGCAAATGATCCCGGGAACCTACAAGCTTACGGTGACTGCTGAGGACATCGCTCACAACATCGGGACACAGGAGGTGCGGATTGAAGTGCTTCCGTGACGGGTGGCGAATTGGCTACCGACAATGTGTTCCGGCTCTGTGCGTTGTCCTGGCGAGCGCCATCTTTGTAATGTCCGCGCGCGGATCGCTCCCGAACTGGGTACGCAATGCTGAGGCGGGAAGTGCGGTGGAGTCGGCGCTGTTCCGTTTGATGTCGCTTCCAGGCGGCTCGGTACTATTCCGCAGGCCGCCGCGGGAGACCCGCCCCGCTCTCGGCGATTTGATTAAATCGCAGCCGAACAGTGCCGAACTCTATTTGTTGCGTGCCGCCGAGGACGAGCAGCAGCTTGATTTCGTTGCCGCTGAAGCGGATTGGAAAGCATATGCGGATAAGGCAATCGATAAGCTCGGCGCGCAAACCGCGCTGGCGGATTTCTATCATCGCCGGATGCGGCCCCTCGACGAAATCAAAACCCTTGCAGCCATTGCCAACACACCTTCGCCAGCCGATGAAAAATTCACACCCGCCGCCGAGCAGCGTTCCTGGCAGGCGTTCGAACGCATCTTTGGCATCATCGAGGCGCAAGGTCTGCCCAAAGATGAATCCACCGCTCAATACCGCGCCTGGCTGGCTCGTTATCCATCGGTGCCTTCGCTCCCGGCACGATTTCTTGAATTCCTCGTCTCCGAGAAGGACTATGCCGCGGCGCGGCAGTTGATTGCCGATTATCAAAAGCAATTTCCGGCCGACCCCGTCTTTCCTGTGCGGGCCAGAGCCTTGATGGAATATCGTCAAGGCTCCGCCGAGCGCGGCTTGGCGGTGTACGACGAGCAATTCCAGCCGCTATGGCCCCCTGACCTAGTGAAGAGTTATTTCGACTTCCTCAAGCAGACGGACGGCCTGCGAAAATTTCTCGATGCTGCGCGGGCGGCCCGGAATGCAAATCACAACGACTTGAACGCCATTGCGCGGATATTCTACTACTATCAACAGCAGGGCAAACTCGAAACTGCGCAACAAACCGTCACCGAATTTCGCCTGAACAAAGAGGCCACGCGCACGGCCTGGAGCGCCCGCGAGCTTTACGTTTGCGCGCGACTGCTCGAGGACATCCACGTCTATCCGGAGGCGGCGCGCTATTACTTTGCTCTTTACAACAGTGGAGGAGGGAATGAAGCGCAGGAGCAGGCGCTGACCGGACTTGCGAACCTGCTGTTAACGGCCCCTGAAAGCCAGATCAGGCTGGGCGCAGGCGATCTGTCGCTCTATCGCGACATCGCCACAATGGATCAGGGACCGGGCTATCTTAATGGAATTCTTTCCTTGATCCTGAACGGCAGCCAGCCGGCGTGGCGGTTCCAGGATGAAGACCGGCGAGCCGTTCCGTATTTTCATCGCGCGAAGGCTGTGGAACTGCTCGCCATGATTGACGCTCAGTTTCCGCAATCGGCCAAACGTCCGGAGCTGCACGCCAAACTCCTGGATTTCTATGCCAGAGCCGGCGAAAGTGAAATTGTTATCCAGGGTGGACGCGCATTTCTGGCTGCCTTCCCGAATGTTCCGCAGCGTACCACGGTTGCTCTGACGATGGCCAATGCCGATGCACGAATCGGAAAGACGGACGATGAGTTTACGGTCTATGATTCCGTTCTCCAAGAGCTTGCAGCCAAAGCGCAGAATGTTCCTTTAGGAGCGCGAGTGGCGGACGCTCCACAGGTTCAGCAGCGTCGATTTGTTCCGGGGCAGGCAGGCGGTGAGGCGCAATTCTCACAGATCCAGAGTTTCCTAGTGGGCGGTCAAACCAGACCAGATCCTACCGTCAATCCTTATCTGAATTTGCAATCGTCGCAATCGAACGCGGGTACAACGCAGATTGCTGCGCGCTCGCCGGAATATGCTCGGGTGCTGGATCGCTACTTGGCTCGCTTGGTTGAATTGAAGCAAATACCACGGGCATTGGGAGTGCTCCGTAAGGAGATGGACCGCAATCCGGACGATCCCGGCCTGTTCGAGCGGCTGGCGGTGTTTCTGGAACAGAATCAACTGGGCGCAGAGCAAGAGGATATCTACCGGCGGGCAATCGCGAAGTTCCAAGAGCGTTCCTGGTACCACAAACTCGCGCGCTTCTATTTGCGGTACAAGAAAGATCAAGAGTTTGAGAATCTGACGCGGGATGCCGTCAAAACGTTCAATGGCACGGAACTTGAAAACTACTTCTCCAGCGTGGTCAGTGGAGGCAGTCCCACGCTTTACTTGCGACTGAACCAATACGCCAGCCAGCGGTTTCCCCATAATCCGGTATTTGTACGAAATCTGCTAAACGCATATCACAACAGAAATACCTACAACGACGCCGCATGGCAAGCACTCATTCGCCAGCATTGGTTTGAAGAATCGGACCTGCGCGACCAATTCTTCGCATATTTATCGCGTACCGGAAGATTGGAAACAGAGCTGGCTGCCCTGCGCCAAAGCACTCCCGAAATTGCAAACGGAAATTGGTCTGAGGCGGTCCGGAACAATCCCGCCGCTGGAGAGTTTGTCGCGCAGGCGAATCTCTGGCGGTCGCACTTTGAAGAGAGCGCGCCGGCGCTCGCGGCGCTGGCATCGGAATACCCCGCGAATGCGGATATGGGTCACGTCGCTTCCGCTGTTTACCGGTCGCTTGCGTATTTTGAGCCCGCCGATACGGCAACGGCAGCGAAGATCGAAGATAACTTGCTTCAGGCGAATCCGGGAGACACGTCGATCATGGCGCGCATCGGCGACATCTACGCGGACCGGAATCTTTTTTCGCAGGCCGCACCGTATTGGAATCGCATCCAGAATGTCGAGCCTGGCCGCCCGGCGCAATACCTGGAAGAGGCCACGATCTACTGGGATTACTTCGATTTTGAGAATGCTCTCCGCGTGCTCCGGCTAGGCAGAAACAAACTTGGCAAGGAGAGCCTTTACAGCTACCAGGCGGGAGCGATCTACGAAAACAGCCGGGATTATCAAAACGCGATCGCCGAGTACATCAAAGGCGCGGTGCAAGATCAACCGAATTCGCCATCCGCCCGCCGGTTGATTCAGCTGACTCGCAGGCCGCAATTCCGGGATCGGATCACACAGCAGACGGCTAACATCGGAACCGGAGAAAATCCAACATTGGCCGCCATCGAGCTGCGCATCGGGATTTTGGAAGTCCAGGATCGCAGGCCGGAGATGGCCAGCTTCCTCGATGCCGTGCTTGCACATGCGGATTCCACGGAGCAGGCGGAGGCAATCGACAAATTGGCACAGCAAAAGTCGCTGGAATCGGTTCGCGAGCACGCATTGCAAAAAGAAATCGCACTCACTAAGGACCCGGTCACTCGCCTGCAACGGCGCTACGAGCTCGCGCAATTCTACGAGGGGCGAAAGGACTTCAATACCGCACAAAGCAATATCGAAGCGATCTACCGCGAGAATCCCAAGGTCCAGGGTGTGGTGCGATCGACCGCGGACTTCTACTGGCGCCGTAAAATGTTTTCTCAAGCGGTCAACGTCTTGTTGCAAGCGGCCAAGGATGCCTACCCGGCACTGCGCAGCGACTTTTCCTTCGAAGCGGCGCGCAAATCCACCGAGGCCGGCCAATACCAACAAGCCCGTGAACTGCTCGCCCAGTTGTCCGATGAATCGCCTTACGACCCCCAATATCTTGCCGCAATGGCGGACACGTATGCCCGAACGGGGGATGACCAGGGTCTGAAGCAATTTTATCTGGACAAGATCGCAATCTTTCAAAAGGCGCCGATGGCCCCGGAGGAACGAAAGTCCAGGATCGCAATCTTGCGCCGGGGCGTTATACCCGCTCTGACACGCCTGAAGCAATACGCCGGGGCGGTCGACCAATACATCGAGCTGATCAATAATTTTCCGGAGGATGCCGGCCTGACAACCGAGTCGGCGCTTTATGCGTCGCGCTACCAAAGAGAACAGCAGTTGGCCGATTTCTTCGCCAAGACAGTTGCTCAATCGCCCCGCGATTTCCGGTGGTCGATGGTGCTGGCGCGAATTCAAACCAGCCTGGAAGCGTTCCCAGAAGCGATTGGTACCTACGCCAAGGCGATTGCAGTTCGCCCCGACCGTCTCGACCTAGTCACCGCGCGGGCTGGACTCGAAGAACGACTGCTTCGTTTCGATGATGGAGTTGCCGACTATGAGCGAGCGTACCAGTTATCGTACAAGGATCCCAACTGGAAGCTGAAAGTGGCTGAACTCCGCGCGCGCCAAGGCAGGGCGGACGATGTGGTGGCGGCCTTGAAGTCGACCTTGATCGACGGACATCCCGAAAAGGCCGATAAGTATTTCGATGTGGCGCAGCGACTTGAAAACTGGGGGCTCCTGAAGCAGGCCCAGACTTTTGCGGAGCAAGGCGTCAATTTGGCTGGAGCGGAACTGCTGGCGACGCGAGAACAGCACGCGGGTGCGAGAGTTTATGCGCGCATCCTCACTCGCTTGCGGGACTATCAGAAAGCGTACGCCACCTTGGACGGAGCTTTGAAAAATGCGGCGTCGTCACTGCCGGTAATTCAGCAGCAAGTTGCCAGAGAGGGCATCGCAGCCGTAACCGACAGCGAATTCCGGCGGAAAAGTTTGGAAAATCGCACGCAGAGCGCCCGCGAGGGATTTCGATCGTCGCTCGCCGAGATGGGAAACACGGCGGCGGTTTACTTCACTCCCGAAGAAAAAGTTTCCTTTGCGACTTTCGTGCAGGCGCACTTTGCATCCGCTCCTTCGCCTGACCTGGAAATGTTTGCCGTCACGCTCGCGCAGAGCTCAGGGCTTGCCGATCTGGAAGCGCACTGGCGATATCAGCTCATGCTGGATGCAACCGCCGACGAGTCCGTGCTGATGAGCCGCATGGGGCCGTTCGTCGAGTTGCAGCGGCGCAGGCTGCAATTTGCGGAGATGGCGACACAGTTGGAGCCGTTCGCATCGCGGATTTCGCCGGAGCGTGGAGTTCCCGCTTGGCTGGCGGCGGCGGAGGCGTATCGCGCGGCCGGAGATTCGGCGGGCGAACTGAGAATGCTTATAAGAATCCAATATACCCGCCTTGGGCCCGATCATCAGACGCGGCTGCACGAACTTTTGCTTGCCCAAAGACCTCAGGAACTCGTGCAACGCAGCGCGGATCGCTCGCCACAGGGCGAGACGGCGGCGACCTATGTTGTGGCAAACGGCGACGCGACGCTCGCTCATGCCGTGGTCGCCACGCGAGGCCGAGGGCGGGCGCCGGTATGGTCGAAAGCATACAACGCTTTGGTCGGCCTCTATTTTGCCGAATCAACCCAGGACGTGAACACTTCATTTCTTTCCATCCTCGGTAACGGCACTATCGGCGAGCGGCTGGCGAAGCCGGTTGATCGTTCGCAGCAACTTGCAGGAGAAACCTGGTTTTATTATGGATCCCGCTACGGCGAATATCTGGGGTTGTCGAAGCAGGTTGCCGCGGAAGATTTCCTCCCGGCGATGTTAGAGCAGAGTCCCGCGACCGCCACGGCCTACGCTGCCCTCGCTGGCTATTACGCCGACAAAGGAGACACTGGCAGGGCAATTGCCGATTACAGCCATTCGCTGGAATTGAATTCTGTTGCCGCCGGCGTGTTAGACCGTCTAGCCCTGGCGCACTATAAGCAAGGTAATCGCGCAGAAGCGCTTAACCATTGGAAGCAGGCTTTGTCCGCGCTGCTGTCCGAATTCAATAACGGCAGGCTTCGAGAAAGTTTTTGGACGGAGTTCTCCGACATCTGCGACCATCTCCACACGCGCCGAGTCTTCGCGACATTGAAGCCCGATGCGGATCGCCTGATACGTGCGTATCTGCGCCGCAACGGCAATTACCGCTCGAACGCGCTGCTGCGCTCCGCCTATACCGCAATGAACGATCCCGCCGCCGCGACGGATTGGCTGTTCGATCTCGCCACGGCCGCTCACGATCCTGCCTTGATTTTATCCGATGTTGCCGATGTCACCTGGATTCCAGTGTCTCAACGTGCGTTGATCTATCGAAAAGTCCTGCAAATAAAGCAAGAGAGGGTTCAGGTATCCGAAGGGCGCATGGAAGAATTCGGGCAAGAGGATCTGCGTTCGTGGGAACTGCGTTTCGTTCGGTTCCTCGTAATCACCAAGCAGTATAAGAATGCAGCCGAAGAAATTGCTTCATTTTCCACGGAAGAGCGGCAGGCGATGGCCGTCGGCTTGATCCCTTTCGATCTGCAAATTGCCGCTCAATTAAAGACTCTGGACTCCAGGATCGACACGTACCGCTCTGCTCCCGAGGCTTCCCCAAAATCCGAAGTGCTTCGAGCCGCCGCGCGGCAACTTGTGGATACGGGTGATATTCAATCGGCCAGGAAACTTCTTGAGTTCGTATTCGCCCGCGACATCGATGATCACAAGCTGGAGGCGACGAATTTTTTGGGTCTCGCGGACATCCGCATTGCCGCGGGAGACATGCCTGGCGCAATGGAACTCCTGAAGCGATTGGTCGTGGTCGTGGGTTTGCCGTTTGAAAATCTCGATCCGGCTTCGGAGCTCCTGGAGAAGGCTGGCAAGCAGGCCGAGGCTGCTGAATTCCTGCAAAAATTGGTCCAATCGTCGCCGTGGCGGGCTGACTACCGCGTGCGTCTGGCGAAAGCTCTGATTGCATCAAAGTCGGCGCCGGGCCAGCAGGATGCGGGCGCTGCGCGGAACGCGCTTGCGGCGGTCGCGTCCAGCTCCGAAGTTGCTTATGCGGTCCGAGCGCAGGCTGCCGCGGCACTGGGAGTGGCAAGTCAAACCGGTTTAGGGAGCAAGGAACTCAACTTGTTGGCGGGCGGCGCAGGAGCGGCGGATCAAAGCTATTTTTATGAGGCCCGGCTCAAATCGGCGGGTGAATCCTCCGACGCGCAACTGAAATTGCAACTCCTCCGGAATGCATTAAAAGATAACCCCGCTCGAATGGAAGCTCGTCTTCCGTTGTTCCGCGCTTCGGTCATCAACGGCTCCGATGAATTTGCATTGGCTGTGATCGAGCCGCTATTGCGCCGTCCTACTTCGTTCTATCCACCGGAAGGAGTGCTGCAGTTCGGCAGGCAGTTCAATTACGATGAAGCGGCATTCCGGATGGGCAATACCGGTCAGCGTTCTCGTGCGTCAGTAGGGCTTTCCGAGTCCGAGCAAGCGCAGATGAGTTGGGAAGTCGGGAACCTCTTGGTCCGCCTGAACCGTCGGAACGAGGCGCTGCAATACCTCCAACTCGCGCGCAGACAGGAAAAATCCGCGGCCCGGCTGCGTGAAATCGACCGAAAAGCCGAGGAAGTGCGAATTGTGTTGCGGCGCGACCAAACCAATGCCGGCCGTCAGCCCATATTACACGATGCGCTTGAACAGAATCGCGTGGTTCGCCCGCGGTTGGTAGCGCGCGCTGCGCCGGCGGCGGCTCCGGCTAACCAAGGAGGTGCGAAGCGAGGAAATTCCTGAGAATCTTCCTCCTGATGATCGCCGTATGCGGGGTATTGGGATGGGCGGCGTATCAGGTCATTGCTCCCTCGGGGGCCGCACTCTCCAGATATATTCCGGGCGGTGCGTTGTTGTACCTGCAGGCGAACGAGTTGTCGTCTTTGCTTTCCGATTGGGATCGTTCCCCGGAAAAGCAAAGTTGGCTGCAGAGCAGCAACTACGAGGAATTTTCCCGCTCCGGCCTCTTTTTGCGTCTGAAGGATGCGGGCGATCAATTTGCAGAGACCGCCGGACTTCCGCCTGACGAAGTTTTCCTAAAGCAGGTGAGCGGGAAGCAAAGCGCGCTGGCGCTCTATGATATCGGAAAGCTGCAGTTCTTGTACCTCTCACGCCTGCCTTTGGCCAACTCGATGCAGACTGGTCTATGGCAGACGCGAAATAAGTTTGAGACCAGAAGCGCGGGCGGAGAAACGTTTTATTTTCGGAGAGATCCTGGTTCGGAGAGGGAAGTGGCATTCGCCATTCACGGCGACTATCTTCTATTGGCAACGCGAGAAGATTTGATGGCGGGCGCCCTGCAGCTTTTAGCTGGCGGTAATTCTCCAACGATTGAAGCCGATTCGTGGTGGGCACGATCCGTCGCCGCGTCCGGTCCAACTGGCGACATACGCATGGTCCTCAATCTCGAACGAATTGTGGCCACTCCGTATTTCCGCTCTTATTGGATACAACGGAACGTAACGGACATCAAGAAGTATGCGTCGGCTGTTTCGGACCTCTTTCTCACCGGGAACGTATTCCGAGAAGAACGCGTCTTGCTGAAGGCGAGTCCGCCGTTCACGGGAGATACGAGGGAGGAGGACTTTCGAGCCGCTTCCGATCTGGCCCGGCTGGTTTCCTCCGGCGCTGGATTTTACGAAGCCAGCGCGGCTCCATCCGCCGAGGAATGTCTGGAACTGCTAAACACCAAAATTCTTTCCCCGCGTCTAGCCGAGAATAATGTTGCGCGTTTTGCTCCTCAGTTCGAGTTGTCGCAGGGCGTCACCGGTTCAGCATTGGATATGGAGACGCACATCGACGAGGCGCCCATTCGTGAAGCGGCTGCGACCGACCGCGCGGCGCCATTGAAGGCACTGCTAGCAAAGAACAGGGTTCGAGCAATGCTGCAGGCGCGGTCGACGACTGCAGGCAGCGATGGCGTATTTGTCCACTTGCATTCCGCAGTTGCATTCTTGGCCGAAAATGACTGGGACGATGCACCGGTCCGCGCCACATTGGCTGAAGTAGTGGGTCGCGATCTGACGACCCTGCAGTTGGGAACGGCATGGCGGCAGCAGAACGGATATCAGGAACTGGATGGCCTTCGCCCCCTTCTTGTCGCAACCCGCGGCAAGTATATGTTCGTATCAGACGATTCCGTACTGATGAATGGCCTATTGGCAAACATGAGCCGCCCGTCCAATCCGCCAGCGCTTTTAATTGCGGGATTCGATCATCAGCGCGAACGCGACAATTTAGCGCGACTCTCCGGTGTGGTCGATCATTCCTCGTCGAGCCCAGCGGAAATGCAATTTATGAGCGCCCGTCCGGAATTCTTTTCGAAGAACATGGCTAGCTTAAGCACAGTTCTTAGCGCGGTCAGATCTGAAAATATCGTGATTCGCGATGCGGGAGACAAGCTGGTGCAAACGGTCATCTATCAATGGAATCGCTAAAGTACGCTACGAGAACAGCTGAAATCGGGATCGTAATGCTCGTGCTCTTGGGAGTTTCCGGACGTGCGCTCGCTCGTCCGCCCGCCCCAGCGGATTCCCCAGGCGACGATTCCATCTTTGCTCAGTCGGCGGCGCAAATTCTGGAGCGCGAATTCAGCGAAGCCAACACGTCCTTTATTTTGGTTGATGCCAAGACCGGAGCGGTTATCGCTTCCCGCTGGAAAGATTCCGGAAAACCGATACCGCTGGGCTCATTGATCAAGCCTTTCACCGCGCTTGCCTACGCGCGCACGCACCAGTTTAGCTATCCCGCTTACGAGTGCGCGAACACCAGCGGCTGTTGGCTCCCGAGGGGCCATGGCCATCTTGGGTTGGTTTCAGCCGTCGCCAATTCCTGCAATGCGTATTTCCGGATGCTGGCGATAAAGACCAAGGAATCGGAAATCGTTTCACTTGCAAGAGAGTTCGGACTGGATGATCCTCCTGCGAATCTCTCGGCGGAAGACTTGATTGGGCTAAGTCGACGATGGGAGATCTCTCCCCTACACATGGCGGGAGCATTCCTTGAATTGAGCCGTCGCCGCAACGAACCCGGAGTCAATGAGATCTTGGCTGGAATGGTTGAATCGGGGCGCCAAGGTACGGGAGTAGAAGTCGGACGCCCCTTGAAGCATTTTGGGGTCCTGGTGAAGACGGGCACAACCGTATGCACGCACCATCCCCGAGCATCGGCTGACGGTTTTGTCACCGCGATGATGCCCGCCGATAACCCTACATTATTGCTGATGGTCCGCGTGCACAATGTAACGGGCGCCAAAGCATCCGCGACTGTTGGAAAAATGTTGAACCGGATCGGAGATTGACGCCACTATGTCTCGCAAGGCGATTTCGATTCTTATCTGGTTGCTGATTGCCAATTATTCCGCATTCGCGCAGGAGGTCCGGATCGGGGTGCTGGGGCTGTTTCGGCCCCAACAACTCATCTTGACTGCTCCTTTGGGAACCACGGTTGTCGTTCGCGCAGGGAGCAACAGCATTGTTTTGGAGGCGAGTGCAGGATACGATCTCGCTCGTCTAACCACCTTTCGGGATGAACTCTTTTTGGAGGTTGGGGAGGTGAAGTTTTCCGCCCATGAAATCCATGCCGCCAGTCCAGCAGACGCGGCGGTTGAATTTCAATTGGCGATTCCGGGTAAGATTTGCCGCTCTTACCATGGCACGCTGGACGTTCGATCCTCATCCGGCGTTTTGGAGCCGGTCGTCGGAATGGATTTGGAGACGGCGGTGGCGTCCGCCGTGCTTGCCGAGAGCGCGCCCAGGGCTCCTATGGAAGAACTCAAGGCGCAAGCGGTAGCCACACGCTCTTACTACATATCGGCGAAGGCTCGTCATCGGGATTTTGATTTTTGTGACACGACACATTGCCAGTTTCTCCGCCAGCCGCCTGCGGAACAAAACGATTCTTGGCACGCAACAATGGCCACGCGCGGCCTTGTGCTGGAGTATTTGGGAAGGCCGATCGCCGCAATGTTTACGCGAAGCTGTGGCGGAACGACCCGAACACCAGCGGACCTGAGCATGACGACTGACGGATATCCGTACTTCGCGATTGATTGTTCCTATTGCCGACGGGAGCCCGTGCGCTGGCAAACCCGAGTATCGCTGGCCGATGCTCACGAGTTAATCCAAGGAGGAGAAGCCGCTCGGCTGAGAATTGATCGCCGTCTAGGTTGGAGGGTTGTGCCCAGCAACAATTTTGATGTGCATGCCGAGAATAGCTGGGCAAATCTCGAAGGAACTGGCGAGGGTCATGGAATCGGCATGTGTCAGCGGGGAGCAACTTCTATGGCAGAGGCCGGCGCCAGGTACCGGGAGATTCTGGATTTTTATTACCCAAACACTGACATCGTTAGTGCTGTTTCGGTGTCCATCGAAGCACGTCGATTACCTTCAAAGCATTGACGTTTCCCTCAGTTTGGATGCACAAGAGCAGGCCTAAGATTCGGGGAGAGTACGGTGTGTACCGGGCGCGACTCACACGACGTCACGCTTCGGCGAAGATTCCGCACCGTCACGACCGCGCTCAAGGCCGCGAGATAAAGATAGACCTTTGTACGCAAGAAATACATCCACAGACCTACAAAAGGTCGGCTGAAATTGATTGTGGTTTCTCTCGGGAAAATCGACCGGTCATTTTGAAAAAGTCGAACGCTGTAGATAAAATTGTAGATACCCAAAGCACTCAATTTCAATCGAATTCCATCGACTTCAATCAGCAGGCCTGTAGCTGGCAAATTGTTAATTTACGGCATAATTACTGGGTTTAACGGTTCTTGCTAACATGCTGTGATGCGCAATCTCGTCGTTCTTTTCGTCCACGTCTTGGCTACGATTGCTCGACTTTGGGGTCCGGGCGGCGCCCGTTCTGTGGTCGCCGAGTCCGTTCTCGTTAAGCAACAACTCCTGATCCTCAATCGTTCGCGCCAGCGGTCACCCAATCTTTGCTTTTCCGATCGCCTCGTCGCCGGTTTGTGTACTCTCCTCATTCGTCCCGCTCGGCTGATCCGTTCGGCAATCGTGCTGAAACCATCGACGCTTTTGAGCCTCCACCAAGCTCTGAGGAACCGAAAATATCGCCTGCTCTTTTCCGCTGAGCGCAAGGGTAAGCCCGGACCAAAGGGGCCCAGCAAAGAACTCATCGACGCCGTCGTTCAGATGAAGCAGCGCAACCCCACCTGGGGCTGTCCGCGAATCGCTCAGCAAATTGCCTTGGCTTTTGACATCCCCATCGACCAAGACGTGGTTCGAAGGATACTCGCCAGCCATTATAGACCGGTAAAGAACTCCGGTGGCCCGTCCTGGCTGACCTTCATTGGCCACATGAAAGACAGTCTCTGGAGTCTGGACCTGTTCCGGTGTGAATCGGCTGCCTTGCGGACCCACTGGGTCTTGGTCGTCATGGATCAATATACCCGCCGGATCATTGGGTTCGGCGTCCATGCCGCAACCGTCAACGGTGTCGCACTCTGCCGGATGTTCAACCGTGCCATTCGACGGCAACCCCGGATGCCCAAGTACCTTAGTTCCGATCACGATCCATTATTTCGGTTCCACCAATGGCAGGCCAATCTCCGTGTTCTCGAGGTGAAGGAAATCAAGACGGTTCCCTACGTTCCGATGTCTCATCCTTTCGTTGAACGATTGATCGGTACCATCCGCCGCGAATGTCTCGACCGCACTTTATTCTGGACAGCCGCGGATTTGGAGAGGAAGCTACTCGATTTCCAACATTATTATGATGGTTATCGAACGCATGCTGGGCTGGACGTCACTCTGAGGGCTTTTCCGTACCTGACTTCGCAGCACCGGCAGGCGCATTGTCTACTTTCCGTTTTACCGAGGGAAAAAACGCTCCCTTGTCGTATCTTCCCGCGTCATCGGCTAACCCGACCCCCTTCGCCCGTACTTCTATTTCCGGAGGAGGAGCGGCCGGAAGATCTTCAGCGGTCATTACGTTGGCGCCTAGTTTGACTAGCAGTTTCGCGGTCTCCGGGTGGGGAGCATCTATCTTTTCCGCGCGGGTGGCGCCTTCCGAGATGATGCCTTCCGCCAGGGTCCAAGGAGTCTGTCCGAGCTTATCCTTCACGTTCACGCTGGCGCCTCTCTGCACCAGGAATTGAACGATCGCGTTCGCTCCTATATGTGCCGCGGCGTGCAGCGAGGTCACGCCTTTCGAATCGGCCCCATTGATTTCGCCTCCAACTTCCAGCACCAGCTTGGCAGCTTCCAAACAGAGCTTCTCCTCTCCCGGCGCGAAGTCCTGATAGCGACCCCTTCCCGTCGCCACCATGAGCGGCGTCACGCCTTCCTTCGTTGCCAGCTTCGGATTAGCCCCGCCAGCCAACAGGATGTGCATGGCGTCGAGGTCGCCGGCTGCGGCTGCCAAAAAAAATGGGGTCATGCCGATAGTCCCCAGTCGAGTTCCACGAGTAAAAGGCGGCTCCGGGAGTTGCATCGGGAGTTGTGCGTTCGGATTTGCTCCATGCGCCAGAAGTGCTTTTACCAATTGCAGCATGGCCGGCCGGACCAAGTGGGCTGTGTAAGGATTCGGACCCAACGGCGTATAAGACTGGACGTTGCCGACGATCGAGATCCCTCTCCGCAGCGCGTAGTGCAAGGAGGTAATCCCATTGCCGTCGGTCGCGTTAGGGTCCGCGCCATTTTCCAACAAAAATATTGCGAGCGCTTCCTGGCCGCTGGCCGTAGCCAGCAACAACGGGCTCATGCCATCCGCTTCTCCCCACGGAATTTCTGCGACGGACTGATTCTTTCCCTTGGCGGGGCTATCGGATCCCGGTGAGCCCGAATCGGAGGCATCCGGCTCCTTCGGCGCGGACGCCGTTTTGCGGCCTCCGACATGGTCCTGAACCGGAACGGTCTCATTCACGTTCGATCCCGCTGCCAGCAAAAGCCGGGCGGACTCCACATCGCCCACTTGGGCGGCAAACAACAACGGCGTAAATCCCCGCTGCGAACGGGCATGGACGTCCGCCCCATGCTCGATCAGCACCCGCACAACCTCCGGGTGTTTCTCCGCCGCCGCCCAGATCAGGGCATTCTGTCCCCACTGGGGTTCTTTCGCATTTACGTTCGCTCCGTGGGCCAGCAGCGTTTTCACCGCATCCACGTTTCCGGAATTTGCGGCGGTCAAGAGCGCCGTTTCGCCGGTCGCAATGGCGGCGTTGGGATTCGCCCCGGCGTTCAGGAGTTTTTCGATCATGGCGGCGTTCCCGTTGCTGCAAGCCATCCAGAGTGGAGTAACGCCGTATTCGTTTGCCGTGTTGACGTCGGCCCCGGCGCGGATCAGCAGTTCCGCTGTTTCCAGGTCATCCCGGTGGACCGCCCAAGCAATCGCCGTTCCGCCATCCGGCTGAGGCGTGTTCACATCGACATGCTGCACCAGAAGGGAACGTACGGCCTCTTTGTCGCCCTTTCGTACTGCCTCGATCAGACGAAAATCTCCGTGCGTGGCCGCAAAGCTGGCGACCGATATCAACAGCACCAACCACCACCCGCTCCGAATTTTCACTTTGATATCCATCGTCCGTTCCTACGCAACTGAAAGCAGGTCGAGTCGTCCGGTGCTATCGCCAAAGTGCTCCAGGGGCATTTTCAACTTATCCATCATGGTCAGATACAGATTCATCACCGGCGTATGGTCCGGATACCGGAAGTGACGTCCGCCTTTGATCTGGCCTGCGGCGCCACCCGCCAACAGGACCCCTAGATTGTCGAACTGATGCATGTTGCCGTCGCCCAGACCGCTTCCGTAGACGAGCATCATGTGGTCCAGCAACGAGCCATCCCCATCCGGCGTCGATCGCAATTTATCCAGGTAATACCCGAACAGCCCCGCATGATAGGCGTCGATTTTCGCGCAGGTCACCATGATCTCGGGTTTGTTCCCATGGTGCGATAAGGCGTGGTGCCCTTCGCTAATGCCGATCTGTGGGTAGGCCCGCTCGCCTTTTTCCCGTTCCATCATGAAGCTGATGACGCGGGTCAGGTCACACTGGTACGCCAGCACCTGTAAATCGAACATGAGCTTGGCATGCTCTTCGAACGTAGCCGGGATGCCGCTAGGCTGCTCGAACGTCGGCAATTCGCGGGACGACTGTTCCTCCGCCACTTGAATGCGCCGCTCGATATCGCGAATGGAATCGAGATATTCGGTAAGCTTGGTGCGGTCGCTCGGACCGAGGCCGGACATGAATCGGGACACAGCCTGGTTCACAAAGTCGAGAATACTTCGGTTCTCGCGGATGCGGGCAAGCTGCTCTGCTTTATCCGTGCTCTCGCTGTCGCCGAATAGCCGCTCGAATACCTGGCGCGGGTTGTTCTCCATGAGCATCGGCGTGGTGGCGCTGCTCCAGGAGATTGTGTTGGTGTAGGCTACGCTATACCCATCCTCGGTGATGGCCACAAGGTCGGTGGTGTCCAGGGAGAGCTCGAGCGATGCCAGTTGGGTATGCTTGCCGAGTTCCTTCGCCATGATTTGGTCGATCGAGATTCCTTTACTGCCCTCCCGTTTCTTGGGATGAACACCCGTCAGCCACGCGCTCGCCGCTCGCGGATGGTCCCCGCCGGCATCGCCCGGCTGCCTGGAAACGCTGTCCTGGGCGAGGCCGGTCAGCACGAGGAGATGATCCCGAAAGGACGCCAGCGACTCCAGCGTGGGAGTAAACTCAAAACCAGCGCCTTCTTTCTTCGGCGTCCACTTGTCGATAATGATTCCGTTCGGAACGTAGACAAATCCTATGCGGATTACGGGCTTCGCCGCTTCGTCCAGCGCGCCCGCGAACGCGGGAATCATTCCATTCAGCAGCGGTAAACCTACCGTCGCACCGATTCCGCGCAAGAATGTACGTCGTGGGATTGCCTTCTTGAAGATCATCATGACTGTTGAATCCTCCACATCCGAAGTGGGTACAGGTCTCCGACCTGTACCAGGGCAGGTCCGCGACCTGTCCCTATTTAGCGAAGACCGGCGGTAACCGTCGGTTCTTGCGATCGCCTCATCTGAAATGGCGCGCTATTGACTATACCAATCACCAGGGACGACCAGCGGTAGTTGTTTCGAGCGGCCTCCCGCAAGATCTTGCGGACGGCCGGAGCATCGTAATATTCAACTCCGCGGCCCACAGCATACATAAGAAGCTTTTCGGCGAGGGTGCTGACAAACTGGTCGCTCTTGCCCAGCAGCGCCTGCCGAAGCCCGGCCGGACCCTGGAACTTGGCGCCGTCCGGGAGTTGTCCCGACGGATCGATCGGGTTATTGCCATCGGCGGCGCGCCATTTTCCGAGCCCGTCAAAATTTTCGAGCGCGAAGCCGATAGGGTCCATGAGCTTATGACAACTCGCGCAAACGGGATTCCCGCGGTGCTCTTCCATCCGTTGGCGCATCGTGAGAACATGGCCATCGTCGGGACCTTTTTCCTTCAGCGCTGGCACGTTTGGTGGCGGCGGGGGCGGCGGCGTGCCCAGGAAGTTATCCAGCACCCACTTGCCGCGCACCACCGGTGAGGTCCTGTTGCCAAACGACGTGACCGTCAGGATGCTCCCCTGACCCAGCAATCCTCTCCGGTTCTCATCGCTCAACGTAACGCGCCGGAACTGGCTGCCATAGATATTGGGTATCCCATAGTGCCGAGCCAGCCGTTCGTTGACGAAGGTATAGTCGGCATTCAGGAAATCCACAACACTGCGATCCTCGCGCACGATGCTTTGGAAGAATAGTTCCGTCTCCTGCTGGAGCGCCTCGCGCAGGCTGTCGTCGAAATTGGGAAACGAATTCAAATCCGGCGAGATCTCGCGCAGATTGCGGAGATAAAGCCACTGTCCGCCGAAATTGCTCACCAGAGCCGCCGAGCGAGGATCGGCGAGCATTCGATGCACCTGCTCCTCCAGTACGCGGGGGTCTTTCAGCTTGCCGCTTGCGGCCGCGTCCAGCAACTGCTCGTCCGGTATGCTGCTCCAGAGGAAAAATGACAAACGGGAGGCCAGTTCCAGGTCGCTGATGCGATAGGCGGTATTCGGTCGAACATTCGCCGGATCGCGTTCGCCACGGAACAGAAAGTCGGGGCTAACCAGCATCGCTCGGAGCGCTCTCTCAATGCCTGCTTCGAAGCCCTCGTTGCTCTCGCCGTCCTTGTAAAGATTGAGCAGCGCCTGGATGTCTTCATTCGTCACGGGCCGGCGATAAGCTTGACGCGCTAGGGTTGAAAGAATTTTCCGGGCGCAGGGATCCTCATCCGATTTGTTACTCGGGCTGCAAATAAAAATCTTGCGGCGGCTGGGCGTAACTCCCTGGCCTTTTGCGTCGTAGGGTCCACCGATGGTAATACTGTCCACGTAAGGGAGATCATGGTCGTCCGGCTGAACAAAATGAAAACCTGCCTGCTCCGGGTGCAGCAAAGCTTCAAACTTCCCCTTGGGTTCCTTCAAGAAAGTGACCCCAACCCCGTGCGTGCCCGCCTGTACGGGGATGCGGACTTCCAAGGGTGCATCCGCGGTGGAAAGATATTCGAAATTTGTTTTGGTTTGCGGGTAAAGGTTTTCCCTCGTGCCCTTGTATTGGCCGCCCACCGTGAACAGTTTGATTCTGACACCATCCAGGCGGACGTCGATTTGATGAGGATCGGCCAAGCCAACGATTGCTAACGTGGTGGGGTTCCTTTGCAGGCGGATATTGACGACGTACTCACCGTCGACCGGGAAGTAATGGCGAACCGCGATTCCGCCGCGGGATCCGAAGGGCAGATCTTCACTCACGCGGGTATCTTGCACCAGGAGTTGGGGAACCGGGTAGGTCTCCGTCACCGGACGGATCGTGGGACCTCCAACGGCGAGCCGGCTGACCTTTCCTGCCGCCGAGATATATCTTTCCATCAGCATCGGCGATACCGAAAGAGCATCCCCAATGTTATCGAAGCCATAGTTTGAGTTATCGGCGGGAAGCAGCGATCCAGCATCGGTATCGAGCGCAAGCAAGTCCCGGATCGCGTTGGAATATTCGGAACGGTTGAGGCGATGGACGACCGGCCTGCCGGGATTAGGTTTGGCTGCTGCCGCGCGGTCGAGTTCCGTCTCCAGATAAGTGGCGAAGGAGTCGTAGGTGGTCTTATCGGGTCGAGGCATGCCAAAAGGTGGCATCGCACCAGTCCGAAGTTTTCGTACTACCTTTTCCCACACTGCCGCGCTTTCGCTGACATTCTCGGTATCCACCTTATCCAGCAGCAGTTCCGCTGTTCTTAGTTTCTCATTGTGGCAAGTAACGCAATAGCGATTGATCAGTGCACGGTGCGGCGACGCGGGAGGCGAGGGTTCCTGGTTAGCCGACCTAAGCCAGCCGACTCCGGCCAAAGCGACTCCAAACCAGCACAGAGTCATTCTCGACATAAGATGATACACCGCCAGTTATATTCACGATACGAGCAAGAAATAACACTGTCAAGAGAGAAATGGAGGGTCCAACGGCCTCAACCTCTTGATGGACACAATGTTATTTCTTATCCCAATCCTCCGGTCGCCATCGCTAAAGCGGTCAAAACAACAATTTCAGGCCGAACTGGATTTGACGTGAGGTGGTGACTGTGTTGGTGATCCTTCCGGCCGATCCCAGGGGTATTGCGCTCGAGTCGAAAATGTTGTTGCTCGGCAAGCCAAAGTTGGCGCGATTCAGAAGATTGAAGAACTCAGCCCGAAAATCGGCCTTCAATCGCTCGCTAATCGGAATAACCTTAACCACAGTGAAGTCCGTCTCCACCAGTCCCGGCGAGACCAAGGTGTTCCGGCCCAGATTCCCATAGAAGCCGGGATCCGGAAGCGCAAAGACGCTAGGATCGTAGTATTTGTCCGGTCCGCCCAAGACGGGATTATTGCTCTTTCCCGGAAGCAGATTGGGACGGTCAGTCACTTGGTTTCCCTTGTCGCGCGATCGATTGAACCCGGTGAGAGCCGTAAACGGCATCCCGTCGGAAATGGTGATGACCGAGTTCAATTGCCATCCGCCGATCCACTTGATCGCCGCCCTCGATGAATTTTGCCACGGCAAATCATAGGTCCAATTTCCCACCAAGTTATGCCTGATATCGAATGAAGACGGACCGTGATCCCGGCCCAGATTATCGGGCTGCATAGTAGAGGGAGAGGTGCCGCTGGCCAAGGCCGTTCCGGTAGCGGAAGCGTTGTCAAGGTTCTTCGAGTAGGTGAAGGAGATTTTGTAACGCAGGTCATGGCTGAGACGTTGCGACAATTCCACCTGGAGACCTTGATAGTTGGCATTCACATCGGTACTGATAAACTTGCCCGACCCAAGCGCCGGATTGATACGCGGAGCGGTAGCGGAGTAAAACCGGTCTCCGTTCGGCAGGATCACCGGCCTGGATGTATTCAGGTCATACTGTCTCGTCAAGTGGAACGATCCAGAACCCACGTATCCAATGCTGAACACGGTGTTCCCAGTGAGCTGACGCTGAATGTTCAAGTTATATTGAAGACGCGTCGGCACATCAACAGCCACGTTGATGCCTTCCGGAGAAAGAGCCGGGACTGCGCCTGCAGCTGCGGCATACCCGAGAGGGAACGGGGGATTGGAAACCTGGATGGTGCCGAAAAATGGAGAATTGTTCGCCGTATAGTTGCCATATTCAATCAGCGCTTGGTCGTAGAACACTCCGAAACCGCCCCGTACGGCGGTCTTGCCGTCGCCAAACAGATCCCAGGCAAACCCCAATCGCGGCGCGAAGGTATCCTTGTGGCTTGCATAGAATGGGCTTCCCAGTGTGGGATTGGTGTCAAACACCGACAAGCCGTTAGCGTAGGTGACATGATAGTTGGAGATGCGGTTTCCACTGGCCTCCGTAGGTGGCGTCATGAATTCCCAGCGCAGTCCCAGGTTGAGGGTAAAATTGGGCCGCACTTTGTAGTCGTCCTGGAAATAAAGTCCGACGTAGGTTTGCCGGTACGCCTTGGTGGCATCCGCTCCGCCCACCGGGTCCGGAGCACTAAAGTTGGCCGGTTTCCCCTGCAAGAAGCTCTGCAGGCTCGTAAATTGGAAGTTTCCCCATTTAGTGCGTCCGAAGGATCCGTTTTCGTGAATCCGTTGCAGTTGTCCACCAAACTGCAACGCATGCGCCCCCGACTGATGAAAGATCTGATCCGCAACCTCAATCTGGTCGAAGATCCACCACCGCTCCGTGGTGCTTCCGGCTCCGGTGCCCGTCAAGGCCCCTTGCGGCCCGTTGGTCACACCCAGCGAGAAGCTGATCCCTCCCAAGTTCTTGGCTCCCGGAAAGAAATAAAGGGAAGGATCCACGGGAACCGTAGGGAGAGTATCGGAAGACAGATTCGCGCGGCTATACCCCAAACGAAATGTATTCACGGTTGTGGCAAACGCCCGGGTTTCTCCCAATGACCACATCTGGGCGCCGGAGGGCGAGTTCTCCGCAAACAAGAGAACATTGGCGGTCGGCACGATTTCGCCATGTACAAAATTGTAGCGGGCAAAGAAAGAATCTTTGTCCGACAGCCGGTGATCGTACCGGCCCAAATAAAAATTCTGGTTGCCCATCGTAGTGGAGCTGAAAATAGCTTCGGCGGTTCCAGTGCCAAAATTGCGTCCGTTGGCTGCCGGGAATACCTTCTGATAGGGTTTGACCTGCGGCGCTATGCCGACATTGAGGAATTGCCCCGGATTTAGACGGTCCGGCAGCAGACCTTTCCAGGCGTTATCATCAGGTACAAACTGGACATTGGAGACCCCCAAACCTTGCCGCAGTCCTTCATACGTCGCAAAGAAAAAGGCGCGGTCCCTGCGAACGGGTCCCCCGAGCGCTCCGCCAAACTGGTTCCGCTTGAATTCCGGAGGCTTGCTTCCGTCGAAGAAGTTCCGGGCATCCAGGTTATCGTTGCGCAGGAATTCAAACGCAGCACCGTGGAGCGCGTTCGTACCGGACCGGGTGGCCACGTTTACAATCGCCCCCGCTTTCTTCCCGTACGCTGCGCTGTAGTTGCTGGTCATAACCGAAAATTCCCGGATGGCTTCCACGCCCATGTTGACCCCGAGCGAGCCGCCCGGCAACCCATTCCTGGAGCCGGCGCCCATCAGTTCGCTGCCGTCCAACAGATATATGTTGGATTGGTCCCGCGCGCCATGCACGGCATAGGTGGTCGTTGCCCCGCCGGTAATGATGCTCCCTGTGGTCTTGATACGCACGACGGGAGCGCCGGAATCCAATGCGATCAGTTGATCGAAACTCCGGCCATTCAGCGGCAAATCCCGTATGGTTTTGTCATCCACCAATCCGGAGAGCGTTCCCGTCAAGGTCTCGACCAATGGGGCATCGGCGGTGACCACGGTTTTTTCGGTTACCTGGCCTACCTTCAGCACCATGTTGATTTCCAGGTCGCTGCCCACGGTGAGTTGGATTCCATTCCGAACGCTGGTTTCAAAGCCGGCCGTCTGGGCCTGCAGTTCGTACTGGCCGGGAATCAAACCCGGCACACGAAAACGGCCGCCCGCGTCGGTCACAACATTTCGGCTGATCCCGGTCTCGACGTTCGTCAGGGTGACGTTCGCCCCAGGGATGACCGCACCGCTTTCGTCCTGCACTAGGCCCGACATCGACCCGTTTGCGGTCTGTGCAAGGGCATAAAAACGGCACAGCAGAAGAAGCCCCGCGATTGCAAAACCAATTTTGTAGTGCTTCATCAGTCAATCCTCCAATCTCGTTTCGAAATTCGTCAGGTCTTTCCCTTTCCAAGCCGGGTAGCGGTCTTTTATTCGATGACTTCTAGAAAGCCCATCACATCCGCGCCGGTGCCGGAAAACCATACCCGGTTCGGTCGATTTGGGTCGACTTCAATCCGGCGTGTTTGAAGGTAGTGAGTCGGCATAGTATATTCCACAAACGTCCTCGTGCGCGGGTCGAACCGGGCGATCTTGTCCGCCATAAACTCGTTCACCCAAATCAAATTGCGTGTTCTATCCACATCTACCGAGTAGGCGCCGGAGAACTTGGCAGGAGTCGGATAGTTCGTGACCTTCCCCGTACGATGATCGACAAGCGCCAGTTTGCCGACGTTGCCGTACTCAGCCGCCCAGACATTTCCCTCCGCGTCGGCTGCCATCCGCCTCAGATTCGAGTACTTCGTCGGCACATCCATCTCGGCGATCTCGCCGTTGAGCGGATTCACTTTGCCGATCTTGTCCGTATGTCTCTCGGCAAACCAGATAAAATTGTCTTTCGAATCGATCGCCATTCCGTAGGGATTGACATTGGTTTTCAACAATACCCCGGCGGGAACGGGATACTCCGTCACTTTCTTCGTTTCCGGATCTAGGCGCAAGATGAGATTGTGCGTGATTACGGTCGCCCAGACCGTACCGTTGGGGTGAAAGCGAATCGTGTTTACATTCTTGCTCTCGCCAGGAGGACCCTTGGGGTATGGGTAAGAGGTAAACGCACCCGTCTTGGAATCGTACAGCAGTAATCTGCAGTTGTTGCTATCCCCCACCCAAACCCGGTCTTGCGGATCCACTGCGAAAATACCACCGCGGAATTTCCCATTCTCCCCATCAGGCAATGGAATGCGCGTAAGAGTAAAAGTGGCGGGATCCAAGCGGCCGAGGACGCCCTTTCCGAGAGTCCACCCGTTTCCCTTTGAATCGACCGCGACGTCGTGAGTAGCTCCGCCGCGGGGAAGGTCAAACTCGTACACGATACTCTTTGCGGCTTCTCCCTTCACCCAAGTCGCTGGCGTTTTACTATTGGTATCTAGCGGTGGCGTGTCCGGTCCGAAATTCTTCGTCAGATAATCCAGCACCAGACCATATTGCGCCCCCGGCAACGCCAGGTTTTCCATGGTGGCCGAGGCGGACAAGCTTCGCATTTTTTCGATGGTTGCCGTCCATTCCTCCCGAGTCTTTCTTGCAAAAAGAATATTCGGACCATGGTGGCAATGCGTGCAAACCCCCATGATGATCGTTTTGCCCTCTCCGTCCGGCATGAACTCCGCCGCCTGCGAGTTGGTCACGGCTTTCTTGAAGTCCTGCGGTGTAGTTAAAGCCAGATCCAGTGTGACGGTCCGGCTCCCATCCAATTCCATAGTGGCCTTGGAATCGCTTTGAAAAGCTCCACCCATGCCCTCGGCCGTGTATTTGCCCGGAGGCAAGTTAGGCGTTTTGTACCGGCCTTGCTCCTGGCTGACCACAGTAATGGCAAGGCCGCGTTCCACGTTTTTTACTCTCACCAAAGCTCCCACGGCCGGCTTGCCGGAATTGTCTGTAACAACTCCGGCGATGCCGCCTCCATCTGCCGCGGCGTGCGAGAGGCGGAGCGTGGCAGTTAACACCACAACCACTACCCAGCCTGTCCGCTTTGGATTCAGGTCTCGTAGCATGGCATTCTCCTCTAACCTTGAGTCTTCTTATATTGCAACTTGTTGAGCTGTTCGTACGCCGAGGCAACGTCCAAAACCATATTGAGGTGGTTCGTCACGCGCTTGTTCGCAACGCGCTTCGCCCATGCCAAGGCATATTGCGGCCTCTTAAGGAGACGCGCGACAATGTCATCGACCGTTTTGTCCAGTTGGTTGGCCGGTACGGCGTAGTTGATGATGCCCAACCTCGCTAGCTCCGCCGCCGTGTACGGCTTCCCCAGAAGGAGATACTCCTTGGCCTTAGCCGGAGTCATGAATAGCGGCACTAGCGCGCAGCCGCCATCGCCGGGAACAACCCCGCCGTTGTCACTCAGGTGCTGGTCTGCGATCACCGCGTCCTCTCTCGCGACGATTAGGTCCGCGGTGAAAACCAGGCTCGAACCCATGTTCACAGCATCCCCGTTCACTTTGGCGATGAAGATCTTGTCGCTCTCCGCCATTTCCTGATGAATTCTGCGGATGCCGTTGAAGTCGTACCACTCATCTTGCTGATCGGGTAATTCGCCGCCTTGCTCTTTGTGTTTGCCGGCGTGAAACGGTTCGCCGGGCGGCCCGGTGATTACGACGACGCGCACTCTGCTGTCTCCGCGCAATTCGGCCAGAAACTCGCCAAGCTGCCAGTGGTCTTGCTCCGGTCCGTCACCTCGCTTGGGGTTTAAATCGACATTGGCGATGGTTACATATGCTGCGGCCCCCTTCAGCTCGAACTTCAGGGCTTTGTACTTTTCATACTTGCCGCTTCTAGTTTCTTCCGGACTAGCGGCTGCGGATTCGCTTCTCGCCGCCACGACCGCTGCCACCGCACTGGCCGTAGCAAGAGACTGCATGAACTTCCTTCTGCTTGTGCTCATCTCAACCCCCTTCTCCTTCACGAAAGATCATTTAGTCAGAACTTGTTGCTTCAGGTTTATCGCTACCAGGGCAATGCAAAAACTTCGTCGTCAGCGCCGAAGTATTGCGAATGGAGCTTCCAGATCAAAAGATCTCTGGGAAGTAGAACGTGAGTATTGCGTTCAGACGCATGTCCGCGACTATCATTTCCTTGTTCTTCGGATCGAGAACGACTCCACGCGGCTTCAGCATCGTCGATTTCGCGCCCGTGTTGATTCGCCACAACGGCGGGACATCCCCGTTATCGTCCATGTTCCAAACCCCGACGAAGGCCCCTTCCGGCTCCATATCCGAGACTTCTCCGGGCTGCGTTGCAACGATCAAATTGCGAGCCGGATTCAAGGCCATTTGCGTGATGCGAACGATGCCTGACTTTGGTCCGCGGATCACGTTCCGGGGCTTTACGTTCCCGTTATCGGTCCGGTTGAAGACAAGCAACGCTCCGTCCTGCCCTGTGGATTTGGCTGTGAGGGTGCCATCCGCGGTTTTCTTGATGGCGCTCCCCGTCTTGTTCAAACCGACAACGATCAGGTTGTGAACCGGATCGACCGATAACGTGGTAGCAAGGTGGAGTCCGGTATTGGGACCTTCCATGACCCGCAAAGGCTCGACGTTTCCAGTAGCCGTTCTCGGAAACACGAGCACCGAATCGTCGTTCGGCACGACGATCTCATCATGCACCGGGTCCATATCCAGCCTGTCAACCGATCCAATCTGCGTTTTCGATCCTTGAATGATGCGTATCGGCGCCTCATTGCCGCTGGCATTCCCGCGAAAGACCAAGACCGCCTGCGCGTAGGGGTTGGTCACATATATCTCGTCGTGCCGCGCATCGTAGCGGATGTCGTGCATGGTCCGGGCGAGCTTGGTCTCCTGGCCGGCCAGCATTCGCACCGGCATATCGCCGCCCTTTGCCATCCTGGCAAAGATCGCAATCTGCGGATGGGCGACTCAGTTGGGGACCAGGATCTGTTCCCGCTTGGTATCATATCCAACGCCGCCCGGGTTGCCGATCATCAATGCTAATTCGTCCGCTGGACCTCCGCGAATCGTTCGCACCGGCGACACATCTCCATTAGCACTCATCGGAAAGGCCGTCGCCGAATGGTTCCCCATGTTGGCCACCCAGATTTCTTTGTTCTTCCTATCCAGCGCAATCCCGGTGGGGTTGAGAATTCCGGTCTTGGACCCGCGAATGGTCCGGCGCGGCGCGGCGTCACCTTGGTCGGTCACTCCAAAAACGACCACCGAGTGGTCCATGTCGTTGGCCACATACAGCTCTCCGGCATCCTCGTCCACGGCAATCTGTGCCGGCCAGTTCAGCCGTGTCTTGGGGCCTTCGATGATCCGAATGGGATGCGCGTTCCCTTTGGCATCCCGCGGGTACACCGTTATCGAGGGTGGGTCGAATTTACCCGTGCCCAGGAGCTCCTCTCCAGGACGCCCCGGCGTTTTCTGCGGACCGCGGCGCGCAACGCTGCCGTGATTGGCGACGAACAGCAGGTCGCGCTTGGTATCCACGGCGATTCCATGCGGATCCTCCAGATGCGTGTCATCGCCGTTGATTTCCCGCAGCGGCGGCTCCTGTCCCGTGGCCGATTTCTTATAGACCGCTACATCGTTCTGGGCTTGGATGCTGAAGTACATCTCCTGCCGCACTTCATCCACCGCGATCCCAAAGGTGTGCCCTCCGGGCGGCACCAAATAGCGGTCCGGCGCCGCATTTCCCTGCGCATTCTTGGAGAAGATCGCGACCCAGTTCTGGGTGTCGTTGTTGAGGATATATGTCTCCAGGGTTTTGGGATCGATGTAGACCCCGCAGATCATCTCGACCTTCGTTCGCGTTCCACCGATCACGCGCTTGGGCTCAGTCATCCGTGCCGCAGGAGGCGTGCTGTCCCTGCGGTCAAACTCCAAGACCCGGAAGAGGTTCTCGTCCGTTACCACCAACATGTTGCTTTGCGGTTCGACAGCAATGGCGCTGAAGGCGGGGTTCGGATCGCGAATCGTGCGCAACGGAGCACGGTCCGCATCCGTGGGCCTGCCGCCTGCCGACGGCTTCGTCGCGTCCTTCTGCTGGGTCAATGCCTCCGCTAGCGTTGCGCCCGCACTCGCCGGAACCCATTGGCACAATTCACCGTCATCCGGCAACGGTTCCACCGAGACTAACTGAGGATATCCCCGCGGCCGCTGAACGGCTGTTCGCAAACCGTCTTTGCCGCCGGCGAAGTTCGCCGACCCGGCGAGCAATAGCCACAGTGCTGCAATCGCGAGCACCGTGACGGCCCATACAGTCCGATTCCGAACGATGGTAATCCGAGCCATCGAAAACGCTCCCTGATTGTAGTCGTAATACCCGCCCTGACTTATTCCAGACAATTATAATTCGGGTTGATGCCGATATCCTAAACCGCGTCAGGAACCCGCAGCGTAAGCCACGGCGGAACACATTGGGAATCTTCCGACGAACGGCCCCTTCCTGAACCATACGCGCAGGCAAGCCTGCCAGTTTTGGGGGCCTGGAGTTCGTCACTTACCGCATCGAAGCATCATCGGCCTTTTTTCCGCGGATCCATTCGGCTATGGTCTTCCAGTCCGGGTCGTCCTGGCTATTGAATTGTCTGCCGCCTCCGTGCCAGTGGACGTTATCGCCGCCCGCCTCCGGCGCCAGGGGATGAATTGCAAACGGGCTCACCATCGGGTTGCCAGGGACTACCAACTTCGAGATGTTCTGGAAGTTGCGTCGAGATTCTTCTTCAGTCCAAAAGGTGCTTCCGGGCGCCATCTTCACAAGATACTGGGGGGCGCCAAGGCCTCTCCCATGGCAAAGGACGCAGCGGGCGTGCCCAGCCCGCTTCTTCACCAGGATGGGTTCGACTCGGGTCTTAAAGAATTCATAATCAAGCGACGGCTTTGACGCAGAAGCCTCTTGTCCAGGGGACTGTGCCGCAGTGAACCGCACGGCCAGAAACAGGGCGGCCGCGGTCGCCACTGCAAAAAGAATCCCCACTTTCTTTGGAAAGACTTTAGACATTACGATCGCCTCCAAAAAGCCGGATGCACCTCTCCAATGGAAGATTAGAATCTCCCCCAAACCGTGCAACCTAGCGCAGTGCCAGCGTGTTCATCCGCTTGGGTAACTCTCCCACCGGGATTTTCGCCACCACCTTCAACGCCTTCATATCGATGGCGGAAACCAGGTTGAGACGTGGGCTGGAAACGTAGATTGTCTTGCTGTCGGGAGTGAAAGCGAACCAGTTGGGCTCGCCTCCACGAATGGGATGTCCTGGCAACTCGAAGTTGGGCAGTGAAACATGTCCCATTAGCTGGAGGTCCGGGAGTGAGTAGACGAAAACGGCATTGGCGGGAGTGCTGGCGACCCAAAGAGTTTTTTGGTCGGGCGCAATACCGAGGCCGTGGGCGTAGTTGCCCTTCGGAAAGCCGCCGGGTTCGTCAGGAAGCTTGATCCTATTCACTTCTTTGTGTTTCGCAAAATCCACCACGCTGAAGCCGTTGAGACCGGCAAGTTGCAGGAAAATCCGGCTGGTCGAGCCGTCGGGGCCACTCTCGGCTACGAGCGGCGCTACTCCCTTGTCGAAGTCAATCGTCCACGCCACTTGGTCGGTCCGGAGATCGATGACGGATGCAAATCCTTCGTGCGAGCCGACCACGGCATACTTGCCATCCGGCGTCAAGGTGATGTCATGTAGCTGAGCTCTCATCGGGATGCTCTTAACCTTCTCGAGTGAGGTTGTGTCGATGATATCCACCGACCCAGGATTTTCGGCAATACAGACCAAGACCCGCTTCCCATCCTTCGTAACCGCTATATCGTTGGGGTAGCCACTGAGTGGCACTTTTTGGATTTGTTTTCCGGTCTTTCGATCCAAAACGACGAGGGCGTTCTCGGCACCTTTGTTAATGTAGATCCGGCTCCCGTCGGGGGAGACGCCAACCGCTTCCGGCAACTCCATGTCTTCGATCGTTTGCACCACTTTGTTCGTCGCGGTGTCGATCACCGAAACGGTGTCGCCAGCGTTGTTCGAAACGTAAACGAGATTCGAACTGGCCGCAAACGCCGCTAAGGGCATCGCTAACAGAATACCCAGAATCAACGAAAGTTGCGGGCTGCAGAAACGGATTTTCATAGGGATTATCCTCAATGTTGGTAAGCACTCCTTCCGCCGTGGTACGTGGTAAATAGTGTAGGCGGAGAGATGTATGGAGTCAATGTGAAACCTCGTGAATGTCAACGGTCTTTAGAAATGTCCTGTGGTTAGCCAAAACAAGATCGTGCGGTCAGATGAGCGCCAGCATTCATACCGCCATCTTCAATCCGATTTGCCGATCAGGAGTTCCTCGCAGAAATCGATCAACATCGAATGGTGGCGGTTATCCCTGGCGAGTTAACATTTTGACTGATTTCTTTGGTAACCGAGAAGGCCAAGTATGCGAGCTGCGGGTTGCGGAACGCGCCCGATGACGGTGAATTAGCCAGAGCAACCAACCGCGCGGCGTTTACAAGCGCCAATAATGAATGGTTTCATTGGAATTGCGTTCGTGAAGATATCGCGGAACGTCAGATGACCGCTGAAAATCAAAAAGAACAACCGATCACTGTATAAGATCGCTGCCAGCAGGGTTTACAGATTGTGCCAGCATCCAGACATAAAATCAACCATTTCCGGAAGGGGCGGGGTTTTGTATGCTATTCAGTTCAGATGGGATGCACATTCGCGCGGACTCGAAAACCTCCTGGTGTTGACCCAGGTGCTTAGGGAATTTTTGCGCACCACACCTACTCAGGAAGCGCGGTCAAATCGATCCGTTCAACTTGGCCGAGCAGAAAGATGTAAGACAACGCGCCTATCAGTGCCATGGCCGCGACATACGCCATAGCCCAGTAGAATGAGCCGGTAGCGCCCAGGATGAGACCGATAACCAGTGGTGTCAGAATTCCCGCGAGGTTAGCCGCGAAATTGAAGATTCCTCCAGTCAAACCCATCATCGAAATGGGAGCAATCTCAGCAATCACGGTCCAGCCCAAGCCCGTCATACCCTGCGCGAGGAATGCCGCGGAAAACACCGCGATCACTACAGTGTCGCTCGTAGCGTAATTCGCCAGAATGATAGTCGACGAACCCAGCAGTCCGGCGATCACCGGCAGTTTGCGCGCGAAGCTGAGCGAACGGCCGTGCCGCAACAAACGGTCGGAAAGCCAGCCTCCCACCATCACTCCGCACCCCGCGGCGAAGTAGGGTAGAACCGCGAAGAAACCGGAGCGAATCCAATCCATGTGCCGTTCACGCGTCAGATACGTGGGGAACCACGTCAGGAAGAACACCAGCGTGGAGTTTCCACCGAACTGGCCAATACTCGCGCCCCACACCTGGCGGAATCCGAGTAGACGCCGTACGCCAGCCCAGGACGGCGTGTTGTGTGCCGCGGTATACGAAACGGGTGCGCCTGGACGCGAGTTCGGTTCGTGGTACAGGTTCCACCATGCCATGCCGAACAGGATGCCCGCGGTGCCTACCAGATAGAACAAGGTGCGCCATCCAAAACGGCTAAGGACCCAGAACAACGCTGGTCCAAAACAGGCCAGACCGACGTACTCGCCGACGGTATACACGGCTGTGGCGCGCGCGCGTTCCCGCTCCGGAAACCATTCGGCCACGATCCGGCTGTTCACCGGAAAGCAGGGCGACTCGGTCAGTCCGACTCCCAAGCGAGACGCGAGCAACGAAACGAGCCCTCGGGAGAGTCCTTGCAGCGAAGTGAACAACGACCAGAACGTGACCGCCAGGAAGTACGTCAATTTGTTGCCGAAGCGGTCCAGAAACCATCCACCCGGCAACTGGGCGGCCGCATAGCTCCAGGAGAAGGCAGAGAACACAACGCCCATCATCTCCGGAGAAACCTTCAACTCCGCCGACAGAGCCGGCGCCGCCACGCCCAGTACGGTTCGATCCAGATAGTTGATCATGGTGCCGATCGCCAGCAGACTCAGGACGCCCCACCGTCCGTCGACCGCGCTGCTCGAAACATCGGTTTTTGTGACAGAGCTCGGAACGCTCATGCGGGTTCTCCGAAGGAATGGAAACACCGCTCCATCCGATCCACGTCCGGTTCCAGACCGGTGAACAGTCGAAACGCCTGGACCGCTTGGAAGATCGCCATGCCCGCGCCGCTAAGCACACGGCACCCCATACGCCGTGCGAGCTGGAGCAACTCTGTTTCGAGAGGAAAGTAGACTATGTCCGCCACCCAGAGTTCGCGACGCAGTAGAGACGCCGAAAGTGGCAAGCCGGGATACTTGGCCATACCTATCGGTGTTGCATGAATCAACCCATCGGCGCCGGCCAGAGCCTCGGTCAGGCAGCTCCCTATGGAGGCGCGTCCTACGAAGCACGCGTTGAGCATGGCCGTGAGACGCTCCACGCGTTCTACTACCGGATCGAATATGATCACGTGTCCGGCTCCCAGCGTCAAAGCCGCGTAGGCAGTGGCCGAACCAGCGCCACCCGCCCCGAGTTGAACGATCCGGCCTAGGGATACATCCGGAAGATTCCGGCGAAAGCTCTCTGCGAATCCCCACCAATCGGTGTTGTGCCCGATGCGCCGTCCGTCCCGCAAAATCACCGTATTCACGGCGCCGAGCCGTCGCGCGTCTTCCGTTAGGTCCGTCAACAGAGGTAGGATGGCTTGCTTGCAGGGATGCGTAATGTTGAGCCCCGAATATCCAGTCCATTCGGCGGCCGACAGGAGTTGCGGCAGCGCTTCGGTTCCAACCCCGAGCTTCTCCATGTCAATCAACTGATAAATGCACTTTAGTCCCTGCTCAGAGGCCTCCCGCTCGTGCATCGCGGGCGTGCGCGATTCTTGGATGCCGGCGCCAATCAGGCCAAGGAGTAGTTTGCCGTTCGTTGTCCCCGCTCTACTCACGGTCGGCTCCGGGCGTGGCCGATTACAGCATCGTCATCGCCCACCTGATGCTGGGAAGTGTCGATAAGGCCGTCGTCGAGGTTGGATTGAACGATCATCAGATCCACAATCAGCTCCGCAGCTAGTCTTTGCACGCGCTTTTTAATGTGAGCCCGTGTCATCGTGTCGTAGATTGCAGGTTCACGACGTCCCGGCGGGTTCATGCTGGGTTCGTGAACAGCAAGGATCCGAAGGAGAGGTGTGCGCGTGATAATGGGTTGCAGTTGAGCTATACCGATCCCCGTGCCGAAGCAGATCGGCAATAACAGCGAAAGAAGCAAGAAAATGAATTCTCAGCATAATACTTGGCGATCCTACCACGGAAATTAATGGAAATATAAGGAAGTAGCTGTGCCCTACCGTTGCTCTCTTTTGGACGCGCAACACATCCATGCAAACGAGATGGATGTGTGCGACCGTCCAGTTCTGATAATGTCAACGCTTTCTTTCGCGGTAAATGGATAGGACGAGAATTAACCCTGATAGGTCCTCCGAAAAATGAACCAAATTGGAAGTTCATCTTGCGGCAAAATCTAGACCTGAAGGACCGGAGGAAAATCGGTGAAGGCGAAGCGAGTCGTGCTGCGTCGAAAGCAGAAGACCGCAGTCGTTGGATTGCCGAAAAGCAGCGCAAGCTCGGCACGGCGAAGAACTGTGTCGCAGTAGCGAACACAAATGCTCGGATCATTTAGTAATTCGGTTACAATCGCCGCAACAACAATTGTTTGTGGAAGCACCGGAGGGAGAGCACAGTCCTGTTAATGTCCGAGTCTTAGATCCACACCAGCATTCTGCGAACGAAGGAATATCAGCCCGAATCATTTATTGAATGGGAGGTTCAAAATGGAAAATGAAAGACGAGAGTTTCTGCACACTGTAGCCACGATCGGAGCCGCCGCTATAGGCGCATCAGCGATTGCCGCTGCAGCCGAGAACGATAATGCGATGTATGACAAATACAAAACGCTCAAGGTGGAAGTAAAAGGGCAGGTAGCAACGATGACGGTTGCCAACGTGGAAAGTTTGCCCAAACCGGGTGAACGCCCCCCAGATGCTCATTGGGAGCTCGCTCAGGCTTTCTCGGATTTACGCAGCGATAACCGTGTTCGCGTGATCGTGATGACCGGACCGGGCAATGGAATTTTTCATGCGGGTCTGCGCAATCGCTACGGCAAGCCGGCGCCGCGCGATCAGGGCAACGAATGGCTCAATTTCACGGGGTGTCGCCGCGTGCATCAGGAAATGGCGGAGAGCGAAAAGATCATTGTCGGCAAAGTGAACGGGGACGCCATCGGTTTTGGGCAGAGCATGCTTTTTTCCTGCGACCTGGTCATCGCAAGAGAGGATGCCATCATTGCCGATTTTCACCTTGCCATGGGAGAGATAGATAAATATGGTCCCGATTTCGGAGTGGTTCCCGGAGACGGCGGTTGCGCTCTTGCGCCGCTGTTTATGACGCCGATGAAGGCTAAGGAGTATCTTTTCCTGGGCAAGCAGTACACGGCGGCGGATCTGGCTCGCATGGGAATTATCAATTATGCAGTGCCAGCCGATCAACTCGATTCGACAGTCGATCAGATCGTTACCCGCCTCTTGAAAAGATCTGCATACGGACTCGCTTGGGCAAAACGGGTTGCCAACCGGCGCGTGGTCAATCATCTGAATATGACTCTCGATGCCGCCGCCGCCTACGAACAGGTCAACATGCTGCAACTGGAGAAGTGGGGTTGGAAAGAGAACACGAATTTGCTGTAGAACCTACCAGGCTCAGCAGGAGCGTGGTTCACCCTAAGGCTGTGGGTCTAAATGAAATAGTTGGCTCTTGTTGGGCCAGCCATGATAAGGAAAGGAGACGAAGAAAACAATGAGATTCTCTCGAAAATATCTTTCAGTGCTGTTGACTGTCTTTTGTTTGCCGATGGCTCTTGTCGCTCAAATAACGCCGCCGCCGTCAATTCCTTACGGCGCGCCGATCGGCTTGGAGGACGCAAGAAAAGTGGCGAGCGCCGCTCGCGCAGAGGCTCAAAAAAATAATTGGACCATGGCCGTTGCCGTCGTCGATCCATCCGGTCTGCTGATCTATTTTGAAAAAATGGACGGAGTCCAGAACGGCAGTTCCGACGTTGCCATAGATAAGGCGCGATCAGCGGCGCTTTTTAAGCGGCCTACCAAGGTATTTATGGACGCGGTGGCAGGGGGTGGCGAAGGGTTGAGATTTCTTTCGCTCCGTGGGGCCGTGCCCGTCGAAGGCGGCGTGCCCTTGATTAAGGATGGGAAAATTATCGGCGCCGTTGGGCTTTCTGGCGGAGCCAGCGAACAGGACGCGCAATGCGCCCGAGCAGGGGCAGCGGTGTTTCAGAAGCCCTAACCGGGTTTACAACATTTTTGAATGAGGTGATGATTTCAGCACTTGAATGTAGCCGCGCTCACGCGCGATTCATTGCTTGTGGCGTATTTGACCTGACTTTTCCGTTATCATGGTTGACATGAAAAAGTGGATGCTGTCTACGTCTCCAGCTAACGGGGAACTCAATTCAGAATGTTTGGTTTCGTGAAAAGGAGATTTCAGATGACTTCGATTCGCTCTGTGTTCCTGCTCAGCGCGTTCGCAATAATCACATGCCTGGCGGCAGCGCAGACTCCCTCCAACCTCTATCGCGAGGTTCCGAACTTCGCCAAGCTCCCCGAGGGAAAAATGTGGGGACATGTTTTCGGGGTAGGAATCGATAGCCGCGGCAATGTCTGGGCTCTTGACCGATGCGGCGGAAGCAGCTGCGTCGATTCGAACGTGGCGCCCATCCACGAATTTGATTCGTCCGGCAAGTATTTGAAAAGCTTTGGCGAGGGATTATTTGTCTTTCCTCACAGTCTCTTTGTGGACAAGGACGACAACCTGTGGGTGACTGACTGCGGAGTAAAAGACGGCAAAGGCAACCAGGTGTTCAAACTCAGTCCGGAGGGAAAGGTCTTGTTGACGCTGGGCCAAAAGGGGGTCCTCGGGGGTAGTCCGGACAATTTTGTTGGGCCGACAGACCTGGTGATCGCTCCGAACGGCGACATTTTCGTGGCGGACGGACACGCCGCTTTAGCGCTGGGAGGCGGAGAATTTTATGGCTTTGCCAAGGGAAATGGCGAGGGTTCGCGGATGCGGATTCTGAAATTTTCGAAAGACGGGCGGTTCATCAAAGCATGGGGAGAGGAAGGAACGGCTCCCGGTGCGTTTAACGTGCCTCATGGCATCGCCATGGATTCCACGGGACGGCTGTTCGTCGCCGACCGCGGCAACAATCGCATCCAGATTTTCGACCAAGACGGAAAATTTCTGGCCGAATGGAAACAGTTTGGGAAGCCGTGCGGCATTTACATCGACGCAAAGGACACCATGTATGTGGCCGACAGCGATTCTAACCAGAACCTTTGGGACTGGAAGTACTCAGTCGACAATCCGTGCGCCTCGTGTGTAAGGCGGGTCCTAAGACCGCCAGACGTTGGACTCGACAACCCAAGTTTTACGCAGGGAATCCGGATCGGTAGCACCAAAGACGGAGTAGTCCAAGCCCTCATACCTCCCCATGTTGGACCGGAGGGTCCCACGAATTTACCGGAAAGGCTGACGGCGGATGCCATGGGCAATGTGTACCTGGCGGAAGGCCGCACCATGAACCTGAGGAAATACGTTAAGAAATAGGGGTGCGGATTTTTCTTGCACTATAAAGTGGCTGTGTAGGCGTTTGGCAGAAGGCAAAGCTCCGAATGGAAAATGCAGTTCAGTCGAAAACGGAGGTTTTGTGAATGTGATTTCTGGTAACCAGGTGCGTTATTGCGATAAAGTTCGGAAGGTGTTGCTGCTGTTATCTGGCGTTCTCTTCGCCGTGCTTCCCGCCCGCAGTCAATCCACGACGCCCTCGCCAGCGACAACCAATAAAGTTCAGTTGCCCGAAGGGGCAGGCAAGCAAATTGTTCAAACAGATTGCATATCGTGCCACGATATAAGCCAGTTTGCGCGTGTCAATTTCGACCGCGAAGATTGGGACGTCGCCGTCAACACGATGGCTGCGTCGGGTGCTCCTCTAAAGAAGGAAGAGATTTCGGCAGCGATCGAGTATCTGGCCAAGAATTTCAAGGGGGAGAGTACCCCTGGGGTGGTGGTTCCCGGCGCGGTGCAGGCGACCATCACGGAGTGGGACCTGCCCACCCCCAACTCGATGCCTCATGATTCTTTTTACACCAAACGGGGCGGCTTTACGTGGTACTCGGGGGAATTTGCTAACGTGCTGGGGCGGTTCGAGCTGAAGACCCAGAAATTCGAAGAATTCCAACTGCGCCCCGGTAGCAGCCCATACGCATTGGTGGAACACGCAGGCAGTGGCGTCCAGGGCACCATTTACTTCACCTCCCATACGGCAGGATTCATCGGCGAGTTTGACCCGAATACGCGCAACGTAAGGGAATTCCGGATTCCTGGCCCCAAGCTCCTCCTCCACGACATCGCTTTCGATCCAAACGGAGTTGTCTGGTTCACCGTAATGGCGGCGAGGCCACCACAATATCCGCAAGGGAGCAAGATTGGGAGTCTGAATATATTTTCCAGCGAGATTAAATTGGCGGATGCGCCTACGCGGAACGCGAGCCTCTATGGCCTGGTGGTCGATTCCAAGGGTATCCCCTTCTTCACCGAGGGGGACAGCCATAAGCTGGGCAGTATCAATCCGGTCACGATGAAGATTACGGAATATCCCCTGCCAAAGCCAGGAATTGGCGCCAAGAGTCTCGCGGTCACCCCCGACGACGTACTCTGGTACACCGATTATCTGCGTGGTTACCTGGGCCGGTTCGACCCCAAGACTGGCAAGTTTAGCGAATGGCCCTCTCCGAGCGGCCCCAGGAGTCGTCCGTACGGAATTACCAACGCAGGCAACATCATCTGGTATTCTGAAACGGGATCGAAACCGAACATGCTGGTCCGGTTTGACCCAAAGACGGAGAAATTCCAATCCTGGCCCGTCAAGGCCGGAGGAGGAATTAAGCACCTATATGCCGAGTCGTACGGTAGTCTGTGGTTTACCCGTCCCCTGACCAACGGCATCGCGCACGTCATAATAAAGGATGAATAATCCTCAAACTCCGGATCGGTTAGGAGGATAAATATCATGAGAAATCATTTTTGTAGGCTAAGTTATTTGTGGATTCTGCTAGCGATGCCTTTAGCGGCGAGCACGAGCAGAATCTACGTCCTGAACAACGGCGGAACGACCGTTGACGTCATCGACACATCTACTAACAAGATCGTGCAAACGATACAAGGCATTCCCAACTCCCATGGAGTGACTTTCTCACCCGACGGAAGTCGGGCCTATATCACCAGTGAGACCGAAAATGCCCTGTACGCCGTCGATACAAAGGCGGGAAAGACTCTAAAAAAACTGGCCCTCAGCCCTGGCAGCGCCAACCTGCCAGCGATAACCAAGGATGGGAAACGGCTTTTCGTCTGTCTTAATGGAATGCGAGACGAACACGGGAATATGCTTTCCGATAGGGGCGGCGCCGTGGATATCGTCGACGCAATCACTTTCCAGAAGATCAAGACATTCCCGATGAAGGGTGGGATGCACGACTGTTATACGACACCGGACGGGAAGTATGTGATCGCGGGCTCTCTGGGGGGCAAATTTTTTGTCGTCTTTGATGTTCAGACTGAGCAACCCGCTTGGGAGATGCACTTCGACAAGGGAGTAGCCACAATCGCAATCGAGACTGGTGCTGACGGCTCGACTCGCCGGCTTTTTGTGATGCTTAATAATTTCCGCGGGTTCGGGGTCGTTGATTTTGCATCGCACAAGGAAGTGGCAAGAATTAACCTCCCCGACGATCCCGCCGGATTTCTGCTTGGGAAAAAACTCGAGCGGAGGAACGTCACTCCTACCCATGGCTGCGCCATGTCCCCCGACGGCAAAACGCTGTGGGTGGGCAGCAGGGGTTCCAATGGTGTCTTCGTCTATTCGCTTCCTGACCTCAAACTTCTTGGATATATCCCAACACCGAAACTCAAGGGGGCACAACATCCTGAGGACGGAGGTGATCCAGGTTGGCTCACCTTCACTGCCGACGGCAAGACAGTCTACGTTGCCAACGCCGCCATCAACTCGGTGTCCGCCATCGATGCAAAGACTCGTAAAGTGGTCGCTAACATCCCGGTCGGGGAGCAGCCCGACCATGTCGAGACGTTGGTGCTGCCCTGATGCAAAAACGCAATTCGACGGTATAATTGTAAAGGTCAAGAAATTGGTCTAATTGAGTCAACTCTTTCAAACGGCGCGAGAATTCCCGGCGGCATGCGTGCGCGTGCCACGGCCGGCGAGGGCGGAGGGGTCATTACATGGCGATGAACAAGCTATTGCGGATTGTTGGATTGTTGGTGATTCTGTCTGGTGGAATCGCATTGGCGCAGGTAACCACTGGGACAATCTTGGGGACGGTGAAAGACAGTACCGGAGCCGTGCTGCCGGAAGCCCAGGTGATTGTCTTAAACGAAGCGACGGGGATCTCTCGCACCGTCCAGACCGATGCGGAAGGCCGCTATTCAGCACTGTCGCTGAGCTTGGGCAGCTATCGGGTAACGGCAACTCATGAGGGATTCCAGACCATAGCTCGGACGGGGATTGTACTGACCGTGGGACGAGAAGCCGTAGTGGATATATCGCTGGCGGTGGGATCTGTATCACAGACAGTAGAGGTAACGGGCGAGGTGCCTCTGGTGGAAGCAACCACGGCAAGCTTGGGTTCTCTGGTGGACGACCGCACGATCCGCAACCTCCCGTTGAACGGCAGAAGCTACGACCAACTGGCCTTGCTGCAGCCGGGCGTCATCCTTACCTCTCCCGGTCAAACCGGCGGCGCGCCGTTTGCTTTTGGCACTGGCAAGCGGTTCAGCGTGGGAGGACAACGTTCGGTTTCCAACAGCTTCTTGTTGGACGGAACAAATGTCAACGATCAAGCTAACGGCACGCCGGGAGGCGCAGCGGGAACGAACTTAGGTGTAGATACGATCCTGGAGTTCAAGATCTTCACAAACTCTTTTAAGGCGGAGTACGGTCATTCTACTGGCTCGGTTATAACGGCAATCACGCGGTCCGGGACGAATAGTTTGCACGGCACTGCCTTCGAGTACATTCGCAACAGCGCCTTGGATGCGCGGAACTTCTTTGACGTCGGCTCCTCGCCGCCGTCCTTCAAGCGAAATCAGTTTGGAGGAGTACTGGGCGGACCGATCAAGAAGGACAAAACGTTCTTCTTTGGGGGCTACGAGGGATTGCGGCAGGGGCTGGGAATTACCTTGGCAACTATCGTACCCACATTAGAGGCCCGGAGGGGGATCCTGCCAACTGCGCCGGGAGCTACCACCACGACGATGGTTACGGTGAATCCCGCCAGCGCGAAATACCTCAATTTGTATCCCATTCCGAATGGGCGCAATTTCGGCGATGGTACAGCGGAATTTCTCTTCGCGCCCGTCGTCCCAACCAACGAAGACAACGCGATGGTTCGAGTGGACCACCAATTGAATTCCAACAACAGCCTGTTTGGCCGCTATTCGTTTGACACCGACAGCGTGAATGCTCAGCAGAGTATCCCCGACGTTTTTCTAATCCAGACGTCCCGGAGACAGTATGCAACCACGCAAGTGAATAGCATACTGGGGCCCAAAGCTCTGAACAACTTCCGCTTCGCTTTCAACCGCTCATTTAGCACCTACAATCCTGTTGTCGACCCGCCTGCTCCGCCCGAATTGTCGATCGTTCCGGGGCAGCCGTTGGGGGCGGTCCAAGTTGGGGGTACTTTTACCGCCGGCGCAAGGGCTATTTCGGCATTAGGCTCACCGAACAGTGGCTCCGGCCCCAGGTTCTGGGCTTACAACATTTTTGAATGGGGTGATGACTTCAGCTATAGCACAGGGAAGCATGCCCTGAAAGCCGGAGTCGACATCCAACGAATGCGGGATAACACGGCGCTCGGAAATTTCCTGAGGGGAGCTTATACCTTCCCCTCGTTCACCGCGTTCTTAACGGGCACACCCTCCAATCTGCAGGCGGCCGCGCCTCTGGGAACGTTACCCCAATGGGGACTGCGCCAGAGTCTGTATGCCTTCTATGGGCAGGATGACTACACGATCAATTCCCGCCTCACTTTGAATCTTGGCTTGCGCTGGGAAAGCTCCACGGATCCGGTTGACGCAAAAGGGCAGATGTCGATGCTTCCTTCACCCTCGGCAACCGCCATGGTAGTCACGGACAAGTTTTTCAGTATCACCAAGAAGAATTTTGAGCCTCGGTTAGGGATAGCATGGCGGCTCAATGAGAGTGGAAAGACGGTACTGCGGGCTGGCGCCGGCATTTACCATAACCAGATCTTCCCATGGGCCTACGCGATCAATATCAGCAGCCCTCCCTTCTTCGGCAGATATAGCGCCGCCAGTACCGCCACCAATCCGCTCCCGTTCCCCGATGGATACAAGATACTAGGACCGGGAGCGCCCATCGGGCTGACGGTGTATACGCCGATCGAGAAAACTCCTGTGGACGAGCAATACAACGTATCGGTTCAGCAGGAGATTTTCAAAAACACGGTCGTGCAAGTCTCTTATGCGGGGAACCATGCCAATCATCTGGAGACGTTAAGAGAAACAGATACTCCGGTTCCCACCATTCTTCCCAACGGCCAGTTGTCCTACCCAGCCGGCGCGCCTCGGAGGAACCCCGCCTGGGCGGGGATCGGGCGAATCGAAATGAACGGCAATTCGGTATACAATTCCCTAACGGTAACGCTGCGGAGGCAGAGTTCCAGAGGATTCCAGGGCCAGATTTTCTATACCTATTCGAAGGCCATGGACGAGAATTCCGGTTTGAGTAACTCGGACAGCCTGCGTACTCCTCAAGCGGTGATGGACCCAACGAATATCGCTCGCGACTGGTCGCTCGCTGATTTTGATTCGAGGCATGCCGTTGTTGCTAACCTGAGCTACGCTGTGCCGTTTCGGGCGACTTCGAAGGCCTTGGGGGCACTGGTAAACGGTTGGACCTTAGACGGCATCGGCACATTTACATCGGGTATGCCGTTCACCGCTCGTCTTGCCTCCTCTGTTTCCAGGGACCTTTCCCAATATCTGGCGGAGCGCCCGAATTTAAATCCGGGAGCAAGCCAGAATCCAAGCAGTGGAAGGTCGATCGGTTGTCCAGGATTCCCTGCCGGAACGGCGTTGGCAAACGCCAACAACTGGTACGATCCCTGTAGCTTCTCCTTGCCGCTCGCCGGGACGTATGGGAACGTGGGGAGAAATACGATTATCGGACCTGGAGTCGCAGACGTGGATCTCGCTTTGGAAAAAAGTTTTAAGATGCGGGAAGTCGCCGATGTGAAGTTCAGAGCCGAAATTTTCAATCTTATGAACCATACCAATCTCGGTCTCCCGAACACCAACCCGCTGGGGGCATCGGGCGCTGCGAGTCCTTCCGCGGGGCGAATTACGTACACAACGACGAGTTCCCGGCAGCTTCAATTTGCGCTTAGGATTGGTTTCTAATAGGTTGTTGAAAAATCCTGGATGATGTCATTCTGAAGCCCGGCGTCAGTTGCCGCGCTGAAGAATCTGCTTTGGATTCCAATCCCGCGAATGAAAAGCAGATCCATCGCATCGCTCAGGATGACATCATCACACAAAGAAACAACGAAGTCATTGAATCTTCAATATGAGTGATGATTTAGACCGTCCTCGGCTTCCGCGGCGAAACTTCCTTATGAAGACGGCCGTGACGAGTGCGGCTGTCGCTGTTAATAGCGCATTCGGAACTGTCCCCGGGATCGCGGCAACGGCCCCGCGTAAATGGGACAAAGAAGCCGATGTTGTCATAATCGGGTCAGGCATAGCTGGCGTGTCCGCCTCGATCGATGCGGCCGATGCTGGAGCGAAAGTCATCGTGCTTGAAAAGGATCCTCAGCCGGGTGGCGCCGCTAAGTTTTCCGGCGGGCACATGACGGCTGCCGGCACACATATTCAGGCGCGCTTGAATATTGAGGACAAACCCGATTGGCTGTACGAGGCCATGATGCAGGACAGCGAGATGACCGCTGTCCCCGAGTTGGTCCGCAAGTATGTTGATAACGGACCGGAACAAATCGTGTGGCTGGAGCATCAAGGGATCAAGTTCACGGACTACTTTCTGGCCGGTGGCGCCGACAGAATTAAGGAAGGTGTAGGACGAGGCCATCAAATCGCTCAGTCACCCGATTACCCTGGAGGCCCTCACAGAGGGGGGCTCGGCATTATGCTGATGCTCTTCAAATCCGCGAATAAGCGCGGAGTGTCAACGTTGCTGAGACACAAAATGACGCGTCTCGTCAGGACCGAGGAAGGTGGTCCCGTAGTCGGAGTGGAAGTTGATAGCGGAGGCAATAAGCTTACAATCAAGGCCAATCGCGGCGTTGTGGTTACGACGGGGGGCTGGTCGGGAAACCTGCTGATGGGCTTGGCGGAGGACCCGCGGCTGACCCCGGATATTTATCCGGATTGCTGGCCGTATCGTCTCTGCCTAGGTGAAGGACACATAGCTGCCGTCGATGTGGGTGCCGAACTCAGTAATATGGCGTACGGGGGCTACCTGCCGCTGAGGTGGGGCACTAAGGTTTACCAGATATGGGAGCCGCAGACCTTCACCACCGTGCCCAGCATCAATGTGGGTGTGCCAATCGCCGATTTTCAACGCGTAATCCTCGTCAAGAGCGATGGCAGGCGGTATGTAAACGAGATGCTCGGTGACGCACGCGTTAGCCCTCCAGGATATCCGAAGCTTTCCTCATCGCAAAGTGATTTTCCTGCCCATCCTTTTAATGAATCGTATCTCAATTTGCAGGAGCGGCCGCGCAACGTCTGGGCGGTGACGGATGCGGAGGGCGCCCAATCTCTCGGTTGGCAACTTCATATAGAGCAGGTACGAAATCCGAATCCGAAATTCGGCATTGCGCTTTTTCCGGAGATGGTTGCATTTTCCGATTCTTTGAAAGACCTCGCCGTTAAGATGAAGGTAGATCCGGCGGGGTTAGAAGCCACGGTAACGCGGTATAACCGATTCGTGGATGCGCGCAAGGATGATGATTTCGGAAAGCCAGATCCAACCAACAAGATTGCTCAGGGCCCATTCTTTGCGGTGAAGTTGGCGTTGTTGAAACATACGCGGAGAAACGGGATTCGCGTAAATACCCGAGGCCAAGTGCTGGATCGAGCTGATCTGCTCGGGACAAGAGATATCCCTTTCGAAACTATCTCAATCGACCACGAGAAGACGATTCCGCACTTATACGCCGCCGGTGAGTGTGCCCACTATTTGGGACGTTACCATACCCATGGAACGCTTGGTATTTACTCATTCTACGGTCGCGTAGCGGGCAAGAACGCGGCGGCAGAAAAGCGGTTGCCGTAATATTTTTGTTTTTTGTGGTGCGACACTCAGCCTATGCTTGTACTTCGTTTTCATCAGGAAATTTTCTAATTCTTAGTAAAGCGAAAGCCCATGGAGCATATAACGCATCAAGAAAGACCGCGATTTGACGGCCGCACCACGTCCTTTATCCAAATTGCCTTAGGCATCGTGCTGCTATTCTTTTTCCCCAATACTCATGAATCAGCCGTATTGGCTGCGCCAGTTGCGGCGGCTCAGGCCTCGAAATGGGTCGCTCAATTGCCCGCGGGCGACGCAAAAGCGATTATTGTCGCTAAATGTCAGTTTTGCCATACGCTCGAGCGAGTCGTCGGCTCTCATCTTCCAACAGATGGATGGAAGGAGTCAGTCAATAGGATGGTTGATCTAGGGACCCCATTAGATCCAGGTGAAGTCCCGAGTTTGGTCGACTATCTGGCCGCAAATTTCGGGCCGGCCGGCTCGAAGCCATCAACGATTAGTTCCTCCGACAGTGTAAGAGCAAACTCCCCCTCTACTACTGTGGCTGATGCTCTCCTCGTAGATCCGGACCAAGCGACCTTTTCACCGCTACCCAATTCCATGGGTTCGATGAAAAACGTCGAAATGTTCGTCATTTCAGGAGATCCTTTGAAGCCGTCGCCGTTTTCCGTGTTGCTGAAAATATCCGCTGGAGGAATTCTCCCGGCCAGTTGGCTTTCTGGAACCGAAAATACTATTGTGTGTCTGCGAGGAGCTGTTCAATTTGGCGAAGAGGGTAACTCGGATGCGAGCAAACTACAGACATTGAAGTCGGGTGCCGTGTTACACATTGCCAATCAGGCCCATGAACTTGTCGGCCACACCAAGGATGGCGCGGTCATCCTACTTTACAAGAGTGGTCCGGTTTCGATAGCCAACAAGTGATCAGAATCGGATTTGCCAGTCGAAGCAAAGAATGGACTGACCCCCTAAACGACTGCGAAGTGTAGAAACGAGAATTGTCTCAAGAGAGGGGGTCCACCCCATGTGGATGTAGATAAAATTGTAGATACCCTGCGCACTCAATTTCAATCAATTTCAATCGACTGCAATCACTCGGCCGCAACAGCTTCAATCGAAATCAATTAGAAACTACCGATTTCCATCGATTTCAATCGGTTTTGGAATCTGGTTCGGGACCAGGGGGTCGGAGGTTCAAATCCTCTCGCCCCGACCATTCTTTCTCCGAAGGAAATCAAAGACATCAAAACGTGCGGTAGCACGCGGAATTTTTGTCTGTGGGCGGTTTTGTGTACGCTTCCGCAATCTAATGTTGTTATGCAGCGATAGAAATCGCCGCGTTCTCCCTGCCGCATGATTTATCCTGCAATCTAAACGCAATGACGGTCGTGGACAATCGCAAAAAAGTTGGGTTGGTTGTGAAAATATCACGGTACGTCAGCCGCTGTTTGGTCAGACCTGCCTGCATCGCCGGAGTTCTGAATTCACGACCAAACTTCAGCACACGGTGAGGCCGGAGAAAATTGTAATGGAATCGCAGCAGCTCCAAATGATCTTCCAACCGCTGCGAACGCCGTGCATGACAAAGGCTCCGACGACACAGGTATGACGAGCCCTGCCGGATGGCCAAGTTCAATCGTTCGATGTAGGACGTATTCAACTGGCGCGAATCCTCCGAATCCCGCCACATCTCATCCCAGCGCCAAGCAGCACCCGACCTGGTTATTCGCTGCACTCTGACTACGCGATCGTTTCTTCGCTTCTTGATGACCTGACCGTACAGGCAAGCAACCCCAAAGAGACGGCGGACGACCCGCCGATAGAACTTGAATCCGTCGGTCGCGATCACCGGGACGCTGTTTCCATTGTTGCGGGCGCAAAGGTCTCGAAACACCTTGTGGGTGTTCCGATAACTCCGCTTTCCAACGACGGTCGAAGGCCAGAGTCGAGACCATACTTCGATGGCCGCAAAGATCCAAACAAACGGTTGCTCTTTGCCGCCGACCAACGTGCAGATCTCATCGGCCTGCAACTCGCTGATCCAGATCTTGGAGATCCTTACATGGTTGAAGCGACGACACGAGGCTGCAGCATTCTCCAGCCAGCGATCCACGGTATTCCAGACAATCTGCTGGACTCGAGCGATGGCGGACTTGTTGACACCCTCGACGCTCATAGCGGCGACCTGATCGAACATTGCTCGGCGATGATGGAGGCGATGATAGATCGTGCCACGGTTCCGGGAGAAGGTCCGGCCACAATTCTTGCAGCGGAAGCGACGACGTTTGCCCCACCGAGTTTGGTAGAAGCCGAAACGAATGATCAATCCCGAAGATGGTTTTGTTCGGAGCGGACAAGTAAGGGTTGGACAGCGCAGTTTCTTCATGGCATGGAGGCCCATTTCTCAGAAGATCTGGCGATCTCGAAAATAGGTCTTAAACCATACCACATGAATCGGTTACAATTTCCCCAACAACAATTGATTGCGGAAGCACCAGAAATCGACGCAAAAACATAGTGGGCTACTGTGGCGTAGCATAGCCGGTTTTGGTTACAACTATCTCACGGTCTCATCTACTTGGGAGGCACCACCGGAACGGTGAGCACGGAAGGGTGCCGACCATCGTGGTAGAGGGTGTTCTTCGCCGTGACGTAAGGCGCCTCTTCGTTATTCAACGAAAACTTGTTGTGATTCGGAAGATACCTTGGGAAACTACTGCTGGCAACCGTTACCCGCAACCGGTGCCCTTTCAGAAAGAGGTTGCTGATCGGAAAGATCGGAATCGTCAACTTATATATCTTGCCCGGCAAGATCGGAGCCGGCTTCTCCAGCGATTCCCGGCGGCTGGCTCGCAGGATATTTTGCCGCAAAACCTGTGCGTAACCGTTCGGATGCACGTCCAGGAGTGTCACGACAAAGTCGGTATCATCCGCGGTCGAAGAAACGTAAAGGTCTATCGCGCCGGGACCGCTGATCTCCATCTCCTCGGCCAGCGGCGTGGTGGTAAAAGTCAGGCTTTTCTGGTCCGCCGGACGATGATCCTGCGCTCCCATTGGGTCCTCGAACAGATCGCCTCCAATGCTTGGCGCGGGGTTCTTGGGATCGTACTCGTATACATCCGCTTTTTCGTTCGCTGGTGGCATCTGGCGGGAAAGTGTGCCGTCGTTCAGCGAATCGATCGTTCCGCTCCGGGCCGCCGTTGGATAGAACTTCACGGGAATCGCGCGCGCGATGGGCCATTCGTTTTCATCCCGCATTTTGTTGAGTCCCATCACAAAAATTCGCACCGGCGGTTCTTTCATGATGCCGTTGTCAATCCCTCGAAGATGAAAGTCGAACCAGCGCACCTGTAAGGCCGTGTACAGCATCGCGGCTTCCGAACCGAAATCCATGTCGCCGATAACACGCGGCATCACCAGCGGCCCTCCACCGTGCAACCAGGGACCGATGACCAGCTTCACGGATTCCCTGGCCAATTGGGAGCCGGCCCGCTGGCGGATGTCGTTGAACATTTTGGTCACGGAATGAGGGAAGCGATCGTACCAGCCGCTCATGTAATAGACCGGCACGGTGAATTTTTCGATGTGCTCGTCGGGGGCGAAATTGCGCCACCATTCGTCGTAGACGGGATGCTCCAGATATTCCAGCAGCCGCGGCGGTTGCCAAGCCGCCCAATAGCTCAAATGCTTCTCAATTCGCCGCCGATTCCATGCATCCCACTCCGCCTGGGATTTCATCTCTCCCATCCGGGTAAGCTGCCAATCCAGCGGACTCTGCTGCAAGGCCCCGCCGCTGTACGTCAGGTCCTTATACCAGTTCGAGGCGGAATCTGCGCAGAACATAGCTTTTAAGTGCGGTGGTTGAGTCACCGCAGTGAGGTTTTGATTGAAGCAGGTATAGGAAAGCCCGGTGGTCCCGACTTTTCCGTCGGACCAGGGCTGTGTGCCGGCCCATTCCACGGTGTCGTAACCGTCCTGGCGCTGGCCCCATCCTTCATCCAGAAAGTGCGTGAATTCCCCAGGGGAGCGGTAGCGTCCTCGAACATCCTGGATCAGCACGGCATAACCGCGTTCAGCAAAATAGATCGCTTGCGGGTTCTTGCAGCTTCGCTTGTTGTAAGGTGTCCGCTCTACTAGAACGGGGACGTGCCCTGTTCCGTCGGGAAGATAGAGATCCGACTTCAGCCTCAATCCGTCCCGCATGGGAACGTCGACTTCCTTGCATGTGAATTTATGGTCGGCGGGCCGCTCTTCTGGCCAAGCGTGAGCCCAAGAGGACGAGAGCACGACAATAACAATGAGCGTGCGTATGGTCTGTAGGAATCGCATGAAGACTCTCCGCACACTTGCCAACCGGCAAACGGCATATGGAATCGCGGAAACCTGCAAGCTAAAATGCGTACCGGAGCGCAAACTGAATTTGCCGCGACGATGTAACCACGCTAGTGATTCGCCCGGCGGTTACGTCTCTGCGGCCACCCGACAGAAAGACGGTGGTGTTCGGAATACCGAAATTGGCCCGGTTGAACAGGTTGAAAATCTCGACCCTGAACTGCAGCTCGGATTTCTCAGCCACCTTCGTATTTTTCGATAAGTTCAGATCAAACGTCGTGATGCCCGGTCCGATGATGGTATGTCTGCCCACGTTGCCAAATACCCGCCGACAGGTGGCGGCGGGTTGTGCAGTCAGGCACTCGGGTCTGCTGGCAAATTCCGGCGTCAGCGGCGGCAAGTCGAAAACGAAGGGATCAAAGTATTGGTTGACCTTTCCCAAGACAGGATTGAGGCTTTTGCCCGGAATCAGGTCCGGCCTTTGGCCTCCACCCGAGCTTTGGGGAAGGGCTCCGGCGTAATCGAACGCGAGTGCCGGTGAAAATGCGGGCCCGGAACTCATCGTCAACACGCCGCTGAGATTCCATCCTACCAGAAGCTTCCCCGCGGCCCCTTTCAGAGCGGCCCCAAAAGACTTTCCCGGACCGACTGGCAATTCGTAAACGAAATTGGACGACCAATAGTGTCTCAGGTCCCAGCTTGACAAGCCCCGGTTGGCTTTGGTATCGAAGGGGTAGGACTCCTGATCCGAATTGCCGACAAAATCGGTCCCCTGAGAGCCTCTCAAAGAGCTGGTATCAATTGACTTGGACCAGGTATAGGAACTGTTGAACTGGAGCCCCCGGCTGAACCGTTTCCCGACCCCGATCTGCAAGGAATTATAGTAGGAGTCGTGCCCCGTGTCGCGCATCCGAATCTGCGTAAAATTGGGGTTGAGGCGCGGCGTCCCAACGGGAATGTACCTTCTCCCGCCGGCGCTGAGAACGGACGGCGGGGAGTTATCGTCGGAAGTCAGTCCTAACAGGTGTATCCCGCGAGAGCCTGCATAACCGATATTGAAAAGCGTATTCGGCAAGATCTCCCGCTGAATACTGAAATTCCAATTAACCTTATAGGGCTGGTCCAGGTTAAACCCCATCGCCTCCACACGGGGAAATATGGGTGGCAGGCCTGGCCGCCCGAAGTTGTTAAAGGCAAGTGGATAAGTCAGAGGCGACCCCGGCATGTTGGTGAGCAGGGTGGTAACGTAGAATGGAGCATTCCGGTCCGATGGGGTGCTGAAGTCCGTTTCGCGGATCGATTCCTGAAAAATTCCCAAGCCTCCCCGAAGGGAGGTCTTGCCATTGCCGAAGGGATCCCAGGCAAAGCCGAGCCGGGGCGCCGCGTGCGCAAACGCCGACGCCTGGTTCCACCAAGGCGCCCCCGCCGTGGTAGCCTGATCGGTGTAGATATTTCGTATGTTTCCAATACGATTGTGCACCTCGGTTGGCACCGTTACCCACTCGAATCGAATTCCGAGGTTTAACGTTAATCCGGGGAATACCTTCCAGTTATCCTGCAAGTAGGCTCCGGTAGTCCACTGTCTCAAACCGCGCTGGGCATCGGCCTGCGGCGTAGCGGTATTCAGACTGGTGGGAGTTTCCGAGTAGTAGTTCTGCAATGAGGCAAAACTCCAGTTCGCTCCATAAAACATGTAGCGCAGCCGGTTGTCTTGGCTCCTGAAAAGCGCCGCTCCAAATTTCAGAGAGTGATTCCCCGGCGTGTAAGTCATGTCATCGGAATACTGGAAGGAAGTCCACCAGTAGTAGCGTGGCTCCGGCGGACCCAGCGTGCAGCAGTCGGTAATGGCCACGTTCGACGGGTATCTCCCGGGAATGGAAATCAATGGGGAAATATCCTGTTGCGTTACCACCTTGAAGGGTGTAAAGGCCGGCGACCGGTTCATGCCGGCGGTTGCCGTGTTTAAAAGCGAAGGAGTCAGTAGAGATGTGATGTTCAGCAGCAGGTATTGGGTCCGGTTGTCCTTCGCAGCAGTGAACAAATCTTGCACCGCTGGAGGCGGCGCAATATCTTCCGAGTGGCCCTGGTCAAAGGTGTACCGGCCAAACATGAAGTGCTTCTGCGTGAAATTATGGTCGAGCCGGATGGTGAAATAATCTTCATTGGTGGGGTTCGAAGGAGCGCTGACGTAGTCTGCCGTTCCGTCGCCGTGATCGGTTGCATTCGGCAGAGGGAAAATGTTGAGAACCTTCTGCGCCGTCGCTCCAACGGTACAACCGGACAAGCATGACCCGCCGGGAAGAAAGCCCCGCCGCGCAGCAGCCGTCGGCACCCTGGTAATCACCGTGTTGGCCAGCCGTTGGCGCAGCCCCTCGTAGCTGCCAAAAAAGAACGTGCGGTCTTTCTTGAGAGGACCGCCCAGAGTAAAACCAAATTGATTTCTCTTGAACGGTGGAACTCCGCCTCTGTCGAAGAAACTGCGTGCATCCAGGGCACTGTTGCGGAGGTACTCGAAGGCGGAACCGTGTAAGGCGTTGGTGCCGGACTTGGTCACCGCGGTCATGATGCCGCCGCTGACCTGGCCGAACTCGGCGCTATAATTGGAGGTCATCAACCGAAACTCCCGGATGGTGTCGGTCCCGAGCAAAACGCCGGCCGAGCTGCTCGGTGTCTGCACGCGCGAGTCGTTGATAACCAGTCCATCCATGATGTAATTGTTCTGATTGGGATGGGAGCCGTTGACACTGAACTTCTGCCCAAACCCCTGAGAGTCGCTGCGCGATCCCACGGCAGCTAATTTCTTTACGTTCGGCTGCAAGTCCATCAGGTCGGTGAAGCTTCGACCATTGAGGGGAAGTTCGCGCACGGTCATCTCGTTCACCAGCCCAGATGTGGTTGCAGTGGTGGTCTCGACCAGCGAAGCCTCCCCAGTTACCTCAACCCTCTCGGTCACTGCGCCCAGTCTTAGGACAAAATCGACGGCCGCCTCCTGGCCAACCATTAACGTGATTCCCTGGCGCACCTCGGTCTGAAAGCCCTGGGCGCCAGCGGTTACCTCATAACTCCCGAGAGAAAGCTGCGGAGCGACATAACGACCGCGCTCGTTCGTTGTAAGCACGCGGCTGAGGCTCGTGCCGGTGTTCTTCACGGTTACTTGGGCACCGGGAACCACCGCCCCACTGTCATCCGCTACGGTCCCCGAGATCGTGCCGGCAGCCGACTGCGCCCAACAAGTCGCAAAAGGAAATAGCAGGAATCCCAAAATTGCTATCGGAAACAACTTTTGCTTGTGATTAAAGCGATCCTCCAGGCGTTTCAATGGAATGTACCTCCCAGAGCGAGAAAAATCCGATACGAATATAACAGGAACGGCAGACGTGTCAAGCGAATAGCGGGTTTTCTAATTCGTCGTTAAGGCTGGTTGTCCCTGCGGAGAACTCCATCTGCGATGATAGTCGCCGGATTGAATGGCAACAGCAGCTTGAACGGAGTGATGGCGCTCGAACCCGTTCGTCAATAAATCCGTCAAACTCACGAATAGGTCTTAACCCATCCCACGTGACGTCATCCAAGTGAGATCGGGAACCGCGTTCATTCGAGTTCAAGTCATCACCTCGAAATGATCACCAGATCCTGTCAATTCGAGTAAGCCCCAGGGTTGACCGAAGATCAGTAAGTACCAGCGCCTATCCTAGCAATTCCATCCGACCCTCAAACCGCCTGCGGCGATGATGATGATGACTCACTCTCAGTCTGTCGGCGGCGGTCCAAACAACAACACACTTCAGTGCGTGGCTACACGTAAGCGCCTTTTTCAATGGAATGTGGAATGATATCCACCAACAATTGATTGCGGAAGCACCCACCTTTATCGTTGCGACGATTTGGGCAACGCATTCCCTTTGGGCTTGAATGCGACTGCGGTAATGTTCTCCACAATCCGCGAGCCGAACCAGATGGTTCCCTCCTTGTCCATTTCGATCTTCGGCAGGAAATAACGGTACTGGGGCATAGGATAGTAGGTGAACTTCTTCGTTTTCTGGTCGAATTTAATGAGCGAATTGTAAATCCCGTCCGATACCCAGATGTTGTCTTCTTGATCCGGCCACGTTTCATAGGCTTGTGTGTAGCGTAAAGGGAAATCGTATTCCGTAATCTTCCCCGTATCCGGGTCGAGCACGCCCAGCTTGTTGCCCATGAATTCGGAGAACCAGATTTTGCCCTTGGAGTCTTCTCCCAGGCGCCGCGGACCGGAGGGCTGCGTGGGCGTTTTATATTCGGTGAACTTCGCCGTGCCGGGATCGAACTTCACGATTTGGTGCTTGGCGATGTCCGTGTACCAAATTGTACCGTTGCGCGCGGCGATGAATCCATAGGGATGCGAATCGGGAGTCTGCAACTTCCAGGAAGAAAGTTTCCGCGTGGTGGCGTCCAGTTTACCGAGCGCACTTCCGTTGGCGATTCCGTACCAGACATTGTCGTGGGAGTCTACCACCACCTGGAGCATCCCTCCATGCAACGGGACTTCGTGCCGGGTCATTTCTCCGGTCTTTGGATCCAGTTCTCCCAGGCGGCTCCCACGCATCTCCGCCCAATACACCCGGCCCTTGCTGTCCACGGTGCTTCCGTGAATAAACACGAACTCGTCGCCGGGAATCGGATATTCCTTCCACCGCTTGACCGGGTCCAATTCCTTCGGATCGAGCCGCAGCAGTTCGTTGCCGCCGGTATCCCCGAACCAAATCTTGCCATCCGGAGCCACATAGGCGTCATGCAGCATGTGATTGGGCCGCACGTTCTTGAGTGGGTTGTTCTCGGAGAGGGGAGGGCGGTTCTCTCCTTTCAGGATGGTGTGAAACGGTTCCGTTCTCTGCATGGGCGGCAGATCGTACTCCATATAGATAGCATCGGCCACTTCGTCTTCATCCACCCTGAGATCATCCGTTTTGATATCCCGGCGAGGCGAATTGGGACCAAAGTTCGTCACCAGATAACGCAGCACGATCTCTTTTTCCTGGGGGTCGATGTGAGGAAGGGGCGGGGGTCCGTTGACATTGGGCGAGGCGGGGACCTCCAGCGGAGG
>ORMF010469579.1_pt1 | contig 76743 bp, 75 predicted proteins | sample 1779871 | NCBI WGS metagenome assembly ORMF01 (sample SAMEA104232316, study PRJEB22302) | groundwater metagenome | biome: forest; feature: aquifer; material: groundwater | place: USA | collected 2011-08-07 | depth 5.4 m | reverse complement strand
CGGTGTCATCCCGAACGAAGTGAGGGATCTGCACTTCTGCGTTCTTTCCGTGAGCTATACACCAACCCCGAAAAAGCTATAGTAAGCCAACATCATCTAATGGAGCGAGAAAATTAAAGGGTTAAGTGGCGGATTTACAAGCAATTGCGAACAGGCAACTTCTAATGCTCGCCAGTCATCGAATTTTGTATAGATTTTTGTAGGCAAATCGAAGGGAGGTATTTAGAGATGAAAACTCTAAGAACAATTGGGTTACTTTCTTGCTTTGGGATTCTGCTGGCAGCTTTCACACCAAGCGCCAAAGCGAGTGAATTTGATAAGAAAACCTTTGTGACCTTCAGCGAACCAGTCGCTTTGCCGCATGGTGTGGTTCTGCCGCCGGGAGAATACGTCATGAAGACGGTTGTCACCCCGGGAAGTCTCAACATTGTGCAGATCACGAATAAACATGAGACGAAGGTCTTTACCACTGTCCAGGCCAATTCCATTGAGAGGATGAATGCCAGGGGGAAAACGATGATAGCTTTCCGTGAAGCTCCCGTTGGGCAACCTATACCAATGGATCATTGGTTTTATCCGGGTACGCTCACTGGATGGGAATTCCCCGCAAAGAGGTAGCTTGATATTATGCTGAACCTCTAATTGAAAACTGTTTGTGCGAGGAAAATCTGGCGTGCCTCACGGTACGCCAATTTTTTTTGCTCACTCAAGCCAGATCCCACAATCGGCCTTCGGCACCCACCTGGAAAATCATCTTCCAGGGGTATGAGGTGAATCGGTTTACCACCATGCTCCTGAGATTCCTACACAAAACGCTTGCAAATTACTACTCTTTCTTGTCCCAGGGAACATTTCCCGTAGTTCCCTGTCGCTCGACGATCCTTTTCCCCGGCTAAATCATTCAAATTTCTGAAAATAGATCAATTAGTAAACTTCCATCGGATCGAGTGAGGACCGCTGGTAGCCCTGGATTGCAAATTGCTATGGAACTAGTGAAGGCGGCTAGGGCATTTCTCATGATGATGTAAGCAATTACTCAAAGTGAGAAAGCCCTACCCCTTTATGCTGTCATCCGGAGCGACCTGCGCCCCAGAGTCATGGGGCTTCGGCGCGCCGCCCAGAGGCTCTGGCCGACGGGTCGGACGCCGGGGCGAGCGAAGGACCTGCTTTTCATTGCTACGTAGCAAGCTACACTTAGAGGAGAAATGCTCCAGACGTCCGCACCGAATCATTTTGCTGTACCAGCCCACACCCAGGGGGATGAAGCCTTATTGCAGAATAGTTAACCCCCTGGCATGACCATAATAAGGATTAGTTCAATGAGGTCGAGCTTACGGCTTACTCTATTTCTTGTCATTGGGATCAGTCTGGTTACCTTTGTTGTTGTTCGTTACCAGGTTGGCGAACAAGAGCGGGGGTTGCGGTCGGACATGGTACGGCGGGCCGCAGTCCTTGCGGAGAGCTTACAGGAACTCGTCGAACCCATACTGGAGAAGGGTTCCCTGAAGCAGCTGCAGCCCATTGTAGACCGCTTCGGGAATCGAGAACGATTGGCCGGAGTGGCTATTTACGATGAGAAAAAACAAATCCTGGCTGTCAGTTCCAAGTTCAAAGTCCGCTACAATTATGCTCCTCCTCAAGAGCTGTTTGCTCAGGAAAACGTCAATCCCAGAGCTAAATCGCAATTTACGAGGCTGGAAGGAAACTTGATACATGTTTACTTCCTTCCGTTGCGGAAGCTCTCCCAACCAGCCGGTTATCTAACGATCTTTCACGACGCTAGCTATATCGAAGCGCAAAGCACCCGCATCTGGCACCAAACTCTTTGGAATGTGATCGTCCAGGTGCTTCTGGTCGTTTGCACAATATTCCTCATAGTCCGGTGGACGATCGTATCGCCGATCACCAAGACAACACAATGGATCAAGGACTTGAGGGCGGGAAGGTACTCGCCCCGACCAAGCTTGCCCGATGAGGATTTCTTCCAACCGCTCTCGCAGGAGGTGGCAAACCTTGCGCAGAGCTTGGCGGAAGCCCGAGCCGTCGCTAAAGAAGAGGCTCGGCTGCGCGAAACCGGGGAGTCGCTCTGGACGGCGGAGCGTCTCCGCATCAGTATGCAAAGCAAGCTACGGGGAAACCCCTTATTTGTTGTATCCAACCGTGAGCCTTATGAGCATGTTCACCGCGGCAAGGCGACTGAGGTGGTAGTTCCCGCCAGCGGGTTGGTTACGGCACTAGAACCTATTTTGCGAGCTTGTCAGGGAACTTGGATCGCCCACGGTTCCGGGGACGCAGACCGTGAAACCGTTAACCACATGGACCGGATTCTTGTCCCTCCCGACCAGCCACAGTACACACTTCGCCGAGTTTGGCTTAGCCGGGAAGAGTTAGAAGGATACTACCTCGGCTTTGCCAACGAAGGTCTTTGGCCGCTTTGTCACATTGCCCACACGAGGCCCGAATTCAGGTCTACCGATTGGGCGTATTATCAGCGCGTGAACGAGAAGTTCGCCGAGGTCATCTTGGAAGAAATGAAAAGAATCCAAGAGCCAATTGTGCTCATCCAAGACTACCACTTCGCTTTGCTGCCAAAGCTGGTGAAGGACAAACGTCCGGATGCACGCGTGGCAATTTTCTGGCACATTCCGTGGCCCAACCCGGAAGCATTCGGGATTTGTCCCTGGCAACGAGAGGTGTTGGACGGTTTGCTGGGAGCGGATTTGGTGGGTTTCCATATTCAATCGCACTGCAACAATTTCCTGGAAACGGTGGACAGGGTGCTCGAATCGCAGATCGATTGGGAGAGATTTGCCGTCAATCGGGGTGGTCACGTCACGTCCGTGAGGCCCTTTCCGATCAGTGTTGCCCTTCCCGATGCCAGCCGCAAGGCTGGAAAGGAACTCCATGTCGCTCCCGATAAAGGCGCGCTTTTGAAGAGCCTGGGCATAGAAGCGGATTTTCTGGGAGTTGGTGTGGACCGAGTCGACTATACCAAAGGGATTATCGAGCGCTTCAGAGCCATCGAATATTTCCTGGAGAAAAACCAGTTCTACCGCCAGAAATTCACGTTTGTGCAGATCGGAGCGCCCAGCCGGACGGAGATCAGACGTTATCAAGATTTCCTCGCCGAGGTAGACAACGAGGCCAATAGAATTAACAAACGATTCGCAACGAAGACATGGAGACCCATCGTATTATTACGAAAGCATCACAGCCAAAAAGAAATCGAACCTCTCTATAAAGCAGCGGATCTTTGCCTCGTTACATCGTTGCACGATGGCATGAATCTGGTTGCGAAGGAATTTGTTGCTGCCAGGGACGACGACGATGGCGTGCTGATCCTGAGCCGGTTCACGGGTGCGTGCCGCGAGCTACGCGATGCTCTTATCGTGAATCCATACGATGTAGAACAACTGGCGGAGTCGATCCGCTATGCGATCGAGATGACTCCCGACGATCGGCGCGCCAGAATGCGGCGCATGCGTCAAATCGTAAGGGAGAACAATGTCTATCGATGGGCGGCGGACCTCATGTCGGGGCTTGCCGAACTCCGCTTGGACATCCCGGAGGCCATCACGGTTCAGACGAGTCCCGAGTAATTATGGTGTGTGGCTCGGAACTGAGTTTTGGCTCTTGAACTTTTTGAGAACGGCGATAGTTACGTTGGCTTTGTAGTTTTCGTATCAGCTGCTCCGAAGATACGATTGACGGAACTCGAGACACGGAGATCATCCACATGGAACTGCGCCACAAAGCCGAGTCGGACCATGAATTCGCAAGTGCCCCTCTACTCCAGCCTACGAGCGAAATCCAGCAGATCCCCGCAGACTACCTGCCGCTCAGATTTTCAAATAAGTATGTGAATGGACCGCGTCATCTTTTACCTGCCTGGAGGGAAGTGGAGAGCCGCCTGCAGTCGGCGGACCGGGTGGCCTTGTTTATGGATTTCGATGGCACGCTGGTGCCCATTGCTCCTTGGCCGGATCAAGTTCGATTATCGCCTCGGATGCGGGAGCACGTGGAATCGATTGCACGGAAAGACGTCATGGTCGGTATCGTCAGCGGGCGCAGGCTCGCAGATCTGAGATCTCGGGCAGCCGTGGGCGGGATTTGGTATGTTGGGACGCATGGCTACTTCTTGCGTCGTTCCGGCGGTCCGACAGTGACCTTATTGAATCCGGAGCAGAAAGCGGAGATGGCGCATGTCAGTCGCCGATTGGCCCGAGAGTTGCGCAATATTCCGGGTGTATTGCTGGAGTCGAAACAGGCTACCGTGGCAGTCCACTACCGTCATGCATCCAGGCCAAATTACCGAAAGGTTTTTGCCAGCATCCGCCGGCTCCTGCAAGATCGTCCCCAGTTGAGCTTGCTCCCCGGCAAAAAGGTTTGGGAGCTATTTCCGGGCGCCAGCGTCAGCAAATGGACTGCGATAAAGTACATTTTAGAATTGGAGCAGCGGCTTCGAAAAAGCCCCTGCCTTGTAGTTTATTTAGGGGACGACGCGATGGACGAGCGGGTGTTCCACCAAATGCAAGGAATCTCCGTGGTCGTTGGCAGGCACCGTCGCACAGCGGCGGAGTTTTTTCTGAATTCGACGGCAGAAGTCGAGCAATTCCTGGAAAGATTCAGCGAGGTATTGACATGAAACAAGCTAAACGCCCATTCGAATTTGTGGCGGCTTCATACTTGATCCGAATTCGAGCCGAGCGGGCTTGGACTCTGGCGGAGTTAGGAAGCCATTTGCGAGTCATTCCGGAAGACTCGATTTTCTTTCACACTTTTCAAAGCCTTGAATCGCACCACTATACGGTCTTTTCCAACGACTTTGCCCAGTGGGCCAAGGCCGCCTGCAATGAAGCCGTGTTGTCCGAAGAATTGGGCGCCATCGACCTGAGGGATTTTGTTTCTTTGGAAGATCTCCGCCACGATCTCTGCGACACCGTGGAAAACTATCTAAAGAAAAACCCGCACGCGGCTGATAGACCTGCCTTTGAGCCCTTCTACTTTGCCGAGGCAATCGAAGTGGCGGTTCCCGTGGAAACAAAGGCAATTACGGTAAAGGAGTTGTCGGATGGCATAAAGAGCCTCAGTTTGCAATCGTTACATTATCATTTCATCAACTCCCGCCTCCGGTTGCACCTGCGAACAAACGATTTCTCCATGTGGCTTGAAGACAGTGAGGGGCTTCCCGATGTGGCACAGAAGCTGAACCATGTTGACTTTTATATGAACACACTCGAAGGCGTCCGCAAAGAAATCCTGGAGACTCTAAAACCATGGCTACAACAATAAATGATCCAAAAGTTACGGAAAGCCCCAGCGTTCCCCATCTCGATGACTACGTGCCTATCGTTGGCCAACCGGAAATCCGTGATTTACGTGAACTGGCAAACCGGGTCGGAGGACGTCGCGTCAAGATGGTCAACTCGACCGCGGTTGGCGGCGGCGTAGCGGAACTCCTCAATCGGATCGTGCCGCTCATGAGTGAATTGGACCTGCCCGTTCGCTGGGAAGTGCTCAAAGGCGGTGATGCCTTTTTCGCCGTCACCAAGGCCTTCCACAACGCTCTGCACGGCGCCCCCTATGAGAGCCGTCCGGAATGGTTTGATATTTTTCTACAGGTGACCGAGGAAAACAAAAGAAACATTGAATTAGACGACGATTTCGTCGTGATTCATGATCCCCAACCCGTGGCGTTGGTGGATAAACGGGCGGGTCTGACGAATAAGTGGATATGGCGCTGCCATATCGATTTATCCCGACCGAACACCGAAGTCTGGAACTTCATTCGCCCGTTCATTGAGAAATATGACGCGACGCTGTTCTCCTCACCATCGTTCACCCAAGGTTTGAGCATCCCCCAATATCTGTTCTTTCCGACGATCGATCCCCTGACGGAAAAGAATCGCGAACTCGAGCCCGATTATATTCAGGGTGTCCTGGACCGGTTCGGGATCGATCCGAAGCGTCCGATCCTTACACAGATTTCGCGCTTCGACCGTCTGAAAGACCCCGTGGGGGTGATTCAGGCATATCGCAGGGTAAAAAAGTATTTCGACTGCCAATTGGTGCTGGCCGGAGGAGGCGCCACCGACGATCCAGAGGGAGAAATCGTTCGGCGTGAAGTCGAGGAAGCCGCAGGGACTGACCCCGATCTTCACATTTTGGATTTGCCTCCCTGGAGCCATTTGGAGATTAATGCCCTGCAGCGCGCTTCTACCATCGTCATCCAGAAATCACTCCGGGAGGGCTTTGGACTCACCGTCGCCGAAGCACTTTGGAAAAAGAAACCAGTGGTCGCTTCGGCTGTAGGTGGGATTCCTTCTCAGATCATTCATAAGTTGACCGGCATGTTGGTGCATTCGGTCGAAGGAACTGCATACCAAATTCGCTTCCTGCTCTCCAATCCAGACATTGCACGCAAATTGGGCGAGAACGGCCACGAGCACATTAAAGAGAATTTTTTGGTCACTCACAATATAAAGCGGTACTTGCTTCTATTCTTGATACTTATGCGAACCCAATAAAGCGGGAGTTTTTAAGGTGGGAAGACAGGATGGGGTTCGCTAAGAAAAATAGAGGACGAGCTTGTTTTACCCGTCCCCTTGACCGGTAATTGGAACAACAAACGTCTAGCCTTTACGCGTAAGAACCTCGATCCTAACGGCGATATTGATATCACCCTCTGTTCGGAAATGAACCTTTATTTCACTCGCGCTTAAACCCGCGAGTCCTTCCACCGTATTGCCTGCGCCTTCCACCTGGGTATCTTTGCTGTAGGCAAATTGCATTTCCTTGCCATCCTCTATCTTGATCCAAATCAATTGCTTCTGTGCGTCAACCTTGGAAAGCGGGCCTTCTGCGATCTGCAGGACGGGCTCCTGGGGTGCGGGTGGAACTTTATTTTCTTGCGCCGCTGAGCTGGAGGGCCTGGTTTCTTGTGCCTTCGAACCGCTCTGCTGCTGACTGCGAGCTATTCCAGATACCCCAAATAATATAAGCAATATCACGAGAGTTTTTCGCATCGTTTGTGCTCCTTTCTGCCATGGCTTTTCTATCTCCCGATGGATGATGCAAGCCACATGCCACGCAAGTAACAATTCGTAAAATCATGATTTCCATACATATCCGAATCGGTGATGCGATTTTCCCAAGGGTTTTGGGTCGAACTGACGAAGCCATCTCGTTCTATCGAGGAGGAAAATTTCCTTGAATTACGAACTACATGGCTACTCCGTATCGCAAGCTGCGTAGTTTCTCTGTGTGCGAGGGCGTCGCGGTGGTATAGGATAGACATACCCTGTGAACGCTACATTCCCTGTGACTACTACTTCTTGCAGAAACAAAACGCATAACTTCTGCATTTTGTTGATCAGCCTTTTGTGGAACGCTCCGTGCAAGGCGTGATGGAAGGAGCGTTCCCAGCCATGGAAAGAGCAACACTTCTCAGAAAGGAACCAACCAGCCAAGAGCTGTGGATGCTCCTCCGAACTGAGCGGGACACTTTTTTCGCTAATCGAAAGAGAAGTGTCTCAAGAAACTGGGATCCAAAAGCAATAGGATTTGGGTTCGCTGTAGTGGCCCTTTTCTCTTGCGCTTTGGTCGGCTGGCAGAAAGCCGGCGTTTCGGCCAACGAGCGAAACACGAATATACAAACGTTCCTATCTGAGAGGACTCTAACTCTACCCCTCCAAACTGCGACGGTTCCCGCGGGGACGAGGATTCAAATCCGGCTGAAAGACGTCATCAGTACGGACAAAAACTCGTCCGGAGACCACTTCAAAGGCTCGCTGGATGGTCCTCTAATAGTCGGGGCTCAACTTCTGTCTCCTTCGCGCAACAAGATCATCGGGCAGTTGGCCAAGGTAGAAGACCAAGACCGTGCCAATGGGCCGACTAGGCTGACGATGGTACTCAATGAATTGATTGTGAATGGTAACGAATACACGCTCGAAACTGAACCCTTGACTCATGTGCAGGCGTCCGAGGGGAGTCCGGTAGCTTTTGGGCCTGGTTCGAGATTGACTTTTACCCTGTCTACGCCGCTGACATTGCCCGTTATTAGAAAGATGGGCGGCTAGATCCCGGAGTGACTTTTCTCCCAAGCGAGAAGCGGGAATCGCGCCTGCGAATAGGAACCCGCGGAATCAGGCAGACCATAATTCATTCAGCAGGGAGAACGGCAAATGAAAACTAAGCTCTTAATATCAGGGGCCCTCTTGCTAACCTTTGTGGGGAGCTTCGCGGTAACTCAGCTAATCTTTAACCTACTGTTGCAATAGTAGACACCAAGCTTGCCATTGGCCAGAATGGACCCCACACGGAAGTCCGGGAGCCAGCCCTAATAGGAGGAACAAACGATGCTTTGGTTGATTTTCACAATTCTTTTTGTGTTGTGGTTGTTTGGGATGGTGACATCCTACACCTTAGGAGGCTACTTACATATCCTATTGATACTCGCGATTGCAGCAGTATTGATAAGGTTGATTCAAGGCCGCCAGGCTTTTTAGGGCGACACGAGAGACGCAAGTACAAGAGAAGTTCCCTCACTTAGGTGTCCACCAAAACGGCCAAGAGTCGAATGGAGCTATGCTATGAGAGCTACAGTTTAGGGTATACGGATATCGGGAAGGAACAGGAAAACTTTCCCTGGGATTCCCTCGTCTCAAATAACCAACCACACTAGGGCGGCATGTCTACCCAGATAGAAATAAAGGAATAATTATTTGCTGGCACTATATTTGCTGACTATTTAAAGATAAGGGCGGATCTGACAATAATGCACGGGGATTAGAGTGAAAGGAGTACATTTACGATGAAAGTCTCGACTAGATTGTTGCAAGGATTTCTCGGCCTTCCGTTGCTGGCAGCGATCCTATTTAGCTCGCTTTCAGCACAAGTGCCCAATCCCACCCAGCGCAGGGCGGTGCCTCAGGTGGAAACCATCCAGCCAACGCCTATTTTCCGTATTACAGTGGTAGCGCGGACGATCACGGCCATCAATTACCATCATCGGACTGGCACCACCAAGATTGACTTCCGGGGCACGCAATTGATGCCCGAGGCAAGGGGTCATGCCACTGTGGAAAGCAGAATGGGTTCTACCAAGATTGATACCGAAGTGGAACATTTGCCGCCGGCTCATGCGTTCGGACCGGAGTTCCTCACCTATGTGATGTGGGCTATTACGCCAGAGGGGCGTGCCCAGAACCTTGGTGAAGTAGTACTGCAAGGTGGTAACAATAAGGCCAAATTGCTTTCAACCACTGAAATGCAGGCGTTCGGCCTGATGGTAACGGCGGAGCCCTATTTCGCCGTGACTCAGCCCAGCGATGTCGTGGTCATGGAAAACTCGATTAGAGGAGATACCACTGGAACGTTCGAAAAGGTTGAGGCTAAGTATGAACTGCTTCAAAGGGGCTCGTACGTGGTGAATCGGTCCGCGTACCAGCCAATTAAGATTGATCCGAAGGGTCCTTTGCAACTGGCGGAGGCACAGAACGCGGTGGAGATTGCCAGGCTTGCCGGGGCGGAGACTTATGCGCGGGATACTTTTCAGAAGGCGTTGCTAAACCTCCAAAACGCGCAGGGCTTCGCGATCAAGAACCGCGACCGGAAAAATACAGAGACCACCGCGAGGGAAGCCACGCAGATGGCGGAGGATGCTCGCATCATCACAATCAAAAGGTTACGGGAAGAGGAATTAGCGCAAGAGCGCGCTGCCGCGGCCGATCGAGAGGCCAGAGCCAAAGCGGAAGCCCAGGCTGAAGCGCAGCGCCGCGCCCAAGCCGATCTGGACCGACAGCGAGCCGAAGCGGACCGCCAGCGAGCTGAAACGGACCGACTCGTAGCCGAACGTGCGAGACGAGAAGCGGAAGAAGCTACGCGAGTAGCTCAAAGACAGAAGTCAGAGGCGGAAGCAGCTCAAGCCGCAGCCCGGACACAGCAGCAGGCGGCACAATTGGAGGCCGATAGAGCCCGGCTGGCCACCGACGAAGCCAATCGAGCGCGGATGCAGGCCGAGGACGAAGCCAACCGAACGCGCCTGCAGGCGGAGTCGGACAAAACGGAACTCCGCAGGAAGTTGCTGCAGCAGCTCAATCTCATTCTGGAAACCCGCGACACCGCAAGGGGCTTGATCGTCAACATGTCGGATGTCCTGTTCGACACAGCCAAGTACACTCTTCGTTCCGGGGCTCGGGAAAAGCTGGCCAAGGTTGCCGGAATAGTTGTCAGCCATCCAGGGCTGAAACTGTCCGTCGAGGGTCATACGGATAGCGTGGGCGGCGATGAATACAATCAGCGTCTATCGGAGGAGCGTGCCCAAGCCGTACGGGATTACCTGGTGGTTCAGGGAGTGCCCTCAACTGCTGTGACGTCGAGAGGGTTTGGGAAGACCCAACCTGTCGCTTCGAACGATAACGCTGCCGGGCGCCAGCAGAACCGGCGTGTGGAACTCGTCGTTTCGGGAGATATCATCGGCGCCGAAGTTAGCAGCCTACGGTAAGACCAGCTCTATCGAAGACCGAAAACTTGGTAAGACTGTATGAATTGAAAAAACATCGAAGCGCCAGCAAGACATGTTCACGGCAATGTCGGCCGGGAGCGATCTTCTGGCGCTTTCGGCTCAAACAGAAATCCTAAGACGCTTGGCTTAGGGTTTCCATAAACCCGTTAGAAATTCTCAGGAGGTGAAATATGACGAAATTGCTAACAACTATCTTGGCTTCGGGAATTTTGTTCGCTACGACTGTCGCCTGGAGTGCCGATCATGGCGCCGCCAAACAGGAGGAAAGGCTCCAGGAGGCTCACGAAGTGTTTCACCAAATCATGAACACGCCCGACAAGGGCATACCACAGGATCTGCTGGAGCGCAGCGCTTGCATCGGGATCATCCCCAGCGTTAAGAAAGTTGCCTTCTTGGTCGGAGGGAGTCACGGATCAGGCTATGTGATGTGTCGGAAGAATGGAACCGGTTCATGGGGACCGCCTTCGGGTTTCTCCATGTCGGGAGGCAGCTTCGGCTTGCAAATTGGCGCTTCCGCGACCGATTTTGTACTCCTGTTCATGAATCGGGATGGAATGAGGAAGCTTCTGGAGGATAAATTCACTTTGGGAGCGGACGCCTCCGTCGCGGCGGGGCCGGTAGGCCGCACAGCGGCAGCGAATACCGATGCGCAGATGACGGCCAAAGTCCTTAGCTATTCGCGCAGCAAAGGGGTCTTTGCCGGCATCGCCCTGGACGGAGCTGTCCTGAGACCATCTCCCGATGACAATCGGGCGCTCTACGGGAGAACGGTCTCCCCGAAAGAACTGTTGCTGGATGGTAATGTTCCTCCTCCGGCCAGTGCCCGTACCTTGCTTCAGACATTAGACAGATATTCTCCTAGAACGCAAGCTAAAGAGACGCGTTAAGCCGCCGATCCACTACGGTTTCGGCCAGGTGCCTTCTCTCCTCCGTCGCAACGCGATTCCCCAAACAGTTCGCAGCGACGGAGGAGAGAACTTGGCGACGCACCAAACTAATGATGCCCGGTTACCTTGCTTATGATCTCCAACATCAATGTCCAGAATAGCTCGACGGCCAACAGGAGATGAGGGCGTGAGGGTTGCCTGCCAAAAGATAGTGGTATTGGCTTTCGCTTGGTCCCTCGTGACGCTTGCGTGCATCTCCGCTCATGCCGGCGAACCGGACGCGCTCGCTATATCTGCGAACATTCAGGCCCTTCATCTCCCATATGGAACAATTCTTGATCCGATATACGCCTCGGCAGATAGCAATCAGATAGTTGGCTATACCCGTTGCGGCGATTCGGCCATTTGGACAGGACACTACCTGGCAGCCGAAGCGTTCCGGTTCAAGGTAACGCAGTCGCCGGACGCATCGAAAAACGTGAGGAATGCGATTGCGGGAATAAAATCTCTCGCCGACGTGACCGGCAACAATCTGCTGGCTCGCTGCCTGGTTCCCATGGATTCGCCATTCGCTGCGGGCATTCAGAGCGAAGAAGCGCACAATGGGATTTACACGAACAGCTCGGCTGGTTATATCTGGGTCGGCCACACATCGCGCGATCAGTACAGCGGCGTCATTTTCGGGCTCGGCGTAGCCTACGACATGGTCGACGATCCCGCTGTAAAGAGTTCGATCAGCGACCTTGTGTCGCGTTTGATAGAGTTCCTTACGGGGCATGCCTGGAATGTGGTGATGCCGGATGGAAGCATCAGCACGTCCTTCCTGGCGCGGCCGGACCAAATGTTAGCGTTCGTGCAGATAGGGAAGCACGTGAATCCGAGCCGCTTCTCGAGTTACTACGACGAGTTGCGCAATTTGCTGTTAGGAACGGTGCGCGCTCCCATCGCCGTGGAGGTACAAGACGACGGTTCCTACTTCAAATTCAACCTGGATTACATCAACTTTTTTAATCTCATCCGGCTTGAGAGCGGTTCCGCAGCTGCCGTTTACAAGTCGTCCTACAGCCTCCTGCGCAACCACACGTCCGGACACCAGAACGCGTTCTTCAATGTAATTGACCGCGCCCTCGGAGGGGCGAACGACGCCGCCCGGGACAGTGATACATTGAGGTTCCTCGATGAGTGGCTGCTAAGACCCAGGCGGGACCCATATGTGGATCTGACCGGCACCGTTCCGGTTTGCGGAGAGCAAGCGTGCCAGCCGGTTTCGGTTTCGTTGAGGCCGCCAACGGATTTCCTATGGCAGCGAAACCCGTTCCAGCTCACAGGCGGCGGGTCTGGAACCATTGAAACCGCTGGGATCGACTACATACTGCCGTACTGGATGGCCCGCTATTACGGGTTGTATGCGGCATTTGTGGTGCAGTCGGCGGCGGCGACGAGTTCCGCGGTGGCGCCGGGCTCGATCGGTTCGCTTTATGGTTCGAACCTCGCAATCGCAACGGAGCAGGCAAGCGGGCTGCCGCTACCAACATCGCTCGGGGGCATCAGCCTGACGATAACGGACGCCGCGGGCACGCAGAACAGCGCGCCCTTGGGTTATGTTTCAACCGGGCAGGTCAACTTCGTCGTTCCCGACGGCACGGTGCCCGGCCCCGCGACCTTTACCATTAGTGGTGGCCCGGCGACTTCCACCGCGACGGGCATGATTCAAAACGTGGCGCCCACGCTGTTCAGCGCGAGCGGAAATGGTATGGGAGTGGCGGCTGCCACGGCCGTCCGGACGCAGGCGCTAAACCCTCAGAGCCAGTCGCATGTTCCGATTTTTCAATGCGACAATTCAGGTTGCGTTTCGGTCCCCATCAATTTGGGCGTCGATACTCCCGTATATCTGACGTTATACGGCACGGCAATCCGGAATCGCAGTTCCCTTTCAAACGTGATGGTGACAATCAACGGCTTCAGCGTGCCAGTGCTATATGCAGGACCGCAAGCGGACTTCACGGGGCTGGATCAGGTGAACGTTCTATTAACGTTGAATTTGCGGGGAAGTGGCGAGTCGAATGTAGTATTGACGGTGGACGGACAGACGGCCAACACGGTCACGGTGAATATCCAATAGCTCGGTTACGCCCTCTTGATCAATGGGATCAACCAGAGCAGCACCAGGGCACCCACCACGGAAATCACTAATCGGCCCAGTAAGCCAAAGGCTGACAACCCGATCAATCCGAATACAAAGCTGCCCAACAAGGATCCGAGAATCCCTACTGCCAAGTCTCCCACCAGGCCAAAGTCCCTTCCTTTGGTGATCTGTCCCGCAAGCCAGCCGGCAGCGATTCCCAGAAGTACGACCCAAAGCAAGTAAGCCATGGTGATTCCCCTTTCTGAAATCTAGCTGGCCTTCCTGCGAGCCTTCTCTCCTCCATATTCGAGGGTCCTAGAGGGCCGCTTTTGGGGTACACTGCCTTCGCGGGCAACCAGACTTTTCTTAAGAGCGTCCATCATGTCAATTACCGGAGCAAGTTTCGCCCGAGGAGCAACTGTGACCTTCTGGCCTTTTTGTTCGCTTTCGATCAGTTCCCTCAAACGCTGCTGATATTCGTCATGGTACTTCTCGGGATCAAAATCAGCGGCCAGGCTTTCGACCAGTTGCTTGGCCAATTTGAGTTCCTGGGGTTTTATTTGCACATGGTCAAACTTGCCGTATTCGGATACGTTTCGGATTTCCTCGGTATAATACATGGTATGCAAAGTCAGTCCGTTATCTTTGGGCCGGATGATAACCAGATATTCCCTTTGGTGCATTGCCACTTTGGCAAGCGCGGCGCGGCCGGAATCTTCCAATGTCTTCACTAGCAGTTCGTAAGCCTTGCGACCAGGCTGTTCTGGCACAGCCAAGTAGGAAGCATGAAAATAAAGCGGGTCAACCTCGGAAACTTTCACGAACTCCTGAATCTCCATCGTTCGCTCTGAAGGAGGAGCGATTTTTTTGATCTCTTCCTCTTCCATAAGAACGTACTGGCCCTTTTCATATTCGTATCCCTTAATGATTTCCGAGCGGTTCACAATTTTATTACAAGTCGGGCAAAAGAGGGGCTGCTTGATGCGCGTACGGCACTTCTCATGGATTTGATGAAGACTAATGCCCTCTTTGCGTGCTGCCGCGTAGAGTCGAACGGGAATTGAGATCAGTCCGAAAGCTATGTGTCCTTTCCAGACCGTCATTGCCATGGTACGTGTGCCTCCTATTTTTCACTAAGCTCCCAATTTCTTAAGAGGTCCTTCCAGCCCCTGCCGTACGTTCCAGAAATCGGCCCAAAGATCGCCGAGTTTCTCAATCCTGCCAAAGATACTTTTTATGTTGAAGCGGTCCGGCTGTAAGCCTTGTCGTAATTCACGTGCGGCAATGGGCGTCGACACTCGTGCATTGTGGACAGCCCTCACCGCGTAGGGCGCCGCCAAGGGCCGGCCGGGAGCGTTCTGATAGGCGTCGATCATGACCGTACCGCACCGCCGCTTGGCAATACTGCGCTGCGACGTGATCCGTTCCGGCTTTTCCGAAGCCACCAGCCTGGCAATGATCTCCGCAAATGCCCGAACCTGCTCGAAGGTATACTTGGGCCTGAGAGGCACGTAAAGGTGGAAACCGGTGGCGCCCGAGGTCTTAAGGAATACGCGCAGGCCGAGATCCAGCAGCTTTTCGTGAATAGCTTGAGCTATCTCTATCACCGTCTTGAAATCCGTGCCTTCGCTCGGATCCAGGTCAAAGAAAACATAATCCGGATGGTCCAGATCTTCGCGGCGGCTCGACCAGGGATTGTGATCAATGCAGCCCAGATTGGTCAGATAAAGCAAGGCGGCAAGGTCATTGGCCAAATAATAGCGGACATCGGTGCCTTGGTCATCGGAAGGGATCGTTACCGTTGCCATCCATTCCGGGACGTACTCTCCTGCATCTTTTTGAAAGAAAGATTTACCTGCGACTCCATCCGGATATCGCCGTAAAACAAGCGGCCTTTCCTTCAAGAATGGCAATATGTAGTCACTGATCCGATAGTAATATGCGAGCAGATCGCGTTTTGTATAGCCGATCTCCGGAAAATAAATTTTATTCAAATTGCTGAGCCTCAGGCGCCGGTCGGCAATTTCGATGGAAATATTTTCAGCCCGTCCCTGGAACAGTTCCTTCTCGATTTCCCCTCTTTTTGACAGTACCTGGGATCCGGCCGCTGACTCGTAGCTTCGCGGTTTGGTCTTCTTGACCCTCTTCGATTTGCTCTCCTCCACTTCTTCCAAGGCTTCGGATGCTGCAACAGGAGTTTCGGTCTTGAACTGACAATCTTCCGCCCGGTGATCTTCCAGAAGTGATATGAAAACTGGAGCCCGCAAGCGGCGATCCTGCGTCCAACTGGCGTACTTTACTCTCACGACAAGCTCCGGCCGAACCCAGCAAGCCTTCTCCTTGGTCTTGGGAGATTCGCTAAAAGGACATCTGCTGGAGGCCAGCTTCGAAAGCTTTTCGTAAGCGGCCTTCTGGGTCTTGGTGTTGAAGCCAGTCCCGACACCACCGATGAAACGAAATGTTTTCCCGTCATACAAGCCCAGCAGCAACGCGCCGAATTGCTCCCGCGATCCGCGCGGCGCCGTGTATCCTCCAATGATCGCATCAACCTCCCGGGTAATTTTGAATTTCACCCATTGGGGGCTCCGGCCTTCTGAATAGACGCTGCTGGCGTGCTTTCCAATGATCCCTTCGAGTCCCTGTTCTCGCGCTAGTTGGAAAAGCGCGCTTCCTTTTTCCAACTGATGGTCCGCATAAAGGAATCGATCTCCCGGCTCAAGCAAGCTGCGTAATAAGCGTTTTCGTTCGAGGAGAGGCACATCGCGCAAATCATATCCGTCACAGTACACGATATCGAAAATGCAGTAAGTTGCCTGTGCGTGCCTTTGCAATGATTCCGACGGCGACCGAACGTTCATGCGAGACTGTAAAAGCTCGAAGTTGCTCCGTCCGTTCTCGTCAAGCGTCACGATTTCTCCATCTAGGATAGCTGTACCGGCATGGACTCGCCGCGGCAGGGCGCTCAACTCGGGATATTGGCGGGTGATGACCCTGCCGGTTCGCGAGCGCAGCTCCAAACGTCCATCTTCTAACCAGGCGAGTGTGCGTATCCCGTCCCACTTGATTTCAAAGAGCCAATCTTTATGCGAAAAGGATTTGTCGACCAGGGTTGCCAGCATCGGATACAGTGTGCCGGGCAGCTTTGCCTTCCGTGCGCCGTTCAATTCACTTGGATGGATCTGGAGGATAGCGGCGGATGGAGGCATTTCCTCCTTCACTTCTTTCAGATCCCTTCCGCTTTCTACCGAGGCGGACTCTTTTTCAATCTTCCAGCCGGGGTCAACGGCGGCATCCCGATGTTTGATGAGAAGCCACGGCTTTCCATTGCCATTAGTTCGGCGCAGCTTGACCAGCACAAAACCGCCATGGAGTTTTTGCCCGTGCAGCGCGAACTTGATCTCGCCACGCCGATATTGTTCGGCGGCGGAAATGCCGCCTTCCGGCGTAAATGTTCCGCGGTCCCAGATGATCACTGGCCCCGCGCCGTAATGTCCCTCCGGGATGACACCTTCGAAGCTGGCGTATTCCAGAGGATGGTCCTCAGTCTCCATAGCCAGACGTTTGTCCGCAGGGTTCAGCGACGGGCCTTTGGGCACAGCCCAGGACTTCAACACACCATCCATCTCCAGGCGGAAATCATAGTGCAGCCGCGAAGCATCGTGTTTCTGAATAACGAACCGATTGCCGGGAACTCGGCTCTCGAAGTTTGGTTCCGGCTCTGGCGATTCATCGAAGCGCCGCTTGCGGCGATATTCAGAAAGAGAACTCTTTTTGGCTGCCTTCCTCCCCACACGTGCCTTCTTCCTCGTGCCCCGGGCATCACATCATCCTGCGATGGGAAAGGCGGGTGCGTGCGGCTTTCCGCGCGGCCTGTCTCAATCCGGCACTTCCTTTGGTACGAACTGCTTTAAGGGCGGCACGTTGCCGCGCCGCTCTGCCGCGTTTTTTGGCGCTGGCATGAGCTTGGCGGGCGAGTGCGAGGGGAGAGGCTGCGCTTCGACCCTCGCGCTGGAGGGCTCCGACTATTGCCTTCGAACGAGTGCGTGAAGGCTTGCGAGTACCTGCGCCTTGGCCTTTTTGATAATCGCGTTCGGCCTTTTGCCGCGTCCTCGCTGAGACCTTCCCTTTTGCCGGGGGTGGTAGTTTGACACCCGCCCGCCTTGCTTTCGAAAGGCCAATCGCGATCGCTTGTTTTGCCGACCGGGCGCCGTGCTTGCCTTCGCGGATGTGTTCCATCTCCTGCCGTACGAATTCCCCAGCCTGAGTGCTGGGCGCCTTGCCCTGACGGGCATCTTTACGTGCACGTTCTATCGTTTCCTTTTCAGGCATCGGAGATCCCCTTCCACTTTCGCCCGCCGGCGCAGGCATCATTGCCTTCGCCGGAAGCTACCTGTTGTGTCTTACTGAACTTCTTTACTTTGCGGCGGTCTTCTTGGCACCACGCTCCGTGGGCTTTCCCGGCATGCTTTCCGTTTTACCACGGCACCTCTGGTGTTATCCTGAAAAGGAGCCGCCTTGCCTACTGCGGAAGTGAGCAGGGCCGCAAGCAACAAGGTTCCCCAAAAAGGTTCCTCATAAAGCCGCCCCCCTTCCCGTTAAGATACCGCCAGCGGCCGTTTCAGACGTAGCCCAGCAGCATCAAGATCAATATGATGACAAGCACCGTACCAAGCCCACCGCTGGGGTAGTAACCCCATCCTGTGCTGTACGGCCAAGTCGGCAGTGCCCCGACCAGGAGCAATATCAGTATCACCAACAATATGGTTCCCATTGTTCTCCGCCTCCTTTCAGTTAGATGATCGGGTAACGAATGCAACGACCGTCCGGTCAACCCTTCTTGTGTTTGAAAAACTCCACCTGTCGCAGGCGTTTCTTAGCTTCGGCCATCGTTTTATAGGGACCACCCAAATTTTTGCCCGATTTCTCGGACACAACTTTGTAGCCGCCAGTAACCTTCTTGATCATGCTTACTTGCCTCCATGTATGAGGTTCCGCAGAAACCGAAGGGCGGGCAGGACAGACAATCAATTTCTCCCGCCTGCCCTCTCAGGCCTTACTTGGAAATTGCACCGGAAACCATTCTAAAATCCGGATGCCTTCTTGTGCTCCGTTTCGTCTTCCGCGACCAAGGTCTCGATCCACTCGTCAAGCTGTTCTTCAGCTTCTTCCTTCGCAATGCCGTAACGCACCTGCAGCTTGCCTGCCAGCTTGTCCCTTCTTCCCGCGATTTGGTCGAAATCATCATCGGTGAGCTTGCCCCACCTTTCCTTCGCCGACCCTTTCATCTGTTTCCATCTTCCTTGAACTTGATCCCAGTTCATAATCGATTCCTCCTATTTCTTGGTGAATTTATATCCCCGGATGCCTTTTTTTTTACGGCGCGCGGTGTGATATGTGCATAACGAGGCTCACCAGGAAGGCGACCAGAAAGAAGAAAAACAATATCCTGGCAATCTCCGCCGCAGCAAACGCAACCACCCCGAAACCCAACATTCCGGCGACGATCGCAACAATGAAGAAAACCAACGCATAATAAAGCATACGGTTCTCCTTTCCCCTATTTGGTTGTTAGAGTCCCATGCGGCAAAATTTCTCCACCAGTAGCGTTGCGTGGCAAAGGCCGGTCGCTGCTGGCATAGTCGGCGCTGGCCTCAACGGTGGTGGCGATATCCTCGGCGCCGGTCTGCTTCAGGATCTTCTTGGCTCGCTTGGTCCATTCAGAATCATCGCAGTGGACAGAGAGCAGAATCCCGCCGCTCTTCACGCGGCCCTCATATCTCTTGGCTTCATATTCCGGGATTCCAAGACCGATAAGAGCACCGGTGATGACTCCCACCGTACTCCCGGCGCCAACCCCGGCGAACATCGACACCATCGGCCCCGCAGCGATGAAGGGTCCCAGACCTGGGATGGCCAAAACTCCCATGCCAACCAGCCAACCCAGCGCCCCGCCTATAGCCGCCCCAGAGGCCACGCCCGCCGCAGCCCCCTCTGGGGCCTTCGATGCTTTAACAAGGCCCAGGTCCTTGGAGCCGGCGTTTTCCGGAAAAAGGACAGAAATATCCGTGTTGCGGAACCCTGCTGCCCTCAGGGAATCCACCGCGCTTTCCACATTCGCGTAAGTGGGATAAATACCGAAAGCTGCGGTATTTTTGTCGGCCATTTTAACCTCCTTTTTTGCAGTGATTTGCTGCAAACCAGATACAGAGTTTTTCTTATACTACTGGCGGGCCGTCAACATAGGTTCCCAGCGGATGAACTTCGCTTGAAGAGGCAATTTCACCCAGTGGACTGCCGCGGAGCCGCCCCTGCTTACTGTTCCCCGCCGGTTGAACTTGAAGATTGTTATTTATACTCATAACTCCAGCCACACTACGCGCTACCGTTTCCGCATTCCGCTTGATTTCCTCACTCTCTACCTGGCCGGCGAGCGTGACCACGCCGTTAGTCGTATTTACCGATATATTTGTCAAACTGGACGGCCGAACATCCGATGCAAGTTTCGATTTCACTTCCGCCGTGATTCTCCCATCATGCCCCTGAGTATTCGGCGGCTGGCTTGTAGAACACGCAACGATTACGGTGGCAGCAGCCAACAGCAGGCCATAACAGAATGAGCAAAAGATATTCCTTTTCATAATTGACCTCCCTGGTCGGAAACTCGCGGAAACGCGACCCTTTTCTTCGGAGGCTACCAGCCGCGAGAATTGAGTAACGATCACCGAAGTGATAGTGGTGCCCGTTACGGGTAAACTCCTGTACTTCCACAGTCGCTTCTCTTTTTGCGTGCAAGATCTATGCCAGAACTCGCTAAATCTCATTGAACTGTAAAAGGAGCAACTTAGAGCGGAGAGACAATCTTATGGAAGCAGAATTCATCCGGATCAGATCGTTAAGTGGTATGAGAAGTTAATAACCGGACAAATTCGGCTACATCTCTCGGAGGCCGAAAGCGGATTACACAAGTCCCCCTCGCTCTCCCCGCACCCCTTTTCCTTCACATCTTCTGTGCCATTCGATCTCAGCAAATGAACTTCCTAAGCCCCTTTACGGCTGGAAGTGGCCAGAAGAATCAATCCACTAACCAGAGTTACGCCGCCGACTACGGGAGGCAATGGAACGGTCTTCTTCTTTTCGCTCTCCACATGCAAAGATCCCACTTTCACTACCGTTTCTCTGGTGGTATATCTGATGCCCTGGTACGCTAGCATAAGTGTGCCAAGCGCAATCAATACAATGCCCATTATTTTCCCCAACTTATCCTCCTTTGCCACTTCAAACGAATGCCAAAGGCATCTACTCTACAATTAGCGCGCAAGTTTCCGCCATCCGGGACATAAATTGCTCGTGGCGATCATTTAGGAAGATGTTTTGCGAGCAAGTCATAAGACAACTCTCGCGGTCAAGACACTCCCAGCCATACTTTTTAGTCAGGGGCCGACAGGGGGAAACCCGGTCACAGAACGAGCATACTTCCAAGCTATCGATGTAAGCCCGTGTTTCGGCAGCCAGACGAACTTCGAGCATGTCTTCGACAACTGTTAGTGTTCCTTGTAGGCGCATGTTATTTCCCTCCTGAAATTCACAGCCTCCTGTGGCGATTCCACTTGCTGTTGAATATCGCGGACAGTCTCGCTGTTTGATCAATCCCACCACAAATATAGGCAATTGAATTGCCAATTCAGCGGCAGACCAAATCAAGCTATCAGCTCATTTGCAATAAGTTATGAAATTCTCCTCAAAAGATGGGGGAATAGCTATTGACGTAGGTGCCGGGGAATTATTCCCCGCAATTGCAGCCAATTCGGTTCGATTCAGGCCCAGAGGAATATTGGAAGGAGAGATTCCTTGGCCTCTTGAATTTGTTGCGAAAGTGGGTAGAGTTATGAGGGACCGCACAAGGATGGTTTGATGTCACAATCTGCTGGAGACAGTTGAGACTGTTGAAAGACTAATTCTACTCCCAACATTGCGCACAACTCCGGCGGTAAGTCACTGATTGTTGCTTCGGAAAGTGCATGACATCTGTCGGAAGTTAATGCCTTGTTGTCGTTTTTCAACAGTCTCACTGAGTATCATTTCAAGCAAGGCGAGAGCCTGCCCAGAATTCGCTAAAGAGAATCTAGGCTGTCTCCCAAGATCTAACGAGAGTGCCAATAACCGCTCATATCGTAATAGCCAATCGGATTCCAATACCCCCACCGATCATAGTAACCGTAGTACACTGGACCGTAGCTTGCGAAAGGGCCGGTATTCCCGTAATAGGTAGGGGCGTATCCAGCACCGACGGCCAATTGGTTGTGTTTGTCATACACTCCTTCTTTATGTCGTGGCTCGCCTCTGTATCGCTCAACATTGAATTCATAGTGGCTTGAGCGTTTTGCTTGCGTCGATTTATTTTGCTGCGCCGTCGCGGTACCAGGACTTAGCAACATGAATGTTGTCACCAGGACTAGCAGTAGTGACAATCTGACTGTCGTCAACATAAATCACCTCCCGCACCGAGTATTTAATGGCCTAGAACGATCCATTAACTGATTCTTTAACTAACTATCCACTTCGGAGCCGTTTGAAATTGATCAATCTAATGCTTGTGATAGACCTCGCTATGATGGGGAGCAATTGATCAACCAATTCGACTTATCTATTCAGTTGCAATAAGTTATTGACTTATTACAAATAGGAAGACGGTTTCTTGGCGGAGTATAATCCGGGGAAATATTCCGCCTTTCGAATTGAGAGGTCGGGATTGCGGAATGTTGGAGATTAGTAGATTAGTACGGTGTGGATAGAAATTTATACATTAACTGGTGAGTCCGGGTTCCCAATGTAGGACGGATATCAAAAACGATGGGCGCAACGCTCTCCAGCGGGGTATCCAAACGACGGCGGGCAGAAGCCTCCTGGCAATATGCTGGTGAGATCCTCTTCGCAAGGAGCCGTCCGCAATCACTGTGCTCTTCGAACCAGAGAAATTCTCCGATTGCCATCCCGATCAGGACGCGGAATGACGAGAAATCGATTCCCGGCTTCAGGGAAACTTTTTTCCAGCGCCACAGGAAGAGCGTCGGCGGCGTCGATTGCAGCGGAACACCGTCGGGATAGGCGCCATTGACCCGAATGCGCGGCCGCACCGGCTCGGCATGCTTAAGGCTCGTATGGATGTGCGCTGCGTCCTGCCCATGCATAGTGATGGCTATCAGGCGATGGAACTTCTCACTGATTTCAGGCGTAAAAATATGCCCTGCGTTACCCAATGGCGCGCCTCGTGAATTTTCTCAGCGAGCCGGTGTTGGTGGTGCGCAAGTTTCTTCGGCGAGGCAGTCGACTTCAGAACACGCAGTTTCGACTCAATCGTTTTGTGCAGCTTCACGTATTCGGTGACGCGGTTCTCGAAAATCCTGGACGATAAGAGCATCTGGATTCACTCGGGGAGCACTAGAATTCACTCCCTGTTTCTGCATTTCGATAGCGCAAGAAACCGGCAATGGAGCAGCAAGAATACAGATCAGAAGGAAACTAAGGTTGGGCGATAGCATTCTGGCCATCATACCCCCAAAATAAACAAGAGCCGCCTTTTTGGCTTAGATGCATCTGATGGTCCAACAGTGGTGAGACGCCACTCCTTTGGAATTACTTTTATCCAATTAACGGCCTGGTCTTACTCTTGCCTCTTATTGGTTCCGCTTTGTCGTAGATTCTGATTATGCGCATATCCCTTCCTCTCGCAATGCGTTATCCGCCAAACCTGTCTCGGAATACGGCCTGAATATTTATGGAACGGTGCGTGCTCTTACGTATCATTACCTGGGAGCTCGGAAAAAACTTCATCACGGAGGAAACTATGAAGGCAACTGATGCTCGGCGTGCTCTGTCCGGAACCGGAACTTTGAGCTGGGCATTGATCTTACCTAGTGTGACATTGTGGGTCCTGTCCCTTGCCGTTCCAGCATTAGCCCAAAGCGACCCCGCCGGAAGCGCCGCCGACACGATTCCTCCGGAATATAATGCGGAACCACAACTACAAGGCGATAACACTCCCAATCCAGAAGATCAAAGTCCAATTTTGAAGGCTGACGAGAATTCCATACCAAGTAAGCCGTCCATCCCTCTGTCTGAGCCTTCCAGGTTGACATTTGGTGATCGCCTAACGCTATACCGCCGCTCGATCTTTTCTCCTGAAATTATTGTCGGGCCTGCAGTTGGCGGAGCCTTGAGTCAATTGCGCAATGACCCGCCAGAGTGGCGTCAAGGTGCGGCTGGTTATGGCCGCGGAGCCGGCTCGGGTTTGGCGAGAAACATAATTGCGCGAACGATATCCTTCGGCTTCGCGGCCGCTGACGGCGAGGACCCTCGCTATATTCGATCCGAGGAGAGCGAGACCTGGGCCCGTGTGCGCCACGCTATCGTCTGGACTTTTGTTACGCGCAATCAAAGCGGCACCCGTATGCCGGCCTTCTCCCGATGGGTAGGTGCTTATGGCGCTGCATTTGCCGTCAATAACTGGTATCCGAGCCGTGAGAACAATAGCAACCACGCTCTGAAAATGGGTACGTCTTCGATAGCCTCCAGCGTCGCCTTCCATATCCTGAGCGAATTCTGGCCGAACCTCAGGAAAACGATTCACTTCAAGCCCCAGTAGAACCGAGGCCCGTCCGGAAGGGAGCGCTGTTAGTGGTTCGCGACTTTTGTACGTATTCTTATTGAACGTATTTCGGATACATAAGACTAGCCTGTGACACGGAGGTGAGAGATGCAACGAACCGGAAACGACAAATCATCCAATTATCCGCATACGCATCAATATACCATTGCCGACGATGAGGCAGTCGAGACCTTAATGAGTAAGCTGGAGAGAAGTGGTGTAGGAAGTGTGAGTCGCGAAAGGCTGCGGCATGCCTTGGATACCGCCATGAAAGAGTACAAGGCCACCGACGAGAAGGAACGCAAGGCCTTCTTCCACGGCATGCTGACGGGTTATGGTGTGGCTTTGAAGGTGGAGACGTCTCCAGAAAACAGGATGTGAGAAGTCCCCCACAAACCCGCACCTGGGCTCTACCAATCTGACAGCGACTGCGTGCTGCGGAAGCTCGAATGTCACGGTCCGGTACTACTTCGATTCTGCCATTTCCTTTTGATCTACTGCTTCCTGCACGGCGTCCTTGATAACTTCCCTAACAGCTTCTTTGACCGCATCCTTCACGGTTTGGGATACTTCTTTAGGATTCAGTTCAATACTTGTCTTTTCTCCAACGACTTCTTTCAGCACTTGTTCCAGAACCGGCGCTACGGGGGGCAGCTCCTTCGTGAGAGCCTTGGCCACCTTCTTTGCCGCCTTTGCCGCATCCATGCCGTTACTCGCCTCCTCCTTCGCCAATTCCGTGCGGGCCCAGTCTTCTTCAAAGGTCTTGACGAGCTGGTTCACGGCCTTGGGGTCACGAAAGATGATACCGACTTCCCGTCGCGCATCCAATTCAGCTTCCCGAAGGCTCTGACTTCCAATAAACGCTTGATGGCGGTCGCGGACGATGGTGCGCGTGTGCAATCGCATTGGCGGTTTGCGAACCGCCAGCTTACTGCTCTTCTGAGCCAATCGGCCGATAATCCTGATGTCAACGCCTGCCGAGCGACGGTCATCGAGGAAGCTAATCATGGCCGGATCGCTGATCTTCGGGTCATAGATAAGCAGTTCCTTTTTGGCTGCTTTAATAAAAGAAGAGAGCTCTTTTCGCGCATTCACAGGGCTGATTACAAACGGAGCGATGCTGGGCGTATAAGGCTGGCGTTTGGTGTCGGCGTCAAACAGCTTGACGGCTTCCTGCACGAACTGGCGGTTCTTGGTAACGACGCCAAAACTGCGGCTATGCTCGATGTCCAGGTACGTAAAATTAAAGGAAAAAATGTAAAGCGTGCGACGGTCGATAATCATCAGCTTGCCGTGATAGCGTGCTAGGTCATCGCTGGTGCGCGCGACGGTGATCCCCGACGCGAGCAGGCGCATTTCCAATTTCCGCAGATTTTTCTCGCCTCCCCGGTTTGTGTAAGCAATGAGCGCATGAACGAATACTCCACGATTGGCTGCGCTTTCAAGTGCCCGCTCGATTTCACTTCGATCAAATCGGAAGATGAAGATCTCAACGCTCTTGCGTGCCGTTTCAATGCCTTTAAGCACAGGCATGATGCCATCGCCCGGTTGTACCAACATTTTCATGGCCAGGCCTTTCGGGGACTTTCCTTTTAGTTACGCAACTACGAACGGTGCAATTTCCTTGCCGGTGAGCAATCGGGATTCCACTGCTTGGATGTTATGCCACCCAGCCATTATCCGTCCCATTGTGCATCTTGATTCCACCTAAGGGTAATGCGATTCCTCCCAAGTGTAAGGGGATACCTACTGTAAGGGAATACCTACGCGGGACAGTACAGATTGGGGATGCCGGAAGTCCAAAAACAATCTTCTCCGACACGGCTCATCGATTTACAAACACCGAGGACTCGGCTTCTATGAAGTGCTCTTGCCGGTGCGACGGCGGCCCTAGTTGCCCCCGCCCCAGGCTACCCCCAGCGACATTCAACCACACGGCGACTTCAGTCACACATGATTCAAATACCCCAGAGGCGTTCTGCACGCCGGCAGCTTTACCTCCAACCATGCGAATTCGGCATTTACCGTAGCTGCGATCTTCTCATCTCGCTATCACGAACATCGGTGGGTTCCGTGGGGGGCTTATAGTATGGCGGCAATCATCGCTCTGTTCCGCGTCCCCGACCAAGCTCACTTCCCCTCCGACGACTTCAGACAATTCCTGAAATCTTGGCATCCTGCTTGCTCTTCGGATTGTGGGAGTTGCCCGCGCGAATGAAAGGAGATTGATATGTTCCGGGAGAAGCACATCCGTATCCACAATAGCAAGAATACAAGGATGCTGATAGTCTTCCTGACGATCTTTTCCCTGTGTTGTCCTGCTATCGGCTCTGCCAACGATAGCAACAAATCGAAGGGGAAAATTATAGGGACCGGACCGGCTGTGTTATGGCGGGCCCCCAAGGACATCGCCTCCCGAAACCTTTTCTATGGACCCGGCGGAAAGAAGGACGCACCCCACACGATATTTACATTTTTAAAAGAGGATCTCGAAGGTACCAACCCAAAGTTCGATGTTCGAGACGAGTATGGAGTGAAATGGAAGGTCAAGCTAGGCGAGGAGGCGCGCACTGAAACGGTTGCTTCGCGATTGATCTGGGCCGTCGGATATTTTGCCAACGAGGATTACTTTCTTCCGGCCTTGCGAGTCCAGGGGATGCCAGCTCATCTCCAACGCAAGCGTGTTCGGAAGCTGATTTTTTCAGGCGGATTAGTGCCCAACGTGCGGTTGAAGAGAGATCTAAAGGATGAAAAGAAAATTGGAACCTGGCAATGGCGTGACAATCCTTTTACAGGCACGCGGGAGCTGAATGGCTTAAGAGTGATGATGGCGCTCATCAATAACTGGGATTTGAAAGACGCGAACAACGCAATTTACCAGGAAGAGGATGGCAAGCAGGTGTGGATGATAAGCGACTTGGGAACGGGTTTCGGAACAACGGGACGGGGACGGTACAACTGGAAATCCAAAGGAAACCTCGATTCATACAGCCGCTCGAAGTTTATCCGCAAGATTACGCCCGAGTACGTGGATTTCAACATCCCTGCGCGTCCCGCCATCGTCACAGCCGTCAACCCAAAGGAGTTTATTAGTCGTCTTCACTTGCGCTGGATCGGTAAACATATTCCTCGCGCCGATGCCAAGTGGATGGGACAACTGCTGGCTCAGCTCTCCCCGGAGCAGATTCGCGACGCTTTCCGCGCCGCCGGATACTCCCCGCAAGAGGTGGAAGGATTCGCGAAAGTGATCGAACAAAGAATCGGCGAGCTGAGCGAACTGTGAAGAGGAAAAAGATAAATTGGCGATACTTGGAATTTCCCGGACGGGCCGAAGTGTGAGGCGGGAAGTCTCCGGAGGAAAGGCGTTCTAAGAAACGTCATTGCCGTGGGCGGCTAGATCCCCGCTCAGCCTCCGCAACCGAATCTAGTTTGTAAATCGCCGCTGCCAACATTGTTTGCGCTTCCGTCGGTAATTTAGAGGTATTGGTTGCGTATCGGGCGGCGTCAAGTAATTCGGTATAGCCTATCCACCTATATCCTCCAGGGCAGGCAATCACTGAGCATTGATGCGGTAACGATGTTAGCCCTAACTTTGCCAGAGACTCATGCACCGATTCGTGCGTTGCTCCGGTTTTTGAAGATGTGGGATCAATCATTTTGCCCTCTCCTCCAGACGACCTCGCTAACAAGCGCGATGTCGCTGGCGAAGGCTCTTTAAGCAACCCGGCTTGCTAATTTCGGCGGTGTGGCAGCGACAACCGCATCGATCTCTGCTATCTCTATTTTACTGCAAACACCGTGCGGTTGTATCCTCTGCGTGAATGACTCTAGGTCGGCGCGGCGAAGAGAGGCTATCACCCGAGGCTGCTCACTTGCTCATCCTTTTCTCTGGCCTGTAACTCATGGAATTCCGCATAAATTCCATTCGACTTCAACAATTCCTCATGCTTGCCTCTTTCGATGATGGCGCCGTCCTTCACCACGAAGATTACATCGGCACGGCGGATGGTGGAAAGACGATGGGCGATCACGATGGAGGTCCTGCCCTCCATCAAGCGATCCAGTGCTTCGAAAACCAGTTTTTCCGACGCCGCGTCTAGTCCCGTACTCGGCTCGTCAAGAATCAGGATGGGGGTATTTCGAATAACGGCACGAGCGATGGCGATCCGCTGGCGCTGGCCCCCGGAGAGCGTAACTCCTCGCTCGCCGATCAGCGTATTGTAGCCCTCTGGCATCTTCTCGATGAACTCGTGAGCGTTGGCAAGTTCGGCGGCGCGGAGGATTTCAGAGCGGCTCGCCTCCGGCTTGCCATAGGCGATATTCTGCCAGACCGGAGCATGGAAGAGCAGCGTCTCTTGCAGAACGAAGCTGATCTGTTGCCGAATCGACTGTTGAGTCCATCGCCGCACGTCATAGCCGTCAATCTTCACCGTCCCCGAATTCGGGTCGTAAAAGCGCGGTACAAGGCTGATGATGGTAGTCTTTCCCGCTCCGGTCGGGCCGACCAGCGCTGCGACCTGTCCAGGCTCGATCAGGAAGCTCACGTCGCGGAGAATGGAGCGGCCGGACTCGTAACTGAAGTTGACTTTCTCGAATTCAATTCTCCCTCGAAAGCGCGGAGCGCGGCGCGCACTTGGCAGATCCCGCACACCGCCTTCCGTGTCGAGAACTTCCCGGATGCGCTCGTATCCCACAGCGGCCTTCGAATAGGCGTCGGTCATTTTCGAAAGCTCCTGCATCGGTTTGTACATCTTGCCGAGATAAAGGATGAATACGATCAGCGAACCGGCAGAGAGGCTTCCCTCCAAAACCATGCGCGCTCCAAACCACAACACCAGGCATGTGCCGATCGCCACGATGACTTCGACCAAGGGTGCAAGCTTGGCCTTCAAGCTTCGGGCGTGCAGGGCAATCTCAACGCTTTCCAGGCTCTCTTCCTCCAGGCGCCGTTCTTCGTAGTCCTCTCGCGCAAAGGCCTTGACGACACGAATCGAGGAAAGGACTTCCTGAATGACGGAGACGATTTCACCTTCTTTCTTTCGCACCTCTCGCGCGGCCTTCTTGATGCGGCGGGTGTAGAAATAGACGACGCCAAAGAGAATCGGCGCCACCGAGAGCGCGATCAGAGTGAATCGCCAATTGATGTAAAACATCACGCCTACCATGCCCACCAGCGTAAGGCTGCTGGTTAGCGCTCCGAGCAATCCCGAGGCAATAAAGGACTGAATCGCGTCAATATCGCTGGTGACGCGGCTGATGAGGTCCCCCGTTCTCTTTTGATCGTGATATGCGAGCGACAATTGCTGGATGTGAGAATAGAGCGTGCGCCGCAAATCGTGCATCACCCACTGGCCGACGGTCGTGGTCAGGCGTTTCTCGGAGTAAGAGCAGATGGCGCCAATCGCCGCAATCAATAGCACAGCCACTGCGGCGATCTTGAGTACCATCAACTTGTCGCCGTCCGCGAACGACAAAATCAGGTGGTTGAGCCACCCGTGCTCCGCTCGTGACTTCAACACACTATCCAGGACAATCTTCAGCGGCCAGGGTTCGAGCAGGTTTGTGATACCCTCCCCGATGACCGCGAGAAACCCCAGCGCCAGAGCCGTAGCGTGCGGCTTCAGGAGGTTGCGGATTGTCAGTGTTTTTCCTTTTTCAGGTTGATGCCACATTCATCGGTCCCAATCAAGCAGGCGCAACCTACGAACTCGTGGGTTCAACAAGATTTCATAGCCCCAACAGACGTCCTCTGATAGACCACGATCGCCCGCCTTACAAATCGCACACTTCGAGTCCGTTTCCGTCCCTTCCAAACCGAACTTAGATTATTTACTGCAAGCCATGTGCCAAAGCGCCGGGGGAGATTTTCCCGATTTCCGTACCCAAAGCGTAATTGCCTCACGTCATCAACGTTCTAAATTCGCGGAACGGAAAATATTTACATTCACTTTGGCCCTGTATTTGCACTGGTAAAGACAGGCGCGCGGATTACTCCTGCGTTCGTCAGGCGGGCTAGAGAGAAGGAAGAAGATGTATGGGGCGATCCAGCATTTTTTCAGGAATTTGCTAGATCGCATTTCGAAAAATAGGTGACTAAATGACAGCTTCGGAAGCCATTGAAAATCTTCCGCGTTCGTTCTTCGAGTGGTTTGGCGAATTGGGCATATTTTGCAGCCAATTGCTCAGGACAGCGCTAACTCCTCCATACGAAGGCCGGGAACTCATCCGCCAGATGGACGAGGTGGGATCAAAATCATTGCTGCTGGTGTCTCTTGCCGGAGCCGCAACCGGAGTGGTCTTGTCCCTGCAAACCCACGACAGCTTAGTCCGATTCGGAGCAAAATCCGCGATTCCCTCTGTCATCTTCATGTCCATTCTGAAGGAAAGCGGCCCGATTATCACCGGACTGATTATGAGCGGCCGCGTGGGAGCGGGCATAGGCGCCGAATTAGGCTCGATGAAAGTGACGGAACAGATCGACGCCATGGAAGCTTCCGCCGTCAATCCATATAAGTACTTGGCCGCCACACGGGTTCTAGCCTGTATGTTGATGCTTCCATTACTGACTTTGGCGGCGGACTTCTGCGGCATCATCATGGGCTGGCTCGCCAGCACCCTCGCGGAACCGATCTCGCTGCAAATGTTTGTGCAAACCGGCTTGAAGGGCGCCAACTTCAAGGATTTCCTTCCTCCGACTTTTAAGACCGCCGTGTTCGGTCTGATTATCGGAATCATCGCTTGCTTTCAAGGAATGCGCACCAAGGGAGGAACGGAGGGAGTGGGCCGGTCCGCCACCAGCTCGGTGGTTCTGTCGTCTCTCTTTATCATTCTCGCCGACGTTTTGCTGGTTCGGGTCATCCTGGTGTTCTTTTGAGTAGGGGACTCCATGAAAAACAAAGAGAACGAATCAACAATCGAAGTGCAAAGCCCGCACGGACACCGGCGCACTTCGCCGGTCGTTGAACACAAAGAGAACGGATCGGCAGTCCAAGCGGATAGCCCACGCCAAAATCGGCGAGCTTCTCTGGCCCCTGAAAGCAAAAAGAGTGAATCGGCAATTCAAGTGCACGACTTGCATAAATCCTTCGACGGGCACTCGGTTCTGAATGGAATTGATCTTAAGGTTTCGCCAGGTGAAATCTTGGCTGTCTTGGGGCGCAGCGGCACTGGGAAGAGCGTTCTGTTGAAATTGATTGTTGGCTTGCAGAAACCCGACTCAGGTTCCATTCAAGTTCGTGGACAGGAAATCACGGGTCTTTCGCTCGATGAGTTGAATCTGGTCAGAAAGAAGATTGGTTTCTTATTTCAAGACGCGGCGCTGTATGACTCATTGAGCATTGAGGAAAACGTAGCCTTTCCGCTCCGGCGGCATAATCGGATGCCCGACTCGGAACAAAAGGATCGCGCGCGGGAGCTGCTGGCGAGCGTCGGTATGGAAGAGGACCTGAACAAAATGCCTTCTCAGATTTCCGGTGGGATGAAAAAACGCGTCGGATTGGCGCGCGCTCTGGCCATGGAACCGGACATCCTGCTGTTCGATGAGCCTACCGCCGGGCTCGATCCCATCACCGCGGGAGAAATCGAAGAATTGATACTGAAGCTGCGCGAGGAACGTAAATTGGCTTCGATTGTCGTCACTCACGACCTGCACGGCGCCAAAACCATTTCCGACCGCTTAGCACTCATCCATGAAGGAAATATATTGATCGAAGGAACCTTTGCGGATTTGAAGAAGAGTAAAGATGAATTTGTTTCGCAATTTATGAACAAGGGTTCTTAAGGAGGGGTTATGTCGAGGGCTTTCCGCTTGGGAGTTTTTATCGTAATGGCGCTGGCCATATTGGCAACCGGGATATTCCTGATCGGAGATAAGCAACTCCTGTTCACGTCCACGTACAGTCTCAAGGTCGCTTTCCCCACGGTTGCCGGCCTCAACGACGGCGCCGAAGTTCGCGTCGGAGGAATTCAAAAAGGAACCGTCAAGCAAATCCAACTGCCCACTCAGCCCGACGGGAAAGTGACCGTCGTGATGGATCTGGCCAAATCTACTCGCGACGTCATCAAGAAGGATTCGGTTGCGTCCATCCAGACGGAAGGGCTTCTGGGCAGCAAATTCATCGAAGTCTCCTTCGGATCGAAAGACGCGCCAAAAGTGAAGAGTGGAGACACCATCGGAGGCCAGCCTCCTATCGATATTTCCCAACTGATCGATAAGACCAACAAAATCCTGGATTCCACTCAGGAGACTATGAGCAATGTATCCGCGACCACGGACAATCTCAAGTCGATGAGCGCGAAAATCAACGACGGGAAAGGAACGGTCGGTGCGCTGATTAATGACAAGTCGGTTTTCGAACAGCTCAACGCCACGACGGAGCAAGCCAAAGCTGGCGCGACCGCTTTTCATGAAAACATGGAGGCGCTGAAGTCGAACTTCTTCTTGCGCGGTTTCTTTAACAGGAGGGGCTATAAGGATACGACGGAGTTGACTAAGCACGAAATCGCTTATTTGCCGGAGGGATCATCTATCAAGAGATTTGCTTTCGAAACAAAGCAGCTTTTCGATCAGCCCGACAAAACGAAACTCAAGAACGAAAAGGCTCTCAACGAAGTGGGACACTTCCTGGAAGCAAATAAGTTTGGCTTGGCCGTGGCGGTTGCTACCAGCGGAATGACGGGAGACTCGGACAAAGATCTATCGCTGACCCGGGCGCAGGCCTGGTCGGTTCGCGACTACCTGGTGAAAAATTTCAAAATGGACGACACCCGTTTCAAAACCATCGGGTTGGGGAAGAACAAGCAGAACAGCGCAGAGGAGCCAAACACGATCGCAATCATCGTTTACTCGGTTGGATCGAGCATGCCACCCGCTGCGGACTTGGCAAGCTCCAAACCGTCTTCACAGAAGTAGTGTAGAGATCGTTTTCGAATATAGCCGTTGGACTCGCACACAAGAGAACCTAGCCCGGCGAATCATGCCGATTTTCTCTTCAGCTTCCAAATGGCATGGGGTGTCCGGATAACAGAAAAGGCCCGTAGCGGTGCGACCATCCTGGGCGGACTGATTGGGAAGTCATCGGCCCAGGCCCAGGACAGCCGTGTTCCACAATCCAGGCAGCGGCGATATTCTCCCTCCCCGTCCCGTCGCGGATCCGTCTGTCTTTTGTGGCGGCACAGAATGCTCATGATATCCTCCGCTCAAACTGCCATCGCCGGCGCGTAAGACGCAATGCCTTTCCGGCGCCGCGCATCGTAGGAGTCGATGGCCTGTTCCAGGACCGCGAGCACCGGAAGCTTCCGATAAGGCGGTGCCATCAAGTCGAAGGCTCCGGCTTCCAGCACCTCAGCCCATTCCCGCTCTCCGCCCGTTCGGGAGAAAACGATCACAGGCAAGTCGGGATTTAGTTGCTGCAAAACTTCCAGGACCTCATTCCACGTGGCATCATGAAAGGACCATCCACAGAACACGGCATCATAGCTGCGCTCCAGATTCCCTTGTAATTCCAACAGGTCCCTGACGCTGTGCAACTCTACATGCTCGCTGAGAATGCCTTCCAGAACGCTCAGTTCCGCCTCGTCACTGCCAATGAGGAGAACTTTCGGTTGGCTAAGCATGCACACCCCCTTTTCATGGTTAGGTATGTTGAGTTGGCTTGTTGCGCTGACGCCGATGAGAAGCAAGGATGTTCGGCCCGCAACATGCCCTCCCCCGCCTGAGGGAATTAAACACTATCGCCGATCACATTTGCTTCCCTCCCCCGCCGGCTTCTCTCCACCGCCCGGAGGGAAGCGAACACTATTACAATGCCGGAGGGAAGCAAACATCCTAAGAATAGATTCCCCATTCTCTCTCGTCTGTAAGCTATCCGACGTTCAGCTCTAAGGTATTTTACCTAGGGGGATAGACCGACCTAGGCTTTCCCGCGCGGCGCCACCTAAAAACAGGCTTCAATCCTGTTCCACGGTTTTGAAGTGCCGGTGGTGTAAGGCCCGTTATTTGGCCTGTTTGAGCCGGTATTCTTTTGGAGTGGTTCCAATCCGAGTGCGAAATGCGGTGGTGAAGTGCGCGCGACTGGCGAAGCCCAGTTGGCGACTGACCTCGGTTATCGTGAGGTGAGTATCTACCAGCAGTCGCTTGGCTCTCCGAATTCTCTCCCCCAAAACGTACTGGTGCGGAGTCAAGCCAGTGCTCTGCTTGAAGAGACGTCCGAAGTGGTACGGACTCAGCTTTGCCAGCTCCGCCATTCTGGCTAGACTGAGATTCTCATCGGGATGGGATTGAATGTAGTCTGTCACGCGATGGAGTCTGGCCGGTGGCAAACCGCCCCGTTGTTCGACAACCTTTGCGTTGCGCCGCGGAATTTTCATAAAAAATCGAGTTGAACTTGCGGCTTGCTCTCGTAGATCTCGGAATTCCCCAATATCCTGATCTGTCTTGAGCACAGAGCCATCTTTCAAACTTCCCCGATGGAACTCCAATTCTCAGGCCGGATGGAACTCCAATTCTCAGGCCGCTTGAAAAAGACCTTAGGAATGAAAGATTACTAGATAAACGAATAAGAACGGCTATTATTGAAGGAGAAATGTCACTGTTTTCAATGTTTTCCGCAAGATTCCGAACATTTCCGCAAGATTCTGGAAAATTATCGATATAGAAACATTGGCCGCGACGGATTCGCAAGGATTGAAGAAACCTCTGTTTCAGGAAATGCTTGAGGAAAGGCGGAAGCGGCCGGCGAATATTCGCGGCGATACTGATCGCGGTCTACTGCCTTCATCCGAATCATCATCAGCGGTCATATAACGACCGCAAGCAACGATGAGCCCAGCGGTTGCCATGGTCTTTCCTTCTTCTGCCGGTACCTGCTTGGAGTGGTCCCGGCAAGGTTCCGGAATACCGTGGTGAAATGGGATTGGCTGGCAAAACCCAACTGATCGCCGATCTCCGCGATAGATAGGTATTCCTCCGCCAGCAGCTCCCTGCCCTTGGCGATTCTTTGCCGCATAACGAACTGATGCGGCGACAATCCGGTGCTTTGCTTGAAAAGGCGTCCGAAGTGGTACGGGCTTAATTGCGCTAGCTTCGCCAATTCCCGTAAGCTGAGTTCTTCATTCAGGTGGGAATGAATGTAATTCTTCACGTGACGGAGTCTGGCTGGCGTCAATCCGCCCCGTTGTTCGACGAGATTCTTTGACGTGCGCCGCGGAACCTTCATAAGACCTCCCATTGAACCAGTGTTTTGAGCTGCGGCTTTACTATCCGTAAATGAGAAGTGCAATACCGTTGCCAGATCAAGAAAGAATGACAATTCTCTTTTTATTTCCAGCTAATTAGAAATGATCTGGAGATGAAAATGTCGAGTGCTTTTTTCAAGAGGAGGTAGGGAAAAATTCCCGGATTACTATCTCTTCAATTCAATCTGAGTCTGAAGCATTCAAGAATCAACCGCACCTATTTTACCGCTGCAATATGGCTGGATGGCGAAGTTCGCAAGGTGCTATTGGGTCTTAGCGGGGTTTAAGAAGTTCGTGCTCGACGATTGGATAACACTCGCAGGCGGCCGATTCCAATCCCTTGCGGTCGAGGATGGTGATGTGGCCGCGGCCGTAGTGGATGAGCCCGGACTTGCGGAGCTTTCCAGCCGCGATGGTTACCTCCGACCGTGGAGTACCGAGCATATTTGCGAGGAATTCATGGGTTATTGGAATCATGTTTCTCTTCGCGCGGTTGTTGCACATCAGCAACCAACGGGCAAGCCGGCTTTCCAACTTGTGAACACGGTTACAAGCCGCTGTTTGTGTAACCTGAGCCAGGAAGTAGCGCACATAGCGAAGCAGCCGGTCACGCAGCACTCGGCTGCGATTGAAAGCGTCTTGCAACACTTCCATCTTCATCCTCAGGCAGTCGCCAGGAATTTGAACATCGGCGCCGTTCGACCATGTCTTGGCTCCCAGTACTCCATGAAAGCCCACCAGTCCTTCATATCCGATCAAACCGACTTCAACGGTCACTCCCTCTTCCATAAAGGCGAGCATGGAAAGCACGGCATTTTGAGGAAAATAGCAGTACACCATCTGTTCACCGGCTCTGGCCAGGATCTCATTCTGGCGGAGAGTAACTAATTCCAGATGGGGCAGTAGAAAGTCGGACTCATTCTTGGGAAGACCATCAAGGATCTGATTCGCGGAAATATCCAGTTTGATAGAATCTAGCTCTTTACTCTTTCTCACCATCCGATTCTACTCCCTCCCAATTCAGCAGGTAGCACTCTGTGAATCTTGCTGAAATTTTCGGGTAGTGTCCTAAGAGGCGGTGCTAACGGTCAAGCCGGAAGCAAAATCGGAAAAGCCAACATCTCGAAGGAAAATTGGGAAAGAAGCTTCTTCTCGCCGCCAGGTTGGTGATCGGCGCAGATGTGCGCCTCATATACCGCCAAAGTATGCCGGGTCGGTCCCATATGAGGATTATCTGGAACCTTCGTCCAATTGCAGGCGGAGCATTTGAAGCTGACAATTCTCCCTCTCTCATCCAGCGTTGCATCGAGCTTTCTAGGGTTCAACATTTCATTCAACACGGCAACCCCCGCCAAAGATTATGGAGGGGTATTGTACAATCGAAATCCCTGCCAGTCACGCCATTTTATACTAGTCAAGGTTTATAAAAGGGATAATCCCTGGTATTTTTCAAGATTTTCGCAAGATTAAGAACAATAAAGATTTAAGCAAGATTCTGAAAATGTTGTTATGAAAGTGCTGGACAACTGAGATCAAGTCTTCCAGAATATAGGTGAGAGTTCAACACTCGACATCTGGGATTGGAGTTGGCTGTGCTTTAAGCCATTACACCTCCCGCCTCCTGCCGTCTGAATGGATTTCCGAGCGGTAAGGAGGTGCGAAGTGTCTAGCTCCACGAAACTCGATTTATCCCAAAACAGTATCCTCGCGAATTTGCCAAAGGGAATATCCCAGCGTCTGCTGCCCCATCTGGAATTTGCGGATCTTCGCTACGAGAAAGTTCTTTTCGAGGCCGGCGGTCCCCTGCGGTACGTCTATTTCCCGCAGAATTCGGTGGTTTCCATGCTCGTTTCCATGGAAAACGGCGCGACCGTTGAAGTGGGCATGATCGGACATGAAGGCATGGTGGGAATTCATGCGCTCTTTGGGCAGAAGACGACGGAGTACTCCGCGGTGGTGCAAATACCCGATGGTTGCCTCAAGATGAAGGCGGACGTGCTCTTCGCCGAGTTCAAGCGCGGCGGAGTGCTCCAAGACCGTCTGCTGGAATATACCAGCCGCTTTTTGTCTCAGGTTTCCCAAACCGCGGCCTGCAACCGGGTCCATCACTTGGAGCAGCGACTCTGCCGCTGGTTGCTGATGGTTCGCGGCTGGGTGAAGGGCGACAGTTTCCCAATCACCCATGAATTCCTCTCCCACATGCTCGGCACACCACGATCGGAAGTAACACTCGCTGCCGGAATTCTCCGCAAGTCCGGATTCATCCGTTACGGGCGCGGCAGAATAAATATCCTGGACCTGAAAGGATTACAAGCGGCATCCTGCGAGTGCTATCAAGCTGGAGTGGACGGGTTCAAATAATCCCCGCTACTGGTAATTCCCACCATTGGGATTAACGAATCATTGTGGCCTCTCTCGCCGTCAGGGCACGACTTCAGAGTGTGTATTAAAACCTCGATTTGTCGTCAGGGCACGACTTTAGTCGTGCCGTAAAATCAAAACTTGCAGCGCGGCTTTAGCCGCTGAGGTACGTCCTTCGACGTTATCACACAAAGTCGTGCCCTGACGAAAATTGCCGAAGTCAGCTTGCAGCATTTATTCTTGCTGTTATTCTTGTTGATCGAACCAGGCAATGGCTCAGCGGAATAATGTCGGGTATCCAACAGACGAGCCGGCAGCCATTCGGGCTATTATTATTGTTGCCGAAGATCCCGGCGGGGATTTTTACGAATTTTTCTTCTGCCTGTCATGCCATCTGTAATGTACCTGACGTATGAACCTGACCGCAGATGAAAAAGGAACAGGATGCCAGGCTCGCCAACATTTGATCTGTCCAAGAATCAGATCCTCGCGGATTTACCCGAGGACGAAATCGACCGCCTGCGGCCTCATCTGGGATTCGTTTCCACAAACCTTCGCGATTTCCTCTACAAGGTAGGCGAACCCCTCCGCTTCAATTATTTCCCGCAGGATTCCGTGATCTCATCCCTCGCTCACCTGGCGGACGGCAGGAGCGTCGAAGTTGGCCTGGAAGGAAATGAAGCCGTCGTGGGGGTCGAGGCAATATTGGGCGCGAAAACCGCGACGAAGGATGCTGTGGTCCAAGTGCCCGGCGGCTGCCTGAAGATAAGGACCGAAGTGCTCCAGACCGAATTTAGGCGCAACGGGGTACTGCATTTTCGGGTGCTTCGCTATCTTCGCGACTTGATAGCTCAGGTCACGCAAACGGCCGCCTGTAACCGCGTCCACCGGCTGGACCAGCGGCTTCCGCGCTGGCTGCTGATGACCCACAATCGCGCGGGAACGGACGTGTTGCCCATGACGCACGAATTCCTCTCCCACATGCTGGGTACGCCACGGTCGGAAGTAAGCATCGCTGCCGCAAATCTCCGCAAGTCGGGACTGATCCGGTACGGTCGCGGGCACATGATTATCCTGGACCGGAAGGGATTAGAATCGGCTTCCTGCGAGTGTTATCAAGCTGTCGACGGCAAATGAAGACTCACGGTTAGCACCAGCCAAGGCGCCACACCGCAATTCCCACTTTTCAGCAATTATAAATAATAGGTGAGATGGCAATTAACTGAGCCCCGCCAACTTCCGCAAAGAGTAACAGCGAGGGAGTTTGGGCATGAAGCAGCCGGCGGGGCCCCGTTCTTCCTGCCAGGGGAATATACACCGGCGCCATAGTTTGCTGTCTGTCGGGTTCCTAACATTTCTCCCTCCAGCGTGCGGAACGGCCCGTCTCCGAGGCGTGTCGACAATGAGTTCGTAGGTGATCGGCAAATCCCGTACTAAAGTTCCCTTGCCTCTTCCTGCGATTCATTTTTTGCTTCGGCGAGGCACCGGTGCTCTCGGGTAAACACCCTAGGGTGATTATCCGACTATCGAAACGGCAAAGGAATGTGGCTTTATTGACGATGTGGAAGTCTTTCTCGCAAAAGCACTACGAGCTTGGGTCGTGAGCACGACGATTAGCTGGGCTTCACTTGTTCAGGCAGGCAAATCGTGGCAGACGAACTCGCCACGGCGCCGGGAACTCCCTGGCACAGGAGATCCTCGCAGCGGATATCGGGTAGACACAGGAGGCGATTAATCGTTATGAATGGGAAAAAGAAGGACTCGCGGCGGAGGCTTCCGAATGAAGAAGCTCTTGGGGATGCGGAAGATGTACGGATCGGTCAGGGTCCCACGGTTCAATTGTTGAGTGAACTGGTGGCTCATCTCCGCGAAAATCGGACGCAATTGCGCGAGGAATGGGCGCGGCGGATCACAGAGTCGGAACTGCTGATGGCGATGACCAAGGAGGAGATCTTCAAGGAAGCCACGGCTGTATACGACAACTACGTGGCTGTGCTGGAGACCGGCAGTGTGGAATCCTTGCAAGCATATGCGCGAGACCTGTCGGAACGCATCATCCCACGGGGAGTGGAAACGCGGGAGGTATTAGGCATCGTACTGTTGTTGCGCGACGTGCTCGGCCGCTCCCTGTTCAAGAAGTATCAGGGAGACATTGCGCTGCTCAACCGGGTCCTGGATGCCTACGAGCCTGCCGCCAACCGAATCGCGAACACGGTGGGAGTGAGTTTCGTGCAAGAGCGCGAACGCATCATCCGCCAGCAGCAGGAAGCGATCCGGGAACTTTCCACTCCCGTGCTCCAGGTCCGTGAGCGCCTGCTGATCTTGCCCATCATCGGTGTAATCGATCCGCAGCGCGCCCGCCAGTTGACCGAGCAGCTCCTCCGCGGAATCCGGGCCAACCGCGCCAAAGTCGTGGTGATCGATATCACCGGCGTTCCGTCCGTGGATTCTACCGTTGCCAATCACCTGGTTCAAACCGTGGATGCATCCCGGCTGATGGGCGCCACCGTAATCGTCACCGGCCTGTCCTCCGAGATTGCCCAGACGTTGGTGACCATCGGGGTGGATTTGGCCAAGATGAAAACCGTCGGCGACCTCCAAGGAGGCATCGAAGAGGCCGAGCGGCTCCTGGGTTACAAGGTCACAATGGTAACGGCTAAGGAACAAGCTTCATTAAAATAAGCCATGCGAGTACCCATTCTCAAACAAGGCAATTATTTAATTGCTTCTATCCAATCCGCGCTGTCGGACTTTGAGTTATTGCAGCTCCGCGACGACTTGGCGTCTCAAGTGGGCAGGTTCCGTTCCCGGGGAGTCATTGTCGATGTCACCGTGCTCGACGTGATGGATTCGTTCGCCGTGCGAACGTTGCGTGCGATTTCCCAAATCGCGCGCATGCGGGGAGCGGAAACGGTCATCGTGGGGATTCAGCCCGAAGTCGCGTTTGCCATGGTACAGCTTGGCTTGACACTGGGTCAGGTGGAGACGGCGCTCGACTTGGAAGAAGGACTTGCGCTTTTGGAAGTCCGATCGAAGCAAACTGACAACAATGACAGCGAAAAGTGAAGTCCATATTCCCGTAAACTCGGACGCTGACATTGTCACAGCGCGCCAGCAGGGAAGAGCGATGGCTCTGCAAGCCGGCTTCGAGGGTTCGGACTTGACTGTCATTTCTACAGCCATTTCCGAGGTGGCGCGCAATATTGTGGAGCATGCCGTGTCGGGAGAAATTATCATCACCGTGGCCTACAACCCCACAAAGACCGGCCTGAGCGTGATCGCTCGAGACGAAGGACCGGGAATAGCCGACATCTCTCTGGCCATGCAAGACGGCTATTCCACGGGAAAAGGTCTGGGTCTGGGACTGCCAGGGACACGGCGGCTGATGGACGAATTTACAATCACCTCCCAACCTGGGGTCGGGACTACCGTGACCATGAAAAAATGGAGGCGCTGATTTACTTGAGTTCGCAAGCCATCCAAACGGCGGGGCTGGTCCAATACGCTACCGCCAATATGACGGTGCCGGGGGAAACGGAATCGGGCGACCGCCATATCGTGGTTCCCACACCGGCGGGAACCCTGGTAGCGGTGGTGGACGGCCTGGGGCATGGACATGAGGCTGCGGATGCCGCTGAAGTTGCCGTAGCCACCCTCCGACGTTTCGCGGGAGAATCCGTCATTACATTAGTCAGACGCTGTCACGAGGTAATGAAATCTACACGGGGTGCGGTGATAAGCTTGGCTTTCTTCGATGCACGAAACTCGACCTTATCTTGGCTGAGCGTCGGCAATGTCGAAGGCATACTGCTGCGGCGGAACCCCATGGCAAAGCCCGAACGCGAAACAATTTTTATGCGCCCCGGCGTGGTAGGCTTTCGCCTTCCGGCATTGCAAGCCCATGTCATGCCCGTCGCTCCCGATGACATTTTAATTCTAGCCACCGACGGTATTCGGAACGGCTTTGAGCAGGGCTTGTCCCGGACGGCCTCGCTTCCGGAAATCGCCGACTCCATTTGCACTCGCTACAACAAGGGCAACGATGACGCTCTGGTATTGGTGGCTCGCTTTCGGGGAGATGCTCCTTGATTGACACAATGCATTACCTCATCGAGCAATATTCGGCGGCGCTGGAAGACTACCTCGCGGGTGCGGGAGAGTCGGCGCTGCACTTTGCGTACGAGCTGGGCCGCAAAGCGATTGCCGACGGTGTGGGCGTTCTGGAAATGGTGTCGATCCATAACCAAGCTCTGACGACCGTCTTTGGCGCCCCCCTTAGCCGCGAACAAGCTGTGACGATGGCCGGACGCGCGTCCACCTTTTTCGCGGAAAGCCTGGCTCCTTTTGAAATGGCGTTGCGCGGAGTCCGGGATGCCAACACGGCTTTGCGCAAGAACGTGGAGCAGATTCAGGCGGCGGAAGAGGAACTGCAACGCCAGAACCAGGAGTTGCTGGCGGCGCAGCAGTCTTCCGAGGTGGAGCGGAGGCGGTACCAGGAACTTTTCGATTTTGCTCCGGACAGCTACCTGGTCACCGACTTGGAGGGGATCATCCAGGAAGCCAACAGTCCTGCTTCCGCGCTGCTCCAGGTGAATCAAGACCTTTTGGTAGCACGATCCCTGCCTCAGTTCGTGGTGGCGGAAGAAAGGGAATCTCTTTATGCCGAACTGGGCTGGTTGCGGAGAGGAAGACTTCCGCAACTAACGCTCTGGCAAATCACCATGCAGCGGCCCGACGGCAGCCGGGTTCCGGTTGTGCTTACAGTGGGAGTCGTGCGCGATCCACAGGGTAAGCTGGTCGGCCTGCGCTGGTTGCTGCGCGACGCCACCGAAAGAAAACAACTAGAGGAAGAAAAAGCGCAGATTCGCTTTCGCGAGATTCTGGTCCGTGCCGAGTCCGAGGCGGCCGGACGGCTCAAGTTTCTTGCCGTGGCGAGCACGGCGTTGGCAGGCTCATTGGACTACAGCAGCATTCCGGAGAGCATCGCCTCTCTTTCCGTGCCTCGTCTTGCCGACTGTTGTTTCGTTTATCTCGCCGATGGCTCCTCCATGACAATCCAGCATTTCGCGGCGGTACACACGAATCCGGAAAAGGCGGAGCTAGTGAAGAAGTTGCAGTTCCATCTGCGAGGCACGGAGCTACCACCTCCGGTTGCCGCGCTGTTGCGGGACGAGAAGCCGGAATTCATCCCGGAGGTTTCCCCAGAGTGGCTCGAAGCCTTTGCCTCCGGCAAGGAGAATTTGACGATTTTCCGTGAGATGAACTTCACGTCCGCGTTGCTGGTGCCGCTGATTTCACGCGGGAAGCCGCTCGGGGCGATTGCTTTCCTTGCATGCGAATCGAGCCGCCACTACACTCCGGACGACTTGGCCCTGGCCGAGGAACTGGCGCATCGTTGCGCATTGATCCTTGAAAATGCAAGGCTTTACCAGCAGGTTGTCATGGAAAAGGATCGGGCTGAAAAGGCCAGCAAAGCCAAGGATGAATTTGTCTCGATACTCAGCCATGAGCTTCGCACCCCCTTGATGACTGTCATTGGGTGGGCGCGCGTACTGAGCCGGCAGCCTCAAATCTCCGAAGACCAGGTTCTGCGGGAAGGAGTCCGTACTTTAGAACACAATGCCCGAAGTATATCCCGCCTGGTCGAAGATTGTCTGGATATCGCCCGCGTTTCCCAGGGCAAGATCCAGTTGCAGAGGGAATCGGTGGATTTAAATCACGTTGCCAATGACGCGTTCGAGGCAACCGGGGAACTCGCTTGCGCCAAAGGCATCAAATTCGTCACTCGATTGTCCCGGAATCTTTGCGTCTGGGGTGATAAGGCGCGGTTGGAAGAAGTGCTGCTGAATTTGCTAACCAATGCCATCAAATTTACCGAAAAGGGCGGCGAAGTCTCCCTTTTCCTTCGCAAAGCGGACAATGAAGCTGAAATTGAAGTGAAAGATACCGGGATTGGAATCGAGCCGGACTTTCTGGAACAAATCTTCCAACCATTCCGCCAAGGAACCACGAATTGGTTCGCGTCGCAATCCGGTCTGGGGATCGGGCTGGCAATCGTCCGTGAGATCATCCAGATGCATGGCGGGCGCGTCTGGGCAGAGAGTCCCGGCCGGGGATGCGGAAGCGTCTTCCGGCTAAGGCTTCCTCTAGCCGACCCCAAATTACAGCAGAAGCGCGTTGACCTGGATGAACAACCGGCTTCCCCCAAGGTCAAGCCATTGCGGATCCTGTTCATAGAGGACTCCCGGGATACTCTCAACTTGATGAAGATGGAGTTGGAGAGATTGGGATATTCCGTTCTCATCGCCGCGGATGGAGAAAGCGGATTGGAGATGGCGGAACGGGAACTCCCCGAAGTAATTATCTCAGACATTAAAATGCCGGGATTAGACGGATACGAATTGATCAAAAAGGTCCGCGAGATACCTCAATTGGCTACCGTCCCGGCAATTGCGTTGACTGGTTTCGGCATGGAGAAAGACGTCGAGAAAGCTCTCGAAACCGGCTACAACGCACACCTTTGCAAACCTGTGGAACTCGATGAATTGGCCGCGCTGATTGAGAAACTTGCCTCAGCGACTGGAAAATCCATGTGAGAAGTTCCTTTCCCTGCCACTCCCGCGATAATCAGCCATAAAATTTCATGCGGAAGCCTCATTCCTAGGAACGGAAAGTTCCTTTTCTTATTCCATTTCCTCAGGTACCCATACGGTCTTCCCAGGGGACCGGACCGTTCAGCTCAAAAAGCTGGAACTCCACTGAAAATATTGCACATACGCACCATGAAGCTAGCGCGTTCTGGCGGCAAAAGATTACCAGAACAACCCTGGCAATCGGAATGCTGTTCTTTTCCAGTAAGACTAGGTCCATGGGGACTGGTTAGGAAGGGACTCTAATAGAACCGATGGAAACGAGTGGAATTATACGATGAAAACGATCACCCATACTGCGGAAATCATGAACAACGACTCCTACAGTATTGATTACGAATGTAGACTAGAAACCTCCTCTTCCGTCCGAACCGGCGGAAAGCGGATGCAATTTTGATGGTTGGACTTTGACTAGAGGCGAAAATGTGCAATTCCCCTTCTTCGTGATCCTTCGCGCTCTCTGTCTCCGGGGTAATGGCAAGGGAAGGTTAAGTGGTTCGTCGTCAGTGGTCAACTAGAAGGGCACAGGGGATATGAGCTTAACAGCTAGAACATGGCAAGACCGGCGGGGGAGCCAACGGGTGGCACTGGCAAGTCCCATCCGGATCGAATGGTTTCCCATTGGAGGTGACCTCCTCAGCACCCGGGGTTTGGCACGCGACATTTCGAGCGCTGGCCTCTACTGTTACATCGATCATCCATTGGCTATCGGCATGGAAGTAGAATTTGACATCCCATTTCCTTCAGGGTTGACGGGTGCCGAGCCGCTGATGTTCCGTTGCCGGGGAAAAGTTTTGCGCACTGAGAGACTCCGGGCCAAACATGGAATCGCTATCTTAATCAAGAGCCGTCATCTCATTGAAGCTGGGGAACTTCATCGTCGTGGTTATGCCCGCGTCTTCACGTCCGTGGTGGCTGAATATGCTGGACTACGTGCGGAGGTTAGAAATTTGTCGCTCAGCGGTGGTTTCATCGAAGACTACGATCCTCTGCCGGTGGGACGCGAGATTGAGATACACCTGAAAGGCCAAGAATTGCGAGGGGAGATCATAGTACAGGCCGTTGTCCGGCGTGTCGAGCCGCATGTCGGTATGGCTGTGGAGTTCGTGGCCCTCTCCGCGGATTCCGAACGCCGGCTTCGGGAATCCCTGGAAAGAAGCTCGAGGCCAAAATGAAGCTGTACTGGAAGAAGGGGAAAAATACTCAGATAAATGGGGAGTCGTCTCTCAAGAGGTTACGGAATGAAACGGAAGATGGCTGTTACACTCCATACTTTCGAAACGCATATAGCTGGTAAGGACGGTGTTGTTTACCAGGCTCGCGCGTGCGGATACGAGCGAAAAGGCGGACTGTGGGACGGCTGGCTGGAATTCGTGCGGCCAGACGGTCTGGTCCTGCGATCGGCACGTGAAACAACTCAGCCCAATCTGGTTGACCTGGATTATTGGGCGAAGGGGTTGACTATTGTGTACTTGGAGGGTGCGCTGACGCGAACGCTCGAACCATTTTCCCCTTCAGTTCCTGAGCCGCTTCCGCCGCCTGCCTATCAAAGTCCGGCGCCATCTGGCGGTGGTCGCAAGTAACGACGCCATCCTGTATCCTCACTCCGAAATAGAAAGCGGAGAATCGCTGCTGCGCGTTACCTCCGGCTCACAGCTAGCGTTTGTCCGCACAAAGGCCTTACTCGCTCCAATCGAATCCCATTCCGCTTGCACCCCGCATCGCAATAAAAGTAATAATCACGGAAAATGCCGGCGAGGTAGATAGTGCCTAAATCCGCGTGGCGCATCCGATGGTTCGATCGCAGCGAGTCGAAATTGTTCCACTCTATATAAGATACCAGACCCCTGTAGCCACTTGTCAGGAGAGACGAAAGCGCCCTGGTCTTCCCAATCGCATGAAGCCGATGACCCCGGTAGCTGGGATGGGTGAAGGCCTTGTACATGTAGGCGTAGCGATCGTCGAAATGAAAAACCAAGCCCGGCCACGCTATCTCAGTCGGCTTGTTAGAATACCACCCATAAGAGGCCAGCGCGTCACCGTCCAGGAAACCGTAGCATTGGTCTCCCTTCTCGAGAGCTTGATCCAGGAACGCCTCCGAGAGTTGATATTCCGGGGATCTGGAAAACTTCCGGAGCATACTCTCCGGCAGTAACAAGCCTTGGAACCTTTCATCGCACTTCAACAACTCCGGGTCAACCCTCTCCACTTTTATCGCCCTCAAGATTTTGAAAAAGCAGAGCTTGTTCAATAACCGAAAGCCGATATCCTCGACGGTCTTAACGGTCCCGACGTGCTCGAAATTGAGGACGATCTCGTGCTTATTCATCATTCTATTTGTTGCGCATAGATCCTGGTATGGATGGCTGCGCCCTCTACCCATTATGCGGGCATTTCAAGTGCCAATCCAGCGACTATTAAGGAAGTGCATCTCCCTTCCTCCCACGCCTGGAGAATGTAACGGGATTCCACTTGCAACCACTTGTCATACCACTTTAACGATTTGGATCTGCCCCTACGACATTGCACGATGGCTCTAAGTTGCTCCATTGCTTCGCATTGCTTTCTGGTTCCGTTCCTTGCCTTCTGGTACGAGTCTTGCCCTAAGGATGTTTGCGAATTGGAGGATATGATGATTCGGAAAACCGAGTTCGCGGCATTTTGCTTTCTGACGTTTCTCACGGCACTTTTCCCTTTGGCCTTCCGGTTATCGGGGTTCGAAGGAGCAAAAGCGCAATCGGACGGTGCTTCCTCTGCCGAGGGCGAATACCGCCTGGGTCCGGAAGATGTGTTGCAGGTCTGGGTCTGGAAACAACCGGATCTTTCCACCACCGCCGTGGTCCGGCCGGACGGGAGATTTTCCCTTCCCCTCATCGGTGAATTGGAAGCCACAGGCAAAAGCGCGCTGCAATTGCAGGATGAGATTCAAAAGAAACTCCTTGCATACATGGCCGAACCGGTCGTCACGGTTATTGTCAAAGAGATTAATTCTCCCAAGATCTCCGTGCTCGGCAATGTCCACAAGCCGGATGTCTACAAAATCAAACGAAAGATTACGGTCCTGGATGCCATTGCGATGGCTGGAGGGTTTACAGATTACGCCAAACGAGACAAGGTAATCGTGCTTCGAAACAATTCACCCAAACAGCAAAAGATTGAGGTCAATCTCAAACATCCGGACGCGCAAAACCCAGTTTATCTGGAGCCCTCAGATACTGTTTATGTGCAATGAAAGCATATTTATGAACACAGGAAAGGACACGATTACGGCCATGCAGTGTCTCCCGAACGTTTGGAATGACAATCACCACAAAATCGGACTCTTTGTTGCGAGCGGCCATTCTCTATTTCTTGAGGGAATGAGAATGCTTCTTCGCAATGATCCTTCCATTCAGCTCGTGGGAGAAGCTCAGCATCTCACGGACACCGTTGAAGAGGTTCGACGGCTGCGTCCTCAAGTTGTGCTTTGGGATATCCCCATCACGGAACAAAGTGAGAGAGACCACAGTGTCCTCAATGCTATTTCTCGCATGAAAGAAGCTGACGGCGAACTGAAGATTTTCGTGCTCACTATAACCGACAGACTGACGGCCTTTTCACAGTACAAGAAGGCCGGCGTCTCCGGCTTTATTATGCCGGAGACTTCGCTGCGGCGACTCTTGTACAGGATTCGTGCCGCGGACAAATCCGGCCGAGAGAAAGAAATATCGGCGCAGCGCTCCCCGGCCGCGGACCTGGTGGACGTAAATGCCTCAGATTGCACTCTCCGAAGTTCCGGTTCGGGAAAGGGAGAAATGCATGAGAACCAGGTTGCCGATTCCTGCGAACAGGCGGCTCCCTACGATTCCCGCGCAGGGGAGGATCCGAATGCGTGAAGTGCAATGGATGAGGGCTTTCGTAATCACGGTGCTCTTGTTTCTCGGCGCGGCAATGGGATGGGCGCAGGAAGACGGCTTCCCGATGTTCTATTTCACGACTCCAATGTCCCTCCAAAGTGGCCGCGATTTCGGCGTTCAGTACGGCGCTCAAAAGGTGGATGACACCACCATGCTTCTTACCGCGCCCACCTTTACGCTGGGGAAGCTATCCACGCGCAACGATTTCTCGATGACTTACCAATCTCAGTTAGAACTCTTCACCCACTATGGTCACCTGAGCTCCTGGAACCACGAAGCTGGATTCAACTGGCACCACAAACTGGCACCGCGCTGGAGCATCGACACCGGAAACCTGTTTGTCGCCACCCGCGACGAAAACTTGCGTTTTGACAGCGCGTTCCTGCTGCCTCGCGGCCCATACAAATCGAACTCTTTCGATCTGAAATTGAATTACAACTGGAGTCCGCGGACGCGGATGAAGGTTTACTTTGACAACTCCTTCGTGAGTTTTAGGGAGGACTTTGTCACGCGCCCGTTGTTCTTCAACCGCCTCGTCAATACGTATGGGGTTTCGGCCGATCACCGTTTCAGCCCCAAATCGAAACTCGCAGCGGAATATTCATATATGACTGGGCATTCGTTCGACAAGTACGACACGTTCGGCTTTCCGGTTGGCCCGACTACGCCCTCGCATGTTGCCTTTCTAACTTACGATTACAATCTGACACCGAGCTTGTTGTTGGAAACCTCCGGCGGATACGTCCGTAACGCGGTCAATTCCTATGTGTTTTCCGGTTTAGTGGAGAAGAAGTTCGATCGACTGGTGATCGGCGGCGGCTACAGCCGCTACGTTTCTGTTCTTGGAACTCCGGCCACTCCCGGCATAGAGGCAATTTCCGGCGTCCTGGGAGGCCAAAGCCTGCCACCAAACACGATCAATGACAGCGCCAGCTTGCGCGTGAAGGGTGACGTATCGACCCGAGTCAACCTGGAAGTCACGCTGGCCGGCACCAGAACAACCGGATTGCAAAATCAGAACCTCCGGGGAATGCTGGCTGGCTTGCGGGTCACCTACAGATTCGCAGACCACCTCGCGTTTTTCTGGAGCGCCCAATTCCTCGGCCAGAATGCAAACGCCATACTGCCCGAATCCATTTCGCGCAAACGCGTTTTCTTCGGAATTGAGTACACATTTTGGCCTACTGCGGAAGCAGTCGCGCGCCAAAGGGCTGCCTATTCCGATAGCAAGGACAAGATACCAGTCTCTGGAAATGAAACAACAAGGATTAATGGAGCAGCAGAGGAGGACAAGGACTAATGCCTTCGCACGGGACGGGCAAAGAGCCAGCCGGAGCACCCGGAAAGGATATTTCCCTCGGCACGATTCTCAGTGTGCTCCGAAAACACTGTCTGTGCGTCTTGGTGACGCCGGTGGTGGTGACGATCGGGTTCGTGATTTACGCCGTCCAGGAGCCGACTCACTATCGCGCGATGGCCCTTCTCGCAGCCGACTCCATGGCTGTGGAAGGTTACGTCAACGCCAAGGGAAGCACGCCTCCGATCAACGTGCAGCAGAAACTTTGGCTCGTACGGGAAAACCTGCTCAGCCCTACAGTTCTGGAACCATTGATGCAAGAGTTCCACCTCGAGAGCCGGGAGGGCCGGGGGGCACACATCGAGCTTTGGGCGGAACGGGCGCTGCGAAGAGTCCCCTTCCTCGGCAACGGCGACCAGACGGGCGGGAGGACGGAGCAAAATCGGGGCGAACCCTCGATCGAGGAACTGCAAAAGATCGAGAACCTGAAAAAGAGGATCACGATCCAGGTGGAAGCTGCCGACGCTTTCTCGATTGGGTTTGAGGGAGACGACAGGAAAGAAGCAATGGATGTAACCAACCGGCTGGCCGATTTGCTGGTCGAACGAACTTCAGCGGCCAGCAAGCAGAGCGCCAGTTCGGCGTCCGATTTCCTGAAAGACGAGGTGGAACGCGTCAAGCAAAAGCTGGATCGGCAAAACGACGGGATCCGAGCGTACCAACAACGCACGTCCAATGAATTGCCGACGCGGCTAGCGAACGATCTGAAGTTTTTGGAGGGGCTACAAGAACAGGTCCGTCTCAAATCGGATCAAATTTCCAGCGAGCAGGCCCGGCGCACGGGCATCTTACAGGAAATTCAAGACTTGGAAGGCAGGGTGACGGAAACTCCAGCTAAGTCCGAGGATGAGGCCAAGCTGGAAGAGATGCGGCTCAAGCTGAAACAACTTCAGACAACGTATACGGATCAGCACCCGGAGATCAAACAAACTCAATCGGAGATCCGAAACCTTGAGAAGAGCATCGCTGACAATAAGGGCGCTAACAAGAAAACCGGAGGAGAACCCTCGCCGGCACAACTCCGCCAGATGGGGTTGAAAGCCGAGCTGCAGACAATCGACCATCGTTTGAGCGACTACCAGAAGCAGCAGAAAGAACTCTCCTCCGAGATGGCATCCTATCAGACGAAAGCGGAATCGGCGACGGGAACCGAACGAACTCTGGCCGAACTCATCAAAGATGCCGACCTCACGCGGACGGAATACCAGTCGGTCCTGCAAAAACAAAACCAGGCGCAACTCGATGAGCGCTTGAACACGTTGAATCAGGGCTCTGTTTTTCGAATCGTTCGCCCGGCCAGCGCTCCTTTGATTCCATCCGGTCCGCATCGCGTTCGGATCGTCCTCATGGGACTCGCCGCGGGTTTGGGTCTCGGCATGGCGCTGGCGTTCGTTGGCGAGCTTCGGGATACTTCCTATGAGAACGCGGACGAATTCCAACAATCTTCCAGTCTTCCGGTCCTGTCCGTGATTCCCTCGATATCCTTTCACGACGTTCCCCGGCCTCTTCCCGTCAAACATCCCGCTACACTGTCGCTGAAGGCGGGAACTTCCCCGGTAGAGCGCAGGGCGTTGCCGAAAGAAGCCGTCGTCACCATGAATGATCCCAAATCGATCGCCGCCGAACAGTACGGCATCTTGGCGATGGAGACGAGGCAGCTTCTGGGTCGAGACTCCTCCAAGGTGCTCGCCATAACCAGCCCCGCCGGCGGCGAAGGAAAGACCCTTACTTCTCTGAATCTGAGCATAGTGCTTTCCAGGACGATGGAGGGACAGGTCCTGTTGCTGGAATGCGACCTGCGCAAACCCCGGCTCCATGAGTACATCCACTTCCAGCCAGAGAAAGGGTTTAGCGATCTTTTGCAAAATCCGGACGACCCGATTGATTCTTATCTTTGGCGACTCAACGGACTTACGTTCATCCCGGGCGGACCCATTCTGGAAGACCCGCTGCGTTTCCTGGCATCGCCCAGGACCAAAGAGCTTTTCGCGCGCCTCCGCCAGAGCTTCCAGTTCATTGTGGTGGACACACCTCCCATCGTGCCGATCGCCGACAGCCACATCCTGTCCGGCTTGGCTGACGGAGTGGTCCTCGTGGTTCGCGCGCGACAAACCCGCCGGGAACTTCTCAAACACGCCCTGCAGAACTTCCACCCTCCCAACCTTCTTGGCGTGGTGATGAACGACGTGGACCTCCGGCAATCTCGATATTATTACGCGTACGATTACTACTCGGAACAGTACATCGGAAGAGAGACAAGAAAGAGAGCGTAAGTAAAATGATCAGGGTTTGGCGTTATTGGATCGTCCGGCAGAAGGCGCTTCTGCTGGTTTCACAGTTCGCGTTTTTGACAACGGTGCTTTCCCTTGCCATCTGGGATCGTGAAGTCCATTCCCTGCCCCTGGCCTTTCGTTACGACCCCAGCTTGATCGGCATGATCCTGCTGCTTCTTTCACCCCAGATCTGCTCTTATTTCAACGGGCTGCATACCGTGATTGTCGCCCCCAATTTCCGGCGTTTTGTAACCAAAATCATGGTCTCTCTGGTGACGGGGTTGATGCTGACAGTGCCTTTGTTCCTGGTTTTCCCGAGCTTGTTTCCCGGCCTCGCGACCGCCTCGGCCGCGGTTATTTTTTCTGCACTCCTGCTGTTTGCTTTGCGGCCTTTGCTGTATTGGATGATCAAGCACAAGAAATTTGTGGAAGGTTTGATGGTTCTGGGCACAGGAGAGGTGGCCAGAAAATTCCATAACGAATTGAGGAACGGAAGCAACACGGAAGCAAACAGACACCTGGATGCCAGCGCGCTCTTCGCGTACGATTCTTCCAATTCCGCGGAAACCTTCGAAGATTCCGGAGAGATGATCGTTTACAACGAATTGCCTGAGATCACACATCGGGACCGGATCTCGCGCATTGTCGTGGCGGAGCCGAATGCCCAAAGCAGTGAGGGTCTGGCTGTCGCGCTGCTGGACTGCAAGTTACGGGGACTCGAAGTAGAAGAGGCTGTCGAATCCTATGAGAAACTGAACAACAAAATATGGCTGGAGGCTCTGCGTCCGGAGTGGCTTGTGTATACGGACGGATTCAAGCCATCGAAATATTATCTGCTATTCAAGCGCTTCTTCGATACCGTCTGCGCACTGTTGCTGATTATTCTGAGCGCACTGCCGTTCGTCATCATCTCCATACTGATCAAGCTTACTTCCAGCGGCCCCGTGCTTTTCCGGCAGGTGCGGGTGGGGCTACACGGCAATCAATTTGTCCTGTTGAAGTTTCGCACCATGAAGCCGGACGCTGAACAAAGCACGGGACCGGTCTGGGCGACGGAAAGCGACCAGAGGGTCACGATGCTTGGCAAGTACTTGCGCAAATTCCGCCTCGATGAATTACCGCAACTCTTCAATGTGCTGCGGGGCGAAATGAGCTTGGTCGGCCCTCGGCCCGAGAGGCCCTATTTTGTGGAATTACTCGGCAAGCATATCCACTATTACGGCCTTCGTCATTGCGTGATGCCCGGGATCACCGGATGGGCGCAAGTCTTATATCAATATGGAGCTTCCATCCAGGATTCCTACGAGAAACTGCAGTACGACCTTTATTATGCAAAACACATGTCACTTGGTTTCGATTTGCGGATTCTTTTCGGTACTTGCAAAGTTGTCCTGTTCGGCCGGGGCCGCTAGGAGGGATTGATGTTGAAGCTTGTGGGCGTCGGCGGCGGAACCGGATTGCCGGTGTTACTGAGAGGACTGAAACAAGTATCGGATCGTCCCGAGCACCGCACCCCAGCGGCCGGCTTCGAATTATCGGCCATTGTGACCGTGTCGGACAACGGCGGATCCACCGGGAAATTGCGCCAGAGCTTCGGGATCCCCGCGATCGGGGATCTGCGGAATTGCCTGGCGGCCCTGTCCGGCGACCGCCTGCTGGCCGAGATTTTTCAGCATCGTTTCTCCGGAGGCAACGGGCTGGATGGACATTCCCTGGGAAACTTGATCGTAACCGCTCTTCTGCAGATGTCCGGAAGCCTGGGACAGGCCGTCGAGCTGGCCAAGGAAGTGCTTCAATCGACGGGATGTGTATTGCCGGTGTCGGAAAGCGCGCCGACCCTCTGCGCCGAAATGGAATCCGGGCGAGTGGTTCGCGGGGAATGGCAAATTACGGCTGCCCGCAACAGGATCAGGAAAGTCTGGTTGGAACCGGAGGGCCCTCCTCCCTCCCGCGGAGTCTTGGACGCACTGACCAGCGCCGATGTCATTATCCTGGGACCGGGCAGCCTTTACACCAGTATCATCCCCAATCTCCTCGTTGCGGGTGTGGCCGAGGCGTTGCGGAATTCGTCGGCTCTGAAGGTTTTCGTCTGTAACCTGATGACCCAGCCGGGAGAAACGGGAGGATTTACCGCCGCCGACCATTTGCGGGTTTTGGAAACATACGTGGGACGTGGTGTGCTGGATATCTTTGTTCTGAATTCGCGGCCCATAGAACAAACCGCAGGGGAAATCTATCGGGAAAACCGATCAGAGCCTGTGCAATGGGACGGGGACGAGATTGCCCGGATGGGAGTGGTACCGGTGATAGCGGACCTTTCGTCGGAGGAGCAAGGCAAAGTGAGGCATGATCCCAACAAATTGGCTCGCTTGATTGTGTCCCTCTCACGGGAAACTCAGCGCATCCGCGATATTCTTTCCGGCCGGGAAAGCCTGGTTGCCTACGAGGAGGCCTCATGTGTGGAATTGTGGGATATATCGGCCAGCGAGAACCATCCGGATTGCTCATTGATGCGTTGAAGCGCATGGAGTATCGCGGCTACGACTCTTGCGGTATCGCCGTATTGGATAACGGAACGCCGAAAGTGGTCCGCGCCGTCGGCAGAATTGCGAACCTGGAAAATAAGGCACAGGCCCTGGCGTCGAGCGATTCGGGAGTTCATTGCGGAATTGGGCATACCCGCTGGGCGACGCACGGAAAGCCGAACGAAGAGAACGCACATCCGCACCGTGATTGCACCGGCCATTTTCTCGTTGTCCATAACGGAATCATCGAGAATTATCTGCAACTGAAGCGCAAGCTGCTGGCCGAAGGGCATGGTCTGCGCACGGAAACGGATACGGAGGTTTTGCCGCATCTGATCGAATCCCATTTCCGGGGAAACCTCGAAGAAGCCGTGCAGGCGGCATTGCGCGAAGTCGAAGGCGTCTACGCCATGGTTGCGATCTGCACACACGATAAAAGGAAAGTCGTCGCCGCGCGCAAGGGGCCGCCGATTGTGCTGGGACTGGGGGAGCAGGAAAATTTCATCGCTTCCGATATTCCCGCGCTCTTGCCATACACGCGCCAAATCCTGTTTCTCAACGACGGCGAGATCGCCACAGTCCGCGACGACTCCGTGGAGCTATTCAATCAGAGGGGGAATTCGGTTTCCCGCCCGGCGCAGCAAATCTCCTGGAGCGCCGAAATGGCCCAAAAAGAGGGATACGGCCATTTCATGTTGAAGGAGATCTTCGAGCAACCGCGGGCCATCCGGGACACTCTCCGCGGGCGCCTGGGCGGCGGAGAAGATATCACGCTCGAAGACGAATTGAATTCGCCCGAGGTTTTTGCCTCCGTGGAGCGTCTGCACCTGATAGCTTGCGGTACCTCTCTGCATGCCGCGCTGGTCGGAAAGTTCCTGATCGAATCCCTGTCAGGCCTGCCCGTCGAAGTGGATTACGCCTCCGAGTTCCGCTATCGCAATCCGCGGCTAGGCCCCCACAGCATGGTTGTGGCGATCAGCCAATCGGGAGAGACCGCCGATACCCTGGCCGCTTTAGAGGAGGCCCGGGAGAAGCATGCGTTCCTGCTCGCCATTTGTAATGTCTTCGGCAGCATGGCGGCGCGCCAGTCCGACGCCGTGCTCTACACGCGGGCCGGTCCGGAAATAGGAGTGGCCGCCACAAAAACTTTTACCACCCAGCTCACGGCGCTCTACCTCCTGGCTCTTTTCCTGGGACGGCGGAAAGGATTCCTTTCCAAGGAAGAGATCCGGCATGGCGCCCGAATGCTGAATGGAGTCCCCGACCAAATGGAACGGGTTTTGGAGCAGAACGGGCAGATCGAATCCCTCGCGGAACGTCTTTGCCTCTTTAGCAATTTTCTCTACCTCGGCCGGGGCGTCAATTTCCCTATCGCCATGGAAGGAGCACTCAAGCTGAAGGAGATATCCTATGTCCATGCGGAGGGCTACGCCGCAGGCGAGATGAAACATGGTCCGATTGCCCTCATCAACAAACAAATGCCCGTGGTGGTTCTGGCTCCTCGCGATCCTCTTTATTGGAAGATGATGGGTAACATCGAGGAGGTCAAAGTTCGTGACGGAATCGTCCTGGCTGTCGGCACCGAAGGAGACCAAGAGATTTCTCAAAAGGCCGACTATACCCTCAGCATTCCGGCGAGTGATCCGACGCTGAATCCCTTGCTGGGCATTGTGCCCCTCCAACTGCTGGCCTATCACATTGCCGTTCTTCGCAATTGCGATGTAGATAAGCCCCGTAACCTGGCCAAAAGCGTCACCGTGGAATAGGAGAGCACCGTGAGCATTGCAGAAATAGCTGTTGTTCCTGGCGCATTAGAAGACTATTCCCGCACGCCGGAGGCACCGGGAAAGTAACCATGGCGAGAGTGATTTTCTGGATCTCATTCGGGTTTGTATCCTACGTGTACTGTGGATATCCGCTCCTGCTGTCCCTGTGGCGATGGCTGGCCAAAAAACCTGTGAATAAAGCCGACTGGGAACCGACCGTCAGCATGGTGATCGCGGCGCACAACGAAGCACAGAATATCGAGACAAAGATTCGCAATTGCCTTTTACTCGACTATCCCCGGAACAAACTCCAGATCATTCTATCTCTCGATGGGGCGACTGACGGAACCGGGGACATCGCCCGCGAATACCAAGATTGTGGCCTCACCGTTATCAATTCCCTCGCACACCGGGGAAAGGCAGCGGCCATAAATCACGCCGTTGTGGCAGCCGAAGGAGAAATAATCGTATTCGCCGACGCAAGGCAACGCCTCCATCACCGAGTGCTCCGGGAGCTGGTGGCAAATTTTAACGATCTTTCGGTAGGAGCGGTGTCCGGGGAAATGATTCTGCGGGAGGCAGGAAACAAGGGAGATGCCGATACCAGCCATCCGATGGGCCTTTACTGGCGGTACGAGAAGTGGCTGCGATCGATGGAGAGCGACATTCATTCCTGCGTGGGGGCCTCAGGCGCACTCTATGCGATTCGCCGCGAGCTTTTCCAGCCATTGCCGCTCGATACCATCCTCGATGACGTCTTAATTCCGATGCGCATCGTACTTTTTGGAGAGCGTTTGGTATTCGAACCTTTGGCCCGGTTCTACGACACGGTAGCGTCCGGCCCGGAAGAAGAATTTAAACGAAAAGTCCGGACTCTAGCCGGGAATTATCAACTCCTTCAGCAAATGCCGGAACTACTGCTTCCCCAGCAGAATCCGATATTCCTGCAGTTTATTTCCCACAAAGTTGGCCGTCTGCTGGTTCCATACTTCCTCCTAGCGCTCTTTCTGTCGAACTGTTTCTTGCTGCGGGGTCCCTATCTGATTTTCTTCGCTCTGCAATTCGCTTGGTACGCGCTGGCGTTAGCCGGGCGCTTTACATTTGGAAGACAACGTGCAGGGAATATGTCGAAGCCGTTTATTCTCGGACGGAATTAAAGGACTTATGAAACGCGTACTGCAGATACCATACACGTTTGTACAAATGAATTGGGCAGCGGTTCTCGGCCTTTATCATTTTCTCCGGCGGGGTAATGACATTAGAAAGGATGTTTGGACACCACGCTTGTCGCCTCACTCTCAAGTACAGACGTCATCAAAAGAGTAGGATGGCCATGGACTGCGTCCTGCCAGTTGAGCTGAACCGTACTTCCGCCATCGGCTCAGACAGCATCGAGCTTATAGAAACCGTAGAAGGATTTGAAAAGCTCCGGGAAGAGTGGAGTCAGTTGTTGGAAACCTCCGATTCCCGCTGTTTCTTCCTAACATGGGAATGGCTTTATACATGGTGGAAGCACCTTTCCAACAATAGAAGTTTGTTTCTCCTGACGGTACGCTCTGGAGAAGATCTGGTTGCCATTGTGCCGCTTGCCAGGAAGCCCCCCTCCTTCCCTTTATCATCTGGGACTTTGGAATTCCTCGGGACTGGAACAGCGGGATCCGATTATCTGGATTTCATTATTCAGCGAGGAAAACAACAGGACGTTTTACCTGCCCTGGCTGAATATCTGGTCCGGGAGAATGCTCTCCTGGAGTTGGCTCAGATCAAACGGGGGGATGGCTTAGCCGTGGAGTTCGCCGGGCAATGCATTGAACAAGGCTGGCGCTCTTGGGAGACTAGTATCAATGTTTGCCCGACTATTAATTTAACTGGTCACACCTGGGATTCGTATCTCGCAACTTTAGGATCCGAACACCGTTACAACTTCCGGAGAAAACTAAAGAACCTGTCTAACCGGTTCGAGGTCAGGTTCGAGATGGCCCGCTCGGAAGATGAGCGTAAGGAAGCTCTGACTACCCTTGTATCCTTGCACTCTCTACGATGGGAGGAACGCGGCGGCTCGGATGCTTTCTTTATCCCGGAACATGTATCTTTTCACGACGAGCTAAGCTCGCTGGCTCTCCAGCAAGGGCGGTTACGGTTGTTTACCTTGCGACTCGATGGAAGGCCGGCGGCTTCGCTCTATGGCTTTCGATACGGCAAGGTCTTCTATTTCTATCAGTCGGGTTTCGATCCGAGCTTCGCCTCCTCCAGCGTTGGACTGATCACGATGGGACTGGCAATCCAGAGTGCCATTGAGGAAGGAGCCGAAGAATTCGACTTGCTGCATGGCGCGGAGAAGTACAAATTCCTTTGGGCCCACGAGACCCGGGACCTGGGGCGGCTGGAACTCTACCCTCCCGGCCTTTGGGGATTTATTTGGAAACAGGCCCGGGCAGTTACTCGGGGGACGAAAAAAATGGCCCGAAATGTGCTTCCTCAGAGGGTGTCCGAGATGATTGCCGCAGCGAGAAGAAATAGAAATAGAAAGGGCTTTTATGTTTCGATCCCTCGTAAAGACGACCGGTTGCCGTGTCTTACATTGGACAGGAATGGATAGGCTAATGCCTGTCCTGGACGGGTCGTCCAACATGCCGGTGGTAATCGGTTACCACCGGGTGGTAGAAGATTTCCCCTCGGAAGCAAAAAGATGCATCCCCCCCATGCTTATAAGCCGTCGGATGTTCGAGCGACATCTGGATTGGATAGGCCGACGATTTCAGTTTATTTCAATAGGTAAGCTGGGATCGATGCTGGAACGCGGCGAAAAGTTTGATCGGCCAGTCGCTGCCATCACCTTCGATGATGGATATCGGGACAATTACGACGTAGCCCTTCCAGTATTGTTGCGGAAGGGAATCCCGGCCGCGGTATTCGTCACCACGGGTCCCGTCGGCGATCAACAGCCTCTCGTCCATGATGCGCTTCACCACCTGCTTCGTTCTGCCTTCTCGCGATGGCCTGATGCATCGCGCGGGATGAACGCTCTTCTCAGGGATCTTGGAATATCGTCGGTTCAGATCGAACCATCGTCCGCCGCGGCAAAGGATCATTTTGCCGCGATGCGATTATTGCTTTCCACTTTGTCGCAGGCAGACATTTGCCTGGTCCTCGAAGCGTTAAAAGACAGCTTTCACGGAAGCGACGGGCTGCCGGATGGAATCAAGCCATTGAGCTGGGAAATGCTGGCGAAGATGGTTCAATCCGGAATCACAATCGGCTCACATACGCGGACGCATATCCTTTTGCCAAATGAAAGCCAAGCCAGGGGACTACAGGAAACCGAGGGATCACGACGGGACCTGGAGACGAAGCTCGGGATAGTAGTCCGTCATTTTGCCTATCCCGACGGGCGGTTCAATCGCCGAGCCGTTCAGGCTGTAGCTGCCGCGGGTTTTCGGTATGCGTACACGACGTGCCGACACCGTGATCCACAGTTTCCCCTGCTGACCATACCGCGAAGGATCTTGTGGGAAAACTCCTGTCTGAGCGCGGATGGTTCTTTCTCACCGGCCATTATGAGTTGTCAAGTGAACGGGATTTTCGACTTCCGAGCCGGCTGCGGTCAAGATCACCAGTCGCCGGCGAATGGTGAGGTCAGAGTTAGTAAGAGCAAGAAGGTTGGATGGGTATTATGAGTACTTTGCGGATTCTGAACGTAGCCGGCCGTCGGCCGCAAATCAGACGGCTAAACTAAACCGAGAAACAAAGAGGAATATGTCTGGATTTGCTGAGTCACGTATAGCCGTGCCCGCGCTTGGGACTTCCGAGGTCTGCGTTACACGGCGAAACGCAGCATCCAAAACGCTTTCCTACAGTTTGATGCTTCTTTTTATCTTCTTCCTATACTCCCAGTTATCGAGATTGGCGCCGGCTTTGGACGTCGTGCGCCCCGTGTATACGGTGGGCGGGGCCGCAATATTGGCGCTTGTGATCGAAAGGGCGTCCTCTCGGCGAGGGTTGGATTTTGTGTCGCCGGAAAGCTACTTTCTGGCTGCCTTTGTGGTAGCTGCGGGATTTTCCTGTATCGGCGCCCTATGGCCGGGCTATGCAGCGGAAAACACGTTGGAATTGATCAAGATGGTGGCGCTGTACTTCCTGATCGTCAATTGCATCGACAGCGAATGGCAGCTTCGCGGGCTGGTTTGGCTCATGGTACTCGGCGGGCTTTTCCCCGCCGTCGGAACGTTGAGAAATTACCTTGAAGGTAACCTGCAAGAAGGGCGGGCCCGTTGGATCGGCATTTTTTCAAATCCGAATGAGCTTGCTTACAGCCTGGTCGTTCTGGTTCCGTTGGCAGCGTGCCTGGCCTCCGACGTCCGTCCCTGGAAAGCCGCCCTGCTCTGGATCATCATCGCCGTCTTTATCGCTGCCACCTGCGTGTCCTTTTCGCGTGGTGGGATGCTGGGTCTCTTGGCGGTGATGGTTCTTCTGGGCCTGCGGTCGAAGCGATTCCTCCTGCGAGCGTTGATGTTCGTGCTGCTGGCCGGCAGTGTGATTTTCATTATGCACGGGTGGTCCCGAAGTGCGGGATTCGCCAATCTGGACGATGACGCCAATGTCCAATCGCGTTTGGTTACCATCCAGGGCGGGTTGGCCATGTTTGCCGATCACCCGCTTTCGGGTGTGGGGTTGGGGTGCTCGACGATCGCATTTCCTCTCTATGCACCTCCAGGCACTCGTGGAAGATGGTTAATTATCCACAACACCTTTGTACAAGCTTTAAGCGAGACGGGACTCGGGGGATTTCTCTGCTTTACGTTGTTACTGGGAGTGGCCATTTACGATGCCCGGAGCATGGCTCGTCATCGCCCCGACAATGCACTGAAGGAAACTTCGCAACTGGCAACGGGTCTGGAAATGTCCCTTTGGGGATTTGTAATCTGTGCCATGTCGGGAGGATTTATTCTGACCTGGTTTCCTTACCTTCTCGCCGCACTTGTCTCTTCGTTAAAGAATATTACAGGACGAACTGCATCGCCAATATTTGCACAATGACACAACAGTCTTTCGGAATCGACCGAAGCCAGGGGGAGCATGTTTAGGCCAACGCTGATATTGATGTCGGGACGGATCATGTCCTTTGCCGCCACATTCTTTATACCCGTCGCGCTGGTCAGAATCTTCAGTCCGAGCGAATTCGGCGCCTATAAGCAGGTGTTCTTGGTTTATGGAACTCTGTACGGCATCGCCCAGCTCGGAATGGCGGAAAGCCTTTTTTACTTTTTACCGCGCGATCCTCACAAGGGGGGGCGGTATGTCCTGAATTCAATATTAATACTGTTAATCGCGGGCCTGGCCTGCTTGGGACTTCTTGTAAAGGAAAGCTCCAGGATATCCGTGTTGTTGAACAACAGCAGCCTGACACAGTATATCCCCCTGCTGGGCGTGTACCTGCTGCTGATGATCGCTTCGGCAACGCTAGAGATCGTCATGATATCGCGCAAGCAGTACCCGTGGGCCGCCTTTTCTTATGCTCTTTCCGACCTGCTGCGGGCAGCTTTGCTGATCGCTCCGGCGTTTCTGTTCCGCGATCTGCATTGGCTTCTCCTGTGTGCGGTGGCTTTCGCCATGATTCGGTTCGGCGCCAGTCTCTTTTACTTTCATCGACAATTCGGCGAAGAATTCAAGCTGGATACGCAGCTGCTTCGGAAACAACTCTCTTACGCACTGCCTTTCGAAATGGCAGTGCTGGTGGAGATCTTGCAGTCGAACTTTCATCAATACGCAGTCTCCCATTATTTCAACGCCGCCACATTTGCCATCTACTCCGTCGGATGCCTTCAGATACCGCTCATCGATTTTCTCGGTGCACCGGCATCGAACGTCATGATGGTGCATATGAGCGAGGAAATCAGGGATGGCCGCGGTGGTGGAGTAATTACAATCTGGCATGAGACGACCCGCAAGCTCGCCTTGGTCTTCTACCCTCTGTTCGGTCTCCTGGTGATAACGGCGCGAGATCTTATTACATTTCTGTTCACGGACAAATACGCCGCAAGTATTCCAATTTTCATGGTCTGGTCGACCAGCATTCTGTTGGCAACGATGCAAACAGACGGCGTCCTGCGCGTCTATGCCAAAACTCGTTTCATATTCGCAATGAACGCTTTCCGTCTGCTGATAATCGCCGGATTGATTTACGTTTGTTTATCCGCTTTCGGGCTGCTCGGCGCGGTCATGGTAACGATTTTGGCATTGGGACTGGGCAAGGGATTGGCCCTCATCCGGATAAAAGGACTGATGAAAGTTCGGGCATCGCAGCTTCTGCCTTGGCGGAGCCTTGCATCTATTGGCGGCGTGGCCTTCGCTGCATCCCTCATTGCTTTGGGAGTTCATTCCACGCTGGAGTTGGCGCCCCTGTTTCGATTGCTGGTTGCTGGACTGGTATTTGCGGTTTCTTATTTTGGACTCCTTCTGCGATTCGGTCTGTTGAGCGATGGCGAAAGGCTTGCTCTTACGAGCTGGCTCCAAAGGTTTAACACGGATGTATCCGGGGTCGAAGAAATCCAAAGCAGTTAGAGGAGAAGAAGTCATGTGCGGGATAGTCGGGATTCTGAGTCTGGGAGAAAAACCGGTTCTTCTGGAAGAACTGCACGGCATGGCCATGTCCATAGCGCATCGGGGCCCCGATGAGGACGGATTTTATCTGGAGGGGAATGCCGGCATCGGCATGCGCCGCCTGAGCATCATTGACTTGAAGACCGGACGCCAGCCGATTTCGAATGAGGATGGCACAATCTGGGTGGTCTTCAACGGTGAAATTTACAACTACAGCCAGTTGCGCGAGGAGCTCGAACAAAAGGGCCATTCCTTCGCAACGACCACGGATACCGAGACCATTGTCCACCTCTATGAAGAATACGGAGAGCGATGCGTTGAGAAAATGCGTGGCATGTTCGCTTTTGCCCTTTGGGACGAGCGCACCAGGACGCTCCTTCTGGCACGCGACCGGTTGGGGATCAAACCGTTGTATTACGCCGAGATTGGCGGAAGATTAATCTTCGCCTCCGAATTGAAAGCGATTCTCCAGATACCAGACGTCGAACGCAAACTCAACTGGACCGCTCTGAACCACTTTTTTGCATTTCTAAGCACGCCGGCTTCCGACAGCATCATCGACGGAGTTCACAAGCTCCAGCCCGGCCACATTCTCATGGCATCGCCGGGGAAACAACTCCGCATCCAGCCCTATTGGGACGTACATTTTGAGCCCGACTGGAGCCGGACGGAAGAGGAAACGATAGAGCAATTGCGGGAGTTGCTGGAGGAATCGGTCAGACTGCACCTAGTCAGTGACGTGCCCGTGGGGGCTTTTCTGAGCGGGGGCATCGACTCGAGCGCAGTCGTTGCCACCATGGCGCGGCTGGCCGCGGATCGTGTCAGCACTTTTTCCATCGGCTTTACCGACGGGAACTACAACGAATTGCGCTTCGCACGGATGGTGGCAAAAAGGCTAGGCACAGACCATCACGAACTGGTCCTGGAGCCGGACGCGCTGGATATTCTGGAGGAGCTTGCCTGGAATCTGGACGAGCCGTTCGGCGATTCCTCGGCGATTCCGACATATATGGTTTCGAAACTGGCCGCTCAATATGGAAAGGTCGTGCTTTCCGGAGACGGCGGCGACGAATTGTTCGCAGGATACGACAAATATGCGGTGGAACGAAAGGAACGAAACTACGACGTCCTGCCGGCTGCGGTTCGCAAAGTCCTGGGAAGTTTGGGAGAGAGCCTTCCGGATGGGATCCGGGGTCGCAATTTTCTGCGCCACATATCTCTCGCGGGGCCGGAACGAGCCCTGGATGCTACCACGCTGTTCCGATTGGAAGAAATGAGAAATATGTTCGAGGAGGAGCCTTTCCGTCTGCTGTCGGCAGGCGATCCGCGAGAACCAAAAATCAAAGCCCTAACCCAGGCCAATGGGAACTGGCTTTCGGTAATGCAATACATGGATCTGAAAAACTACCTGCCGCTGGATATTCTGGCCAAGGTCGACAGGATGAGCATGGCGCATTCGCTGGAAGTCCGTGTCCCCTTGCTCGATCACAAACTCGTGGAGTTCGCCGCCACAATTCCTCCGGAGCTAAAGATGCGCGGCAATACGCGAAAGTACATTTTCAAACAGGCGATGCGCGGGATGCTGCCCAATGAAATCATCGATCGCCCCAAGCGTGGCTTTGCAATTCCTCTTGGCCGTTGGTTTAGAGGGGGACTGGGAAATTTTGTCCGGGACCTTTTGCTTTCCCCTACCGCCCGGCAGCGAAGCATAATCCGGCCAGCCTACATAGAACATCTTTTGGATCTTCACAAAAAGGGAAGAGACCTCGATCTGCACCTGTGGTCCCTTATTTCGTTCGAGATGTGGTGCAGAACCTTCCTCGATGGGAAAGCAGGTGAGACTGGCGATGGGAGGCTCGGAGCTTTAGCATTACGGAGCGCCTGATTATGCAGAGCGACAAGATCAAATTGCTGAAGTTCATTGGTCTCTTCGCTATCGGAGGGACGGAACGACACGTTATCAATTTGGTGCGGCGGCTCGACTCCTCTCAGTTCGAGCCGTACTTGGCCTGCTTCAACCGCAGGGGTCAATTTCTGAATGAAATCGAGACGCTGGCCATCCCAATCTCTGAATACAACATCAGGAGTCTCTATCATCCTGAGACCGTGCTCCAACAGTTCCGATTCGCCAGATTGTTGAGACAGAGTCAGATTCGAATCGTTCACACCTACGGATTCTATCCCACGGTCTTTGCAGTACCGGCCGCTAGATTGGCAGGCGTGCCCGTGGTCGTAGCCTCCATTCGCGACACCGGAGAGCTTTTGACTCCCTTCCAAAAACGCGCGCTGAAATTTGTGTGCCGGATGGCCGATTCTATTCTGGTGAATGCGGAAGGTGTACGAAAGTGGCTGATCTCGGAGGGGTATAGCGCCAACAACATCGATGTCATACGCAACGGGATCGACCTCGGGAAGTATGAAAAACAAAATGCCACCGGAAGCGTCCGCCAGGAACTGGGATTCCCGGTTGATGTTCCCCTGATTGCCATGGTGGGCCGGCTGAACCGGCTGAAGGGCGCCGAGTATTTTTTGGAGGCGGCGGCAGCTGTCGCGTCCCGTTTTCCGGAGGTGCGATTCCTCGTGGTGGGCGATGTCACGGCGGCAGACATCGCTTACAAGGAAGAATTGAAGCACCGAGCGGATCGCCTTGGCCTTGGCAGCCGGATCGTATTCACTGGATTCCGGATCGATGTTCCCCAGATGTTGTCGGAAATTTCCATTTCCGTGCTTCCGTCTCTCAGCGAAGGGCTGTCGAATGTCCTGCTCGAGTCTATGGCCTCTGGAGTGCCTGTAATCGCAACCACCGTGGGGGGTAATCCGGAGGTGGTTGAGAACGGTGTGACTGGCCTACTTGCCCCGCCGGCTGACCCGGAGACGCTGGCCCAGGCGATGTGCCTTTTGATTGAGAGACCGGAGCTTGCCCGGAAATACGGCCGGGCGGGAAAACAAAGGATCGCCGAACACTTTCATCTCGGGCGAATGGTGCGGCAGACAGAACAATATTACCTCGATCTGATGGATCAATCCGCGCGGAAGAAATGCCTCCTCAGCAGGGAGGTGCATATATGAAACTTTTGCTGATCGGCCCTTTTCCGCCGCCGCACGGCGGGATTTCCGTCCATGTGGCCGAGGCGAAAAAACGGCTGGATGAGGCGGGGATTTGCTGCCGTGTTCTCAATCTCGACCGTCACGCTCCGGAGAGCGGCCAGTATATCCGATTCCGCGGCATCCTGGAGCTGTGGAATATATTGCTACACCATGCCCGGTCCGGTTGGACGATCCATCTTCACACGAATGGCCATAACACGAAAAGTTGGCTCACGGTTCTAGTCTGCGGACTGGCGGGTCGATTGGCTCCGGCCCGCCTGCTGACGGTGCATTCCGGGATGGCGCCGGTCTATTTGACAACCGGGGGAATTTGGCGCCGGTATCTAGCCGAACTCGCCTGCCTGCCATACGACCGGGTCATAGCCGTGAACCAACAAATCCGGAACGTCATAGCGTCTGTGGGAGTTTCGATGGATTCTCTCGAAGAGCTTCCGGCCTATCTTCCAACGGCTCCGTCGTCGTCCCTTCCAACGGAGGTCGTGGAACTGCTTCGGCAATCCGGACCGCTGGTAACAACAGTTCTCTTCTTCCGTCCCGAATATGGCTTCGATCTGCTCGTTCGGGCACTTGCCAGACTTCGACTCCGCCATCGGAATCTTCGGTGTCTGGTCATGGGCAGCGGCGAGCAGCAAGAGGAAGCCGTCCGGCTGGTTCGGAGGGAAGGGTTGGAGGAAACCATATTGCTGACCGGAGATGTTCCGCACGAACTGTGCCTTTCCTATATTTCGCTCTCCGATCTTTTCGTGCGCACAACTCTGAAGGACGGAGACTCGATCTCGGTGCGGGAGGCTCTGTCGCTCGAAGTTCCGGCTGTGGTCAGCGACGTCGGCGGCCGGCCGCAAGGAGCCAGGCTCTTTCAACCCGGGAATCTGGACGACTTAGTCTCCAAAATGGAAGCGGCTCTTGCTCTGCCCCGCCGGACGCGCAACGATTTGGCCGCCGTGCCGGAATCACACGAAACACACCGGCTGCTGGACATTTATAAACGGGTTGCCGTTCCAGGAGTGCCGCTATGAAGCAAGGGATAGAGAAACAATGGAAAAGGCTGCGCGGAATGACTGCCGATGAGATTATCTATCGGGTGCGGGAGAAGCTTCGATTCGAAACAGATCGTGTCCGGCTGCACTGGAACGAAGACGATGAGGCGGAGCGGAATCTATGGCGTTGCTTTGACTGTTTCGCGCATACAGACGGCGGAAGCAATCCCTTCGCCGAAACAAATCCTTCTTTCAAGAAATACCTCCAGGAAGGCCCGGCTCAACGATTCTATCTTCCAGTTACTCAGGATCGGCGCGCCGAATTGCGGGAGTTTGTGGAAGGATATTTTCCGGAATGGAAGAAAAAAGCAATCGAGGAAGCGGATCGGCTCTGCCAGCATCGCGTCGAGCTTCTTGGGCTCGGAGAGATCCAGCTAGGCCGAAACATCAATTGGCATCGGGACCCCATTACTGGTCGAAGCTGGCCGCGCCGCTTTTGGGCCGACTACAATTTGACCGACGAGAACCAGGCAGGGGACCCGAAATATGTACACGAACTGAACCGGCATCAACATCTTCCCAGGTTAGCCAAAGCCTATTTCCTTACTGGGAAGGAACGATACGCACGAGAGGCCGTCGAACAGATTTCCAGTTGGATCGATCAAAACCCTCCAGGACAAGGCGTCCATTGGCACTCCAGCCTGGAGATCGGACTGCGGGCCATTTCCTGGTTGTGGACCATCTTCTTCCTGATTGGGTCGGAGTCGTTGAATGAAGGTGCGGCGCGGTTCATCTGCCAATCGTTACTGGCCCAGTTGGACCATGTCCACCGCTATCCCTCGGTCTTCAGCAGTCCCAACACGCATCTGGTAGGTGAGGCCACTGCTCTTTTCATGGGCGGGCTGATCTTCGCCGAATATATCGGAGCTCGCGAATGGCGGGAAACGGGTGCTTTTCTGCTTGTGAATGAATTGGACAAGCAAGTCTTGGACGAAGGAATACACGGTGAGCTTTCCTCTTACTACCACTGCTATACCTTGGACTTTTATCTGCAAGCGCTGGTCGTGGCGGACCGCAATCGGTTCTCTTTTCCGGATTCCGCATGGAAGAGTGTGAGCCGCATGATGGAGTTCCTCCTGCATTTATCGAGGCCTGACGGATCGATTCCGCTGCTGGGCGATGATGACGGGGGCCGGGCCTTGGCGCTCGCACAGACAAACTACAGGTCTTTTACCGACGCCTTGTGCACCGGAGCCGTATTGTTTCGCCGTCCGGATTTTAAGCATCAGTCTTTTAATCATCAAGGCAGGGACTTTTGCGAAGAGACATTTTGGATGCTGGGCGAGCCAGCTTGGCAAACCTATACCTCTTTGAAAAGCACTCCACCGCCGGAGCCGAGCGCTTTTTATCCCACCGCGGGCTATTTTATCGAGCGCTCCGGCTGGGACGAGATGGCCAGCCATTTGATATTCGACTGCGGAGGGATGGGCATCATCAATGGCGGGCATGCTCATGCCGACGCGCTCTCGGTTGTTCTCTTTTCCGGCGGCAAGGAATTGCTGGTTGATCCCGGAACCTATACCTACAACGCTTCCGCGGAATGGCGCAACTTCTTCCGCTCCACAAAGGCCCACAATACGGCGGTCGTTGACGGAATCGACCAGTCGGAGGCGGGAGAAACCTTCCGCTGGAGAAAGACCGCTCAATCGCGGCTTTTGCAGCAACACATACTACAGGATGTCGAATACATAGCGGGCGAACATGACGGGTACGGACGGCTGCCGCAAGGCGTCACTCACCGCCGCCGGTTGCTCTATTGCAAGCCGGATTATTGGGTGATTGCGGATGATTTTCGGGGAGAAGGCGAGCACACCTTCGATTTGTACTACCACTTCGGTCCGGAGGTAGAGCTATCGTTGGGGAACTCCGATGGGATCAAGCCGGGGACGGAGATACTCGCTCGTGTTCCAGGGTCTGGCCTCCTCCTCTCGCTTTGTGCTTCTGCTCCCTTGCACGCAGAAATCGTTCGCGGTCAAACCGCGCCTATCCAGGGTTGGGTTTCCGGCCGCTATGGGGAGAAAAAGCCTGCTCCTACCCTGCGTGTCACTTTCGAATCCACAGTGCCGGTCGCGGTCCTTTCTTTCCTCGTGCCGTTGCATACAGATCCAACCCAGAGGAGATCGAACCAAGACTGGGAGATTTCTGAATTGCGCGGGCTGACGGCCGATGGGCAGACCCTTTCCTGCACGGTGAAACACGGAAGTAGGAAGGACCTGGTGATTCTTCCCGTCCGGGAGTCGGAGCCCGAGATCATAGACTTTATGGACTGTAAAGTAAGCGGTCAATTGTTCTGGCTCCGTACCGATCATGGTGTCATTCGGCAACTTTGCGCGGTCCATCCCCGAAATTTGATTTGCAATGATCGGGACCTCCTTCTGGACGGCACTCCCAAGGACTTTCTGTGTGTGCGTCTTGATGAAGCGGGGCGTTTGGTGGAGCACAACGAAACGGGAGAGACGGTTTATGTGCGGGATATGCGGGATTGTGAACTTCGACAGGGATGAGCCGGTGAATCGCGAGGCCCTTTTTAGGATGACAGACATCCTCGCGCATCGTGGCCCGGACGATGAGGGATACTTTGTCGAAGGCAACGTGGGGCTGGGGCACCGCCGCTTAAGTATCATTGATCTGAGCGGAGGCAAACAGCCCATCTTCAATGAAGACGGCTCTATTGCGATTGTCTTCAATGGAGAAGTCTATAACTATGCCGGCCTCATGTCCGAACTGACATCGCAAGGACACGTTTTTCGGACTCGCAGCGACACGGAAACAATTGTCCATTCGTACGAGGAGTACGGCAGCCAATGCGTCCAGAAACTTCGCGGCATGTTTACGTTCGCGATTTGGGACCGCCACCAAAACCGGCTATTGCTGGCCAGAGACCGTCTGGGCGTCAAACCTCTCTATTTCTATCGGGACCGCAAGCTTTTTGCCTTTGCATCCGAAATTAAGGCTTTGCTGGAGCTGCCTTCCATCACGCCCGAAATCGACACGGAGGCACTCGATCTCTATTTGTCGTTGCGCTACGTCCCTGGGCCACGGACCATGTTCAAGGACATTTTCAAACTTCAGCCCGGCCACATCCTCCTTCTCGACAAAACAGGGGTACAAATTCAAAAGTATTGGGATATTCCGTATCCAGAGCAAGGCCGGCGGACGTCAGAGGACTACGTGGCGGAGTTCGAGCAACTGCTGGAGGAAAGCGTCAAGATGCGACTGATGTCGGAGGTTCCGCTGGGTGTATTTCTCAGCGGAGGTCTGGACTCCAGTTCCATCCTGGCTGTCATGAGTAAGATGACGGGGGGAAAAAAGATTAAGACCTTCAGCGTGGGTTATGAAGGAGGGAGCGCGCAGGAGGAGGAATCTTCGGAATTCCCTTATGCGAGACTGGCTGCGAAGGCCTTTGGCGCGGAGCATCACGAATTCCGGGTGAGCGCACAGGATTTTGGCGATTTCATTTCCGAGATGGTTTGGCATCTCGATGAGCCGCTTGCCGATCCGAGCTGCATTCCGCTCTACTTCATTTCCAAGCTCGCGCGGAATTACATCACGGTTGTTCTATCGGGTGAAGGAGCGGATGAAATCCTGGGAGGGTACGCCATTTACAGAAAAATGCTGGCGCTCGATGGAATTCATCGATCCCTCTCGCCCCTTCCCAACTTCCTGGCTCCGTTGCTGGAGCACCTGACGCCGGGAGAGGCCCGCCGCAGCTACATGCGAATGGTGGGTTTGCCTTTGGAAACTCGATACCGAGGCGTTTCGCGGGGATTTCGGCCTGAACTGAAAGGACAATTGCTGCCCGATAGCTTATCGGAGGAATCCCAGGAAAGGCTCCATGACGTATTCCGTCCCTATTTTCGGCACGTGCAGGAGTCTGCGCCTCTGGACCAAATGCTATACGTGGACACGAAGGTCTGGCTCCCGGACGACATCTTGTTGAAAGCCGACAAAATGACCATGGCTAATGCCCAGGAATTGCGGGTTCCCTTCTTGGACCACAAGCTGGTAGAGTTTGCCGCAGCGGTCCCCCCCAAACTGAAGCTCCATGGCTCGTCGGGCAAATTCCTTTTGCGCCAGGCAATGCGCGAGGTGCTCCCGGAACCTATTCTGAACCGTCCCAAGAAAGGATTTCCGGTCCCCACGGAGCAGTGGCTTCGCACTCGGCTGAAAGATCTGATGCATGATGTTTTGCTGGCTCGAGATTCGGCTTGCCGGCGTTACCTGAATCCTCCGGTCCTCGAAAAATTAGTGCTGGAGCACGAACGCGGATTGGCCAACAGGGATCAGGAAATTTGGACCCTGATGGTTTTTGAATTCTGGCACTCCCGTTTCCTGAAACGGCGACTGCAACCTAGTTCGAGAAGAGAACCAATGATAGGGGTGGCGTAATGGAACAGGTAAACGCAATCAGTAGCATGATCGAAGGGCAAGACATCATCTGCTTTGCCAATGACTGGGACGGCGACCCGCTGAGTAAGAAGCACCTCATGAGGCGATTGGCGAAACGAAACCGGGTTCTCTGGGTCAACTCCATCGGCAACAGGAATCCTCAGGTTTCGGTTCACGATTTCCGGAGGGTACTCGATAAATTGAAAAAGTTCGCCGCTGGATGCCGGCGCTTAGATGAGAATCTCTTTCTATTTTCGCCTCTAGCGATTCCGTTTCATTGGAACCCTGTTGTGCAGCGGATCAACCGGCTCTGGCTCGCCTGGAGTTTACGTCGCGCCTGCCGTCGGCTGGGTTTCAAGAATCCGATCACCTGGACTTTCCTACCCACCACAGCCGATGTCGTGGGAAATCTGGGCGAGAATTTGACGATCTATCACTGCGTCGATGAGTTCTCCGAATTCACGGGAACGGACAAAGCGGCCCTGCTCGAGATGGAACGCCGGCTGATGAAGAAGGCCGACCTCGTAATTGTTTCTTCCGGCCCACTCTATGAGAGCAAGATGCGTTACAACTCAAACACCTTCCTGGTTACACATGGGGTGGATTTAGAGCATTTCCGGAAAGCCTGCGATCCCGAAACAGTGATCCCGGAGGAAGTCGCCGCCATGAAATCCCCTGTCATCGGCTTTCATGGCCTCGTGGCCGATTGGGTTGATTTAGAGCTCATCAAGTTTCTCGCAACAGCCAGACCCGAATGGTCCTTTGTCCTGGTGGGGAAACTGGATACAAACACTGAACCCTTGCACGGGCTCGCCAACGTCCACTTGCTCGGGAGAAAAGACTATGCGCTCTTACCGGCATATTGCAAAAGCTTCGATGTCGCCATTTTGCCCTTCGCCGTCAATGAACTTACGCTGGCGTCCAATCCGCTCAAACTGCGGGAGTACCTTGCGGCGGGTCTTCCCGTTGTGTCCACCGCGATTCCGGAGGCGGCAAGGCTAGGCAGCCTCGTGCGGATCGGAGAATCCTACGAACATTTCCTCAAGCAAATCGAGGTTTTGCTCTTGGAGGGGAGAGGTGGTCCGAATCTTTCGGTTTCGCGGGCTATGGACTCCGAGTCGTGGGACGGAAAGGTGGCGGAGTTGAGCCAGATCATCGCCGTAGTGAAACAGCTTGCGCCTCTAGGGCCGAGAGATGAAGCAAATCCCAGGCTGTTGCCTAGCCTGGAAGAATCGTCGCTGGAGAGATCCTGAGATGCCGATTCGGTCTTACCAGAGGTCTTTCATTTATCCTTTTATCTCCGCAACCTTGTTCTTTCTTGTACTGTTTGCAGGAAAGGCCGAGACGCAGTCGCTGGTCTGGTGGACGGCACACGCTTTGGTCAAAGTGAGGCCCCGCGACGCCCTCCCCTCGAACAAATCGCAGACCGTCGGGCTTTTCGCCGGACGCAATGAATTCGAACCATTCCAGATTGTGCTGCGGGCTGAGAACCAGAAAGTGCAAAATGTGGATGTTCAAGCTTCCGATCTGGCAGGTCCATCCGGCGCTTCGATCGCCAGCGATAACATTACAATTTATCTGGAACGATACCTGAACCTCAAAACCGCCTCCTCCGTAGAGGGAGATGCGGACGAATGGCCGGACCCTTTGATCCCGAAGGCGGACCGCTATGCCGGGGAAAAGCGCAATGCATTTCCTTTCTCCCTGACGGCGGGACGCAATCAGCCGCTCTGGATTGAGGTCTTCGTGCCACCCAGCGCTCCCCCCGGAACCTATTCCGGTCAAGTGAAAATAACCGCCGAAGGATTGCCGGATATTTCCGTCCCGATCAAGTTGTTGGTGTGGAACTTTATCCTTCCTTCGACTTCCACCCTGAAGACTTCATTCGGTTTTAATGGCGTAGGCGCTTTGAAGCAACACCGCGGCGATTACACGAACGATGGTGATCTTGCCGCAATCACTTTTCTTTACGCCAAGGCTGCCCTTTGGCACCGCATCAGCATTCACGGCGGGACGATGGCTCCCCCGCCCCTCTCGGGCAATGGTCAGATAGATTGGAGCCGGTATGACCGGGAAATGGGACCCTTTCTGGATGGCACGGTGTTTTCGAAAGGCCAACCCCTCTCCGGTGCGAGGGCAACGTCGGTGGATTTGCGCACCATTGGAAGCGCCGACACGCCGGAGAAAAAGGTGTTGTACTGGAAACAATGGGTCAAGCACTTCGAGGACAAAGGCTGGATGGATCGGCTGTTTTACTATGTTAGGGACGAACCAACGCCAAAGAACTATTCCCAAATCCTTGAGTTGGGCGCGCTCGCACACAGTGTTGATCCCAGGATCCGCAATCTCGTCACGACTTCATTCGCCCCATCGCTGGAAAAGGTGATTGATATCTGGACCCCGTTAATCAATTGCATGGAATTGAAGCCTGGGTTCCCCGATTTCTGCGAGCACACCGTTCCCCGGGAAGCTTACAACACAGAAATCCAGAAGGGAAAGAGTCTGTGGTGGTATCAATCATGCGCCAGTCACGGCTGCAACGGAGGTGGGGGAGATTATTTCCGGGGTTGGCCGAGCTACATGATCGATGTGCCATCCGTGGCAAACCGGATATTCCCGTGGCTCTCGTGGAAATACCGGATAGAAGGCGAGCTTTATTTCAATATGGACGAAGGCTTTTCGAAAGCGGCGGATCCCTGGACCACACTTTATCTGTTCGGTGGAAACGGGGACGGGACTTTATTTTATCCTGGCCAGCCGGCCCAAATTGGAGGAAAGACCGACATACCCATCGAGAGCATTCGCATGAAACTAATCCGGGAAGGACTGGAAGATTATGAATACATGGCCCTGCTTTCGAAGGCCGGCCGTGGCGACTGCGCGGACGAAACAGTCTCGCGAATAGTCGAAAAGACATACCATTGGGAGCAGGATGCGGAGAAACTGTATGCGGCGAGGCGGGAGTTGGGAGAGAAACTCACTGCGCAATTCAATCAAGGCAACTTGGGAGGAAGCGTGGCACGAGAGAGAATCGGGGGAGATAAAGTGCTCCCCACCTCCCGATCGTGCCCCTCAAGCGACTAATGCGGATACGACAACTACTCTCGGAAATCGAAACTCCGCTCGAACGGGCCCTGGACCTCCTCAGCCCGCATTTTGCGGAAATTCGGGGGGACTGGCAAAAGAAGCTGGCCGTTCTCGGAGTAGAGGAAGAGACGCGGAAGATTCTAGCTCCGCTGATGTTGGAAGCACAATATCAGAATCTGCAGACCCCCGAACTGGATGCTTATCGGCTGGAACTCGACCGCCTAGGAAAAGTCCTGGAAAGAAGCGGCGTTTCCGAAGCCGATACGGCTGCCGCCTTCACCTTCTATCTGGAGTGTTGCCTTCCCCATCTACTCGGATCGAGCCGGAAGGGAAAAGAACACGCCGTGGCTCTGGCTCAACTGATTGCCACGTCGCAGTTCATGACCCTTTCCAGTTATGCGACCGAGTGGATTGCCAACTGGCGCAACTTGCAAGAACGGGAAAAACAAAGCATCTCGCGAGAGCTCCACGACGATATCGGGCATAATCTTCTGGTCTTAAAACTCTACCTGGAATTGATGGCCACGGATCTGAAACGGGGTGACATCGCTCCGTTGCAATCGAAGGTGCAAGAGGCTTTGGCACTGGTCTCTTACGCCGTGGATTCGGTGCGGCGATTAATGCTGGATATGGGCCCGGCCATGTTGGCGCAATTTGGCTTCTCGCAGGCGCTGAAGATCTACGCGCGGCAGTTTACCTTGCGAACCGGAATCCAGGTTACCGTGGAGGAAGCCGGCTTGCCTGGAACCCTGCCTTCCAGCTATGAAACCGCCCTCTACAGGGTCCTCCAGGGAGCCCTTTCGAATACGGTCCAACACTCCCAGGCGAAACACGTCAAGGTAACTGTGGGTTGCATGAAGAAATCGGTTCTCTTCATGAGCATCGAAGACGATGGGATTGGCTTTGATGTCGCCCGAATGCTGTCTCAACGGGCGTTTGGCCTGAGTTCTATGCGCGAGAGAATAGAAATGCTGGGGGGGAGATACAATATCGAGTCCTGGCCGGTTCGATCGGGGAATCGGAAACACGGCACTCGCATCGAAGTGGATCTTCCTCTTCTTGGAATGGTGGGATAGAAGAAGCGAGCTAAAACAGGTATTGATGGACGGGAACAATTCCCCGCAGGTGTCTGCTGGACGCATCCACTCAATGCCATGATCCGGATGTAACCTATTGGAATTAAATCGCGGCAATGGACTTTCCCATCTTGGTGATGGAATTGCGAGTCTTTCAATGATGCGAATCTTACTCTGCGACGATCACACTCTGTTTCGCGAGGGAATCAAGGCCATTCTCCACACGGACGCATCGATCCAGATTGTGGGCGAAGCGACCGATGGCAGGCAGGCTGTCGAAAGCGCTTTACGTCTTCATCCCGATGTCGTGCTGATGGATATTTCCATGCCGAATATGATCGGTTATGAAGCGCTCCGCCGCATTTCGAAGGCGGACAAAAACATCAAGGTGCTCATCCTCACCATGTACGAGGAGGAGGAAATGATCGGTCTCTGCCTGAACGCCGGAGCTTCCGGTTACGTTCTGAAAGACGCGCCAGCAGCACAATTGATCGAGGCCATCCACATCGTGCACGAAGGAGGCAACTACCTGAGCCCCCGGGTGGCAACAAAGTTGGTGAATCGCTTCGTGGAAGGTTCCGCTCCACAAGAAACCAGATATGACACCCTGAGCAACCGGGAGCGTGAAATTCTCAAGTTGTTGGCGGATGGCTTTTCAGTGAAAGAGATCGCTTCCCTCTTGAACCTGAGCGTGAAAACCGTGGAAGCACACAAGTATAACCTCATGCGCAAGCTCGACCTCCACAGTAAAACCGAACTCATAAAATATGCGCTCAACAAGAAGCTGATTTCCTTTCCTTCCTTGATCGCTTGACCCCAATCCCTCCTCCATGCAAACCAATTCTTCTTCTTAAACCATTTTCAGGGTTGGTATATAGAGACGGCGGCAGATTCCAATGCCAAACGATCTGTCACCCCTCCGGGGCTTGGGTGTCTTATTCCTGCCGGTCCCACGGCTTACGCCGTGGGCTATAATCTACCGCCCCTCCGGGGCTGAACAGAATCGCTATACAGCAACTCTGAAAATGATTGAATAACGGCGTCGGCTCCCTTGGACCGAATAAACTTGGCAGTGAAGTCTGACCAAGGTTCGGAGGAAAGGAGCCGAGCATGTTTATTATAGGCTGTGATTTTCACACGCGGTTCCAGCAAATTGCGATGCTGGACCCGGAAACCGGAGAAGTGATCGAGCGCCGAT
>ORMF011068519.1_pt1 | contig 77076 bp, 68 predicted proteins | sample 1779871 | NCBI WGS metagenome assembly ORMF01 (sample SAMEA104232316, study PRJEB22302) | groundwater metagenome | biome: forest; feature: aquifer; material: groundwater | place: USA | collected 2011-08-07 | depth 5.4 m | reverse complement strand
GGGCGCGGTGGATCATGCCCGTAAGGGCGTGATCCTGCGGTCGCACGCCCTTACGGGCGTGATCCACCGCGCGCTTACGCGCGCGACTCCAAGTCGAGCTGGTTGGTGTATCCCGGGAAACTTAGTGGACGCTACTTAGCGCAACTGCTGCTCGCAGTACTTCCGGTTCTGCTTCAGCGTCGAGTCCCCCGGTAGATCGGCCAGCCCCTTGTCGTAGATCACGATCGCCCCCTTCCAGTCCTTGCGGTCCATCGCCTCCTTCGCCCACTCGTTGTAGTAGAACGCGATGTTCTGCTTGAAGGTCCGCTCCTTCGGCGCGACCGCGAGGCCTTCCTTCAGCACTGAGATGGCCTCCTCCCGCTTCCCGGCGTCGCTCAGCTCCTTGGACCAGTCGAGCCAGATCACGACGCGGTTGTGCGAGAGCAGCTTGTCTTCGGGAGAGGCCGCGAGCCCCCGCCCGTAGGCGTCGATCGCCTCTCTCCACTTCTTCTCCTTCGCCAGCCGCTTCGCCCAGTCGTCGTAGAGCGCCACCTGGGCCTTCAGCAGGTCCTTGTCTCCAGGGTACTTCACGAGCGCCGCCTGGACCGTCTCGAGCCCCTTCTCCGGCCCCTCCTTCGCGCTCCGATCGAGCGCCCACTGCCCGTAGACGTACCGCAGGTTCCGCGTGTAGTAGAAGCACGTCGGGTCCCGCGCAATCGCCTTCTCAAAGATCGAGAGGGCCTCCTCGTACCGCTTCCCCTCGACGGCCTCGAGGCCCCACTTCGTGTAGGACGCGATCAGGTTCTGCCTGAGCCCCTCGCACGCGGGGTCGATCGAGAGCCCCTGGTCGATGACGCCGATCGCCTTCTCATACTCCTTCTTCCCCGCCAGCTCGTAGGCCCAGCGGATGTGCCCCTGGACCAGGTTGTAGAGCGCCCCCGAGAACCCCGGGTCGAGGTCGAGCGCCTTCGCGTAGCACGCGAAGGCCTCCGCGAACGCCTTGTCGTCGGAGAGCCCCACGCCGCGGTTGTAGTAGACGATCGCCACCGCCCCCACGTCCCTCACCTCGCGGCGCTGCTTCGAGTGGCGGTCGGCGATGTAGACCACGCCCATCTGCTTCTTCAGCTCCTCCGCGAGCGCCCTGTCCCGCAGCGGGTCGAAGCCGCGCGGCGTGGTCGTTTCGACGTCGAACCCCTCTCCGCCGTCATAGAGGATGCTGAACGCGTGGTCGGGGACCTCGATCACGCGGAGGTCGAGGCCGAGCCGCTTTCCGACGGCGTTGTAGAGCGTCGCGCTCGAGATGCAGTTGAACTCCCCCTTGTCCACGACCTGGGTGAGGTCGGTCGCGCCGCTCCGGTACCGCTTCAGCCCGTTCTTGTGCAGCCACTCGAGGAGCGCCCTGCCTCGGGCGCGCGCGTCGCCGCCGCCGATCGCCGCGCGGGCCTTCTCCGCGAGCGCGTCGACCTGCGCGCGGTACCGCGCGAGGGCCGCCTCGTCCGCGACGCCGCAGGCAACGAAGGCGGCCTCGTCGAGCGTCAGGTCGTCGAGCTTCCCGTCCTTCGCGTCGGCGACGAGCCGCTCCTCGAGCGGGGTCCTGGTCACAGCGAGGCTCGGCGCGGCGGCGCGCGCCTTGCGGTACGACTCGTACCGCTTCGCGTCCATCTCGGAGACGACGTAGGTCTCCTCGGGCGGAAACGTCCCCAGGACCTCGATCGCGGAGAGGAGCGTCTTCGACCCGCCGTGGCTGGTGAGGATGCGGATGCGCAGGAACTTCACGGGGAGGTCGGGCACGTCGAGCGCCTGCGCCCCGCCGCGATCCTCGAGGGCGTACTCGCCGACCGAGGCGAAGCCCGCGGTGGCGCTCTCGATGGAGGCGAGGACCTCCACGTCGCGCGCGCGGCCGTCCTTCTTGCCGTCGGGGGCGGTGAGGACGACTCGCGCGACGTCGCCGACTCGGTCATGGGGGAAGGCGAGCGTCACCTCGCACGGGAGGCGCTTCTCGCCGGGGAGGGCGCACGCCGTCGCCGGGTCGCCGTCGATGAGCGCGTCGAGGTCCTTCGGGGCCCCCCACGACGCGTGGACGACGCGGCCGCCGGCGGCCTTCGCGACGAGGTCCTCCTCGGCGAGGGCCGCCGCGCACAGTGCAAGGAGCAGGATGGACGGCTTCATGGTCACCCCCGCGATTGCCCGTCGGGCGCGGAAGACGTACACTCCGTCCGATGCGGCCGATTCGGTACTGGTTCAACGGCGGGTATGCGGACTTCCAGGTGCCCGAGGGCTCGGACGAACGGTTCGAGGGGAACGCCCTTCGGATCGGCGGTCCCTACGGACCGGTCCTGCGCATCAGTATCCTGCGGACGAGGCCGGCGCGCAACGGCGGGCCTGCGTCGGCCGAGGAGGCCCTCCGCCTGACGCGCTTCGCGGACGAGGGGACGCTCGAGGTCCTCCCGGCGAGCCGCGCCGTACTGGGCCACGTGGTCCCCTCCGCGGACGGCAACGAGGACCTCGTCGCCCACGTCTGGCACCTCGCCATCCCGGGCCCCGACGCGTCGGTCCTTGTGGCCATCTTCTCGCTCACGGTCGGTGCGAAGGACGTCGCCGCCGCCGCGCCCACGATCGAGGCAATCGCCTCCGAAGTCCGCACCTCGCGCTTCCTCTTCTTCGACCAGCCCGACACGCCCGTGGCCCCGGACGTCGAGGACGCGTAGGAGTGCTCACGGCCTTCGCGTGAGGATGATGGTGCCCTGCTCGATCACCCAGTGGAGACGACACTGCCGCGCCACCTCATCGAGCAGGCTCGACAGGCGCTGACCGAGGGCGGACCAGGTCACCCGGACCTCCTCGACGCGCTCCACCGACTCCTCGTCCACGAGGATGTTGAGCCGGGACACCGCCCGCATGTAGGTCACGACGACGGGCAAGGGGGTGCCCTGGAAATCGGGCGACATCGTCGTAGCAGCAACGACGGCCATCACATCCGATCTCAGCGACGCCTCGCGCACGGGGTCCCTGTGTCGACGCTCGAGTATCGAGTCGACCAGGGTCCGCTGAACCGGTTCGGAAGCCCCCTCGGTGCGATGTTCTGGCGTCGCGTGGTCGCCGAGGAGCGCTGCCGCGGTCTCCGCGCGGTCCTTCGCGAGCACCGCGCCGCGGGCGATCTCGCTGTTCTCGTACGGACTGTACTTCGCGAGCAAAACGACGTAGTCGAAGTGCTCGCCCGCACGGACGTAGTCGCCCGCTACGAGGGAGCTCGTACCGAGATCGAACCGTCGGCGGAACTCCGCAACGACTTTCGCCTCGGTAAGGGAGTCCATCCCACCGCAGATTTGCCCAGGGGTCTGTTCTCCGCTCGCGAGGGCGAGACGATCCGAAAGCGCCCTGGCTTCCTGCCAGTCGGGCGCGAAGCGAAGCGCGTCGGTGACGTACTTCTTTGCGGCAGCGAAATCGGCGCCCTTCCACGCAGTCAACGCTTTGTCGTAGAGGTCCTGGGCCATAGGGTCGCGGGGCACTGTGGCGCTCATGCGCCCATCCGCACAGTCCGATCGAGGCACCGGAACAGGAAGACAGGGACACGCACGCCCTGCATCTGGCAGGCGCAGCGGCGTCAGTCGAAAAACTGGCGGGGACTCCGGTGCGGCACGCGCACGATGCGTGCGTGATGGCACGGGGGCCAACGAGCACGCGAGCACCGCGAGCAGCAGCAGAGTGGCGGCCTGGATGCGCACGACTCCTCCCCTCTCAGCGTGGTGAGCCATTGCGGACCAGATGGAACGGGTCTCCGGCGCCTTGGCGTGGCGTCCCTGGAAGAGATGTCGTCCAGCGCGTCCCGAGCATCGCGTGGAGGGCGCGCCGCGCCTCGCGGCCGAGGAAGGCCATCACGCCGAGCCAGAGCAGCCCGACGATCGCGGGGACGAACACGAACGCCAGCCCGTAGAACTTCACCGCGGCCACCGCGCCGATCGCGCTCGCGACGAGCAGCCCCAGGAGCGAGACGTGGACGCCCACCCCGACCAGCGTCACGGCGCGGAATTGGTTCTTCGAGTCGTATTTCGGGAAGATCGCCCCGAGCGTCACGCTGATCCACGAGAACGCCGCCGCCCCGAGGAGCGCGACGACGAGCGCCGCACGGACCGTCCCCGCCGTGTCGTCCTCCCCCCGCGTCGCCAGGGCCACCATCCCCACCGCGAGGGCCGCAACCGGAAGTGACAGAACAAGCGCGACGTGGAACTTCGCCGCGAGGAGGTTCCTCGGCGTCACCGGCGTCCCCCGGAGCCCCTCCAGGCACCGCTCCTCGCGGCCGAACGCCGAGAGGTTCAGATTCAGCAGGTGGCCCGAGACGACCAGCAGCACCACGCCCCAGATCGGGTACGCCACGCCCTCCGCGAGCTCCCCTCTCCTCGACTCCCACGCCGCGAGGCCCACCCCCAGAAGGAGGAGCGCGACGGCCGCGTACGCGGCGTAGCCGACGATCGGGTCGCGCGCGATCCAGAGGAGGTCCTTCCGCGCGATCGCACGCGTCGCGGGCGAGGCCCACGCGAGCGGCCTGAGGAGGAACTCCGTGAGCCCCTGGCCCCGCTCAGCCGTTGCGCGCGTACCGGCAGGGCGAACTTCCTGGCTGGCAGGGCCAGCTTCCTGGCTGGCAGGGCCAGCTTGCTGGCTGGCAGGGCCAGCTTGCTGGTCCGGCCAGACCTTCTCGAGGAGCGGCGTGAGTCGCCTGAGGTAGAGCGAGCGGTAGGCGAGGTACGCGAGCGTACGGAGCGACAGGGCGACGGCGGCGACGAGCCCTCCCGACGTGGCGGCCTTCGCCCAGTTCCCCGCCTTGGCCGAGAGGACGAGCTCGGCGGTCCACGCCGTCGGCCCGACGCCGGCGAGTATCTCGAACGCGTGCCTCCGGTCGACCGCGCGGGCTGCGACGAGGCCGCTCGCGCCGAGGACGAGGATCGCCCCGAGGATCGCCCCGCGTCCCAGGAGGGCCCGGGGCAGGAGCGTCACGACGGCGAGGACGAGCGCGATCATCATCCAGCCGACGACGTAGACGAGCAGCACGGACAGCACGAGGAGGACGGCGACGAAACCGAGGCCCGCCTGGCCGCCGAGGTTCAGGCCCGCCCCCGCGGCGAGCACGACGAGGAAGACGAGCGGCGTCATGCTGTGGAGGATGTCGCCGCACTTGAAGCCGAACAGCGCCGACTCGGAGATCGGCAGCGCGCGGAGCCGCTCCAGCTCCTGGACCTGCGTGGGGTAGAAGAGGGCGATCAGCGTGAGGATGAACGTCACCACGCCGAAGAAACCGCAGTACGACAAGAGGAGGAGCGCGAGGCCGCTCTTCGTCTCGAGGATCGCGGGGACGACCCTGGCAAGGCCAGCTTGCTGGTCCCCGCCCCAGGCGGGGAGCCGCGCCGAGTAGCCGAAGAGGAACGCGACGGTGACGATCGAGACGATGCCGAGGGCGGAGAGGATCAGGTTCGCGGGGTTGTGGCGCAGGTCCCGGGCCTGGATCTTCACATTGACCCACTTGTACGTCCAGCCGATCGACCGCATCGAGCCCCCCGGCCACCACATCGTGTTTCTGGAGTCGCGCCCGTAAGGGCGCGGGGGAGTGACACCCGCAAGGGTGTCACGAGCCGCTCATGAACCGTTCGATCCTCTCTTCGGCCACGCCGCCGGTGAGGTGCAGGTAGATCTCCTCGAGCGAGAGCCCCGGGAAGCGCGCCTGGACCTCCGGGAGCCTGCCCTCGCAGAGGAGCTTCCCGTGGTGGAGGATGCCGACGCGGTCGCAGAGCTTTTCGGCGACCCCGAGGAGGTGGGTGGACATGAAGACGATCATCCCGGCGTCGCAGAGCGAGCGGATCGCCTTGCGCACCAGGGCGGAGGCGCCCGGGTCGAGCCCCTCGGTCGGCTCGTCGAGGAAGGCGACCTTCGGCTTGTGTACCAGCGCCGCGCAGAGGCCGAGCTTCTTCTTCATGCCGTGGGAGTAGGTCTTCACGTACCGCCGCGACTCCTCCTCGAACGAGAAGAGGGCGAAGAGGGCGTCGATCCGCTTCCGCTTCTCCTCCTGGGGGATCCCGTGGACGTCGGCGATGAAGTCAAGGTACTCCCGCCCACTCAGATAGCCGTAGGCGTAGAAGTCCTCGGGGAGGTACCCGGCGAGGCGACGGATCTCGAGGCTCTCGCGTCCGATCTCGTGCCCGAAGATGCGCGCGGTGCCCGCCGTCGGCGCGACGAGCCCCATGAGCATCCGGATCGTGCTCGTCTTCCCTGCGCCGTTCGGCCCGCAGAACAGGAACCACTGCCCCGCGGGAACGGTCAGCGACAGGTCGTCGACCGCGATCAGAGGCCCGTAGCGCTTCGTGAGGTTTTGTATCTCGATCATCAGACCCAGACGCCGACTGCGTTGAAGAGCGCGTGCGCCACGATGCACGCCAGAATCCCCTCGCGCCGTGCGAGCACGCCGAGGACGATCCCCAGCGTAAACACCTGCGCGAGCTTCCACGACTCCGGCTCGACCATCCCCGCGTGCGCAATCGCCCAGAAGAACGAGACGAGGAACACCGAAATCGCCCACCGCCCCGGCACAGCCCGCAGCGACCTGACGAGGAGGCCGAGGAAGAAGAGGCGGCACGTCAGCTCCTCCACGACCCCTGCGGTCATCACGAGGAGGACGGCCGCGACGGGGTGGCGGGAAGGCTCCAGGATCGCCCCCAATTCCCCCTCGCGCAGCGGGTCCCAGAGGAACTCGAGCAGGTCCGACGGCCTCGGCGTCTTCCACGCGAGGAACGCCCAGGTGAGCGCGCCCATCACGAGCCCCGCGACGACCCCTGCGGCGATCGACCTCGCCGCCCGCCGCGCCCGAGGCGTTCGGATCCCCACGGCCGCGGCGAGCGCCATCCCCGCAGGGACGACGAGGAACGTCCTCGCGGACAGGAGCCCCGTCCAGACGAGGTCCGCCTTCGGCACGCCGAGTGCCCAGCCGTGGACGATGACCTGGGTGCCGCCCACGAGGAGCGTCAGGACGGCCGCGGCGACCAGGTACCTCCGCGCGCGCGACCACTGCGAGACGAGCACCACGATCGCGAGTACGCCGGAGAGCGCCGTCAGGAGGACCGTGAACCCCATCGAGATCGTGAAGTACGGCGAGACGCGCACGTAGCTCGCCATCCACCTCCCCCACAGCTCGGGCATCGGTGTGTCGGAGCGCGCCTGGAACTGCCCATAGAGCGACATCGCCCCCCGGTGGTCCCCCGCCTCGGCGAGGCAGTCCCCCGCGGCGAGGTAGTAGTAGTCGTACGCCTCGTCGTCGCGCCCCCCCGCGCGGGCCTCGGCGAGCCCGGCGAGGAAGCTCTCCGCCGCCTCCCGCGGCGCGGCGAGCCGCGAACGCTGGATCTCGCCGATCCGGAAGAGCACCCGCCCCGGCGCGGTGGCGAACATCGGGTCGCTCCTCGTCCCCAGCCCCTTCTCGCGGTAGGCGCGGAGCAGATCCACGGCGCGGGCCGGCTCGTCGAATTCGTCCACGAGCAGGTCGGCGTAGGCAAGCGACGCGGGGCCGAGACAGTTCCCCCGGTCCAGGGCGATGGCCTCGTCGTACCACCGCCTCGCCGCGCCTGGGTCGCCGCGCTGGTGGTGGAAGGCCTCGGCGAGGCGAAAGGCCATGTCGTCGAGGTAGAGGCTCTCCCGGGGCGTCTCGTGGAAGACGCGCTGGAGGGCATCGACGTCGGTCCGACCGCCCTTGTAGCTGACGCCGGCCATGCGAAAGCCCGGGAGGAGGCGGGGGTGCGCCCCCGCTGCGACCTCGAGAAGACGCTCCTTGGCGCGCTCCTGCTCGGGGGACTCGGGGAGGAGCGAGAGGGCCTCGAGGAGGACGATGTTGTCGGGGTCCTTCTCCAGCGCGGCGAACACGGGGGCGGCGAGTGAGGCGATCCGCCCGGGCGCATCCTCGCCGCGCCAGCCCGCGCGGTCGAGGAGAAAGCGCGCGTGGACCACCCAGGGGTCGGCCGGGGCAAACCGCTCCGCGCGGCGGACGAGCGATTCGGCGGCCGAGAGGGCGGGGCTCGTGAACCCCTGGCCCCCGCCGGGACCGATGACCACGGTGTACGTCCCGCCGTGCACCTCGACCCCCTTCACGAGGAGCAGGGCGAGCGCGGAGGCGACCATCGGCCCGGTCTTCCCGCGCGCGCGGCGCTCCCAGGAGGCGCGCACGCGCTCGGCGCGGTCGAGCAGGTCCTGGTCGCGCGGCGCGACGGCGCGGCGGAACAGCTCCACCCAGGCGCGCATCTCGGTCGGGTCCTTGTCCAGGACCGCAATGCACTCCTCCCGCACATCGGGGTCGCCGTCGTCGATTCGCTCGCGCAGGACGTCGATCGGGTCCTCGGCGGACGCAGCCAGGGCGATGAGAAGGAGGATGGCCCAGGCCCGGACGCCCTTGCGGGCGTCAGTCCACAGCGCGCTTGCGCGCGCTACTCCAGAGGGCGCCAGGTTATCGTCCATTCGACAGCGCCCTCCGGAGCCGCTCGGCCTGCGCCCCTGGGATCCCCTTCCATCCGATCTGAAGCGCCTCGCGCACCTCGGCCGCGGTCGCGCCGCAGTTCCGCGCGCCCGCGAGGTGGCTGCGGAGCTGCAGGATCATCCCTCCCGCGGCGAGCACGGGAATCACGCACAGCTCGCGGGTCCGCGCGTCGAGGAGGGGCCGCGAGAGGACCTTCCCGTACCCCTCCCAGAGGATCCAATCGGCGAGGTCCGGGTGGAGGCGGCGCATCGTCCCGATCATCTTCTCGTACGTCCGCCCGTACACGCGGCGGCACAGCCTCTCGCCCCGCGCGCGCCACGCGGGAAGCTCGCGACGCACCGGCGGCCTCGCCGGGAGGGGCGCAATCGCGGCCAGCTCCGTAAGCGCGTTGATGCAGCGGGGGTACCCGGCGAAGAGGTAGTTCTGGAGGATGACCTCGCGGAGCGTCTCCGCGTCGGCCCCCTCGCGCAGCGCCGCCGACAGCTCCCGGCGGAGGCGCGGGCCGTCTCCGAGAAAGACGATGAGGCTCGTCCGGCAGAGGCGCCGGAGAAGAGGGGACAGCGCGGGCATGGGACCTTCGTAACCGGCGCGCCTCCCTGAGTCAAGGGGATGGGCTTGACACCGCCTGCCGTCGGGAGTAGGAATGGGGGCGCGTTGGGAGCGCTCGCCATGATCGAGACCGACCATATCGCACGGTGGCTGAAGCAGCCCTTCGAGGTCGACGAGGAGCAGGCCCGCGACCTCACCACCGACTTCGAGATCGCCCTCTGCGAGGCCCTCCTCCGCGACGACCCCGACCACATCCCCGCCCTGGCAGCCGTGGGGCACATCTACACCCGCTCGGGGGAGCACGACAAGGCCCTCGCCATCGACCGGCGCCTCGCCGACCTCCTCCCGACCGACCCGATCGCGCATTACAACCTCGCCTGCTCCCTTTCGAACCTCGAGGCCGTCGACGAGTCCCTCGTCGAGCTGCAGCGCTCCATCGACCTGGGGTACACCGACCACCAGTTCATGATGAAGGACCCCGACCTCGAGAACGCGCGGAGCCACCCGCGCTTCCGCTCCCTCCTCGACCGGGCGCGCCGCAAGAGCCGTGGATAACCCGCCGAACGGGCTGCCCGCGGTCGAGATCCGCGGCCTTGCCAAGCGGTACGGGACGTTCGACGCGGTCGCCGGGATCGACCTCGTCGTCCCCCGCGGCGAGCTGTTCGCCCTCCTCGGCCCGAACGGCGCCGGAAAGACCACCACGATCCGGATGCTCATGGGCATCCTCCAGCCGACCGCCGGCACGGCCCTCGTGGACGGCCTCGACTGCTTCCGCGACCGGGTCGAGGTGAAACGGCGCGTGGGGTACCTCCCGGACGAGCCCATCTTCTACGACTATCTCCGGGGCCGCGAGTTGATCCACTTCGTCGGAGAGATGCACGGGCTGTCGCGCAAGGAGGCCGACGCCCGCGCCGGGCCCCTGCTGGAGAGGCTCGGCCTCGCGGACGCCACCGAGGAGTTCGCGATCAACTACTCGAAGGGGATGAAGAAGAAGCTCGCGCTCCTCTGTGCGATGCTCCACGACCCGCTCGTCCTCATCCTCGACGAGCCGACGAACGGGCTCGATCCGTACGCCACGCGGGAGCTGCACGAGATGGTGCGCGGCGAGGTCGCCCGCGGAAAGACCGTCTTCTTCAGCACGCACCTCCTCGACCAGGCCGAGAAGCTCTGCCGCCGCGTGGGGATCATCGACAAGGGGAGGCTCGCCGCCGTGGGGACGCTCGACGAACTGCGCTCGAGCCTGCCGAAGAGCGGATCGCTCACGGAGATCTTCTTCGCCGTCACGGGGGACGGCGCTCCCGCTTCGGCGCGGAACGGCGATCCGCCTGCCGCGGGGAACGGCGCTCCCCCTCCCCCCAGGGACAGCGTCCCCCCGGCCGCGGGCGGAGCGCCCGCCTGATGCCTCCCGCCCAGCAAGCTGGCCTTGCCAGGCCGCCGAGCTCCGTCCGCGTGGTCCTCCTCCTCGCCCGCGTCGCCGCGAGGCGGTGGTGGAACCGCATGCGCGCCCAGCGGCAGAAGAAGAAGGCGCCCGTCCCGGGGGCGCCCGCCGCGCCGCGCGAGGGGACCGCGCGAAAAGGGGGGAAGGGCGGCTTCGGGATCGTCTTCCTCGGCGCCCTCTTCCTCTTCTACGGAATCATGTTCGCGAGCAGCTTCGTCGCGCGGATCGGCCCGGCGATCGACAAGGGCTCGACCGACCCGCGGATCCCGCTCCCGACGAGCCTCTATCGCATGCTCGAGGAAAGGGAGCGCGCGCTGAAGGAGCTGCGCATCGACGATCCGACCGACACGCCCGCCGCGCGCAGGGCCAAGGAGACGACCCGCGCGCAGATCGTCGTCGACCTCCTGAGCAGCTTCCAGATCGGCCTCCACGGAGACGACCTCACGGACGCCGAGAAGAAGCGAAAGGCCTACGATTGGTTGGAGGCGTTCGAGAAGAAGGGGCTGGCGGCGTTCCGGGAGACGAGGGAGGCGGGCGCGGCGTTCTGGCCAAGCGAGCGCCACTGGCCGCGCGGGACGGACCAGGCGAAGGCCGTGCGGATGGTAGGGCTGCTCCTCCTGCTGCTCGGAATCGCCGAGGTCCTGCTCGGCTTCGGGACGGGAAACACGGACCTCGGGCGGGTCGAGTGGAGCCTCGAGTGGCTGTTCACCTTCCCCGTGTCGGCCGCGGCGCTGTTTTCGGCGAAGGTCTTCGAGTACGCGGTCGTCAACCCGTTCATCTGGCTGATGACGTTCCCCTTTCTCTTCTCGTCGCTCTGGAGCGCGGGGTACGGATGGTGGGCGGTGGTCCTGGGGCTCGCGGGGACGATCTCGATCGCGGCGACGATCGGGTCGGTGAGGCTGGTGGGGGAGACTTTCCTCCGCACGGCGCTGCCCCCGAACCGGCTGAAGAACCTGCAGGCGGTGCTGACGCTCGCGGGGACGCTGCTGCTGTTCGCGGTGTACTGGATCGCCTTCTCGCCGGAGATTCCGCAGGTCTTCGTCCGGGTGGCGGTCGGGACGCCCGAGGTCCTGCTGTGGTTCCCGCTCACGCTCCCGGCTCTCCTCTGCGCGAAGCTGCCGGCCGCGGCGGCGGGCGTGGTCGCGACCACGGCGCTCCTCCCGCTCGGCGCGGTGCTCCTCGCGCGGCACCGGGTCCGGACTGGGCTCCTGACGACCACGGCGACGTACGAGGGGAAGAGGGGCCGCACCGCCGCGCCCGCGGGCGAGGGGGGGCTCCGGGGGATCATCGGGAAAGACCTGCGCCTCCTCCTGCGCGATCGGAACTTCCTGGTGCAGACGCTCGTCGTGCCGATTCTCATCGTCGGGTTCAACCTCCTCATGAACCCCTCGCTCCGGAAGGGGCTCGGGGGGGACCCCAGGCACACGGCGACGCTGGCGTTCAGCGTCGGGGCGTACGTCCTCCTGTTCAGCGGCGTGCACGTCCTGGCGACGGAGGGGAGCACGTTGTGGCTCCTCTTCACCTTCCCGGTGGGGCTGCACCGGATCCTGATCCAGAAGGCGGCGCTGTGGTGCTGCTTCGCGGCGGCCTATGCGGCGCTCATCCTGGCCGGGTCGGCGTGGTTGAGGTCCTCGTTCACGTGGGAGATGCTCTCGGTGTCGGTGACGGCGATCGTGGGGATCGGGATCTACTCGTTCATCGCGGCGGGACTTGGGGCGCTGGGGACGGACCCGCTCGAGCAGGAGGTGAAGCGGAAGATCCGGCCGGACGTGATGTACTTCTACATGCTGCTCGCGGGGATGTTCGCGTTCGCGATCTACACGCCGTCGGCGTGGGGGCGGATCGTGCAGGTGGTCCTCTCGGCGGCGACGGCGTTCGGGCTGTGGCAGAAGGTGGGGGACAGGCTGCCGTACCTGCTGGACCCAACGGAGGCGCCCCCGCCGAAGGTCGACGTGGGAGACGGGCTCGTGGCGGTGCTGGTCTTCTTCGTCCTGCAAGGGGTGGCGGCGATGATCCTGGTTGCGGCGGACGCGCCCCAGGGGACGGTCCTCCTCCTCTCGTTCGTGATCGGCGGTCTGGTGACGGCGCTGGCGACGCTCGCGGTGTTCCAGGAGAAGAGGGTCCCCCGCGTGCTCGTCACGGTGGGGCTGCGGAACCCCGAGGCCTCCACGGGGCAGTCGCTCCTCGTGGGGCTGACCGCGGGGGGGGCGGCGGCGGCGTTCGGGGCGATCTACCTGCTGGGGTTGAAGGAGCTGCCCGCGCTCAGGTCGTTCATCGGCGAGAGAACTGCCACGACGCCCCCTGCGATCTGGCTCATCGCGCTCGCGGTGTTGGCGGCGCCGCTCTTCGAGGAGTTCCTCTTCCGTGGGTTGCTCTTCCAGGGGCTCAGGCGCTCGTTCCGCCCGTGGATCGCCGTGGTCGGGAGCGCGGCGCTCTTCGCGATCGTGCATCCGCCCGTCTCGGCGCTCCCCGTGTTCGTGCTGGGCCTGGCGACGGCGCTGGCCTTCGAGCGCACGCGCCTCCTCCTCGCGCCGATGGTCGCGCACGCGGTCTACAACGCCGTGGTCCTCTCCCTCCAGGCGCACTAGATTCCCGAGCTTTCCCTTGCGCCCCGCGCGACTCCTTCCTAGCATCGTCCTTGCCCCGGCGCCACGTGTGGAGGCAAGACGCATGAAGTCCCTGCTCTTCGGGATCCTCATCCTGGCCTGCTCGACCGGTCTCCTGGCCCAGTCCGCGGCGGACGACGAGATTGCCAAGGGCGACGAGCTCGCCGGCAAGAAGCAGTGGGCCCAGGCTGCCGAGCACTACCAGAAGGCCGTCGCGGCTGACCCTGCCTCCGTCAAGGCGAAGACCCTCCTGGGGGTTGCCCTCCTACGGGACGGGAAGCGCCAGGGGTTGGAGCCACTCACGCAGGTCGCCCAGATGCGCGCCGGGGGCATGGACGGCTTTGAAATCCTCAAGGCCTTCGGGCATGAACTGCTCGAGGAGACCGGGCCGAGTTTTGCAGGCGAGGTCCTGTTCTACGCCTACACCATCAACCCAAACGACGACCAGGTCGCCCGCGAATATGGCCTCGACCACTCGCGCCACGACCACAACGCCGAAGCCATCGCAATCTGGAAGAAGTCGCTCGAACGCAACCCCGACCAGGCCGACGTCAAGCAGCTCCTCGCCGACGAGGAAAAGAAGAAGGCCGAGCGCAACGCCCCGCAGAAGCCGCCCTCCGAGGCCGCCGCGAGTGCGTCGCAGTTCAACTCGATCGAGATGAAGCCGACCGCCGGGTGGGCCCTCCTCCCGGACGGTTCGACGCTCGTGATCGCGCTCTCAGACAGTGCCGAGCTGCTCTACCTCGACACGGAGGCAGAGAAGGAGCTGAAGCGGGTGAGCCTGGAATTCAAGCCGGGCGCCATCGTCCTCCACCGCGGCATGCTCTACGTCTCGGCGCAGGGGGCGTCGTTCGTCTACGCGATCGACCCGGCCTCCGGGGAGCAGAAGAAGGAAATCAAGGTCACCGGCGACCCGATCATCGACATGGCGGCCGCCCCCGACAAGGGGTTCCTCTACGCGACGAACGCCCACGAGGAGGTGATCTGCATCGATGTCAAGGCCGGCTCCGCGACCAAGACCGCGGGCAAGGGTCACCATGTCGCGGTGGACCCCGCCGGGTCGTTCGTCTACACCGCCCGGACCAACCCGAACAAGTGGGATGTCGTGGTCGAGAAGGGGAAGGACGGCAGCGAGTCGTACTACTGGGACGACTGGGGCTACCGCGCCATCCTCACGAAGTACGCGGCGAGCGGGAAGTCGCTCAAGCAGGTCGGGGTCAACAACAACGCGGCCGTGAACGGTCGCGCGATGTGCCTCTCCCCGGACGGCAAGCGGATCGCGGTGGTCGGGGGCGGGGGATGGAGGCCGAAGGCCGGCGGCTCCGGCGGCGGCGGCTACGTCATCGCCTTCTTCGACACCGGGGACATGACCACGATGCGCGGCCAGGTGGACACGGACGCCTACCCCGAGAACGTCGCCCTTCACCCGGTCCTCCCGATCGGCATCGCCGTGAAGTCCGGGGGCGAGACGAACCTGATCCTCTTCCAGGGCAAGTCGCTGGCGGAGATCACGCACTGGGAGATCAAGAAGGCGCCTCACAGCGGGAGCGACGTCGGGCAGCTCATCTTCGTCGCGCACGGGACGAAGGCCATCTTCCTCGCGCCCGCGGAAAAGATGCTGAAGCAGGTAGGCCGCCTCTACTACGTCCCGCTCGAGCTGAGCGCGGACGACCAGAAGGCGCTCGAGAAGGCGTATGGGGCCGGCGTGGGCGCCGGCACCGACTTGGAGAAGTTGTTCGCCGAGGCGCAGGCGGCGGAGAAGGCCGGCGACAAGGCGAAGGCGATCAAGCTGTACCGTCAGGTCGCGAAGGGCGATCCGAACGGGGACCTGGGAAACAAGGCGGCACGACGGGTCCTGGACCTGGAGGAATAGCAGGCGATGGCCCCCTGCCTTCTCTGGCTGTCCGCGATCCTCCTCTCGGGCGCGTCCGACTTCCCGCCCGTTCCGCAACCGGACGTCTACGCGGGGGACCCCTACCGCGAGGACCTGGGGTACCGGTCGGAGGTCGAGCAGGCGCTCGGTCTGCTCGAGACCGACGAGACCCGGGACTCGGGGAAGCTGGCCCTCCACGACCTCCTCGAGACCTACCCCAAGTCACCGCTGCTGCGCTACGAGTGGGGCTGCCAGCAGGCTCAGGCGGGGCGCTGGGAGAAGGCGGCCCGCGAGTGGGCCCTGGCGGCCGACGCGGACGGAGGGCGCAGCGCGATTTCGGTCCGCGGGCTCGAGGGGATCGCCGCCGTGGAGGCGCATCTCGGGCACCGGGACCGCGCGCTCGACGCGCTCGTGAACCTCTCGCGGGTGATGCCGCTCTCCTACTCGGTCTGGAACCGCCTCGCCAAGGCGGCCGACGCAGCCGGCCAGAAGGACCGCGCGCGTGAGGCCTGGGAGGCATCGCTGGCCCTGAACCCCGCGCAGGAGGAGGTCGCCAGGCGCCTGGGACGCAAGGAGGCCGCCGAGGGGGCGCCGGAGGAGCTGCCGAAGTTGCTGCGGCGCCTGCGGCCCTCGGTGGTGCTGGTGAAGACCGAGGCGGGGCACCTGACGGGGTTCCTGGCGATGAGGCACGGGTGGATCGTCACCGCGGCGCACGGCGTCTCGGCCGGAGACGAGCACGTGGAGGTCACGCGCTTCGTGGATGGGAAGGACCCGGTGAAGGCCGAGGGCGTCGTGGCGTTCCGCGACGAGCAACGCGACCTGGCGCTCGTCTACTGCGCGGGCCTCCCCGCGGAAGCGACGATGTGCAAGCTGCGGAGCTCGAAGGGGCTCGAGGTCGGCGAGCGCGTCTACACGATCGGGAACCCGGGGCTGGAGCAGGAGGTGCTCTCGCTGTCCCCCTCGGAGGGGATCTTCTCCGGGGTCCGCAAGAAGGAGGACGAGCCCACGCTCCTCCAGTGCAACATGGCAGTGAACCGGGGGAACAGCGGAGGCCCGCTGTTCGATCGCTGGGGGCGGACGCTCGGGATCGTCGTGGCCAAGACCCACCTCGAGGGCGTGATGTTCGCCGTGGACGTCGAGCAGCTCGCGGAGGCCCTCTCCGACCCGGGCGGCCTGCACGCGCCTCCCCTGCCGAAGTAGCCTCGCCGACCCCTCGGCGGCCGCTGGGGCCGCGTTCTGGTGGTCCTGGCGCCTCAGCGCCGCTTCTCCAGCCGATCGAGCGCCCGCCCCGCCTCGCGCGTCTCGCGCGCCCCCGGGGCGCCTGCGGCGAGGCGTGCCAGCGCCGCGCGCGCGCCCAGCCGCTCCAGCACCTGGATGCCGCGGAGAACCCGTAGCACCTCTCCCTCCGGCACGGGGAGCGGGTCGATCGGCGCGCTGAGCAGGTCCTCGAGCCTCGCCCGGACCTCGGGAGAAGCCGCCTGGGCAAGCGCCGCCCGGAGCGCCCCGTCGGCGGGGGGGCGGATCTTCGCAAGCTCCTCCGAGGCGGCCTCCCGCACTCCAGGGTCGTCGTCGTCCAGTTCGACCAGCAACGCGCGCAGGCGCACCTCGTCCAGCACGACCGGGGAGAGCCTCGCCGCCACGAAGTCGGCTCCCCGATCGCCCGCCCCCGTCAGGACGCCCATCGCCTCATACGCGGCCCGCGCGTCGAGCGCGGCGAGCCGTGTCCACGCGACCTCGACGTCTCCCTCCTTCGGCGGAAGGAGTTCCCACACGAGGATCGACGAGTCGGTCTGGCCGGTGGCCACCACCCTTCCATCGGGCCCAACCGACACGCAAGTCGCCCCTCCGCGCCCGTCGAACCGGCAGGCCTCGGCCCCCGTCCACACCTCCCAGAGACGGGTCGTGCCCCCAGCCTCGACGGAGGCGAGGTACTTCCCGTCCGGAGAGGCCGCGAGGCACGATGTCGAAGAGCCCTGGCCCTCCAGGACGAGCTGTCGGTCGCCGCTCGCAGGGGCGGCGTGGTCGAAGCTGTAGACGAGGATCTCCTGCCCATTCCCTCCCATGGCCAGGAGGGCCCCTCCCGGGAGGAAGGCGAGCGCAGACACGCTAATCCCGTACCCGGAGCAGGACCCCGCACCCGGTCTGTTCTCCACGATCCGGGAAACGCCCACGTCCCCCCCGGCCCACGCCAGGGTCGCACCGTCCGAAGAGAGCGTGACGACGCGGATCGCCTCTGTCCTCTCGGGCCAGGTCTCGCACTTTCCGGTGGCGAGATCCCAGAGGCAGATCTTCCCGTCGCGTCCGCCACTGAGCACCCGCAGGCCGTCCGGCATGACGGCGAGCGAGAGGGCTGTGTTCGAGTGCCCCTCGAGGAGCCGCACGTCCTTCCCTGTCCCCGCGTCTGCGACGTGAATGACCTGCTCGCCCTCCCGCGAGAAGACCAGCCGCGCCTCACCCGCCCAGGCGAGAGCCAGCACGCTGCCCGCCGCTCCCTCGATGCAGAGCCTCTCGGCGCCCGTCCCGAGGTCCCAAGCGCGCACCGTGCCGTCGGCGCCTCCCGACGCGAGCGTGCGGGCGTCGGGGCTGAGGGCGACGGCCGTCACCTCGCCTGTGTGGCCGGGGCCGATCCATCGCTCCCGCCCCTCCGGGACCTGCCAGAGCCGGATCCGGGCGTCCGTGCCGGCGGAGACGAGCGTGCCTCCATCGGGCGAGAAGGCGAGCGAGTAGATCACCTGCTCGTCGGCCGTGAACGACGTCAGGGGCTGCCAGCTCCGCGTGTCCCACAAACGGACCTTCCGGTCATACGCGCTGCTCGCCAGCACGCCCCCATCGGGCGACCAGGCAACGGCGACGACGTCACCTTCGTGCCCCTCGAGCCTCGCGCAGGCCTCGCCCGTCGCGGCATCCCAGACGCCGACCGTCTTGTTCTCGATCCCCATCGCGATCAGTGCGCCGTCCGGAGAGAAGACGACGTCGGACGCGCAGAGGTCGGTGCTCCCACGTTGGATCGTGAGCAGCTCCTTTCCCGAGTCGACCTCCCAGAGGCGGAGGGTGCTCTCGCCCTCGTCGTCGTAGTCGCCGGCCGCGAGGGTCCGTCCGTCGGGCGAAAACGTGAGGCCCATGGTCAGGCCCGAGAGGCCCTCGAGCGCCTTCACGAGGGCGCCGGAGTCTGTCTCCCAGAGGAGCACGCGGGCGTCGCCGTCCGTCCCCCCGGAGGCCAGCAGACGCCCGTCCGGCGAGAACGCCACGGAGTGCGCCTCGGCCTGGTGCTCCTGGCATTCCCAGCGCAACTTCCCCGTGTGGGCCTCCCAGACGCGGACGAAGCAGTCACGGCAGGCCGCGGCGAAGCACCGGGAATCGGGGGACCAGGCCGCGCCGAAGGCGTACTCCACAGGGCAGCGGACCTCGGTTCGGAGCCTCCCCGAGGCCGCGTCCCACACGCGGATCGCGCCGTCGTGGCCCGCGGAGAGGAAGGCGCCTCCGTCGGGGGCCCAGGCGACGGCGGAGCCGCCGGCCGCATGGCTGGGTCTCGACGTGCCGAGGCGGAGGAGGGCGCCGGGCGGGAGGTCTTCGTCCCCGCCTGCGGCGACGCCGCAAAACAGGAGGGCGAGGAGTAGTCCAGTCGCCCTCTTCATCGAGGCCTCCGTCGACGGAAGACGGGTCATCGCAGGCCGATGGTAGCCGCGACTCTGGCGGATCGCAATGGCACGGTCCTTCCCGCGCGCGCTCGACGGAATTCCTCGGAGCCGGATTGACTCCGGCCTCGCTCCATGCTACGTTCCCGCCTCGGTTTCCGGCGAGATCAGGAAGACGCGATGCCCAAGAACATCTACATCACCGCGACGCGCGAGAACCAGGGAAAGACCGCCGTCACCCTCGGCCTCACCTCCGCGTTCTGCCGTAAGTTCAAGAACATCGGCTTCATCAAGCCCATCGGCCGCATCCCCAAGGGCTCCCCTCGCCATCGCGTCGACCAGGATACCCTCCTCATCGAGAAGGCCTGCTCCGTCCACTGCAACATCGAGGACATGAACCCCATCACCTTCACCCCGGGGTTCCCCGAGGCCTTCACGACGAAGGCCGCCCAGGACGAGAACGTCGGCAAGGTCTGGAACGCCTACAAGCGCGTCGCGGAGGGGAAGGAGCTCGTTGTCATCGAGGGGACCGGCCACGCCGCCGAGGGGGCCGTCTACGGCCTCTCCAACGCGCTTCTCGCCAAGGTCTGCGAGTCGAAGGTCCTCCTCGTCACCGCCGGCGGGATCGGCCAGCCCGTCGATGACGTCCTCCTCAACCAGGCCTACTACGAGAAGCAGGGCGTCGAGGTCCTCGGCGTCGTCGTCAACAAGGTCCGCCCCAACGAGATGCAGGCCGTCGAGGGGACCACCCGCCGCATCCTCGAGGAGCGCGGGATCCGCTTCTTCGGCGCCATCCCCCGGGTCCCCGAGCTGGAGCAGATCACGATGCTCCAGGTCCTCGAGGAGCTCGGCGGGGAGCTCCTCCACGGCGACGGGCGCCTCTCGAACCGCGTGGGCCGCGTCATGGTCGGCGCCATGACGGCCCACAACGCCATCGAGCACTTCCACGACCAGGAGGTCCTCCTCGTCACCCCCGGAGACCGCGACGACCTCATCCTCGCCGCCCTCGTCTCCGCGTTTATCGACCGCGACCGCGGGTTCCAGCTCTCGGGGATCGTCCTGACGGGTGGCATGCGTCCGAGCCCGACGCTCGTGGACATGATCCGCCGGGTCCAGGTCCCCGTGATCCTCGCGCCGCAGGACAGCTTCACCACGGCCACGGACATCCACTCGATCGTCGTGCGGATCTCGCCGACCGACAAGGATCGGATCCAGACGATCATCGACCACGTCGCCGTGCACGTCCGCGCGGAGGAGATCCTGGCCCTGCTGGGGGACCGGCGCTAGCGCGACGGTGAGGGTGTCATGACGACGCTTGCGGTCTCCGGGGCGCTCGGGCGGATGGGCGGCCGAGTCATCGCCCTCGCCCACGAGGCGCCCGACCTCCGCGTGACCACCGCCATCGAGCGAGAGGGGCACCCGCTCCTCGGCCAGGACCCCGGGCCGTACCTCGGGATCGGGCCGCTCGGCACGCCCCTCACCTCCGACCTCTCGAACCGCGTCGACGTCCTGATCGACTTCTCCACGCCCGACGCCACGATGGAGCGCCTCCAGGAGTGCATCGCCCACCGGACCGCGTTCCTCGTCGGGACCACCGGCCTCACCGAGGACCAGATGTCGCGGATCCGCCAGGCCGCCTCGGCGATCCCGTGCCTCGTCTCCCCGAACATGAGCGTCGGCGTGAACGTCCTCTACCAGGTCGTCAGCGAGGCCGCGAGGCTGCTCGGACAGGGGTACGACGTCGAGGTGGTCGAGGCGCACCACAGGTTCAAGAAGGATGCCCCGAGCGGGACAGCGCTTAGGATTGCCCGGGTCATCGCCGCCGCCCTCGGCCGGGACGTCGCCAAGGAGAGCGTCTACGGCAGGCACGGGAATGCCGCGGAGCGCTCCCAGTCCGAGATCGGGATCCACTCCATCCGGGCCGGGGACATCGCCGGCGACCACACCGTGATCTTCTCCAACCTGGGGGAGCGGCTTGAGATTACGCACCGGGCGCACTCGCGGGACACATTCGCGCGAGGCGCCCTGCGCGCAGCGAAGTTCCTGGCGGAGGCCAAGCCTGGCTTTTACCACATCGACGAGGCCCTCGGTTTGAACCAGCCCGGGTAGCCGGGCCTTTTTGCTTGCATAAACCCTCTCGGGACTTATAAATAGCGGCGACTCATCAGGTAGGAGACGGAGCGTGACCAAGAAGGACATCGTCAAGACCCTGGCCGACAAGTTCGGCCTCTCCCAGGTCGACGCAAAGAAGGTCGTACAAGGGACCTTCGATTCGATCATCGACACCCTCCTCGAAGTGGGGCGGATCGAGCTCCGGAACTTCGGCGTCTTCGAGGTGAAGACGAGGAAGCCCCGGAAAGCACGTAACCCCAGGACGGGCGAGGAGGTGATGGTCCCGGAGAAGAAGGTCGTGACCTTCAAGCCGGGTCGGCTGATGGAAGAGAGGATCAAGTAGGGATGAACCTCCACGAGTTCCAGGCGAAGGACCTCGTTGCGCGGCATGGCATCCCCACGCTGAAGGGAAAGGTCGCCACGACCCCGGCCGAGGCGGCGAGGGGGTTCACGGACCTCGGCGTCGCGACGGCCGTCGTGAAGGCGCAGGTCCACGCAGGGGGCCGCGGGAAGGCGGGGGGGATCATCACGGCGAAGAGCGCCGCCGAGGCGGAGGCCGCCGCGGCGAAGCTGCTCGGGAAGCCGCTGGTGACGTACCAGAGCGGCCCGGCGGGCAAAATGGTCCGCAGCGTGCTCGTCGAGGAGTGCGCCACGTCCGAGCGAGAACTCTACGCGGGGATCGTGATCGACCGCAAGTCGTTCCGCCCGGCGCTGATCGCCTCCTCGGAGGGGGGAGTCGAGATCGAGGTCGTCGCGCAGCGTTCCCCGGAGAAGATCCTCAAGGAGGAGATCCACGGCGGACTCGGCCTCCAGGCGTTCCAGACGCGGCGCCTCGCGAAGGGGTTGGGGCTCACGGGGGACCTGCTCAAGCAGGCGACCGGCGTGTTCCTGGGGATGGCGAAGCTCTTCCAGGCGTGCGACGCGAGCCTCCTCGAGATCAACCCGCTCTCGGTCGTGCCGGGCCGCGGGCTCGTCGCGCTCGACGCCAAGATCAACCTCGACGACCGGGCCCTCTTCCGCCACGACGACCTCATGAAGATGCGGGACGTCGAGCAGGAGGACCCGATGGAGGTGGAGGCCTCGAAGATCGGGATTTCGTACGTCAGCCTCGACGGGAACATCGGGTGCATGGTGAACGGCGCGGGGCTCGCGATGTCGACGATGGACCTGATCAAGTACGCGGGCGGGGCGCCGTCGAACTTCCTGGACGTCGGCGGGGGGGCCTCGAAGGAGCAGGTCACCGCGGCGTTCCGGCTCATCCTCTCGAACCCCAAGGTGAAGGGGATCCTGGTGAACATCTTCGGGGGAATCATGAAGTGCGACGTGATCGCGCAGGGGATCACGGACGCGGTGAAGGAGATGGGCCTGAAGGTCCCGCTCGTCGTCCGCCTGGAAGGGACGAACGTGGAGGCGGGCCGCGCCATCCTGCGGGGATCGGGCCTGAATCTCGTCGCGGCCTCGGACATGAAGGACGCGGCGGAGAAGATCGTCAAGGCCGTCGGGTAGGGCCCTGGCAGAGCCAGCCTGGCAAAGCCAGCTTGCTGGTTGCTGGCGCCCCATCGACGACACCGGTGTCCCGCCCCCCGGGGCGGGACGTTTCATTTCGGGAGGAATCCATGGGACGCGCGATCCTCGTCTGCCTCCTCGCTGCGCCGCTCCTGGCACAGGACCTGAAGATCGAGAACCTCCGGTTGATGGAGTCCGAGCAAGGGCTGCCGAAGAAGGAGGCGACCGTCGTGCCGGGGGAGAACCTCGTCCTGGTGTTCGACGTGAAGGGCCTGAAGCGCGACGGCATATCGATGACGTTCACCTTGTCGTTCGACCTGGTCGACCCGGCGGGCGGGGCGGCGGCGCATTGGGAGAGCGAAGAGGCGCGCGTCGTGGACCTGTTCAGCGGGAGCACGCAGCCGGGGTCGGTGCGGTACTCCTTCCCGGCCGAGGCGATGAGGGGCGCCTACACGGCGAAGGTGACGGTCGAGGACGCGGCGACGCGGGGGATCGCGACGGCGAGCGTGCCGGTGACGGTGGCGGAGCCGAGGCTCTCGGTGGTGAACGCGGGCCTGTCCGCGGACGCCGCGGGCCAGACTCCGCGAGGACGGGTCCTGGCGGAGCGGGAGGTCGCCTACGTCGGTTTCTTCATCGCGGGGCTGAAGACGGACGAAGGCAAGGCGCGCTTCCAGCAGGACCTGGTGATCCTGGACGAGGCGGGCTCCGTCGTGGGGTGGGAGCCGAACGCGGTGGACACGGAACTCGTGATGCACGCCCCGGTCGCGGCCGTGCAGAACCGCCTGGCGCTGACGCGGGTGGGGAGATACCAGGTGAAGGTCGTCGTGCGGGACATGAACGCGGACGGGGCGAAGGTGGAGCACGTCTTCCCGATCGAGGTGGTGGCGTCGCCCAAGTAGGGGATTCTCGGATGAGGAAGCTGCTGGCGGTCCTCCTGGTCTCGGGCATCGCGACGGGCGACATCACGCTCGAGAACATGCGGAAGGTCGTATCGGAGTACGGGCCGGAAAAGAAAGAGGCCCGGTACATGCCGGGGGAGAAGGTCTATCTCCTGTTCGACGCGGTCGGGGCGGAGGAGAAGGACGGGCAGGTGGCGTTCATCCTGCGCTTCGAGGCGCTGACGCCATCGGGGGAATCGCTCGGGAAGTACGACGGGGAGGAGCAGAAGGCGGCGGACGTGTTCGGACGGGGATCGATCCGCTGCTCGGTGTTCGTGGGGCTGCCGCCGGACGCGCCGGCGGGGATGTACTCGGTGAATGTCTCGGTCGAGGACCGGGTGGGCGGGAAGAAGGCGGAGACGAAGGTCGAGTTCGAGGTGGTGGCGCCGGAGCTGACGACGATCAACCCGCGTCTCGTGGTCGACAGCGCGGGGGAGAACGGGCACGGGCCGTTCGTGGCGGATGGAGAGTCGCTCTACTACCGGTTCACCGTGGTGGGGCTGAAGACGGAGAATGGGAAGGCAAAGCTCTCGGTGGACCTGGTGATCCTGGACGGGGCGGGGAAGGCGATCCGGACGCTGCCATACTTCGTCGACACGGAAGTCGAGGTGGCGGACGGCCTGGTCCACGTGCCGATGGGGATCCACTTCACGGGTCGCGGCAAGTACACGGTGCGGGGCGTCGTGAAGGACCTGCTCGCGGGGAAGGAGACGGTCTGCGACCTCCCGGTGCATCTGCTCGCCCCGCCGAAGTAGCACCCACGACGATCGCCGAAGTGGGCCCGCGCGCCCTTGCTGGAACCGCGCCCCACCCCTCCTGGATCCGCGCCCCTCGACGCCTTCTGGAGTCGCGCCCGTAAGGGCGCGGTGGATCGACGCCCGTAAGGGCGTCGAAGTGCTGGGAATTGCCCCACTCGACGATCGCGATTGCTGGAAAACACCCCACTCTGCCCGGCGACCATCGTGACCGCGCAAGCCAGAAACGCAGCGTGAGTCACACGTTAGAGGGCGCTCGCGATTCTCAAGCGTCATGGCAGGCGGCATGCGTTTCAGCGGGCCACGGAGGTGCCCGATGATCCGCCGCTATCCTCATAGGCCTGCTCACCTGTATCGAACCGACGCCCTTTACTTTCTGACAGCGCGTACGTGGAGTGGCCTACCCGTACTCGCAACGGAAGGACGTAGGCAGCTGGCGCTCGATGTCATGGACCGTGTGGCGCGGGAAATGGGCCAGAGCCTGTACGCTTGGTTCGTGGGCCCGAATCACTACCACGTGCTGATCGGCGGACAGGTCAACCAACCATCCCTCCACCCGCTCCTGGGAGCGACGACGGGAGTCGTCACACTCGGCAGATTCGACGCTGGGAGATTTGTGAATCGCACGCACTCGGTCATCTCAACCCTCCTGAATCGAGCGGATGGTACACGTGGGCGCAGAGTCTTCAATCAGTACTGGGATCGGTGCGTTCGCTCGGAAGGGGAGATGTACGCGATCCTGAACTATATTCATCAGAATCCCGTGAAACATGGGCTCGCGTCTGACTTGCACGCAGCCAGGCTCTACCTAGCCTGCAGTCTGCATGCGTTCGAGGCTCGATACGGCCAGGACTGGGTTGGGGAGTGCCTTGCCAGGTATCCCGTCACGGACTACACGCCTATCGCAGAAACGCCTGACGAATGACAGCCTTACGGCTGTCATCCACCGCGCCCTCACGGGCGCGACTCCAGCGGCAATACGCTACGACCGCTTCTTCCGCTTGCGGCGATCGCCGAAGTGCGACTTGCCGCGCAGGAGGTGGTGATAGTGCTGCGCAAAGCGGTGCGCCTCGTCGCGGACGTACTGCAGCAGGCGGAACCCCGTCGCGTGCCTGTCGGGGACCAGCGGCTCGTCGGTCGACGTGACGAACAGGTGGTCCCCCTCGTGCTTCGCCAGCGCCACCACGAACGGCGGCGCAATCCCCTGCGCCTGGAACTCCGCCAGCACCGCGTTCCGGTGCCCCAGCCCCCCGTCGATCAACAGCACGTCCGGGAAGACCTGCTCCTCCTCCACCAGCTTCGTGAACCGCCTCCTCACCACCTCGCGCATCATCGCGTAGTCGTCGATCCCCTCCACGCCCTTGATCTTGAACCTCCGGTACCCCGCCTTGAACGGCACTCCGTCCACGAACGACACCAACGACCCCACCGCCTCGTCCCCCTGCAGGTGCGCGATGTCCATCCCCTCGATCGTCCGGGGAGGCGCCATCAGACCGAGAACCTCTTGAAGGCTCCCCAGGCTCTTCCGCGGGTCGATCGGCACGAGGTCCCCATCGTACACGTCCGCCAGCGTCCCCCGCTCCGCCAGCCTCCGGATCGCCTGGATCTGGTTCCGGTACGACGCGGCCGACTCGAAGTCGAGCTTCGTGGCGGCCTCTTTCATGCGCGTCGCCAGCTCCGCGAGCAGCTCCTTCCGCCCCCCCTGCAGGAACTTCCGGAACGACGCGATGTCCTCCGCGTACTTCTCCTTCGAGATGTGCGCCGCGCAGGGCGCCGTGCACATCTTGATGTTCCACAGGATGCACGGACGGTAGAACCGTCGCTTCTCATCCCCTTCACGGATCTCCAGCTCGCACGTCCGGTACTTGAACACCCCCTGCAGGATCCGCACCGCCGACCGCAGGTCGCTCGCGCTCGCAAACGGGCCGAAGTAGCTGAACTTCGCCTGGTCCATCTCCCGCGTCACCAGCACGCGCGCGAAGTCCTCCCCCTTCGAGACCGCCAGCAGCGGCCGCGACTTGTCGTCCTTCAGGTCCGTGTTGTACTTCGGCTGGATGTCCTTCACGAGGCGCGCCTCCATGAGGAGGGCGTCCACCTCGCTCTCGGCCGGGATGTGCTCGACGTCCGTCACCAGCGCCACCATCGCGCGGATCTTCGGCGCGAGGTCCGCCCCCGCGTGGAAGTAGCTCGACACGCGGTCCTTCAGGCTCTTCGCCTTCCCGATGTACAGCACCCGCCCCTTGTCGTCCCTCATCAGGTAGACGCCGGGCGCCGTCGGCAACGAGGCCACCTTCTCCTTGAGCGCGTCGCGGTCCATGGTCGTTCCATCCTACCGCGGCGTTCGGGTAGAATCGACCCCCCGTCGCCGAGGGAGATGCATGCCCCGCCGCAAGGAAGTCCGCCCCGAGCTCTCCGAGGCCGACATCGCGTTCGTGAAGGGCCTCGTCGTCGACTACGAGGCCCGCCGCACGCCGCTCCTCGAGGTCATGCACCGCGTCCAGGACCGTCGCGGCTTCCTCCCCGAGCCCCTGTTGCGCGAGTTCTCGTACCACGCCCGACTCCCCCTCTACGCCATCCAGAGCTTCATCAGCTTCTATTCGAACTTCCACACGACCCCCGACCGCCCCGTCGAGGTCGGCGTCTGCGAGAGCCTCACTTGCCACATGAAGGGGGCCAAGGCCCTCCACCGCCTCGCCGACGAGATCGCCCGGGAGTTCCCCGGGAAGGTCGTCGTACGCGGCTTCTCCTGCCTCGGCCAGTGCGACGGCGCGCCCGCGTGCATCCTCAACCGCGCCGCCGTTCTCCGCGCGCCCGACGCCAGGGTCCTCCGCGGCGCCATCGACTCCACGATCGAGTCGGAGCCCTCCACGATCGCCATCTCCTGGCAGGATCTGGTCGCCTACCGGCGCGAGGGCGGCTACGCGACGCTCGAGGAGGCCCGCCGCCGCAACGACCCCGCGTGGGTCATCGGCAAGCTCAAGGAGTCCGGTCTGCGCGGGATGGGCGGGGCCGGTTTCGGAGCAGGCTCGAAGTGGGACTTCGTCGCGAAGGCGACCGGCTCGCCCAAGTATGTCGTCGTCAACGCCGACGAGGGGGAGCCCGGGACGTTCAAGGACCGCCAGGTGATGGAGCGGACGCCCCACGCCATCCTCGAGGGGGTCCTCATCGCCTGCGCGACGCTCGGCGCGGCCGACGCGTACGTCTACGTGCGCCACGAGTATCCCCACGCGAAGCAGGTCCTCCTCGCCGCGATTGAGGAGCTCTCCGTCGAGGGGATCCTCGGGCCGGCGCGCATCCACGTCGTCACCGGGGCCGGGGCCTACATCTGCGGCGAGGAGACCGCGCTCCTCGAGAGCATGGAGGGCAAGCGCGGCGAGCCTCGCCTCAAGCCCCCCTTCCCGGCGCAGTTCGGCCTGTGGGGGAAGCCGACGCTCATCAACAACGTCGAGACGTTCGCGTACGTCGCGCAGGCCCTGCGAGGCCAGTACCCCGGCGTGCGGATGTACTCGCTCTCGGGAGACGTGGAGCGCCCCGGCGTCTACACCCTCCCCCTGAAGACGACCGCGCGCGAGCTGATTGAGACGCACGGGGGCACCCCCGCGTCCAAGGTGAAGGCCTTCTTCCCCGGCGGCGTCTCCGCGACGCCCCTCCCCGCGACGCTCCTCGACGTCCCGCTCGACTTCGACTCCCTCGCCCAGGCGGGCTCGATGGGCGGGAGCGGCGCCGTCATCGTGGTGGGCAGCCACCGCTGCATCCTCGACGTCGTGGAGAACACGACCGTGTTCTTCGCCCACGAGTCGTGCGGGAAGTGCACGCCGTGCCGCGTCGGGACCGAGAAGATGCTCGGGATGCTCAGGCGCATGCGCGCGGGGCAGTCGGTGAAGAGCGACCTGGACCTCATGAGCGAGCTGTCGACCGCGATGGATCAGGGGTCGATCTGCGGTCTTGGGCAGGCCGCGCCGAATCCCGTCCTCGCCGCGCTCAGGACCTGGCGCGAGGAGATGGCGGCCCACGTCTCGGGCCGCTGCCCCGCGGGGGTCTGCCGATGAATGGAGGGGGCAACGTGGCCGAGGGACCCGCCCGGGGCTCGAAGACGGGCACGATCGTCGTCCTGACTCTGCTGGGAATCGGGATCGTGGGCGTCGTCGCGGTCCAGCTCTGGCTCCGCCGCCCCGGCGGCGAGGAGGCCCGCGACGCCGGCGCCGCCTACCGGCAGCTCGTGGAGATCGGGGGCATCCTCATGAGGTACTACCGCAACCACCAGACGTTCCCGAAGGCGCTCGACGACCTCATTCGCGAGACCGACCCCGTCACGAGGGCGCCGTACATGACGGCGGAGATGCTCGAGAACCCCTGGAAGGCGCAGCTCGTCCTCGAGCCCTCGCCCCCCGACCGCGCGGTGGTTCGTTCTCGGGGCCCTGGCGTCCACCTCGTGCTGACGGTCGAAAAAGGGGACCGGTTCTCCGTGGAGGAGGCGAAGTGAGCGCGCGCGTCACGATCGACGGGACGACGATCGAGGTCCCCGACGGCACAACCGTCCTGCAGGCCGCCGCCCAGCTCGGCATCGAGACGCCCACGCTCTGCTACTCGTCGCGCCTCCCCGTCGCGGGGAACTGCCGGGCCTGCCTCGTCGAGATGAAGGGCTCCCGAGTCCTCCAGCCGGCGTGCTACCGAACGTGCGAGAACGGCATGGAGGTCCGGACGGACTCGCCGAAGGTCCTCGCCGCGCGCCGCATGGTATTCGAGCTGCTCCTCGCGGACCACGCCTCGCCCTGCATGAAGTCGCAGATGCCCGAGGGATGTGAGCTGGAGCGTTGGGCCGGGAAGCTCGGGGTGACGTCGAGCCGCTTCCCGCGGACCACGCCGCCGAGCGAGCCCGACCTCTCGAACCCGACGATCCGCTTCGACGCGGGGGCGTGCATCCTCTGCACCCGCTGCATCCGGGCGTGCAACGACGTCCAGGTGAACGACGTCATCGGGCAGACGGGGAGGGGCTTTCGCACACGGATCAGCTTCGACCTCGACAACCCGATGGGCCAGTCGACCTGCGTCTCCTGCGGGGAGTGCGTCTCCGCCTGCCCCACGGGCGCCCTCGTCGAGGCGATGGGCGTCGAGGAGCTGTCGAGGCCGCCCGACAAGCTGACGAAGAGCGTCTGCCCGTACTGCGGCGTGGGGTGCAAGATCGTCTACCACACGCGCGAGAACAGGATCCTCCGCGTGACCGCCGAACCCCAGGCCGTCCCGAACCGCGGGCGCCTCTGCGTGAAGGGCCGCTTCGGCTACGACTTCGCCCACCACAAGGAGCGACTCCTCCATCCATACATCCGGCGCGCCGACGCAGCGAAGGGCCTCGAGCTGGGAGGGGACCTCGAGAAGGCCTTCCGGCGGGCGACGTGGGACGAGGCGCTCTCGCTCGTGGCGAAGCGGCTCGGCGAGACGCGAGACGCCCACGGACCCGATGCGATCGCAGGGTTCTCCTGCGCGAAGTGCTCGAACGAGGAGACCTACCTCTTCCAGAAGTTCATGCGGTGCGTCTTCACGACGAACAACGTCGACTTCTGCACGCGCCTCTGCCACGCGTCGAGCGTGACGGCCCTCCTCGCGGCCGTGGGGAGCGGGAGCCAGTCGAACACGATCGACGACATCGAGGACGCCGACGCGATGATCGTGATCGGCTCGAACACCACCGAGAACCACCCGGTGATCGCGAGCTTCGTGAAGCAGGCGGCGAAGAAGGGCTCCACGCTCATCCTGATCGACCCCAGGAGGATCGACCTCTGGAAGTACGCGACGCACCACGTCCAGATGCGCCCGGGGACCGACGTTGCGGTCCTGAACGGGATGTGCCACGTCGTCATCCGCGACGGCCTCGCGAACCGCCGCTTCCTCGACGAGCGGTGCGTCGGGTACGCCCACGTCGAGAAGGCCGTCGCGCCGTACACGCCTGACGTCGTCGAGAAGATCAGCGGCGTCCCCGCGCGCCTCCTCGTCGAGGCGACGCACGCCTTCGCGAAGGCGAAGAACGGGGCGGTGTTCTGGGGGATGGGGATCAGCCAGCACACGACGGGAACCGACAACAGCTTCGCGCTGATCAACCTGGTGCTGCTGTGCGGCCATGTGGGGCGCCCGGGAACGGGCCTCAATCCCCTCCGAGGCCAGAACAACGTGCAGGGGGTGAGCGACGTCGGGTGCCTGCCGATGTACTACCCCGGCTACCAGAAGGCCGAGGATGCGGGCGTCATCGAGAAGTTCGAGCGGTTCTGGGGCAGGCCGATGCCCCGCAAGGCGGGCCTGACCGTGGTCGAGATCATGGACCACGTCCACGAGGGGCACATCCGCGCGATGTACATCATGGGGGAAAACCCGTTCCTCTCCGACCCGAACGTGAGCAAGGTGCGGGAGGCCCTCACGCGCATCCCGTTCCTCGTCGTGCAGGACATCTTCCCGACGGAGACGGCCGAGGTCGCGGACGTGCTCCTGCCCGCGGCGGCCTTTCCCGAGCGCGAGGGGACGTACGTCAACACGGACCGCCGCGTGGCGATCGCGGCGAAGGCGATCGACCCGCCGGGGGAGTGCCGCTCCGACTGGGAGATCCTCTGCGACCTGTCGACGCGGATGGGGTTCCCGATGGCCTACCCGGACGCCTCCGCGATCTTCGACGAGCTGGCGAAGTGCATGCCGATCTTCGCGGGGCTCTCCTGGGAGCGGATCCGCCGCGAGGGGAACATCCACTGGCCGTGCACGTCTCCCGAGGACCCCGGGCTGCCGATCCTGTACGAGAAGAGCTTCCCGATCGGCAAGGGGGTGCTGACGCCCGTGGAGTTCGCACCGGCGCGGGAGCTGCCCGACCCGGCCTATCCGTACGTGCTCAACACGGGGCGGGTGCTCGAGCACTGGCACACGGGGACGATGACGCGGCGGTCGAAGGCGCTCGACGAGATCTCGCCGGAGGCCTTCGCGCAGATGCACCCGGACGACCTGGCGGCGGTGGGCCTCGTCGACGGACAGCGCGGGAGAGTCGCCTCGCGGCGGGGGACGATCGAGCTGGCGGTCTACGGGACGTCGAGGGTGGCGAGGGGATGCGTGTTCGTCCCGTTCCACTTCAAGGAGGCGGCCGCGAACCTTCTGACGATCGACGCGCTCGATCCGACGGCGAAGATCCCCGAGTACAAGTTCTGCGCGGTGAAGGTGGAGAAGGCGTAGGAGAGCGAGATGGACAGGATGGTGTTCGGGCTGCTGGAGACGCTCGTCTCCAGGGGGTTCCTCTCGAACCGCGATGTGGAAGCGGCGCGGACGCAGGCGGGAAACGTCTGTGCGCACCTCCACTCGGACGCCCACAGCGTCCAGGAGGCGACGCGGAAGGCGAACGAGATGGCGGAGGTGGTCGGCGAGCTGAACCTGGTCTGTCACGCCCTCCTGCGGATCCTCATCGACAAGGGGATCATCACGAAGGAGGACTTCAACAACGCCTTCCACGAGCTGGACGCCTCGGACGGGGTTGTGGATGGGAAGCTGGCGAAGAAGCGGGAGGCGAAGAAGGGCGAGACCTGCCCTGCGTGCGAGGCGAAGAACCCTGTTGGGCGGAAGAGCTGCATGTACTGCGACGCGCCGCTCGAGCAGAAGCCGGTGAAGGCGCCGGATGTCGGCCGCTCGAAGGCGAAGCCGAAGAAGAAGGCGGAGGAGCCCTGGCCGCCGATCGGCGACATGCCGGAGTTCGACGCGTGAGCCGCGGGTCCTTCACCGCAGAGGCGCAGAGGACGCAGAGTTTCGCAGAGGCGTGGTTCCAGGGAGGAAGGGTCGCTCGAACGAGGGGCGGCCCTTCGGTCCAGGCGTCTCGGAGCGAACTGACCGCTCGGAACCCCCGGAGCCGCCCCCTGCTGCACCAGGGGCCGCCCGTCGTCCGAGCGACCGAGCTTCACGGGATCACATCTCCGCGGGTCTCTGCGTCCTCTGCGCCTCTGCGGTGAAGGACCCGCCGACTACGCGAGGGCGCGCTCAACCGCCGCGATGGCCTCGGCGTCCTCGCCCTCGAGGAGCGTGCGCGGGTCGAAGAGGACGTGGTCCTTCTTCGCGCGGGCGAAGAGGCAGGGCTCGCCGACGCGGAGGCGCCTGAGGAGCTCGTCGGGCCCGACGAGCTCCGCCCGGAACGCCGCGCAGACCGTCGGCAGGTCGTGGCCGGGGAGCGAGCCCCCGCCGAGCTGCGAGGTCTCCTCCCACAGCTCCGCGCGCACGCCGGGGATCTTCACCAGGCGGTCCACCATGCGCTGCGCCCGCTCGAAGGCCACTTCCTTCGGCATCGTGATCATTCGGAGCACGGGCAGCTCCTGCGCGAGCGTCTCCGGATGCAGGTAGAGCTTGAGCGTCGCCTCGAGCGCCGTGAGAGACAGCTTGTCGATGCGGAACGCCCGGAACAGCGGGTGGCGCCGGATCCGCGCGATGGCGTCCTTCTTCCCCAGGATGAACCCGCCCTGCGGCCCGCCGATCAGCTTGTCGCAGGAGAAGCACGACAGGTCCACGCCCGCCGCCAGGCTCCGCGAGACCATCGGCTCGTCGCCAATCCCGAGCGCCGTGAAGTCGACGAGCGCCCCGCTCCCCAGGTCGTCCATCACGGGCAGGTTGTGCTTCCGCCCGAGCGCGACCAGTTCCTCGATCTCCACCTCGGCCGTGAAGCCCTGCACCTTGTAGTTGCTCGGGTGGACGCGCATGAGGAGCGCCGTGGCCGGCGTGATCGCCTTCTCGTAGTCGGAGACGTACGTCCGGTTCGTCGTGCCGACCTCGACGAGCTTCGCCCCGCTCATCGCCATGACGTCGGGCATCCGGAACGACCCGCCGATCTCGACGAGCTGTCCGCGGCTCACGATCACCTCGCGGCCGGCGGCGTACGCGGCGAGGCAGATCATCGTCGCGGCGGCGTTGTTGTTGACCACCGTGGCCGCCTCGGCGCCCGTGACGCGGCAGACGAGGTCGCGCACGAACGTCTCGCGGTACCCGCGATCGCCGCTCGCGCGGTCGACCTCGAGCAGCGAGTACCCCCTCTGCTCGGCGACGATCGCGTCCACGGCCGCCTTCGGCAGCGGCGCGCGTCCGAGGCCGGTGTGGAGGATGATCCCCGTGGCGTTCAGGACGCGGCAGAGCCCCGCCTTCTCCGTGCGCGCGAGCGTCGCCCCGGCGGCGCGGAGGATGGCCTCCGCCGAAACGTCGGCGGCTTCGACAGGGCCGCTCCCCTTCAGACGCTCACGGAGCGCCCCGATGACGCAACGGACCGCCTCGAGCGTCGCCTCGCGGCCATGGGCGGCCAGGAGCGGCTTCGCCCCCTCCGCGAGGAGGATCTGGTCCACGCTCGGGATCTGACGGAAGAGCGATTCCTTCGTGGCTGGTTCGGGCATCACATCCCCCGCACGCCGTACAGGACGAAGAGACTCACGCCCGTCGCGAAGAGGAAGACGAGCGGCACCGTCATCGCACGGTAGACGAGGAGCGAGTTCGCCTTGAAGTACTGGTTCGTCGACGAGAGGCAGAGGTGCGCGGGGGAGAGGAGCGTCCCCAGGAACCCCGAGACGAACGCGAGGATCACCGTCGGCAGCGCCTCGGGGCCGGTCCCCGAGAGGGCGAGGACGATCGGGAAGGTCGCGCCGACGTAACCGATCGTGATCCCGGTCATGAGGCCCACGACGAACGGGAGGAGGATCGCCACGCCCATCGCCGGAAAGCCGTATCGGGCGAGGTCCGCGGTGGTCTGGCCGACGGCGCCGCACGACCTGATGATCCCCCCGAACACCATGACGGCGAACGCGAGCAGCACGACCTGGTACGTCTCGCGGTTGCCGAAGAAGGCGCGGCCGGCCTCGCGGAGTGAGAGCGTCTTCCCCAAGGCCCCGATGGCGAGCACGATGACGACCCCCGACAGGACGCAGATCGCGAGGGGAACCCTGAGCCCGAGGAACAGGCCGATCACGAGGACGATTGGGGAGAAGTAGACCAGGAACCGACCTGTCGCCAGCAGACGGTTCCCCGCAAGGGCGTTTGCCTGGACCTTGGTGTCGCGCAGGATGAAGACCACGCCGGCGAGGACGGCGACGATAGACAACGGGAGCATGGTCAGGCAGAGGTAGTTCACGTGGATGTGGGAGAGGCTCGCCGCAAGGATGACGCCCGGGTAGAGGGGCCAGGAGTACTCCCAGACGTGGCGGAACCAGTAGTTGATGAGGGCCTTCCGCTCCGCGCCGAGCCTCTCGCCGCCAGCAGGCTGGCCCTGCCCGTTGGCAAGGGCCTCGACGAGCGGGGCGCTGAAGAGGGCGCCGCCGGGCATGGGGAGGAGGCCGATGAGCGTGGGGAGGGCGGCCAGGGCGACGCGGGGGTCGCGGAACATGCCGCCGGCGGCGTCGCTGATGCGGCGGAACTGCCCGGTGCGCTGCATGAGGTCGGAGAGGACGACGATCGCGACGAGCGTGGCGGCGAGGTCCAGCGTGGGGAGGCGGGAGGCCTCGATCCAGGAGACGCGGGCGATTTCGGCCGCGGGGGCGCCGAACAGGAACCCGATCCCGACCGCGGCCGCGACGAGCGCGAGCCCCAGGGGGCACTTGACCTTGAGGAGGCCAATGAGCCCCGCGAGGACGAGCAGGATCTTGAGGAGCGCCATGGAGCCGCCTTTGAGGAGCCGGACATGCTATCCTCAGGCGGAGACGTGCGCAATCCCATCCCTCGCGCCAGCCCTGTGGCGGAGATCCCAAATCCAACATCCCAACGAAATCCTACATCCCAGACCTCTACACGATTTGTCCGTGGTTCAGATCTAGGATCTGGGATTTCGTTGGGATGTTGGATTTGGGATCTGGGATCTCCCGCGGGGCTACATCCACACGTAGTCCGGCTCGCCGCCGCCGGAGAGGACGCGGACCTTGCCGGGGAACCGCGCCTCGAGATGCGAGGCGGCCTCCAGCGCCTTCTCGCGCGTGGGCGCGAGGCCGAAGAACGAACTCCCGCTCCCGCTCATCAGCGCCGCGAGCCCCTCGGCCTGGAGGGCCTCCCTGTACGGCTGGAGCTCCGGGTAGAGCGCCAGCGTGACCGGCTCCAGGCGGTTCTTGAGACGCGCCCCCACCGCGGCGACGTCCCCCATCGTCAGCGCCATCATCATCTGCGTGTGCCCCAGCAGCGCCTCTCCCGTCTGCTCGAGGTGCGCCTCGAACCGCTCCCGCGGCTGATTGGGGTGCTCCATCCACTTGAGCAGCGGGATCCCGCCGACGTTCTTGTAGACCTCCGCGGTCGAGACGTGCGTCCCGGGGGCCAGGAGGACGTAGTGGAACGCCGTGCGGTACGGGAAGTGGACCCCCGCCACCTGCTCCCCTCTCCCGCGGCAGAGCGCCGTCCCCCCGTTGAAGAAGAAGTTCACGTCGCTGCCGAGCTTCTCGCCGACCGCCGTCATCTTCGTCCGCGAGATGCCCAGTCCGTACAACCGGTCGATCGCGACCACCGTGGCGGCCGCGTCGCTCGACCCGCCGCCGAGCCCCGCGCCCATCGGGATCCGTTTCACCAGCCGCATCCTCACGCCGTGGCCGGGCGCGTGCGCCTCCAGGAACGCCTTCGCGGCGCGGAACACCAGATTCCCCTCGTCCGCGGGCAGCTCCGCCCCCTCCACCACGAGCTCCACGCCGCTCGCGGCCTCCGCGGCGATCACCTCGTCGCAGAAGTCCGTCGCCTGCATGATCGTGATCAGCTCGTGGTACCCGTCGGGGCGCTTCCCGAGCACCTCCAGGTAGAGGTTCACCTTCGCGGGGGCCTCGACGTGGACGCCGGCGGCGTCGCGGAAGATGCGCATGCGCTAGGCCGCCTCGAGCGGCTCGATCACCACCGCCGTGCCGTAGCAGAGGACCTCCGTGGCGCTCCGCGTCGACACCACCTCCGACGCGTCGTACCGCATGCCTACGATCGCGTTCGCCCCCAGCGCCATCGCGTGCTGCACGAGCAGCTCATACGCCTGCTGCCGCGCCTGCTCGCACATCTCGGTGTACGCCCCGATCTGGCCGCCGATGATCGACTTGAGCCCCCCGAAGATTCCCTGCGCGATCGTGGGGGCGCGCACGGTGATCCCGCGCACCACCCCGCGGTACTCGCGAATCCGGTACCCCTCCACGTGGAAGGTCGTCGTCACCACGATTGCCATCCGCTCGTTCCCCTACGGAATCAGGTCGTTGTCGATGAGGCGGGCCTTCCCCAGGTGGACCGCAAGCGCCACCAGGACCCGACCGCGGATCTCGCGCACGTCCTCCAGCGTCTCCGTGTGCGCGACCGCGATGTAGTCGACCTTCGCCCCCTTCGCCTTCTTCACGATCCGCTTCATCTCCTCGATCACCTTCGCCGAGGAGCCCTCGCGCTCGTCCACGATCATCTCGCGCGCGCGGACGAGCGCCTTGTGGAGCGCCGTCGCGTCCTGCCGCTGCGCGGGAGTCAGGAACGCGTTCCGACTCGACATCGCCAGCCCGTCGTCCTCGCGGAACGTCGGGAGGACCTTCACCTGGATCGGGAAGTTCAGGTCCTCCGCCATCCGCTGGAGGATCTGCGCCTGCTGGTAGTCCTTCTGCCCGAAGTAGGCCGTGTCCGCGGGCACGATGTGGAAGAGCTTCGCGACCACCGTCATCACGCCGCGGAAGTGCCCCGGCCGCGACCTCCCGCAGAGGTGGTTCGGCAGGTCCTCCATGTCCACGAGCGTCTTGAACCCCTTCGGGTAGATCTCCGCGACCGAGGGGGAAAAGATCGCGTCGACACCCGCCGTCGCGCACTTCCCCGCGTCCGCCTGGAGGCTCCGCGGGTACCGCTCGAAGTCCTCCCCGGCCCCGAACTGCATCGGGTTGACGAAGATGCTCACGATGACGACGCCATTCTCCTTCTTCGCCTTCCGCATGAGCGAGAGGTGGCCCTCGTGGAGGGCCCCCATCGTCGGCACGAAGCCGACCTTCTTGCCCGCCTTTTTCGCGGCGGCGACGAAGTCGCGCACCTCGTTCGCCGACTCGAGCATTTTCATCGAATCGCTCCGGTCGTGAGGTCGGCCAGGAGTTGGGAGAAGGTCCGCCCGAGGACGGGGTGCCGCCCGTCGGGCACGAGCTCGCGAAGCGGCGCCAGAACGAAGGCCCGCTCGGCCATCCGGGGGTGGGGGACGGCGAGCCCCGGCTCGTCGATCACGTCCTCGCCGTGCAGGAGGAGGTCGAGGTCGAGCGTCCGCGGTCCCCAGCGCGCGCCGCGCTCGCGGCCGAACCGCGCCTCGACGGCCCGGAGCCGATCGAGGAGCGCACGCGGCCCGAGCGACGTCTCCACCTCCGCCACGGCATTCACATAGCGCGGCTGGGGCGGCCCGCCGACCGGGTCGGTCTCGTGGAACGAGGAGACGCGCAGCACGCGTACGCCGGGGGTAAGACCCAACTCCGCGACCGCGCCTTCGAGCGTCGCCCGCCGGTCCCCGAGGTTCGAACCCAGACCGACGTAGGCGACCGTCATCAGGGCTGCGGCTCCTGGGGCTGCGGGAGCGGCTGGGGCGCCGGGCCATGCAGCAGCCTCGCGCGCGCCGACATCACCGGCCCCGAGAGGGCATACAACGCGAATCCGCCGAGGAGGGTCGCCTCCGGCGCGAGGACGAGGAGCCCTCCCACCACGAGCACGGCGACGAGCACCTCCACGAGCCGCGCGAACGAGCTGTGTCCGCGGAACAGGCGGTTGACGACGTGGACGTAGCGAATCTGGCTGACCATCAGGAGCGCCACGGCGAGCACGGCGAACGGGAGGCCCCCCACGACGATTCGGGTCGAGATCCCGGCCTGCGCCAGGTCGCTGTAGAGCATCGCCCCCGCGGCGACGACGCCCGCGGCCGCAGGCGACGGCAGCCCGCGGAACGACTCGTGGGAGCTGTCGTCCGGGCTGTTCTCCACGTTGAACCGCGCCAGGCGGACGATCGCGCAAACGAGATAGAGGCCGCAGATGACCCCGAGGAAGCGCGCCGGAAAGGGCGCCTGGGCCACCTTGAGCAGCGTCAGGCCCAGGAACGCCGGCGCGAGGCCGAAGGAGACCGCGTCGCACAGCGAATCGAGCTGCCCGCCGAAGTTCGTCGCCATCTTCGTCAGGCGGGCGACCTTCCCGTCGAGGGCGTCGAAGACCATCGACAGGAGCAGGAGCCACCCCGCGGTCGCGAACCCCGCCGGGTCCTTCGCCTCGAGCGCGTTCGACGTGGCCACGACCGACGCGAACCCGCAGACCCCGTTCCCGAGCGTCAGCAGGGTCGGCAAGAGCGCGATGCTCTTGACCTTCTTTCGACGGAACCTGAACTTCATCGCTCCTCCTCACGAGGGCCGTTGGCGGTCCCGGGCGACAGTCGCTGCCCATCCCACGCAGGGGGATGCGCCCCGACGCCCATCCCGCGCACGCCGCGAGACTTGGGAACGCCCGTATGCGAGGCCCTCGCCAGGACCTATGCACGGCAATCGGCCTGCCAACGCGGGTGGACTCCGTTTCCGCACCGCGCCTTGCCGATAAGACTGGGCGGATTCTATGGCGGGGGGCGGGGGTTTGTCAATCGGCCGTCCCCGGGACCTTGCATGCCCCGGGACCGCGGCTACAATAGTGGAGGAGCGCATCGTGGAACGTCGCGATGGGCCGCTCGCCCGCGCCCTGGACCTGGGCCACTCCGCGTTCTGGGGGCTCATCCTGGCTGGAGTCGTCGTCTTCCTGGCCGGGACCTGGGTGTCCGCCAAGGAGCGCAGCCGCGAGGCCGGCCGCCGCGTGGCCGAGCTCCGAAGGGAAGTGGAAGAGGCCCGCCGCGTGAACGAGCGGCTGGCCGCCGAGAAGGACGGGCTCACCTCGGACCCCGTCCACGTCGAGCGGATGATGCGGCGGAAGTTCCACATGATCGGCCCCGACGAGGTGAAGATCGAGCCGGAGGAGGGCCCCCCCGCCGTGGAGGGGCCGTAGGGGGAATCGATGGGCGAAGTCCTCGATCAGAGCGAGGTCGACGCGTTGCTCGCCGCCGTGGAAGGCGGCGAGATCGAGGTGGAGATCGAGGAGCCGACGAAGGCCTCCGCGCCCGTCGCCCTCTACGACTGGAAACGCCCCGAGAAGGTGGCCAAAGACCAGCTCCGCGCGCTCGAGTTCCTCCACGAAGGCTTCGCGCGCAACTTCGGCTCGTCCCTCTCAGGACTCCTCCGCACCATCAGCGACGTGCGCCTCGAGACCGTCGACCAGCTCACCTACTCCGAATTCATCATGTCGCTCCCCAACCCGACGTGCTTCACGCTGCTGTCGTGCGAGCCGTTGGAGGGGAACATCATCCTCGAGATCAACCCGTCGATCGTCTTCCCGATCTTCGACCGGCTGATGGGCGGGGGGAAGACCGCCTCGACGCCCCCGGAGCGCCCGCTCACCGACATCGAGTGGCGCCTGATGTCGACCATCCTGCACCGCGCGACGGAGCAGCTCTCCTCGACGTGGGCGGAGATCCAGAAGATCGACTTCAAGGTCGTCGCGACGGAGTCGAATCCGCAGCTCATGCAGATCGTCGCGCCGAACGAGGCGGTCGTCCTGATCTGCTTCGACATGACGATGGGGGAACACGGGGGGTTGATGAACCTGTGCATCCCGTACCGGGTGATCGAGCCGCTCATGAGCGAGGTCGCCTCCCACGCCCTCCCCGGGTTCTCGAAGAAGGGGGCGATCGTGGAGAAGCGGGAGGAGATCGTGGAGCAGCTTGGGGGCGCGGAGCTGACGCTCGTCGCGGTCCTCGCCCGGACGAGGATCACGGTCAAGGACCTGCTCAACCTCGAGGTCGGCGACCAGCTCGACCTGGAGCACCCGGCGGCCGCGCCGATCACCGTCGAGATCGACGGCAGGCCGAAGTTCCTGGCAAAGCCCGGGACGTACAAGCGGCGCCTTGCGGTCCGGATCCTCGGACCGTCCGGCGCGGCCGAGAGATAGGGGGAGCGACGTGCCGGAGCAGCCGAAGAACCTCGACCGGATCCTGTCGATCGAGCTTCCGATCGTCGTCCTCCTGGCCCGCAAGCGGATGCGCGTCGAGGAGATCCTCAGGCTCATCCCCGGAACCGTGCTCGAGTTCGACAAGCCCGTGACGGACCCGCTCGACCTGCTGGTCAACGAGCAGGTCATCGCCCGCGGCGACACGATCAAGGTCGGCGAGCGGCTCGGCCTGCAGGTCCGCGAGATCGCGAGCCCGAAAGAGACCATCCGCGCGTTGGGGCACTCCTAGATGCCGCGACTCACCCTCCGGACACGCCTCCGCCAGCGGCGCGACTGCGCGTTCCAGACGCTCGACGGCGAGACGGTCGTGCTCCTCCCGCGCGAGCGGACCGTGCACCAGTTGAACGAGGTCGGCAGCTTTCTCTGGGCCCAGATCGCCCGCCCTGCACCCATCGCGCGGCTCGTCGAACGGGTCTGCGAGGAGTTCGACGTCGAAGAGGCCCCGGCGCGGGCCGACGTGCTCGCCTTCGCCCGGGAGCTGATCGACCGCAACCTGGTCCTCGTCCACGCCCCGCGAGCGCGCAAGTCGACGGACTAGTGGACGGGGCGGCGCCGGGTCGCTAGACTCTCCCCGGGACGTGGGATGCGCGAGGTGGACATGAAGACGACCCTGTCGTTCGTGGCGATCTTCCTGACCGGGACGGCGCTCTTCGCCCAGGCGGACCGGAAGTTCGAGACGAAGTACCAGGCGGGCAAGACGTGGGTGATCACGTCGACGCGCGTGCTCGACCTCGACCTGACCGTCACCGACCTCGAGAACCAGAAGACCGGCCGCCAGGAGAAGGCGGACGTCCGGGAGAAGTACGAGCGCGAGTTCCAGAAGGTCGAGGCGGGGCGGCCGACCCAGGTCCGGGTAAAGGTCCTGGAGGACCGGCACCAGTCGAAGCCCGGCCCGCTCGAGGGGCTGGAGATCGTCATCGACGGGTCCGGGGCGAACGGCCCCGGCCTCACGCCCGAGCAGAAGAACGCGTTCCGCCTCGAGGAGGACTTCGAGGCGATCCTCCCCGACCGGCCCGTCGCGGTCGGCGCGAAGTGGAGCCTGAACCACCGCGACGTGGCGAAGTTCGTCCTCGACACCTTCAACATCGCGCCGGGCGCGGACGGGAGCGGCGATTGCACGCTGCTCGCGATCCAGAAGGTGGGGGACCGTGAGGTGGCGCAGATCCAGGTCGACCTCAACCTCAAGGGGCTCTCGGCGACCCTGTGGGAGCTGCGGGCCTCGATCAGTGGGACGCTCACCTACGACCTGACGAACGGCCGCCCCGAGAAGCTCGACCTGCACGGGGAGCTGCGGGCCAGCGGCGACGAGAAGGACGACAAGGACCAGGTCGTCGCCTCGGTCGAGGGGCGCGGCATCCTGACGATCATCAACACCTACGAGGCGCGCTAGCCCTCGAGGTAGACGCGGCGCACCCGGCGCCCGAGTTGGCAGGGGATTTCGTACGGCGTCGTGCCGACGATCTTCGCCAGCTCCTCCGCGCGCACCTGGTGGTCCCCCTGCCTCCCGATGAGGACCACCTCGTCCCCGACGCGCGCATCAGGGATCGCCCCCACGTCGACCGTCGTGTAGTCCATCGTCACCGTCCCCGCCACGGGGGCGAGGCGACCGCGCACGATGACGTTTGCCTGGTTGGATAGCCGGTGCGGATAGCCGTCGTTGTACCCGACGGGGAGCGTCGCGATCCGCGTGCGCCGCTGCGTGGCGTAGGTCCGGTTGTACCCGATGTTCGCCCCCTCGGGGTGCCCCTTGATGAAGGCGATCTGCGTCTTGAGCGTCAGGATCGGGTCCATCGGGATCCCCTGGTCGCGGAGGTTCCCGGGGTCGATGCCATAGAGCGACGCGCCCGGGCGGACCATGTTGAAGACCGTCTCCGGAAACGCCAGGGCCCCGGCCGCGTTCGCGGCGTGGCGGTACGGGACGCGGATGCCCATCCCTTCGATCTCCGAGAGGACGCCCTGGAACGTGCGGATCTGCCTCTGCGTGAAGGCGACGTCGCCGGTCGAGGCGGCCGCCAGGTGCGTCGAGAGCCCCTCCAGCTCGAGGTGGGGGGACGAGGCGACCCGACGGGCAATCTCCAGCGCCTGGTAGGGGGAGGCCCCGAGGCGGCCGAGCCCCGTGTCGACCTTCACGTGGACCTTGCAGGTCCGCCCGAGCCGCCGCGCGGCGTCGTTGAGGGCCGGGACGCGCTCGACGGAGTGGATCGTCGGGCGGATGTCGTAGCTCACGACCCAGGACAGCTCCTCGTCGATCAGCGCGCCAAGGACGAGGATGGGGGCGAGGATCCCGGACTCGCGGATCTGGATCGCCTCGTTCGAGTCTCCGACGGCGAGCATGAACGCGCCGTGCTCGAGGCAGGTCTTCGCGACGGGGACCGCGCCGTGGCCGTAGGCGTCGGCCTTGACGACGACGGTGACCTTCACGTCCGGTCCGAGCCTCGCGCGCATGAAGTCCATGTTGCGCCCGAGCTGGCCGAGGTTGACCTCGGCCCAGACCCTGTGTTTCTTCATAGCGAGGGGGCCCGTTCCCGGCAGGCCGAGCGGGATTCTATCGGGAGGGGACGCCGACCGGAAGGATTTCAAGCACGAGGCAGGCGCTCGCGGAGGGCGACGACGGCCTCGTAGCCGACGCGGATCTTCCCGAGGCGCGGCTCGGCGCCCAGGCGGCGGCCGTGGCAGTCCGATCCGCCGGTGACGAGGAGGCCTCGGGAGTGCGCGAATCCGGCCCAGCGCGAGGTCTCCTCGGGCGTGTGCACGACGGCGTGCGCCTCGATCCCCTGGAGGCCCGCGTCGACGAAGCGCTCCGAGTCCTCGTCCGAGAGGCCCGCGGCGGGGGAGAGGCGCCAGTAGTGCCCGGGGTGGGCGAGGACCGCGAGGCCGCCCGCCCCGCGGATCGCGGCGACCGCCTCGGCGAGCGTACAGCCGCGGTACTCGGCGTAGGCGGGCTTGCCCGGGCCGAAGATCGAGAAGTACTGCGCGAGGTCGCGGACGTGGCCGCGGTCCAGGAGGAGGTTGAGGAGCGGCCAGCCCCCACGCGCGGGGTCGTGACGGTAGCCCGCCAGGTCCTCGGAGGTGACGGCGATGCCCACCGAGGGGAGGTTTGCGACGAGGTCCGCCTCGGTCGCCTTCCGCGCCTCGCGGCCGCGGGCCAGGAGCGCGACGAGCGCGGGGTCTCGCGGGTCGATGCCATAGCCGAGCACGTGGTACTCGTGCGAGCGCTCGGTGACGGAGATCTCGACGGCGGGGACGACCTCGACGCCGTGGCGGGGCGCCAGCTCGACGGCCTCCTCGACGCCCGCGACGGTGTCGTGGTCCGAGACGGCGATGGCGCGAAGTCCTCGCTCGCGGGCGAGGGCGAGGACCTCCTCGACGGTCAGGCTCCCGTCGGAGTGCTGCGTGTGGATGTGGAGGTCTGCGAAGCCGTCCATGCTACGCGAGCCCCGCCTTCACCTCCGCCTCGGTGGGGCGGAGGTAGAGCGGCACGAGCGTCAGGGGGTCGTCGCGGCGGCCGTCGGCGAAAGCCCGCGCGCCCAGCTCGGCGACGACGCGGGCGCAGCAGACCCACTCCTCCTCGCCGCCGAAGGTGACGCCTGGGCGCTCAAACAGGGCGCCATAGCGCTTAAGGCCGTCTCCGAACAGATGGACCCGCTCGGGCAGCTCCCGCGCCAGGTCCTCGGGCCGCACCGCGCGAGGCCCCGAGACGCGACGACCGCGTTCGTAGAGCGCCGTGTACACCTGCTCCCATCGCGCGTCGACGACGGGGGCGACGGGCCAGTCGCCGGGCGCGGGGTTTCGCGCCATCACGTCGAGCGTGGGGACGCCGACGATGGGGCAGTCCAGGGCGTACGCGAGGGCCTTGGCGGTGGCGACGCCGACGCGGACGCCGGTGTAGCTCCCCGGCCCCTGGGAGACTGCGACGAGGCCGAGGGAGGACTTTTCCCACCCCGCCTGATCGAGCAGCCGCGCGATGGTCGGGACGAGCGCCTTGCCGTGGACCAGGCCGCGCTGGAACGACTCCTCCGCGACGCAGCCCTCCTCCCAGAGAGCTACGCTGCCGATGGTCCCGGACGTCTCAATCCCAAGGACGCGCATGGGTGATATGGAGGCGGGGGGGGTCGAACCCCCGTCCCAAGACCCTTCAAAGGAAGCCACTACGTGCGTATTCCGCGTTTGAGTTGTCGCCCCTGGAGGGGCCCACGGACGGGCCATCCAGTCGCTAGCCAGGAGTGTGTCTCGTCATCCCCGCGCTCCCGACAGTCGCGAGGTGACCAGCCCACGGCGGTCGTCCCACCGGCCCACCTCCCTTGCGGGAAGCTCGCGGGCTTGGACCGGCACGACGGGCCACGTTACTTACGCAGCCAGAGCAAATGCGGGCTTCGCAGTTGCGAATTGTCGTCGGCAGTTAACGAGGCCAACCGACGAACCTCGGCACGCGTCTTCCTCATCTGGAATCCGGTCGAAACCGTTTCGCCCCCAAAGAGCCGGTAGTATACCACGCCCGGGGTTCACTCCGGTCGTCCCGTCGCCCGCTTCATGTCGCGCTCGGCGAACTTCTTCCTCAGGTCCTGCCGCTTGTCGAAGAGCTTCTTCCCGCGCGCGAGGCCCAGCTCCACCTTGAGCATCCCGTCCTTGAAGTAGAGCGCCAGCGGGACCATCGTCAGCTTCTTCTGCTGCTGCTGGATGTAGAGCTTCGTGATCTGGTGGCGGTGCAGGAGGAGCTTCCGGGGCCGCTTCGACTCGTGGTTCACGTAGCCGCCGGAGTGGTACCTCGGGATGTCCAGGTTGAGGAGGAAGACCTCGCCGTTCTTGATCCGCGCATAGCTGTCGGAGAAGTCGATCTTCCCCTCCCGGAGCGACTTCACCTCGGTTCCGACGAGCGCAATACCGGCCTCGTAGCGTTCCAGAATCTCGAACTCGTGGAACGCCTTCTTGTTTTTCGCAACGAACTTGATGGGGTCTTCGGCCATGGGGACGCGCATCGTAGCGTCCGGTCGGAAGGGGTGTCAACGGCGGATCCTTGACGGACCCGGAGGTCACCGCTACCATTCCCCGACCTTTGTTCCTACGGAGGCGTTCCGCCCATGCTGCGGCACACCGTATTTGCCTTCCTGATCTCGACTTGCCTCGCCCTCTCCGCCTGGGCCCAGGCGCCCGTGGATCCTCCGAAGCCGGAGGAGGCCCCGGCCCCCGCGCCGCCCCCCGTCGAGATCGGCAAGGTGATCGAGGGGTACATCGCAAACCTCTCGAGCTCCGACCCGATCCTGGCCACGGAGGCCTACGACGCGCTGAGGGAGATCGGGAGCCCGGCGGTCCTCCCCCTCGCGACGAAGCTCCAGGCGAAGGAGACCTCGGCGGACGCCCGATACATGATCTGCGACCTGCTCGGGGAGCTGCGGGCCGCGACGGCGGTCCAGGTGCTGCTCCCGATCCTGAAGGACCCGCAGGAGCACGTCTCGAGCGTGGCCTCGGCCGCCGCAAGGGCGCTCGGGCTCCTCGGCGACGCCTCGGCGATCGAACCGCTGCGCGAGGCCCTCAAGTCGGCCGACATGGAGCTCCAGTACGAAGCGATCCGCGCCCTCGGGAACCTCCGCGCGGTGGCGGCCGCGCCGGACCTGCGAAAGCTCGTTGCGAGCGAGAACAAGCCGACGGCGTACGAGCGCTACCTCTCCTGCGCGACAGTCGAGGCCCTCGGGCGGATGAAGGACAAGGCCTCGGTGAAGGAGATCGCGAAGTGGATCAAGAGCCCCGACACGGAACGCGGGACGGAGACGAGCTTCAGCCACTACGCGATCCGGGCGCTCGAGTCGATCACCGACCAGAACTTCGGCTCCCTTACGACCTCCAACGACGATCGCGCAAAGACCGAGGACGCCTGGGCGAAGTGGTGGGAGGAGAACAAGACCAAGAAGGAGTACGGGGGGGTCGAAGAGCCAAAGCCGGTGGAGCCCCCGAAGGATGGCGCTGAGCCGCCCAAGGATGGCCCCCAGCCCCCGAAGGACCCGCCGAAGTAGGCCTCAGGGCAGGTCGTCTACAGCGGTATCTGCCACTGATCGTCGCGCACGGTGCGCGCGACGTGCAGCGCCCCGCGCGACACCGGCCGCTTCGGGTCCTCGGAGCGGCGCACGCGGGCCGTCTCGAACCCCATCTGCTGGAGCTTGCGCTCCACCATCTGCGGCAGGTTCCGCGTCAGGCTCCCCCCGCCCGTCATGATCACGTTCGACATGAGCAGCTCGACCGCGTCCGGGTCGGCGTGGGAGGCGAGCTTCGCGAGGTGCTCGACGACGCGGTTCATCAGCTCCTCGCACGCCGCGCGCACCTGCTCCGTGACGTCCACCCTCACGGTGCGCCCCTGGACGGGCACGGAGAGGACGATCCGCTCCGGCGGCTCCCCCACGAACGAGTGGAGGGCCTTGATCCGCATCGCCGCGAGCGGCGTCATCGCCACGTCCGGGTAGCGGCGCTGGACGTGCGCGCAGATCGAGCGGTCCACCTCGTTCCCGCCGAACGGCAGGCTGAACATCTCCTCCTGCCGCGGCAGGAAGCCCTGCACGAGGCAGAAGTCCGTCGTCGCGTGCCCGATGTCCACCACGATCGAGTTGCGGCTCGGGTCGAGGTACGTCGGGTCGGTCAGTCGCGACGGGTCCCGCATCCCGATCGCCGCGAGGAACGGCTCGGGGAGCAGCAGCACGCGAGAGAAGCCCCCTGAGACGGCGTGGCGGATCGAGCGGAGGTTCTCCTCCGACGCGTGCGCCGGGCAGCCGATCACGGCCCACATCTCGAACCTCCCGCCCGGGTTCGCCCGCTCGCACAGGGCGTGGAGGAAGTCCCGCGCGGCCTGCGGATCGACGCCTACCGACTTCCGCTCGAGCGGCCAGACGAGGTCGAGGTAGAGCCTGTGCGCAAGGGCCTCCGCGCCGACGAGGTAGCGGCGGTTCTCCGGGACGACCCCGGGGAGGATCCCCTCCTTGGGGTATCCGACGACCGAGAGGGTCAGCTCGGGCGCCGCCGTGACCTCCCTCTCGCCGTCGCGGGCAAGGAAGACGCTCGTGTGGGCCCCGAGGTCGAGCCCGACGCGGAGGGCGCGCACCTCGGGGTGCGGCTGCTCCTCGGCGACGAAGGCCTCATCGATCGGGATCGGCTGGAATGCGCTCATGGTCCCCCTTTACGCGGTCTCCCGCTCCTCGGAGAGCAGGTGGTCGACGACCCGCTGGATGTCCGAGAGAGGGATCCTCGACTCGTCCGTGGCGGGGGCGTGCGTCGGATCCTGGGCGGCGCCGGGGCCGTCGGGACGCGCCTTGACGACGCGGCTCGTGGCCCGGTCCAGCGCCTTCTCCAGCTCGCCGGCCAGGCGGTCGGCGAACCCACGCGCGAGCTCCGCGGCCATCCGGTCCATCGCCGCGTCGACGATGCGCTTGGCGATCTCGGCGGCCTGGGCCTCCTGCGCCTTCCGCTCCTCCTCGGCGCGGATCTCCTCCACGGGCCGCCCCGTGGTCTGCGAGATCCGCTCGATGCGCCGCTGTTCCCGCTCTCGGCGGATCCGCTCCACGAGGCGACTGGCGGTGCTCTCCACGCCCCGCGCGTCCGGATCCGCTGCTGCCGGGTGTCCCCCATCCTGCGACATGATCCCCTCCTGTTTCCCCCCGGAATCCGGGCCGGACGGCCCTTCATCCGTCAATCTCGTTATCGGCCGTTTCCCGGGATCGCTTGAGCCGACCGGCGCCCACGGGTAGACTCCCCCCGTGCCCGACCGACTCATCGTCTTCGACCTCGACGGAACCCTCGTCGACTCCCGCGCCGACCTCGCCGCCTCCGCGAACCACCTCCGCGCGGTCTGGTCGCTACCCCCCCTTCCGGAGGAGGAGGTCGGGAAGCTCGTCGGCCATGGGCTCGGGAAGCTCGTCCGCGGACTGCTGTCGATCGAGGACGCGCACGAGGTCGAGCGCGGGATGGATGTCTTCCGCCGCCACTACCGCGAGCACTGCCTGGACCGGACGCGGCTCTACGAGGGGGTCCTCGAGACGCTCGCCTCGCTCGACGGGCGCGCGATGGCCGTGGTGACGAACAAGCCGAAGTCGTTCACGGACCAGATCCTCGCCGGCCTCGGGATCGCGTCGAGGTTCGGCCTCGTGCTGGGAGCGGACTCGACGCCGAAGCGCAAGCCCGATCCGATGCCGATCCTCGTCTCCATGGAACGGCTCGGCGCGGCGCCCGGGGAGACGCTGGTCGTGGGCGACAGCGACACGGACGTGATCGCGGGGAAGGCCGCCGGCGCGCGCACGTGCGGCGTGACCTACGGAATCGGCGACGTGGCGGTCCTGCGCGCGCACGCGCCCGATCACCTCATCGACCGCTTCGCAGACCTGCTTGGCGTGGTCCGCTAGGCGACGACCTGCCCGTCGCGGAGCCGCACGAGCCTCCCGGCCCGCTCGCCGATCCACGGGTTATGCGTGACGAGGACGATCGTCAGCCCCGTCTCTGTGCGGAAGCGCAGCATCAGGTCGAGCAGCGCCTCCGTCGTCGTCGTATCGACGTTCCCCGTCGGCTCGTCCGCCAGGAGGAGCGCGGGTCGGTGCACGACCGCGCGCGCGATCGCCGCGCGCTGCTGCTCGCCGCCGCTCATCTGGTGGGGGAGGTGCCTCGCCCGCCCCGCCAGGCCGACCGACTCGAGCGACTCGAGGGCCCGGGCTCGGCGCTCGCGCCGCCCGACGCCCGCGTAGAGGAGCGGCAGCTCGACGTTCTCGACCGCAGTGAGCGTCGAGACCAGGTTGTACTGCTGGAAGACGAACCCCGTCGTCTCCCTCCGGTACCTCGTCCGCTCCCACGCGGAGAGCCCCGCGATCGCCCTGCCTCCCACGCGGACCTCCCCCGACGTCGGGACGTCGAGCGCCCCGAGGATGTGCATGAGCGTCGACTTCCCGCTCCCGCTCGCGCCCATGACGACGACGAACTCCCCCTTCTCGAAGGAGAGGTCGACCCCGCGGAGGGCCGCGACGGCGTCCGGGCCCCCGCCGTAGGTCTTCGCCAGCCTCACGGTCTCCAGGAACGCCATCACAGCTCCCTCAGCGTCCGGACCGGATCGAGGCGCGCCGCGCGGAAGGCCGGGTAGGCGCCCGCGGCCGTCCCGAGAACGATCGCGAAGGCGAAGATGAGCCCCACCAGCCGCGGCGTGACCAGGAAGATCGTCTCGCCCGTGTCGAGCTGCGATCGGATCCAGGGGTTCACGGCCTCGATCGAGAGGAGCCCGGCCGACGTCCCGAGGATCGCCCCGACGAGCCCGATGAGGGCCGACTCCAGGAGGAACTCCCTCACGATCTGCCCGGAGCTCGCCCCGACGGCGACCTTGATCCCGATCTCCTTCTGGCGGTCGAGGATCGCCATGACCATCGTGTTGATGATGAGGAGGGCGGCGACGAGCGACGAGACCCCTCCGACGCAGAGCATGATGAGCGTGAAGAGGCGCAGGGCCCGCTCGACCTCCTTCACCAGCTCGCGGGGCGCGATCACGGCGACCTCGGGCGCCGCGGCGCGAATGGCGTCGGCGACGGCGTCCGGGTCGGCGCCCTCCGCCGTCAGCACCTGCCAGCCGTACGAGCGGCTCTCCAGCTTGCCGATGAAGTTCGCGGCCAGGGCGTCCAGGTCGAGCCCCTTCGGGACGATCCCGGCGAGCAGCGACTTCATCTGCTCGCGGCCCGGTTTCTGGAAGTCGTCGCTAAGGCGGCCATACGTCACGATGGAGTCCGGCACGAGCGGCAGGTCGGGGACGTGGTAGATCCCGACGACCTCGTACTCCCGGTTGCGGATCGTCACCTTCCCGCCCACACGGAGGTCGCGCTTGGTGGCGATCCGGCGGCTGACCATCGCGTGAAACGTGTCCCCGGGTGCGAGCCAGCGCCCCTCCTCCTTGCGAAGGGACTTCGACATGCGGGGGAGGAGGACGGGGTCGAGCCCCTCGACGAGCGGCACGGGCGTGATGAACGTCAGCGGGCGCTTCTCGAGGTCGAAGCCGTCCATGAGGAGGATGAGCTGCGGCTGGATGGCCGCGACGCCGGGGAGGGCGCGGATCCGCGCGACGGTCTCGTCGAGGATGCCCGGGTTGACCCCCTCCTTGGAGGTCTTCGTCGCGATGTGGATGAGGCCCGCGACGTACGCCTTCGTGTCGTCGACCATCCTGTAAAGGTGCTCGGTCAGCGCCCCCATGACGAGGAGCGTGAAGATCCCGATCGCGACGCCGAGCACGGTGAGCGCGGTACGGACCTTGTGGCGGAGCAGGCTGCGGACGAGCGGCAACATGGGGCGGAGAGTCTATCCGCCACCGGGCCCGGGGTCCAGCCGTCGGCCCGCATGCTTGCGCCAGGACACGATGGTGATAGGATGGGAGTCGCCGGCTTCGGGAGATGCGCCATGGACCGCCACGCTACGAGCGCCATCCTGCTCCTCCTCGCCTTATCCCTCGTTTCGGCCGACGATCGAGCCCCGATTGCCGAGAAGGAGGGGTTCCGTGTCGTCCACTTCTACGGCACCCCCGAGGAGATCGGACGACAGCACGCAGACGCCTTCGCGGACGAGATCAAGCTCCTGAGGAAGGACTACCTCGGGAAGTACATCCACTCGGAGCGCGACGAGCGCGAGACGATCGCGGGCTGCCAGGCGCTCGAGCCCTTCTATCTGCCGCGGCACCGCGCAGAGCTGAAGGCGCTCGCCGAGGCCGCCGACATGCCCTGGGACGACGCCGTCCTCGCCACGGGGTTCCTCGACGTCAACCGCACCGTCCTCTGCAGCACGTTCGTCGGCCACGACCCCGGGAACGACGAGCCGATCTTCGGCCGGAATCTCGATTTCCCCTCGCTCGGGATCGCCAACGAGCACGGCCTCTGCATCGTGTACCACCCGGCCGAGGGGCACGCGTTCGCGTCGTTCGCCTACCCGGGCATGATGGGGGTCCTCACCGGCATGAACGACGCGGGGCTCACCGTCGCCGTGATGAACGTCTTCCAGGAGAAGCAGTACCAGCAGGCGATGCCGTACATCCTCTTCTTCCGCACGCTCATGGAGGAGTGCACGACGACGGCCGAGGTCCTCGAGCGGGCGAAGGCCGGCTGCTGCAACGTCTCGAACAACCTCATGGTCTGCGACGCGGACGGCGACGCGGCGCTCTGCGAGATCTCCCCGACTCGCGTCGAGGTCCGCCGCCCGAAGGACGGCCTCGTCATGTCGACGAACCACTTCCGCTCCGAGGCGCTCGGAAAGAGCATCAAGCTCTGCTACCGCTATCCGATCCTCAAGTGGATGCTAGAGGGGCGGGAGGGCGAGATCGGCCTCGACCGCGCGATCGCCGCGCTGCGCGCCGTCGCGATCTGGCCGATCAACCTCCAGAGCTTCGTCCTCCTCCCCGCGCGACGCGAGGTCCATGTCGCGATGGGCAAGGTCCCCGCGTGCTTCGGCCGCTACGTCCCGATCGACCTGGCCAAGGAGTTCGCGCGGCCGCGCGACTGATGGACTCAGACAAGGCCGAGATCGAGCGCCTCTACGAATCGCTCTCCGCCCTCGCCCGCAGGCTCGCCGCCGCGCTCGCCCAGGAGATGCAGACGCGCGGCGCCGTCGACGCGGTCGAGGTCACCATCCCGCTGCTGCTCGGGGCCACCGCGGAGAAGCGTAGGGAGCGCGCCGTGGAGGTCCTCGCCGACCTCAGGCAGCAGATCGAGGAGAAGCTCCGCACGGCGGACGCCTTCTGGCCTGGGAGGGTCTACTGCTTCTGGTGCGAGAGCGCGGGGTGCGAGCACGCCGTCCCCCCCTCGCGCAAGCACGTCTTCGCGGGGTTCGGGCCGACGGGGAAGCCGGAGTGGACGGAGTTCCACACGCTCTGCCTGAAGGTGAAGGACCCGCGCGTGGACGAGCTCTTCCGGGACCCGCCGGACGTGCTCGGGATCGTTCAGCACGGTCACGAGCTGACCGTCGGGCCGCCCCCCGAGATCCCGCGCGCGGTGCACCGCTACGACGTGCTCGGGCAGGTCGCCGCAGGCTACCTCCCGGCCGGCGCGACGCGCGACCCGGGGGCGATCACGGTGCAGGTCGTCGCGCGGTACGCGGAGACGGGGCGGACGAGCCTCCTCCTGAACGCCATCGGCGCCTTCTCGCTCCTCACGACGGGGGTCCCCGAGGAGGGGCCCGAGCAGGACCTCGAGAGCATCCTGCGGGCGACGAAGGAGCGCCTTGGACGTGCGGAGGACCACGCGAGGATGTTGGAGTCGCGTCCGGGGCCTCCCCCGGACCTGACCAAGGTCATCGAGCCCGTCCTGCACCGTCTGAGGTCGAACCTGGAGCGGCTCTCGAGGCGCGCGGAGCGCCGCACGTTCCACGCCTCGATGCGGCACGACGAGGAGCGACCGGTCGGCAAGGCCCTCGAGGACGCCCGCGCGGCCGCCGTGGACCGCTTCTACGCCGACGCGGACGAGGGGACGGTCGTGGTCCTCGGCCCGCGGAACCGCGTGCACGTCTTTACGCCCGCCGGGCGCCAGGTCACGAGCGCGGCCTATCCCCCGGAGGCAATCGAGCGCCGCGTCTCCCAACGACGCTGGCGCCCGATGTCGCGCGAGGAGGTCTCCTCCTTCAAGAAGCAGGTCGAGGCGGTCACCGCGCCAGGGCGATGAGGGCGTAGACGAGCAGGAACGCCAGGGACGGGCTCGCCGTCCAGGCGACGAGGATCCGCGGCACCGTCTTCTCCGTCTCCGGCGCCGCGGCGGTCCGCGCCAGGCGCAGGCCCAGGATCGAAAACGTCACGACGGCCGTCAGCGAGATCGGCACGCCCGAGAGCGCGGAGACGAGGACGACGGTCCCCGAGACGACCTCTATGACGACGGCGCGGGCGAGGGAGATCCGGGTGACCTTCTTCGCCAGCGTATCGAGGACGCGCCCGCCGAAGAGCAGGCCGCCCGCGGCCATCGCCAGGCCCGCGATCCAGGCGGCATCGCGAGACGCGAAGAGTCCTCCTCCGACGAGCGCGCCGACGGAGTTCGCGGCGGTATTCGCCCCCGCGGAGAAGGCGACGTACGCCCCGGTGATGGTGATGACCACGCTGAACGCCCTGCGGCTCCCCTTCCTCCCGCGCAGCCGGTAGAGCGTCAGGAGGAGGCGGGTGTAGAGGAGCCTGCCCAGGAGGTAGGACGCCGCGAGGGCGGCGAGCGGCGTCACGGCCCACCAGACGAGGATCCTGAGGACGGCCTCCTCGCGGACCGAGCCCACGGACGCCCCGACGGCGATGATGCTGGCCACCGAGGCATGGGTGGTCGAGACGGGGAGCCCGAGGAGGTTCGCGGCGAGGAGGCAAATCCCTGCGACGACCAGGACGACGGGGAGCAGGTAGGGGGCCTCGTAGATGGCCCCGCCGACGAGCTCGGTCCCGAGCGTCCGGATGACCGCGTGGCTGGCGAGGGTGGCGCCGAAGACGACGGCCACGGCGTAGATGGCGAGGGTCCGACGCCGGCTCCAGAGCCCGGCCCCGAAGGCGGGGGCCATGGAGGTCGCCGCGTTGTTGGCGCCGATGTTTGCGGCGAGGAACAGAGCGGCCAGGAGGGCGAACAGGGCGATCATGGGAGTGCTCTCGAAGAGGGGCGCCACGGAAACGAAAAAACCCACCGCTCAGCAAGCTGGCTTTGCCAGCGTCGTGCGACTGCGGTGGGTCTCGTTGTCTTCCGGGCGGAGGGGACGCTACCTGGGCGTCGCCCCTCTGCGCTCAACGGCCACCGCGTCGCGCATACACGTACAACACGTGCACGTGGCGCCCTTCGCAGTGGTCCAGTTGTGCGTCTTCGAAATCATCTCGGACTCGTCTTGACCGTGAGGGGAGATTCTAGGTCCCCGGGCCCGCCTGTCAAGAGCATTGACCTCAATCCGGGAGCGGGTAGGCTGGCATCCGCGCCGTGGGGGATATCGGCAGGCCGCTCGCCCGGTCTTTCGGCCGGCTCCGGAAGGCCCGCGGGGGCGGGGGCGCATTCAGTGTCGTCAGCGTGCAAAGGGGACGGTCATGCGCTATCAACTTGTCCTCGTCCTGACTGTGCTCGCGAGCGCCCAATGGACTGCGGCGCAGCAGGAGCCCAAGCACGACGGACGCACGGCAGGCGAGTGGATCGAGCGGCTCAGTTCGAGCAGTCTCGATGATCAGTGGGCGGCCATCAAGGCTCTGGGCGAGCTGGGAGCGAGCAGTCCCGAGGCAATCCCCGCGCTCGTCAGTGCCTTGGGGCGTCGCCACCTCTCCTCCACGGCTACGAATGCCCTGACGCAAGTGGGATCCACCGCCATTCCGTATCTCGTCGAGGCGCTGGAGGATGACCAGCCCCTCATCCGCGCAGGAGCCGCGAACTCCATCGGGCAGATGGGCAGCACCGCTTCAGGGGCCACGGCGGCGCTGGCCGGACGAATCCGCGACGAGGACACCCTGGTCCGGTGCTACGTCGTCACGGCGTTCGGCCAGATTGGGTCGGGCGACGGGCATTCGATGGGCGCCTTGGAGACAGCGCTGCAGGATGAAGACCGCAACGTACGGAGCAGGGCGATGACGTCCCTGTGGCAGTTGGGCGGCGCATCGGCGGAGGTTCTTGTCCGCGCGTTGGAGGGGGGCGAGCCCGACGTCCGTCGCATGGCGGCTGGGAATCTCGGCGGAACGAGAGGACGGGAGGACATCGTCGTGCCGGCCCTGCAGCGCGCGATCGAGGCCCAGGACCCATCCCTTCGCGCCAATGCGGCACGGAGCCTGGCGGCCCTGGGTCCGGATGGGGTTGGCGCCCTGATGGACGCCTTCCGGAAGGGAGACGACGGCCTGCGGCTGGCGGCGGCCGACGCGCTACGAGGGGTTGAGACGGAGGACGAGACGCTGCTTCCACTCCTCGATCAGACGCTCGGCGACCCGGACCCCGAACTTCGCTGCCACGCCCTCTGGATGCTCGGGTGCCTGGGAGACCGCGCCGTTGGGCTCATTCCCCGAATCGCGGACTTACTCGAGGATGACGACGCCGTAGTTCGCTGGTCGAGTGCATCGACCATCGGACCCATGGGCGAGAAGGGGCGGCCGGCTGAAGCCGCGTTGGTTCGCGCGCTGCGAGACAGGTCGCCCGACGTCCGGGAAGCGGCGGCCCGCGCCCTGGAGCAGGTGGGCCCCGTGCAACCCGACACGGCCAAGGTCCTCGCCGACATCATCGCGAGCAACGAGGGGGGGCTTCGGGAGGAGGCCATGCGGTGCCTGCGACGGACCGACGTCGAGGCCAGAAGGGGCGTGGGGCCGTCCCTGCCTTGATGCAGTGCCTGACCGGCGAGAATCGAACCGTGAAGATCGAGGCTGCGACGGCGCTCGGGAAGATCGGGCCGGCGGCTGCGGAGGCCCTGCTGCCGCTGAACGACGTCCTACTCAAGGACCATGACGGCGCCGTGAGGAAGGCGGCCGCCGACGCCATGGGCCTGATAAGCGCGAAGGATGCACAGCCGAAGCCTCCCGCAGGAGAAGAGAAGTAGCGCGCTCCCCCCCACTTGTCGAACGCCTCGTGCGGCGGCGTTTCGACCTCGACGCAGTTCCGGCCGTCCGCGGTGACGTCGAAGGCCGCGCCCCCATCGCCCTCGAAGTGCATGATGGTGCTGAAGATGGTGGAGAATACGCGGGCCGAGGCCCCGGGACGTGTCGTGGGCTGCAGCGAGGCCGGGCCGTGCGGGTACGCGTTCGGGCGGAGGCCGTAGGCCCGGTTCACTTCCCTGGCGGCGGAGATCCTCCCGCTTCCGTCTCGCGGGGGCTCCAGGGGGAGTCGCTGTGATCGTTGACGAAGGCTACTCCCGGCACGGAGGAGAGGATCCTCCTGCACTCGCAGGACCCTCCCCCCTCGCCGCGCGGCGGAACGCACGTGGTCTCGCAATCTACGATCCCGCTCTTCACCTTCACGCGGACCGGGCACGAAGCGAACGTGGGCTCGTGGAGAAACGCGGCTCTCACGCGCTCCTCAAGCAGGCGGTCTTCCTCCTCGGTTCTCGTCGGGGTCTCGTCGCGGACCACGAAGTCGCGGATGGCATCGACTCGTCCCTCCGCGACGTCCATCGCTTCCCATTCGAATTGCGTTTCAGGCGGCAGTGTGAATCGACCGCGCGCGACGCGAAGACGGAACTCGTACCCGTTGCGCACCTCGATATCGTGTTCGCCGGGCATGAGTGTCCAGCCGAAACCATGCGCTTGCGGTGTGGACGGACGGCCATCCACGAGCGTCATTTCGCACCATTCCCCGTGTCTCGAATCGTCGAGGAAGGTCGGCGTTCCCAAGGGCGTGAGGGTCGCGGATTCAAAGCACGTGGTCGACCACATCACATTCCTCCAACGGACTAGTCTCTGATAGCCCTCCATGACGAAATCGAACCGGATCACGCGATCGTCCGTGAAGGGTGGGATCCACACGACTTCATGCTCGATCGGGGTGAGTCGACCCAGATCCCTCCCATCCAGGAGCACGCGTGCGCCCTGGGGCTCGGTTTGCATGGAGATCGCCGCCCTCCCGGGAACGAGGTACTGGCACCCTGGTGCGCAGAGTGCGAGGCACACGAAGAGGGCGGACGTCCCCGGATCCAATCGGCCCGACATCATGGTGCAGTGCTCCGTCCTGGGGCAACAGACTGTATGGAGCGACCGGCTCTGGTCCGAGGGATCTTGGGGCGACGTGTTTGCCTCTGACCTCGTTCTCGAAAGGAGTCGCTCGTGCCGAAGGATCCTACATACGTGGGGCTGGACGCGCACAAGGATTCGATCTCGGCGGCGATGCTCCTTCCGGGGGAGGCTCGCATGATCGAGTGGCAGGTGTCGCACGACGAGGTGGAGGTGTCGAGGCGGCGTAGCAGTACCGTTGTCCGTGGACGGTGAGCGATCCCCTGAAGAAGAGGGGCGACGGCCAGCCGGCCCACATCATCGCCATCGGGGCGTTCGCACCTTGACCGAGGCGACGGACGCGGGCAGATTGGCCCGCATGGATGATGGCGAGTACAAGCGCTGGCGCAGACTCTCCCCCGCGCGCAGGTTCGAGGAGTCGATGCGCCTCTGGGAGACCTTCCTCCTCCTCGGAGGCACCTGTGACCCCGAGCCCGACACCCAGAGTCCTTTCTACTTTGGCCCGACATCGGGTCCTCACGCTCCTGATGGGCGGCCAGGCCTGCATCCTCTACGGCACCGCCGAGCCCGTCTTCTTCCCAAGTCTCTCCGCCGCCGTCCTTGGGCGCCTTCACGGCCAGTCATCGGCGAATTGGGCGGTCAGGCGGCTCAGCGTGGCCGGGCCCTCCGCGCGAAGATCCTGAAGCCGAGGTCGTCGAGGACGCGCCCCGTGTCGTGCTCGCGGCGATAGGCGCAGCGACAGACGGCCGACCCGGCGCCCCACGTGCCCCCCTTCACGATCCTCCACTGCCCGGCGTCCCCGCTCTCCGTCGAGGTCCACTCCCGGGCGCATCCGGCCATGTCTCGGATGCCGTACGGCGACTCGTCGAGGGGGAACAGGCCGAACGGTTCCGGGTTCCGAGTCGCCTGCCCGCCAGGTCGGGAGTCCACCATCGCGCAGAAGGAGGAGTCGAATTCGTCTCCCCACGGATACGCGCGTCCATCAGAACCACGTGCGGCACGTTCCCATTCGTCTTCGTCGGGCAGTGTGAAGCCCCACTCGTCGCCGCCGGTCGTCTCCGTCAGCCAATTGCAATAATCGGTGGCGTCCATCCAGGAGACCGCCAGGACGGGCCACTCCTTCCACTGCGCAGGGAGCGAGAACTGGCCGTCGTCCTCCCTTGGCCAGTACTTCGTCTGCGCCAGCGACTCGTTCGTCTTTCTGGGGACGTGCCCCCAATCGCCGCACGGCGGTTCGCAGCGACGGTGCCAGCCGCGGTCGTTCAGGTAGATCAGGTACATCGTGCACGAGACCTCGAACCGGGCGACGAACGCGCCTTGTGCGCCCTCCTTCGGGAGGCGGACGACCCCGGCGGGTCGTGGGGGATTCTGCTGGGCCTTCGGGTCTCCGCTGGCGCGATAGGAGCCCGGGGAAACGTACAACCAATAGGTCGTGTCCCGCGGATCGGCTGCGATGGGCGCCCCGGGTGGAAGTGGCGGCTGGTCCTCCGCCGCGGGGACCTCGCACGCCTCGCTCCACGGGATGTCGCGGGCGACGACGAAGGGGTAGTGGAGCTCGGTCACGCCCTGTCCCGACGGGAGGTGGAGCAGGTAGGACCCTTTCGCAAGCGTCCGGCGGAACTCCGCGGACGGACGGACGTCCGGACTCCGTGTCACGGTGAGGGAGAGGCGGTTCGCTTCCTCCAGACGAAGCGCATGCACCGACATCCCCCGCGCCTCCGGAGCCGGGTCGGATGGAGCGAAGGGGCTGCCGAAGCCGGGGACGCTGGCCAATTCCGGCGCGGCTTCAACCGTCGTTCCCTTTGCCAGGTCGAGAGGGACGGGGACGAGGATCGGCGGGGCCTCCTTGAGCCTGTACTCGAAGAGGTGCACGTCCAACCGGTCTTCCGCGTACGGCTCCGGGAGGAGGAACACGACCCGGACCTCGCGATCGCAGCGAACCCTGGCGCGGTACTCCTCGCCGCCAAACTCGCTGGCGAGCCGCCCGTAGGTCGCCTCGGCGGCCTGGTCCCGAAGCTCCTCGGCCTGCAGGAAGCGATCCCAGTACAGCTCCGTGAGGCCGTCGCACGCCTCCGCCTGATCCCTCCAGCGCCTGATGGCCTGCGTGAAATCCGCAACTGCGGCAGGCCAGGTCCCGTCCCGGATCGCCTCTTGATCACGCAGTTCCTTCTCGATGCCCCACCGCACGAGCTTCCTGGCCGGTCCCTCCTCGACAGGGGAGGTCTTCTCCTTCGCTTCGGCCGACTCCCAGGCCGCCTTCAGCTCGCGGACGCGGTCCCGGGCTTTGCGCCATGTGACCAGCGAATCGATCCCCGCGAGCGCGCTCTGCCCGGCGAGCGCCTGAGCGAGCAGGTCTGCGCAGCGACGGTCCGACGGCGCCAGCTCGGACGCCTTGCGCGCCGGGGACTCGGCGTCCTTGTACCGCCGCGCGAGAAGGAGGACCTGGGCCTCATCCCGCCACCGGGCAAGGCGGACGCGATCGACGATGGCGCCTCCGCCGAGCCAGGAAACCGCGACGATGGCCCCCAGAACGAGCGCCGCGACCGGGAGGGCGACGGGCTTGTTCCGCTTCGCCTTCCTCCAGAGGCGGCCGGCGAATCCGATCGGCCGCGCCGAGATCGGGTCCCCCGCGAGCCAGCGCTTGAGGTCTTCCGCCAGCTCCCCCGCGCTCTGGTAGCGGTCCTTCGGATCCTTCTGCAGGCACTTAACCGACAGCGTGTCGATGTCGGCGTCGAGGTCCGCGTTGTAGTGGCTCGGCGGCGCAGGGTCCTGCCGCTGCACCAGGAGAAGGAGGTCGGCGAGAGAAGCGGCGTCGAAGGGCGGCCTCCCGGCGAGGGCGTGGTAAAGCGCCGCGCCCAGGCTGTAGATGTCCGCCCGCGCATCGACGTCCTTCGCGCCATGCGTCTGCTCGGGCGGCATGTACGCTGGGGTCCCGAAGATCTCCCCGCTCCGCGTCAGGCTCTGGACGCTTTTCCGCCCCTCGGAGCCCTCCACGTGCGCTGCGAGGTCGCGCTCGGCGAACTTGGCCAGACCGAAATCGAGGAGGAGCGCGTTGACGTCGGACGGAGCGGCCAGACTGCCCGCGGGAAGGGTGGGCGCATCGGCCCTCGGATCGCGCGCGGGGTCCCGGCGGAGGAAGATATTCTGCGGCTTGATGTCGCGGTGGAGGATCCCCTTCTGGTGGGCGTAGAGGAGCCCGAGGGAGACCTGACGGACCGCTTCGACGGCGTCCCTCGGGGAGACGCGCCCGTCGGCGATGGCGTGGGCGAGGTCCTGCCCCGCGAGGAGTTCCATCGTGTAGTAGGGGGAGCCGCTCGGCATGGCGCCGACGTCGTGCACGCGCACGATGTGGGGGTGCTCGAGCGCGGCGGCGGCCCGGGCCTCCCGCTGGAACCGCCCCAGCGCCTCGGCGTCGACGCGCCCCCCGACCAGCAGGACCTTGAGCGCCACGTCGCGGCCGAGCACCCGGTCGTGGGCGCGGCAGACGACGCCCATGCCTCCGCGCCCCAGCTCCTCGACGACTTGGTAGCGCCCGAAGTCCGCCGGCGCCTGCGCGAGCGGTGGGGCGGCCGTCGGCTCGGCGCCAATCGTCGAGGCAGGAAGGCCACCTTCGCGGAGGTTCGCCGCGAGCTTCTCGGTGGGCCGCGCCGCGGCCTCTCCGCCGGTGCGGGCATCCGGACCATCCGCCATGCCGCCGCCTCCGAAGGGCGCCCTGCAGAAGATACCTGGACCGCTCTCCCCGGTCCAGAGTCGACTCCGGCCCCGTCGAGCGCGCGGAACCCGCGGAGACGGATCGCGCGCGAAGACCCCTGCGCGAGCATTCCGCTTGCGACCGGGCCGTGGACCCGCTATTCTGTTTGCGAATCGTCGCCCAGCCCGGACGATGGTTCCGCCCCGCTCGCCAAACGGTGCGCCCCGCCAAAAGGGCATCGGACCTGCATTCCCATGGGGCGCCCCCTCCACGCCGACCGGATCGCCCGCCTCGGCACCGAAAATGCCTTCAAGATCGGCGTCGACATCCGCCTCTGCGAGGCCGAAGGTAAGAAGGTCGTCCGCCTGAACCTCGGCGAGCCCGACTTCGACACCCCGGCCCCCATCAACGAGCGGGCCATCCGCGAGATCGCCGCTGGGAACTCCCACTACTGCGACCCGCAGGGTCTCCTCTCGTTCCGCGAGTCGGTCGCGCGCCGCATCCAGCGCACCCGCGGCATCCCCGTCTCTGCCGACCAGGTCGTCGTCACCCCTGGCGCCAAGCCGCCCATCATGTACACCATCCTGTCGTACGTGAATCCGAACGACGAGGTGATCTACCCCAGCCCCGGGTTCCCGATCTACGAGTCGGCCGTCCAGTTCGTCGGGGGCGTCCCCGTCCCGCTCCACCTCGAGGAGTCCCGCGGCTTCCGCTTCACCGCGGCCGACGTGGAGAAGCTCATCTCTCCCCGGACGCGTGTGATCATCCTGAACTCCCCGTCGAACCCGACGGGAGGGGTCCTCACCAAGCAGGACATCGAGGCCCTCGCCGACGTCGTCCGCCGCCGCTGCGCCCCCGATGTCCGGATCTACTCCGACGAGGTCTACGAGGACATCCTCTTCGACGGCGCGACACACGCGAGCATCGCCTCCTGCGAGGGGATGCAGGAGCGCACGATCGTCGTCTCCGGCCACTCGAAGAGCTTCTCGATGACCGGCTGGAGGCTCGGGTACGCCGTCCTCCCGAACCGCGTCGAGGCGGAGGTCTTCAAGAACCTGAACGTCAACCTCATCTCGTGCACCCCCCCGTTCGTGCAGCTCGCCGGCGAGGAGGCCCACGAGAACCCCGCGATCCCGCCGATCGTCGCGGGGATGGTGTCGCAGTTCCAGGAGCGGCGCGACTGGGTCGTTCCGGCCCTCAACGCGATCCCCGGGGTCACCTGCGCGAAGCCGATGGGGGCGTTCTACGCCTTCCCGAACGTCGGCGGCGTCTGCGAGTCGCTCGGCATCCTCGCGGCCTGGTCCTCGATGCCCCGCGAGCGGCGCGAGCGGACCTCGCCCGCGACGATCTTCCAGCGGTTCGCCCTGTATCAGCACGCCGTAGCGACGATGGATCGCCGCTCGTTCGGGCGGATCGGCTCCGAGGGCAAGCACTACCTGCGCCTCTCCACGGCGACGGCGCTGCCGACGCTGCAGGAGGGGGTTCGCCGCCTGGCGGCCGCGGCCGCGGACCGGGCGGGGTTCGAGTGGTGGTTCGCAAAGGGGGAGCATCTGGGGGCGTAGCGGACATCCAACCGGAGGTGCCCGATGGCGCTCATCGATTCCAAGACAGGCCAGGTTCGGAGAGAGTACTCGAAGGCGGCGCTCGAGCGCGCCGCGACGATCATGCGGGGCTACGACCTCGCCGCGCTCGCCTGCGCGGGGTCGGGGCACGCCGGCGGCACGCTGTCCATCATGGACATCACCGCCGCGCTCTACCTCCAGGTCGCGAACCTCGACCCCGAGAACCCCGGCTGGGCCGATCGCGACCGGATCGTCTGGTCCACCGGGCACAAGGCCCCCAGCCTCTACCTCGGCCTCGCGATGGCCGGCGCCTTCCCGCCCGAGGACGTCGCCCGCCTGCGCCGCCTCGGCTCCCCGTACCAGGGGCACCCGCACTGGAAGAAGATCCCGGGCGCGGAGGTCTCCACCGGCTCCCTCGGCCAGGGGCTCTCCATCGGCGTCGGGATCGCCCTCGCGGCGAAGCTCGACGGAAAGCCGTACCGCACCTACGTCATCAACGGCGACGGCGAGCTGCAGGAGGGGCAGATCTGGGAGGCGGTCATGTCGGCGGGCCACTACCGCCTCGACAACCTCGTCTCCATCGTCGACAAGAACCGCCTGCAGATCGACGGCTGGGTCTGCGACGTGATGGACGTCGACCCGCTCGGCGACAAGTTCCGCTCGTTCGGCTGGCACGTCGTCGAGTGCGACGGCCACGACATGGGGCAGGTCCTGAAGGCCTTCGAGGAGGCCCAGCACACGAAGGGGAAGCCGACCGCGATCCTCGCGACCACCGTGAAGGGGAAGGGCGTCGACTTCATGGAGAACGTCGCGGGGTGGCACGGGAGGGCGCCCACGTTCGACGAGGCGAAGAACGGGCTCGCCCAGCTCGGCCTGAACGGCGAGGTCGACCTCGCGAAGATGAAGTCCATCGCGGACGCGCACCAGAAGGAGGCCGACGCGCGCATCGAGGCGAAGATGCCTCGCTTCAAGAAGGACTACTGGTGGAACCGGCAGCCCGTGATGAAGGTCGACATGGACCCGACGCGGATGGGATACGGGCGGGCCCTCCAGGAGGCGGGGAAGGACGAGCGCGTCGTCTGCCTGGGGTGCGACATCTCCGGGTCGATCACGATCAGCAAGTTCTACGAGGGGCACCCCGAGCGGGCGCCGAAGGGGAAGGGGATCTCGAGGTTCCTCTCGGTCGGGATCGCCGAGCAGAACGCGACGGGGATCGCGGCGGGGCTCGCGAAGGAGGGGAAGCTCCCGACGTTCGGGACGTACGCCGTGTTCGCCTCCGCGCGGAACCTGGACCAGTTCCGCACGACCGTCGCATACGGGGAGCTCAACGTCCTCGTCGCGGGGGCGCACGGGGGCGTGTCGGTGGGGCCCGACGGGGCGACGCACCAGGCCCTGGAGGACCTGACGAACGTCTCGATCGTCCCGGGAACCACGGTCGTCGCGCCGTGCGACGCGATCGAGACCCGCAAGGCGACGACGGCCCTCCTCTTCGAGGTGACGGGGGCGAAGTACCTCCGCTTCGCTCGCGAGGCGACTGCGGTGGTGACCACGGAGAAAACGCCGTTCATCATCGGGAAGGCGAACGTCTTCAGGATGCGGTCGGTGAAGGAGCGGATGATCGACGCCTTCGAGTGCGTCCTCGCGGACGACTACATCGGCGAGAGGGAGACGGTGGCGATCATCGCCTGCGGCCCGATGGTCGCGGAGGCGATGCGGGCGGCGTGGATCCTCAAGGAGGAGCGGGGCTGGGAGACGCGGGTGGTGAACATTCACACGCTGAAGCCGCTCGACGAGACGGCGATCCTCGCGGCGGCCTCGGAGTGCGAGATCGTGGTGACGGCGGAGGAGCACCAGATCGGGGGGCTTGCAAACCCGGTCGCCGCGGCGATCCTGCGGGGCCTGGGGGGCGGGCACGCGCCGAGATTCGGTTCGATCGGGGTGAAGGACCGCTTCGGCGAGTCCGGCGCCCCGTGGGAGCTGATCAAGGAATTCGAGGTGTCCGCCGAGCACATCGCCGCCAAGGCCCTGGAGCTTTCCGTATAGCGCCCGTCTTGCTGGAGTCGCGCCCGGAAGGGCGCGCAGGGAGTGACGCCCGTAAGGGCGTCGGCTGGAGAACGCAATGGCTGTCGCGAAGAGCCTCGAGGTCGTCCTGGACCGCTGCAAGGGCTGCGGTCTCTGCATCACGGTCTGCAAGTTCGACGCGCTGAAACTGGAGGGCGAGAAGATCGTCCTCGACGAGCCGAAGTGCAAGCTGTGCAGCGTCTGCACCTTCTCCTGCCCCGACCTCGCGCTCATCATGCACGGCGTCGACGGCAAGCCCATCGTCGAGAAGTTCGTGCCGCTGCCGGACTGGCGCAGGGAGGTCCCCCAGCCCGCACCGGGCATCCACTTCATGCAGGGCGCCACTGCGTGCGCCGAGGGCGCCATCGCCGCCGGATGCCGGTTCTATGCGGGGTACCCGATCACCCCCTCCACCGAGGTGGCCGAGGACATGGCCACGCGCCTCCCCCAGGTCGGGGGCCGCTTCATCCAGCTCGAGGACGAGATCGCGAGCATGGGCGCGATCGCCGGCGCCTCGCTCGCGGGGGTCAAGTCGATGACCGCGACGAGCGGCCCGGGCTACTCGCTCATGCAGGAGAACCTCGGCGCGGCGGCGATGCGGGAGATCCCCGTCGTCGTCGTCAACGTCATGCGCGGGGGCCCGTGCACCGGCCTCCCGACGCGCCCGGCCCAGGCGGACGTCAAGCAGGCCCGCTGGGGGACGCACGGCGACCACCCGGTGATCGCCCTCGTCCCGTGGTCGGTCTCCGAGATGTTCTGGCTCACGGTGCGGGCCTTCAACCTCGCCGAGACGTACCGCACGCCGGTGATCCTCCTCCCCGACGAGGTGATCGCCCACATGCGGGAGCGGATCGAGGTACCGGACTACCGGACCGGCGTCACGGTCTCGGATCGCCCCCGCCCCACGGACCCGCCGGAGCGCTACAAGCCGTTCGACGACAAGTACCTCGTCCCGCCGCTCCCCGCCTACGGGCAGGGGTACCGCTTCCACGTGACGGGTCTGGTGCATCGCGCGGACGGCTTCCCCACGGGGGACGCGGCGGCCGCGACGGCGCTCGCGGACCGGCTCGAACGGAAGATCACGGAGTCGCTCGCGGACATCGTGCAGGTGGACGAGCACTACACGGAGGACGCGGAGACGATCGTTGTCGCGTACGGGTCGACAGCGCGCTCGGCGAAGCAGGCGGTCCTCTCGGCGCGGAAGCACGGGCGGCGCGTCGGGCTCTTCCGCCCGGTGACGATCTGGCCCTTCCCATTCGATCGCCTCCAGGAGCTGTCGGAGCGCGGGGCGCGCTTCATCGTGGCGGAGGCCAACCGCGGCCAGATCCTCGAGGAGGTGGAACGGGTGGCGGGGCGGGGGCGCGTCGGCGCGGTCCTGTCCAGCGACGGAAACCCGATCTCGGCCCGGGCGATCGAGAAGGCTCTTCTGTAGGAACACGAAATGCAGCAGCAGAACTATCTCCGTTCCCAGCACTTTCCTCACATCCTCTGCCCGGGCTGCGGCCACGGCGTCGTCCTCGCGGCGCTGCTCCGTGCCATCGGGAAGTCCGGCCTCTCGAAGAACGAGGTCGTCCTCGCCTCGGGGATCGGCTGCGCATCGCGCATTCCGGGCTACGTCGACTTCCACACGATCCACACGACGCACGGCCGGGCTCTCACCTTCTCGACGGGCGTCGCGGTGTCGCGCCCCGAGTTCCGCGTGATCTGCGTGATGGGGGACGGCGACGCGACGGCGATCGGAGGCAACCACCTGATCCACGCCGCGCGCCGTAACGTCGACATCACGGCGATCGTGCTCAACAACCACATCTACGGCATGACGGGCGGGCAGGCCTCCCCGACGACACCGCTCGGGAGCCTGGCCACGACCGCGCCGTACGGCAGCATCGAGCCGCCCTTCGACATCGTGGCGCTCGGGATGGCCGCCGGGGCCTCGTTCGTGGCGCGCGGGAGCGTGGTCGACCCGGTGCGCCTGGAGGGGATGATCGCGAAGGCGCTCAAGGTGAAGGGCTTCTCGCTCGTCGAGGCGGTGTCGACCTGCCCGACGACCTACGGCCCGCGCAACAAGCTGAAGACCATCGAGGCGTACATGGCGTGGCTCAAGGACCACATGTACGACCTCTCGAAGAAGGACAAGCTGACACCCGAGGAGCAGGCCGGGCGCTGGCCGGTGGGGGTGTTCAAGGAGGAGACGCGGCCGCACTTCGTGGAGGTCTATGACCGCGAGGTGGTGGCGAAGGCGCAGAAGGTGGCCGAGTCGGAGCCCGCGATCGCCACCACGCCGTACACGATGCCGCCGGGGCGCTTCGAGATCGTAGTCGCCGGGAAGGCGGGGCAGGGGATCCAGAAGCTCGGCGCGCTGGTGGCGGAGTGCGTGATTCGCGACGGGAACTACGCGGCGCAGATCGAGAACTACGGCCCCGCGGCGAGGACGGGGATTTCGCTCACGGAGGTCGTCGCGTCGAATGAGGAGATCGACTTCCCCCTGGTGGAGCAGGGGAACGTGCTCCTGGCGATGACGCCGGAGGCCCTGAAGGCGCACCTGCCGCGGGTCTCGCAGTCGCCCGATGCGCTGGTGATCGTGGACTCGACGTTCGTGAAGGACGTCCCGAATGGGGCCTACGCGGTCCCGGTGACGTCGACCGCGAAGGGGGAGCTTCAGCTCCCCATGGCGGCGAACGTGGTGCTCCTGGGCGCCTTCGCGGCGATCACGCGGATCACGAACCTCGCCTCGATGGAAGATGTGATCCGCCGTCGGATCCCGAAGGCGATCGACAAGAACATCCTGGCGCTTCGCCGCGGCTTCGAGCTCGGCGAGGAGGCGATCCGCGCCCGCGCCACGGGGGCGCGCCCCGTGGCCGTGACGGCGCCCCTCGGGCCTGAGGACAGCGGCGACGAGGCCCCCCACCTCGACCCCGCCGACGGCCTCCCGGCATGCTCCCCGGGGCAGTAGCTGCTCCCGGGGAAGAACGCGCGGTCCAGGGTTCACGCGTCCCGGGGCGCTCGCCGACGGTGGAGGGCGAGGTGCAGCGGCGTGCGGGAGTGTGGCACCTTGCACACGAAGTTGTATCGCGCCACATGGTAGCTGGGGTCGAACCCGTAGAAGCTGAGCCTCATGCGGTCCAGCTCCTCCTCGCGATAGTCCCGCAGCGGCCGTATGGCCTCGTCCCTCCGTCGCCGCTCGACCTTCTCTCGCAGCAACCGCTCGAAGCCCGGGTCGCGCGCGATGTCCTCGGCGATCGCATCGACTTTGCGGCGGAACTCGGCCGCGTCTTCCCCGAAGGAGTCGTCGATCAGCCCCAGGCGCCTCGCCGCGGCCGTCCCGACCGGCAGGCGATCCTGCATGACGACCCGGGCCGCCTCCGCCCCGACGCGCCTCGGCAGCAGATAGGTCCAGTACTCGGAGCCGTACAGGTTCCCCATGTTCTTGTAGTGCGGATTGAGCACAACGCCTGTCCGGGCGACGATGCGGTCCGCAGCGAGGGCCAGGAACGCCCCGCCCGCGGCGGCGTTCCCCTGGAGGGCCGCGATCGTGACGCAGGCCTGAGTCGTCAAGATCGCCTCGGCGAGGTCGTCCATCGCGTTGATGTTGCGCCACGACTCGTCCGCGGGGCTCTCGGCCGCCTCGATTGCGCCAAGATGAATGCCGTTGCTCCAGAAGTCCTCGCCCCCCATGAGGACGATGACGCGCACGCCCCGCTGCCTCGCCTCCAGAAAGGCCGTCCGCAGCCGTTCGCACTGCCCTGAGGACATCGCGCCGTTGGTGAAATCGAAGTGCAGCCAGCCTACGGGCCCCCTCTCCTCGTACCAGATGTCCTGCCACGTGGACTCGTCCCTCGTGGGGAGCGTCGCGACGCGTGACTCGGGGAGGTCCTGGATGCGGGAACCCAGGGCGATCGCGGCGGGGAGCTTGAAGGTCGGGCCGGTCGCCCCCGGCTTCCTCCTGAGGCAGCCGATCCAGACCGCCCCGTCGACGGTCCCGCGGCAGACGGCCCCGTGGCGCCTGGCGATGACCTGACCAGGGACCCCGGAGAGACGCCCTTCCGCATGCGCGTCAAACAGGTAGAAGGCCTCCCCGCACACGACGTCCAGGACCCCGGGGGCGCCATCGGAGGCGCGAACCTTGCGCAGGACGGTTGCGGTGTCATCGCTCGACCAATCGATGGCGCGGGCCTCCTGCGTCATTCGCGGCCTCGCGCGAAACCGGTCCTGGGGCACCGGCCGGTACGTCCCCGACGCGAAGCGCTCCACGGCGAGGAGGAGGACCCGCACGGCCGCCTCCGTCACCTCGTGACGGTACAGGCTGCCCTTGCGGGCGGCGCGCATGGGGAAGTCGGCCGTTGCCCAGACGTCCCCGGCGTCCATCTCGGCGCCGGCCTGCAGCGCCGTGACGCCCCACTCCGCGGCCCCCTCCAAGATCGCCCAGTCCAGCGCAGAGGGGCCACGGTCTCCCACGGGTCCCGGGTGCAGCACGATGCACGCGCGCTGGCGCCAGATCGCCTCGGGGATGGCCCGCGTGAGGTATGGCGCCAGGACCAGGTCCGGCTGGAACAGATCCACGGCCTCGCCGCTGACCCGGTCGTTCACGTCGAACTCCACGGACACGGTGTGCCCGCGTTCCGTCAGCTCGACGAGGACGCGCTGGGTGAGGCTGTTGAAGGAGCGGACCAGGAGCAGGATGCGCATCGTCAGCAGATCCTCGGGAGCTGCTCTCCCACCAGCCAGTCGACGATGCGCCGGCCCCCGAGGCGCGTCTCCATCTCGACGAACCGCCGCGGGTCCTGAACGACGTCGCCGATGATCGCGGCCTGCCTCCCGAGCGGATGTCCGCGCATCGCGGAGAGGAGGCGCCCGGCGGCCTCCGCGGGGCAGACGGCGACGAGCTTCCCCTCGTTCGCGACGTAGAGCGGGTCGAACCCCAGGAACTCGCATGCGGCCGCGACCTCGGTGTGGACCGGCACGTCCGCCTCCCGGATCCGCATCCCCACACCCGACTGGCGCGCGAGCTCGTTCAGCGTGGTGCCGAGCCCGCCGCGCGTGGGGTCCCGCAGGCAGCGGATGTCGGGGACCTCGGAGAGCATCCGGGCCACGAGTCCGTGGAGGGCCGCCGTGTCGGAACGGACGGAGGTGCCGAAGCCCAGGTCCTGCCGGCTGGACAGGATCGCGACCCCGTGGTCGCCCATCGTGCCGCTGACGAGGACGGCGTCCCCCGGGCGGGCCCGGTCCCCGGAGATCCGCACGCCTTCGGGCAGGACGCCCACGCCGGTCGTCGTGATGAACACGCCGTCCCCCTTGCCGGCCTCGACCACCTTGGTGTCCCCGGCGACGACGGCGACGCCCGCCTCCCGTGCGGCGGCGGCCATCGACTCCACGATCCGCTCGAGGTCGGAGAGCAGGAACCCCTCCTCGAGGATGAACCCCGCGGCCATGTACAGGGGCGTCGCCCCGGCCATCGCGACGTCGTTGACGGTGCCGTTCACGGACAGGCTGCCGATGTCCCCTCCCGGGAAGAAGAGGGGCGAGACAACATGGCAATCGGTGGCGACGACGATGCGGCCGGGAGGGGCGGGGAGGCAGGCCTGGTCGTTCCGCTGACGAAGCCACTCGTTGTCGAACGCCGCGAGGAAGAGCGACTCGACGAGGTCCGCCATCGCGCGGCCGCCCGCGCCGTGGCTCATGTCCACGCGCCTCGCGGGCCCTGTGCCATCCGTCATCGGGGGCTCTCCGCGACGTCCCTGTGGCGTCCGTAGGTGTAGTACGCCGCGCAGGCCCCCTCGGGGGAGACCATGCAGGAGCCGATGGCGCTCTCGGGGGTGCACGCGGTGGCGAAGAGAGGGCAGTCCACGGGCCGCTTCATCCCCCGGAGGATCGCCCCGCACTCGCAGGCCTGGTTGTCCGGAACGGGGCGGTAGACGATCCCGAACCGGCGCTCCGCGTCGAAGGCCGCGTATCGGGCCTTGATCCGCAGCGCGCTGTACGGCACCTCGCCCAGCCCGCGCCACTCGAAGGACCGCCGCAGCTCGAAGACCTCCGCGACGAGACGTTGCGCCTTCTGGTTTCCGTCCCGCGTGACGGCCCGCGTGAACTCGTTCTCCACCTCGCACCGCCCCTCGTTGATCTGCTTCAGGAGCCGCCGGATCGCATCCATCACGTCCAGGGGCTCGAACCCGGCGATGACCACGGGCTTCTCGTACTCCTCCGCGAAGAACTCGTACGGGCGCGTGCCGATCACGGTCGAGACGTGCGCGGGGCCGATGAAGCCGTCGATCGGCACGGTCCCCAGGTCCCGGACCTGTCGTGACTCCAGGAGGTTCTGGATCGCCGACGGCGTCAGCACGTGGTTGCAGAACACCGTGAAGTTCCGCAGCCCGAGCGTCTCCGCGTCCAGGATCGCCACCGCGGTCGCGGGCGTGGTCGTCTCGAACCCGACCGCGAAGAACACGACCTCCCGGTCGGGGAGGGCCCGGGCGGTCCGGACCGCGTCGGCGCTGGAGTAGACCATCCGGATGTCCGCGCCGGCGGCCTTGGCCTTGAGGAGGCTCGCGCCGCCCGAGGCCGGTATCCTCAGGCAGTCGCCGTACGCGCAGACGACGGCGCCGCGACCTGCGGCCAGCTCGATGGCGTTGTCCACGCGGCCGATCGGGAGGACGCACACGGGGCACCCGGGGCCGTGGATCATCCGCACGTTGGGAGGCAGCAGGTCCGCGAGGCCGTAGCGGAAGATCGTGTGCGTATGGCCGCCGCAGAACTCCATGAGGCGGTACGTCCGGGACGGCAGCGCCTCCTCGCGGATCGTGGCGGCAAGCCCGCGCGCGAGCCGACCGTCGCGGAACTCGTCGATGTACTTCAGCCCGTTCGTCTCGCGATCTCCTCGAAGAGCAAGAGCGTCCTCTCCGCCTCCGCCGGGTCGAGCTTCTGGAGGGCGTAGCCGACGTGGACGATCACGTAGTCGCCCACGCGCACGCCGTCCACGAGCTTCAGGGAGACCTCCTTGCGGACGCCGGCGAGGTCCACGATCGCCATCTCGTCGGCGAGGAGCTCAACCACCTGCACGGGGATTGCGAGACACACTACGCACCTGCCTGCATGGCCGCCCAGGCCTGCCCCAGGGAGAGCCCGCCATCGTTGGGAGGGACCTGTTCCGCCTCGAACACCTGGATCCCACGGGACTCGAGGAGACCCCGAATCGTACGCGACAGGACGCGGTTCACGAAGCAGCCGCCCCCCAGGGCGAGCCGTCCGAGGCCGCGGGAGAGGCACGCGCGTGCAGCCCAGTCCGCCATGGCGTGCGCCATCGTCTGGTGGAACCGCGCCGCGCCGAGGCCCGGGTCCCTGCAGTCCGCGACCCAGCCAAGGAGCGGGAGCAAGTCCAGGGTCCCGTCGTCCAGGACCTTCCAGCCCCCCGCGACGGGGTCGGAGTCGCCGTGGCGGACGGCGAGGGCCTCCAGCCTCATCGCGGCCTCGGCATCGTAAGACAAGGTCCGGCAGACGTCCAGCAAGCCGGCGGCCGCGTCGAACCACCGCCCCGCGCTCGACGTGGCCGGGCAGTTCACCTCCCTCTCGAGCATCCGGCGCACCGCGAGGGCGGCGGGGCCCGGGAAGCGCCCCTCGATCTCGGCGCCCCGCCCCAGGCAGTGCAGCGCGGCCGCGGCCATGCGCCACGGCTCCGTGGCGGCGCGGTCCCCCCCGGGGAGGGGCAGGGGCCGAAGGCGACCCAGCCGATCAACGCGCGAGCCATCCAGGAGGAGCATCTCTCCTCCCCAGGGCCGACCGTCCGACCCAAGACCCACGCCGTCCAGCGCGAGCCCCAGCAGCGGCCCCACGATCCGGTGCTCCGCGGCGACCGCGGCGATGTGGGCGTGGTGGTGCTGGACGGCCACACAGGGCAGTCCGGCCTCCGCGGCGAACTCCAAGGCGAAGCGGCTGCTGTGGAAGTCGGGGTGCAGGTCGCGAGCCACGCGGTCCGGGCGGACCTCCAGTACGTCCATCAGGCGGCGCGCCGCCTCTTCCATGGCCACGCACGTAGCGACGTTGTCCAGGCCGCCCACATGCTGGGAGAGGAAGGCCTCGTCCCCGCGAGTCAGGCAGACCGTGTTCTTCAGGAAGCCGCCGACGGCCAGCGTGGACGGCCCGGCGCGAGGGAGCCTGATCGCCCTCGGCGTGTAGCCGCGCGCGCGACGGACGAACCGGGCGGATGTGTTCTCCTTGTCCGTCGCGATCATGACCGAGTCGTCGCAGCGTGCGAGGATCTCACGGTCATGGAGGAGGATGGCGTCCGCGATTCCCCCCAGGCGGACCCGGGCCTCCTCGTCCCCGATGACGAGCGGCTCGCCGCCGGGGTTCGCGCTCGTCATGACGAGCACGGGGTCCTGCGGCCCCGCGAGCCAGGCACTCGTGGGGGGGCGGCCGGCCGCCTCGTGAAACAGGAGGTACTGGAGCGGCGTGTGCGGCAGCATGACGCCCAAGGCCCCGAGCCCCGGGGCGACGCCGGCCAGGGCCGGGTCGCAGCCTGGGGACTTCGGGAGGAGGCCGATCGGCCGCTCGGGAGCTTCGAGCAGGAGGCGTCCTCTCTCGCCGCACTCGACCAGGCCCCGCAACGAAGCGGCGTTGGCCGCCATCACGGCAAACGGTTTCGAGTCCCGCTGCTTGCGCCTCCGGAGCCGGGCGACCGCCTCCGCGTCCCTCGCGTTGCAGGCGAGGTGGAAGCCGCCCAGGCCCTTGATCGCGACGACCTCCCCGGTCCGGAGCCGCCGTCCGGTCTCCGCGACCGGGTCATCGGCGTCGATGACGCGGCCATCGCAGTCGACCAGTCGGAGCCGCGGGCCGCACGCGGGGCAGGCGTTCGGCTGCGCATGGAACCGCCGGTCCTCCGGTCGATCGTACTCGGCCTGGCAGGCCGGGCACTGGCGGAAGGGGGCCATGCTCGTGTTCGGGCGGTCGTAGGGGAGGCGCCGGGTGATCGTGAACCGGGGGCCGCACGCGGTGCAGTTGAGGAACGGATACCGGTAACGCCGATCGGCTGGATCGAACAGCTCCTCGAGGCACTCGGCGCAGACCGCCGTGTCCGGCGCGATGCCGGGCGAGCCGCGTCCGCCCCGGCTCGGCCCGATGACGAACGCGGCGGGGTCGGCCTCGACGGCGACCTCGCGCACCTCCACGGAGTCGATGCGGGCCAGCGTGGGCCTCTCCGCGCGCAGGCGGCGCAAGAACTCCGCCACGCCCGCTTCGTCCCCCTGCACCTCGATCTCGACGCCCTCGGCGTCGTTCCGGACCCAGCCGGCCAGGTCCAGGTCGCGCGCGAGGCGGTAGGCAAACGGGCGGAAGCCGACGCCCTGGACCTGCCCGCGAACACGAACGCGGCGTCGGAGCGCGTCCAGGCTATGCATGCCGATTCCTCGTGGCAGCGCAGCGGCGCCCGATCCAGTCGATCCAGGACCCCAGCCCCTCCCCCGTGCGCGCGGAGAGCGACAGGACCTCGATCTCGGGATGGACCCGCCGCGCGAGGGTCGTCGCGAGCGCGACGTCGAAGTCCACGTGCGGAAGGAGGTCCAACTTCGTGAAGAGGAGGAGGGACGAGTGCCTCACGATGACGGGGTACTTCTCCGGCTTGTCGGTCCCCTCCGCGGTGCTCACGAGGAGGACCTTGGCCTCCTCGCCCAGGTCGAAGAGGGCGGGGCAGACGAGGTTCCCGACGTTCTCCACGAAGAGGAGGTCCACCTCGGCGAGCGGGAAGCGCTCGAGTTCCCGCTCGAGCTGCGGGGCGGTGAGGTGGCAGCCCGTGCCGGTCTCGATGGCGAGGACGGGGACCCCATCCCGCCGGAGCCGCCGCGCGTCGTTGTCGGTCGCAAGGTCCGCGACGATCACGCCCGCGCGGACGTCCCGCGGGAGCCTCGCGATCGTCGTTTCCAGGAGGGCGGTCTTGCCGGCCCCGGGCGCCCCGACGACGTTCAGCGCGACGACGCCGGCGCGGGCGATCCGCCCTCGGACCCGGGCCGCGGCCGCGTCGTTCGCCTGGAGGATCGGGACCGGGAGCCCCGCCTCCGGTGCATGCACGTGGTCGTGATGGTGGTGGGGGTCGTTGCAGCCGCAGGTCCTACACATCCGGGAGGACCTCCAGGCGCACCAGGTGGAGTTCGTTCCCGGCGACGACCTCGCCCCCGGCCGCGGAGCACGCGCGGCAGGTGAGCGCCAGGTCCGGGGCCTCGCACACGGTTCCGCAAGCACGGCACCGCACGCGCACGGGGACGTTCCGACAGACGAGCCGCGCGCCCGCCATCGGCCCGTCGCGCGTGAGGCACTCGAAGTAGAACTGGAGGCAGTCCGGCGAGATGCCCGTGAGGGCCCCGACCTCGACCTCGACTTCCGTGACGCGCCGGGGCGGGACGGCCCTTTCGCGCACCAGGTCCACCAGGCAGCGAGTGATGGCCAACTCGTGCATGGGACGTCCACTTCGGGCGGGTCGGCATGCTAGCGCGGGCCCTGTGAGAAAGCAACGCCCGCGCGGGCAGGGCGAGTGCTCCCGGGGGAATCGATTGACAGGCCCCCCCCGCCATCCATAATGGACCTCCCCCCGCCACTGGCGTGATGCTCCGGGAAGCGTCCGATGCCACTCACGCTCCTCTGGATGCAGTGTGGCGCCTGCTCCGGCGACTCCATGTCGCTCCTCAATGCCGACAGCCCCGGCCTGCTGGAGGCCTTCGGCAACCTCGGCGTCGAGGTCCTCTGGCACCCCTCGCTCTCGGCGTACACCCCCGCCGATCGACGTAGGCTCTTCGCGGACCTCCAGTCGGGCAGCAGGCAGCTCGACGTGCTGTGCGTGGAGGGAGCGGTCATCCGAGGGCCCAGCGGGACGGGGATGTACGACACCGTCGAGCAGCGTCCGAAGAAGGACCTCGTCTCGGCGCTCGCCAGGCGCGCGCGGTTCGTCGTAGCGATCGGCACCTGCGCGTCCTTCGGCGGGATCGCCGCGGCGGGGGACGTGGAGGCGACGGGCCTCCAGTTCCACAAGGAGGAGAAGGGGGGGTTCCTCGGGCGCGACTTCCTCTCCAGGAGCGGCCTACCGGTGATCAACCTCGCGGGCTGCGCGGTCCACTGCGATGTCGTGATCGGCGCCCTCACGGCCCTGAAGAACGGAATCGTCCCGGACCTGGACGCCTACCAGCGCCCGGTCCCCTGGTACGGCTGCACGGTCCACCAGGGGTGCACGCGGAACGAGTACCACGAGTACCGCGTCGAGGAGAAGGACTTCGGGGAACGCGGCTGCCTGTTCTTCAACATGGGGTGCCAGGGCCCCCTCACCCTCGGATCCTGCAACAGGCAGCTCTGGAACGGCCGCTCCTCGAAGACGCGCGTGGGCGTCCCGTGCCACGGCTGCACTACCCCCGCTTTCCCGAGGCCCTATCCGTTCTTCCAGACGCGGAACATCGAGGGGATCCCGTTGGATCTCCCCGATGGCGTCAAGCGTGCCCACTACATGGTGTACAAGGGCATGGCGGCCGTTGCCACGCCCCAGAGGCTCAAGGACAGGAAGACGGGGGTCTGACCGCGCGCCTCGGTCCCACCGACAGCCCCCCGCCACGACAAAGGAGCCGACCACCCATGGCGAGCGCCTCCTCGACCCGCATCGACCTCCCGATCAACCGTGGCGAGGGCGACCTCGAGCTCCGCATCGAGATGAAGGACGGGACCGTCGAGGACGCCTGGAGCGTGGGCACGATGTACCGCGGGATGGAGAACATCCTCGTCGGGCGTCACCCGCTGGATGCCCTGGTCATCACGATGCGCGTGTGCGGGATGTGCAACGTGGCGCATCTGTACGCGGCCGCCCTGGCCCTCGACGCGGCCTGCGCGGTGAAGGTCCCCGACAACGGGCAGCGACTGCGGAACGTGACCCTGATGGTGGAGCACGCGCAGAGCGACATCCGCCATGCCTTCCTCCTCTTCGCACCGGACTTCGTGAACCCGGTCTACCGGAGCCATCCCCTCTTCGAGGAGGCGGGCCGGCGGTACCAGGCGTTCCAGGGGAGCACGGCCATCGAGACGCTCCAGGAGACGAAGAAGGCCATCGAGATCATCGCGATCCTCGGCGGACAGTGGCCCCACTCCGCGTTCATGGTGCCCGGCGGCGTCGCAAGCAATCCGGGCCCCGGCGACCTGCTGCAGTGCCTGCACAACCTCACGCGATTCCGCCAGTGGTACGAGCGGCGCGTGCTGGGCTGCACGATCGGCCGCTGGCGCGAGGTGCGGAGCGCCTCGGACCTGGACGCGTGGGTGGAGGAGAATGAGTCGCAGCGTGAAGGGGAGGTCGGCTTTTTCGTGCGCTTCGCCCGGGCCGCCGGGCTCGATCGGATCGGCCGCGGCCACGGAAACTACCTCAGCTTCGGATCGCTCGACATGCCGGAGACGACCTCGGTCGTCCCGCCCCGCAGGGGAACGACGTTCGTCGCGTCGGGCTTTGCCCGGGGGACGACCGTCGAGCCCTTGGACCCGGCCCAGGTCACCGAGCAGGTGGCGCACTCCTGGTTCCGCGAGTACGAAGGGGGGAGGCACCCCTTCGAGGGGGAGACGCGGCCCTACGCCAGCGGCGAGGAGGGGGCGAGGTACTCGTGGGCGAAGGCGCCGAGGTATCGGGGTCTGCCGACGGAGACGGGCCCCCTCGCGGAGAGGGTCGTCGAGCGGGACCCGCTCTTCACCGACCTCGTCCGGAACGGTCCGAGCGTCTTCGCGCGCCAGCTCGCCCGGCTGACCCGGCCGGCGACCTTCTTCCCCGCGATCGAGACGTGGCTCGGCGAGATGGCGCGGGAGAAGGAGAGCCGCTACTACGCCGGACAGGCGGAGGTGAAGTCCGGGCGCGCCTGCGGAATGCTCCAGGCAGCGAGGGGCGCGCTCGGGCATTGGGTGGAGATCCAGGACGGTCGGATCTCGCGCTACCAGATCATCACGCCAACGACCTGGAACGCCTCCCCGAGGGACTCCCAGGGGGTGCGCGGCCCGTGGGAGGAGTCGGTGGTCGGGACCCCCGTGCGCGACCCGGAGAACCCGGTGGAGGTCGCGCACATCGTGCGGTCGCACGACCCCTGCATGGTGTGCTGTGTCCACACGCTCCAGGGGGGACGCGCGGTCGGGAAGCTGGTTCTCTAGGGGGGCGGGAGACCTTGGGCGGAAGGCCGTCACGGATCGTCTGCGTCGGGAACCGCCTCGCGGCGGGGGGGGACGCCGCCCCCGGCCCGCGGG
>ORMF010067321.1_pt1 | contig 77175 bp, 71 predicted proteins | sample 1779871 | NCBI WGS metagenome assembly ORMF01 (sample SAMEA104232316, study PRJEB22302) | groundwater metagenome | biome: forest; feature: aquifer; material: groundwater | place: USA | collected 2011-08-07 | depth 5.4 m | reverse complement strand
GGGGGGCGCCGGGCGCGCGCGGCGCCCTCCGCGGGGGGCGCACGGTCGCCAGCCCCGGGGCACGCAGGAGCCGCTCGACCCGGTGCGATTTGTCGGCAACCGCTCGTCCGGCAAGATGGGGTTCGCGATCGCCGAAGCGGCGCGCGACCGCGGCGCGCACGTGACGCTGGTGTGCGGGCCGGTCGCGCTGGCGACGCCGTACGGCGTGTCGCGCATCGACGTCGAGACGACGGCGGACATGGCGTCGGTCGTTTCGGGCGCCACGGCCGGCTGCGACGCGCTGATCATGGCGGCCGCGCCGGCTGACTTCCGCCCGGCCGCTGCCGCCGAGCAGAAGATCAAGCGCACGGATGCGTCGCTGAGCATCGAGCTGGTGCCGAACGAAGACATCATCGCCGGTCTGCGGGGCGAGTTCGTGAAGGTGGGCTTCGCCGCCGAGACGGAGCAGCTCATGGCGAACGCGCAGGCGAAGATCACGAAGAAGGGGCTCGACCTGATCGCCGCGAACGACGTGACGGCGGCCCAGGCGGGGTTCGCGCACGACACGAACCGCGTGACGCTGATCGGCGCCGACGGCACGATCGACGAGCTGCCGCTGCTCTCGAAGTACGAGGTCGGGCACCGCATCCTCGATCGCGTGGCGGCCATTCTCGCGCAGCGAACAACCCCGCGATGAGTCGATTCGGACCGCTCAGTGCGGCTCTAACGTTGGCTAGCCTTGTGGTGGTTGTTGCGCTGACCGCCTGCGGCCGAGATGCCAAGACGACCGCAAGCCCGACCGCCGGGACGGGGTATGTCGGGACCTCGGTTGCGCACTACGCCGATGCGCTTCCTCCCCCGGTCGCCGAGACCGTGCGCCTCGTGTTGAGCGCAAGCCCAAACGGGGTCATCGATCGGTTGCGATTCACCCGCGAGCCATGCGTGCGGCTACAACAGGTCGGCAGTCCGCCCCCATGCAGAACCGAGGAGGCTGAAGGTGCCGTCGTCGAGGGCTTCCTCGTCGTCAGTTGCGATGGCGGGCCGCAGCGTCGGGATGTGGCAGAACGCATCGTTCGCGGTCTGCTCGATCCGTCCCTGGCACTATTCGCCGTATACCACCCGCTCTCCGGGCCAAATCGTGATCAGCGCTTTCACCTTTTGTTTAGGCGAAGCGACGCGGGAGCCGCGCCTGGTGTTTGGTTCGAGGCTAGTGCCGACGGATCGATAACCAGCGCCGGATCCACGTGCGCTAGCGTCACTGACACGGTCAAGCCTGTCTCGGAATTTCTGGTTCCCCCGAACTAGCTCGCGCGGCCGATCCGCGCTTCGCTCGTTCCACACGACATAAGAAGCCGGACGGCGCCACTTCGGTGCGAGCACATCAGGCGGTCGACAGCAGGGCAAGGGCTCATCTAAACCGCCCCGGCGCCGTCCGGACGCTCGCATCATGCGCCCGATGGGGCCGCTGTACCGGACGGGTGGGCGACGCGCGGGCTACGCGTAGGCGACGGTGGCCTCATCCGGCCTGTCTCCACGGCGACTCTGCAATCGGCCACCCTCTCGCTCAAGGGGAGAGGGATGAATCGAGCTGCGGGTTGGTTCGCGGCCGCATCGTGCCTTGTTCCCGCAACGAGCGCCGCGCGGGCTGAAAGCCCACGCTACGGAATTGGAAGGACACCGAGCATAACCGCTGTGGAGTCCTGTTCCGGGTGTGGTGCGAAAACCGCATAGCCTCAACTGAAACACGATCCTCTATTTCCACGCTCAGCCCGTCAACCCCGTGGTCGGCTCGAGTTTCGCGCGTACTAACACCGCGGCACCCACGGCAAGAAAGGCGATGCCCTCGCCGAGCATCATCGCGCGCTGAGCTGGGTAGTAATGGGCATAGTGCACGCTAGCGACCAGGAGCAATCCCAACGCGATGAACGTGACCGGTATCGAGACATCAGATCGATCGGCTCGCCGCGCTAATCGTGGTGTCAACAAGAGGGCAGCTCCGGATCCGCAGAGGAGCAGGCCAACTAAGAAGACAATTGTGCGTTGGAGTAAGTAGTAGTCCACGTAGAACAGGCTAGCGAGCAGGAGAATTCCGAGTGTGATGCAGCTAAGAGGAAGAATCACACGCTTGGCACGCCCTTCTGCGCTAACACTTACCGGTCGATGCGCTCGGGCGGCGTGCATGGCATTGGCCGATGAACGAGGGCGAGAGAGCATGAAGACCAGCAACGCGACTGAGCCGACACTGAACGCTAGAGCCGATGCCATCAGCACGACTACCCCTCCGGCGAGATCTACGTTATCCGACCATCCCCAGGGCAACAGCCAAGACAAGGCCGCGTACGCCAACAGCGTCGTTGGCCCCGATAATTTATGCACCATTAGGCCACCGTCTCACTTGAGGCGTATTGAGCGTCATGGTGATACACCTCGTTAGAGATCAATTGGCGCTACCCCTTCACCACGAAGTTCAGCAGCCGGTTCGGCACGTAGATGACGCGCACGATCTCTTTGCCTTCGACGTGCTGCGCCACGGATGCGCTCGCCATCGCCTGCGCGCGGGCGGCGTCCTCCGCCGTATCGACCGGCAGCGTCAGGCGGTCGCGGAGCTTGCCGTTGACTTGCACGGCTATTTCTACGGTGTCGTCGGCAGCCAGGGCCGCGTCGAACGGCGGCCATGATTGCGTGTGGACGCTGTAGGGGTTACCGAGGCGCTGCCACAGCTCCTCGGCGATGTGCGGGACGCTGGGGGCGAGGATCAGCGCCATCGACTCCTGCGCTTCGCGCCATGCGGCGGCGTCGACCTCCGCGCCGGACTCGCGCAGGCGCACCATGTGGTTCGTGAACTCCATCAGCGCGGCGAGCATCGTGTTGAAGTGGAAATCGGCGATGTCCTCCGTCACCTTCGCGATCGTCTTGTGCGTCCAGCGGCGCAGCTCGCGCGTCTCCGGCGCGTCGGGGTGCGCGCCCGTGCGCATCTCGCCCATCACGACGTTCCAGACGCGGCTCAGCCAGCGGTAGACGCCGCTGATGCCGCTGGCGTCGTACGGCCCGCCGCCGTCCCACGGGCCGAGGAACATCAGGTAGGCGCGGAAGGTGTCCGCGCCCCACTTCTGCACCTCGCCATCGGGCGCGATGACGTTGCCGCGCGACTTGCTCATGCGCTGGCCGTCCGGGCCGAGGATCTGGCCCTGGTTGAACAGCCGCACCATCGGCTCATCGATGTCGAGGATGCCCATGTCGCGCGCCGCCTTCGTGAAGAAGCGCGTGTAGAGCAGGTGCATCACGGCGTGCTCGGCGCCGCCGGTGTACTGGTCGACGGGCAGCCACTTCTTCGCCAGCTCGCGGCTGAAGGGGCGCTCGTCGTTGTGCGGGTCGATGTAGCGCATCTGGTACCACGACGAGCACATGAACGTATCGAGCGTGTCCGTTTCGCGGCGCGCGGGCTCGCCGCAGACGGGGCACTTCGCGCGCAGAAATCCTTCGTGATATGTCAGCGGCGATTCTCCCGTAGGGCGGAACTCCGCGTCGGCCGGCAGCAGCACGGGCAGGTCGGACTCCGGCACGGGTACGGCGCCGTGCGTGTCGCAGTAGATGATCGGGATGGGCGCGCCCCACATCCGCTGGCGCGAGATCAGCCAGTCACGCAGGCGATAGTTCACCGTGCCGCGGCCGTAGCCCTTCTCTTCGGCGTATTTCACGACCGCCGCGATCGCGTCTTCGTCCCGCGTGCCGTCGAACGGGCCGGAGTTGATCATCGTGCCGCCGTGGCCGAAGGCCGCCGTCAGCTCGCCGCCGTCCCAGTCGGGGTGCTGGAAGACGGGCACGATCTTCAATCCGTACTTCTTCGCGAACTCGAAGTCGCGCTGGTCGTGCGCGGGGACGCCCATGACGGCGCCTGTGCCGTACGTGGACAGCACGTAATCCGCTGTCCAGATCGGCACGCGCTCGCCGTTGAAGAGGTTCGTGACGTAGGCGCCGGTGAAGACGCCGGTCTTCTCGCGATCGGTAGACATGCGCTCGATGTCGCTTTCGCGGCGTGCGGCATCAACGTAGGTGCGCACGGCGTCGCGCTGCTCGGGCGTCGCGATCTGCTCGACGAGCGGATGCTCCGGCGCGAGCACGAAGAACGTGACGCCGTACACGGTGTCGGGGCGCGTCGTGAAGACGCGGATCTCCTTCGTATCGACGCCGGGCGCGTCCAGCCCGAAGCGCAGCTCCGCGCCGTCGCTCTTGCCGATCCAGTTTCGCTGCATCGCCGTGATCTGCTCGCTCCACTGCAGGTGCGAGAAGTCGAGGAGCTCCTCGGCGTACTTCGTGATGCGGAAGAACCACTGCTCCAGGTCGCGCTTGGCCACGACGGTGTCGCAGCGCTCGCACTTGCCATCGACGACCTGCTCGTTCGCCAGCACTGTCTGGTCCTTCGGGCACCACCAGACGGCGGCCCGTTTCTTGTACGCCAGGTCGTGTTTGAGCAGCTGCAGGAACCACCACTGCGACCACTTGTAGTAGTCGGGCGACGCCGTGATGACCTCGCGGCTCCAGTCGAACATCGCGCCCATCGACTTCAGCTGGCCGCGCATGCGCTCGACGTTGGCGAACGTCCACTCGGACGGGTGGCGCCCGTTCTTGATGGCGGCGTTTTCCGCGGGCAGGCCAAACGCGTCGAAGCCCATGGGGAAGAGGACGTTGTAGCCGTTCATGCGTTTGAAGCGCGCGTTCGCGTCGGACGGCGCCATGGCGTACCAGTGGCCGACGTGCAGGTCGCCCGACGTGTACGGCAGCATCGTCAGCGCGTACCACTTCGGGCGCGGGTCGTCGTCTGCCGTGCGGTAGAGGTCGTCCGCTTCCCAGCGCGCCTGCCACTTCGGCTCGATCTCGCGGGGGGCGTAGCGCGCGGACGCATCGGTCCGGGGCCGCGCCGTCGTTTCGTTGGTCATGGCATCACCTCTCCGAGGCCGGGTTACTGGTCGCCGCGCGTTCCGTGGCCCGGGGCATTCAGCCCGTGCTTCATCGTGCGACGAGTACGCTAGTCTCTGTTTTCGCGGGCTTCGTCTTCGGGGTCGCCGCGATGGTCACGCAGGTCTTCGTCGTGGCCGTTCTGCGGCCGGATGTTCTTCGTCAGGATGCGCAACTCCAGCAGGATCATCGCGAATCCGGACGCGAAGACGGCGACGATGTACGCCTGCGCGCCGATCGCGATGCCGACGGCGGCGACGGTCCAGATCGTCGCCGCGGTGGTGACGCCTTTGACGGTGTAGCCTTCGCGAAAGATCAGCCCCGCGCCCAGAAAGCCGATGCCCGACACGATCTGCGCCGTGATGCGAGACGAATCTCCTCCGAACAAGCCGGAGGTATCGGCGAAGAGCGCGGATCCCATACAGACGAGCGCCATCGTGCGCACGCCGGCCGGATAGCCCCGATACTCGCGCTCCAGCCCGATGAGACCGCCGAGGGTGGCCGCAAGCGCGAGCCGCCCGACGATCTCCCACTGCGTCTGCATGTCGATCATCAGCCGTACCTCATCCGTGCGTCCGTTTCCGCAAACAAAAGAGCCCTCCGTCCTCTGACAGGGACGAAGAGCTTCTCCGCGGTACCACCCTGGTTCTCGCCGCCGGCGAGCACCTTCGTTCGCTGTAACGGGCGCACCCGGCGGCGGCTAGACCTCTCGGCTTCACCGCCTCCGCTCACCGGCGAGTTCAGCGCCCCTGTTGCCGGCTTGCACCGCCGCCGACTCTCTTATCCGCGCCTACTGCTCCGGATCGCAGCGTGTATTGCGATTAGGCAGCATTATAGGCGATCGCGCTCGCCTCGCCGCAAGCGGGGAATCCCCGGGGCGCGCCCCGCTCGCGACCGGGCGCCCGGTGCGCCGGCGGATTGACGAAAGTTCAGACCAATAGGTGCTGAGCCTACTTCCATAATCCGGGCGATTGTTGTATTCTAGCGCTTGCTATAATCTAGCGTTCACTAAGTAATCGTATCCCGACGCCCGCGAGGGCCCAGCCAGAGAGAGGGACTGACGTTCATGGCCGAAGTGAAGGACTGGACGACCGACTACGACATCTTCGACCCCGCGTACAAGAAGGATCCGTTCCCAATCTGGGACGAGATCCGCGGCCAGTGCCCGGTTGCCCACACCGAGCGGTGGGGTGGCTCCTTCATGCCGACGCGGTACGAGGACCTCTTCAACATCGCCCGCGACATCACGAACTTCTCGTCGCGCAACGTGCTGGTGACCGACTTCGAGCCGCCGCCCGAAGGCGCGGAGTACGAGGAGCCGACGGAAGAGGACATGGCGCAGTACAACGTCGGCGCGCCGCCGATCACGTCGGACCCGCCCGTACACACGTGGGCGCGCAAGCTGCTGCTGCCGCCGTTCTCGGTGACGTCGGTCTCGAAGTACGAGCAGGAGACGCGCGAGCTGTGCGCCGGCCTCGTCGACGGCTTCGTCAAGAACGGCCGTGCCGACGGCGCCGCCGACTACGCGCAGCAGATCCCGTCGCGCGTCATCGCCAGCATGCTGGGCATCCCGAAGGAGAAGGCAGGCGAGTTCACGGAGTGGGTGCGCGGCTTCCTGGAGCTGGGGCTCACCGATCCGGTGCTGCGCCAGGAATCGGCGATCAACATCTTCGGCTACCTGAACGAGCAGATCCAGGAGCACAAGGCCAACCCCGGCAAGGATGACCTGATCACCTACCTGCTGAACGCCGAGGTCGATGGCGAGCCGGTGCCGGAAGGTCACGTGCTCGGCACCTGCTTCCTCATCCTCGTCGCCGGCATCGACACGACGTGGAGCTCGATTGGCTCCGCGATCTGGCACCTCGCCCAGCACCCGGAAGACCGCAAGCGCCTCATCGCCGAGCCGGAGTTGATCGACAGCGCCGTCGAGGAGCTGCTGCGCGCGTACTCGCCCGTGACGATGGCGCGCTACGTCGCCAACGACACGGAGTACGCCGGCTGCCCGATGGCGGAAGGCAGCAAAGTGCTGATGAACTTCCCGGCCGCGAATCGCGACCCCTCGGTGTTCGAGCACCCCGACAAGGTGATCCTCGACCGCGAGAAGAACCCGCACATCGCGTTCGGCGTCGGCATCCACCGCTGTGCCGGCTCGAACCTGGCGCGGATGGAGATGAAGGTCTCGATCCAGGAGTGGCTGAAGCGCATCCCGGAGTACCGCCTGGAGGACCCGGACGCGGTAACATGGGCGGGCGGCCAGGTCCGCGGTCCGCGTTTGATGCCGGTGGTGTGGTAGCCATGAAGGTGAAAGTCGATAGCGAGAAGTGCCAGGGGCACAACCGGTGCTACGCCATGGCGCCGGGCATGTTCAAGGTCGATGAGTTGGGCTACGCGACGCCGCGCGGCGATGGCACGCTGACGCCGGAGACGCTCGCGCTGGCGAAGAAGGCCGTCGAGAACTGCCCGGAGCGCGCGATCTCGATCGAAGACGACTAGTCGCGCGAGGGCTGTGCGACGGTAAGACGGCCCGCGCAAGCGGGCCGTCTCTGTGTGTGGCGGTAGGTGGCGGAGTGCCCCGCGCCCAGCATGTCCGGTGACGCACGCCCGTGATTACTGGTGGGCGGAGGCATTCACCGAGCCCGCATGCGGTTGTTTCGCGGGTTGTGCTCCACTTCGGCCAGCCCGAGCGCTTCCATCACCGGCGGCACGTACATGCCGAAGCGGCCACGGAAGCCCTTCTTCAGCCCGTACCAACCCTTGACCGGGTTCTTCGGTGAGCGCCCCCACGCTTCGACGGTCCCTTCGGCGGCGGCTTTCTGTTCGTCGGCGCTGCCGAGCGGCATCCAATCGCCGTGCTTCTTCAGCATGGCGTGCAGATCGTCGATGCAGCGGAGCTGGTAGCGGAGTTCGGTCGTGCCGACGCGCACGACGAGCGCCGGCGGGTCGGCCGCGTCATCGCAAAACGCCGTGAACTCGGACTGGCCGGGCGGCGTCATCAAGGTCCACGGCTTGTCCGGAGTCCCGCTGCCTTTCACCGTGGCGTTTGCCATGTCGTCCGCTCCAATCGACTAGGGAAGAAATGGTGGAGCCGAGGGGGCTCGAACCCCTGACCTCAACACTGCCAGTGTTGCGCTCTCCCAATTGAGCTACGGCCCCACGAGGACTACGAACGAGTGCCTGACCTGTCGCCGCGGCGACCGCTCTCCCAATTGAGCTACGGCCCCACGTGCGCCGGAGAAACGGTGCGGTGCATCCTATCAGGCGATCGTGAAGCCGGGCAACACGGGGGAACTCCGTACAATACGCCGCGGACGCGCCTGTTATCCTTCTCGTCTATGGCTACTACCGCTGTACCGCGACGTTTGCCGTTCAATCTGCGGCTGCCCGATTCCATTTCGGCGCTTAGCGAGCGTGATTTCCGCGTCGTCTGGCTGGGCCAGGCGATCTCCATGACGGGCACGTGGATGCAGATGATCGCGCAGGGCCTGCTCGTGCTGACGCTGTGGAACTCGGCGTTCGCGCTCGGCGCGCTGAACTTCGCGAACGCCGTGCCCGCGCTGGCCGTCATGCTCTTTGGCGGGGTGCTGGCGGACCGCGCCGACAAGCGGCGCATCCTGCTCATCACGCAGGGGGTGATGTGCGCGCTGGCGGTCGCGGTCGGGCTGCTCGTCGTCGTCGACGCCGTCCAGTACTGGATGCTGATCCTCGCGACGATCGGCCTGGGTGTGGCGTTCGGCTACGACATGCCCGCCTATCAGGCCTTTCTGCCGGAACTGGTGCCGCCGGAGAAGATCGGCCAGGTTGTGGCGCTGAACTCGTCGACGTTTCACGGCACGCGCATGGTCGGCCCGGCCATGGCGGGGGCGATCATCGGCGCCTTCGGCCTCGCGGCCGCGTACTTTCTCAACGCCGCGAGCTTCGTCGCCGTCATCTTCAGCCTGCTCATCGTCCGCCGGCGGCACGCGCCGCGCGCGCAGGGGCCGGCGATGTCCGCGATCGACGGGCTCAAGGAGGGTATCCGGCACGCGCGCGGGCGGCCGAACCTCCGCGTCTTCCTGACGCTGACGGCGCTCACGACGACATTCATCTTTCCGATCATCGCCGTGCTGACGCCGTTCTATGTGAAGAACGTGCTGCACGAGGGCCCCGGCACGCTGGGCGCGCTCTGGGCCAGCTCGGGTGTCGGCGCCGTGCTCGGGGCGATCGCGCTCATCGTCTGGAACAACCAGCATCGCGTACTACGGCTCTGGCTCGCGGCGCTGGTCGCGCCGGTGGCGCTCACCGTCACGGCGATCACGCGCGAGCCGGCCGTGGCGATCGTGGCGCAAGCATTCGTGTCGTTCGCCTTCTCGTCGCAGCTGGGCCTGATCCAGACGATGATTCAGGAATCGACGCCGCCGCAGTTCCGCGGGCGGGTGATGTCGCTGCACGGCATCACCTTCAACGGCACGATGCCGTTCGCGGCGCTCGCCGCGTCCGGGCTGGCCGTCATGGTGGGGCTGCCGTTCGTGATGATCCTCGGCGCGGCGCTCTTCCTGGCGACGACGGCGTACGTCCTCACGTTCGCCGGCGGCGGCATCGCGAAGGTCGTCGCCGACTCACGCCGCGAATTTGACATCATCGCCGCCGACCCGGCGCCCGCGCACGGCCGCTAACGTCCGCCGAGCAGCTCCGTCACGATCTCGTTGATCACGCGGCCGTCGGCTTTGCCCTTGAGCTTGCCCATGACGATCGGCATCACCTTCGCCTTGCCGGCGGGGCCGGATGCGCCCGTCTCGGCGATCGCCGCGCGCACTTCGACGGCGATCTCGTCGCGGCTCAGCTCGGCGGGCAGATAGGCGGAGAGGATCTCGGCCTCGGCTTCTTCGCGCGCGACGAGCTCGGCGCGGCCGCCCTTGCGGTACTCGTCGGCGCTCTCGCGGCGCTGTTTCACCTGCTTGCGGATGACGTCGAGCACATCAGCTTCGGCGAGATCCTGGCGCGTCGCCGATGCGTCTTTCACGTTGACGCGCGCGATCTCGACGTTGCTGACCGCCGTCAGCAGCGAGCGCAGCACGTCGCGGCGAATCGCGTCGCCGGCCCGCATGGCGTCCTTCAGGTCCTCGGGCAGTTGTTCGCGCAGTCCCATGTGTTCGATCCAGTCTTCGGTATATGTGGCCAGCACGGTCTTCCCGGCTCGCCAGACCGCCCGGGTGAGGTTAGCACGGACGCCTGCATCCCACACGAGGCCGGCCGCCTGGGGGTCGGGAATCTTCAGGATCGCGCCCACGCACTCGTACGAATCAGCCATCTCGCCGGTTCCAGCGCTGCGGGGCCGGGTGTTTCTGCCGAACATGTTTCTAGAGTGCCGCGTACCTGAGGAGGTTGACGATGTTCAAGCGCCTGCTCGTCCCGATCGATGGAAGCAACTCGTCCGCGGCGGTGGTCCCGTATGCCGCGGCGTTGGCGAAGCGGCTCGAGTGCCGGGTCGACCTGCTGCTCGTCGAGCCCACCTCCGGCGCCCAGTTGCCGCACCCGGAGCACCACCGGCCGTCCGAACGCAAGCAGAGCGGCGAGACCGGCTCGCTCGTTGTGGGCACGTCGACGCCGAAGCATGTGCGCGAAGCCAACGAGCGCTACGTCAAACGGCACATCGAGGAGTTCGAGGCGTTGAACGTCGAGGCGTCGGGCTCCGTAGTCTGCGGCGATCCCGTCGACGAGATCCTCCGCGCGGCGCTCAATCTGCGGTCGGACGCGATCGCGATGACGACACGCAAGCTCGCCAACTACTCGCGCAAGGAGACCGGCAGCATCGCCGAGGAAGTGCTCTGGCGCTCGAAGCTGCCCGTGCTGCTCGTCGCGCACGGTTAGCCTCGCGCCGAGCCGCACAGCATCTTCAGCGAAGCGAAGATATAGTCGCATGCGGCGCCTGGTCGCCCGCATCAAGATAGAGGCGCCAGCCGCGGCGGGCCAACCGCCAAACGCCAATAGCAGCTGCTACTTTGGCCTGTCGAACTGCATCGACATCAGCGCATCCCATCCGCCGTCGGGCAGCACGCGGCGCGCCGCCATCAGCATCCGCGCGGCTCCTGTCACGGGGTAGCGTGATCTCGGCCTGCGCGATGTGATCGCCCGCTCGATCGCGCGCGCGACGCCGTCCGGTGGCGCTGCCATCGGGCCGTCGTAGGTCGCTTTCACGCGCTTCTCGACGCTGGCATGGAAGCCGGCGTACGGCGATCCGGCCGACGCCGCACCGATGCTGCCCACAGAGGTCGCTTCGAACTGCGTCTTGATCGGGCCGGGCTGGATTACCGAGACGCCGACCCCGAAGTTGCGCACCTCGAAGCGCAGCGCGTCGCTGATCGCCTCGACGGCGAACTTCGTGGCGTGGTAGAAGCCGCCGCCCGGGAAGACGAGCTTCCCGCCCATCGAGCTGACGTTGACGATGCGCCCCCAGCGCTGGCGCCGCATGCCTGGCAGCACGAGTTGCGTGAGCCGCACGAGCCCAAAGACGTTCGTCTCGAACTGCCTGCGCACGACGTCGATCGGCACTTCTTCGATGGCGCCGTCCTGCCCGTAGCCGGCGTTGTTCACCAGCGCGCCAATGGCGCCCTCCGCCGCCTCGATCTGCTCGACGGCCGCCTGCATCGAAGCTTCGTCGCAGACATCCACGGCAACGATCTTGCAGCCCGAGCCGGCGAGATCGCGGATCGCGTCGAGCTTGCGCGCGCTTGCGTAGACATTGTGCCCGCGCGATGCGAGCCGCAACGCCGTCGCCCGGCCGATGCCGGTCGAGCAGCCGGTGATAAGAATCGCCTTGGAAACCTGGTCGGGCATCGTCGCCTCCCGCGAACGCTATTCGTGCCAGTCCATGGCTGTGCGCATGGCGTTTTCGAACGCCTCGAAATCCAGCTGCTTCCGCACGCCGGCGATCATCTGCGCGTCGGCGCCGACCAGGTAGCGCAGCTTCGGCGTCGCGTCGTGCACGGCATCGTAGATCGTGCGGGCAACGTCGGCCGGATCCTGGGCGACGCCGCCCGGCGCCATCATCTGCCGGAGCTTCGCGTCGAACCGCTCGTTCAGGCTGAAGTACGGCGAGGCGGGCGTGAACGCCTTCGCTACGGCGACGTTGCTGCTGAAGTCCGTCGGAAACCCACCCGGTTCGATCACGATCACGCGCACGCCGAAGGAATGGAGCTCGTAGTGCATCGCCTCGCTGATCGCCTCGAGCGCGTGCTTGCTCGCGGCGTAGTAGCCGCCGTACGGCACGCTCACAACGCCGCCGATGGACGACAGGTTCACGATCGTCCCTGCGCGGCGCTCGCGCATCTTCGGCAGCACGGCGCGGGTCACGCGCAGCGTGCCGAAGACGTTCGTCTCGAACTGCGCCCGCACCTCGTCCTCGAGCGCCGTCTCGATCGGCGAGCGCAGCTCCCAGCCGGCGTTGTTCACCAGCACGTCGATCGGGCCCGCCTGCTCCGCTTCGGCGACGGCCCTGGCGATCGATCCCGCATCGAGGAGATCGAGCTGCAGGATGTCGAGTGGCAGCTTCTCGGCGTCGCGGATCTTTTCCAGTTCGCCCGCCTTCGCGGTATTGCGCATCGTCGCGAAGACGCGGTCGCCCTTGCGCGCGAACTCGAGCGCGGTCAGGAGTCCGAAACCGCTGCTGCATCCCGTGATCAATACGTTCGCCATGAGGCGGCCTCCTTCCGGCGGCGCAGGCGCGCCGCCACTACGCTTGCCTTTACAGGTCCTTGACTTGCGGGATCACATCCCGCCCCATGATCTCGATCAGCGGCAGTTGGTCGGCGCCCATCAACGCACCGAGCACGGTCTGGACGCCTACGTCCGCGTACTCGCCGAGCATCTGCACCACCTGGGCTGGCGTGCTGTTCTCGTTGAGCGCGATCGGGCGGATCATCGTCTTGTCGATCTCGTCGTAGTTTCGTCCTTCGCGCTCGCAATGCTCGCGCAGGACCGCGAGCTTGTGCGCGACCTCCGCCGGCGACGCGCCGAAGACGTTGCAGGCGTCGCCGTACTTCGCCACGAGGCGCAGCGTCTTCTTCTCACCGCTGCCGCCGATCAGGATCGGAGGGTGCGGTTTGCTGAGCGCCTGCGGTGAGTTGAGCGTTTCGGCGAGCTGGTAGTGCTTGCCCTCGAACGGGCCGTTGTCGTCGCTCCACATTTGCTTGACGATCCGCAGCGCCTCTTCGAGCCGTTGGAAGCGCTCCTTCAGCGGCGGGAAGGGTACGCCCAGCCCGATGTGCTCCCGGTCGAACCACGCGGCGCCGATGCCCAGGTAGGCGCGGCCACCGGACAGCACGTCGAGCGTCGTCACCTGCTTCGCGAGCAGGCCGGGATGGCGATACGTCACGCCCGTCACCAGCGCCCCCAGGCGGACCCGGCTCGTCTGGCCCGCAAGGTAGCCGAGCGTTGTGTACGCCTCCATCATCTCCGCGTCGGCAGGGCCGACCATCGGGATCTGAAAGAAGTGATCCATCACCCAGATCGAGTCGTACCCGGCGCCTTCGGCGGCGCGCGCGATCTCGCCGAGTTTCCCGCCCAGGGCCGGCGGTCCGCCGGGCCAGGGGAAGAAGGGGATCTGCAGTCCGAGTTTCATCGCGATTCCTTTCTCTTGCTTGCTGTTCGGCTGTCGTCTGGTTGCAGTGCCGACCACATCACATCGCCCGATGCGGATGCCGCCGATGCGTCGATGCCCTGTCCCGCCGCGCGCGCCTGCTTGACGAAGCCGACGAATGCTCCGAACGTCAGCGCGAGCAGCATCTCCGGGGGGCCTTCGCGCATGGCGCCGTCGGCCTGTGCGGTACGCACATATTCGGTGACCGCGGCATCGATCGCGGATGCGAGCGCTCGGCTCTCCTCGTCGAGATACGCCTCGTGGTGCTGCGTCTCGAGGAAGGCCAGGGCGGCCGGGTGCTCGGTGGCGAATGCGCACAGACCCCGCCACATCATGCGAAATCGTTCTTCGTGCGTTGCGCCGGCGGCCATCGCCGACGCCAGTTCGTCGCGCAGCACGCCCTTCCAGCGACGGTAGAGCGCGTTCACAAGCGCCTCTTTGCCGTCGAAGTAGCGGTAGATGGTCCCGGCGGCCACCCCCGCATGCTCAGCGATGAGCGGCACGGGCGTGCCCTCGAACGTCCGCTCGGCGAAGAGATCGAGCGCGGCGGCGAGGATGGCTTCGCGTTTGCCGGCGGCTGGTGCGGGGGGGATGGTGGTCGTGGTCACAGAATGAATGTTCATTCATCCCGCAGGTTGTGTCAAGGCCAGCCGCGCGGAGAGCGTCGAATGATCAGAACGGGATCAGCGCCGGCGGGCCTTCGGCTTCGCCGGGCGCCGCTTGCCGCGTGCGATGACGCGCTCCAGTACGCGCCAGGTCTCGGCGTCCCGCGGATGCCAGTCCTGGAACTGCAGCATGTCCGACTCGCTGGCGACGCTCACGGTATCGATGAAGCGCATCTCGCCGAATTCCGGATCGCGCCAGGTAAGCGGCAGATCCCACTGCACGCGCGATGGCGCCGGCTTCGCTTTCTGCCAGATCTTCAGCAGGATCTTGAGCTGTTCGGGGTCGCCGCCGGCCGTCGCTTCCATCGACGAGACGACGCTAGGCGCCAGCGCCGTTAGCACGGTGCGCCGCGGCCGGCCCTTGTTCACCGACGCGACGACGCTCACGATTTGCGCCCAGTTCGTGACGCGATCGATGAACCGATAGTCGCCGCCGATGCGGAACAAGTTGAGCTGGTCGCTGCTCTGCTTTCGCTTTTCGCGCGCGAGGTCGAAGCCCCAGACGGCCTGCACGGCGCGGTTCGCCGCGACCACCCGCATCGCGTCGTTGGTCGCGAACGACGGCCAGGGCCGCTTCTCGACGAAGCGCTGCAGCTCGCCGACGCGGTAGTAGTACTCTGGAAACTCGCGCGCCGGATACAGCGTAGGCTCGGGCGCGAAGCCCACCCGCTCGATGATGGCGTTCGCGTCGGCGGCGGTGAGGCGCAGCGTCGCCAGCACTTTCAGCAGGCTGTCGCGCGTGGGGCTGCGGCGGCCGTTTTCGTAGCCCCGGATGGTCTCGTACGACAATCCCGACAGCTCGGCCACCGCATGCATGCTGATGCCCGCGTCGCGACGCGCCTTGCGAAGTACCGAACGCCAGTCGTTCATGCGGATATCCTACTGCGATGGCGGAATACCACGCAGTTCACTGAATCCGGATCAAGCTCAGGTCTCGTATAGATCTCGCCGTTCGAGCCGGTATGCGGTGCGGTGCGACGGGCCTCACTCTATAGCCGCTTCGCCAGCGTCACCAGCTCGCCCACCACCTCGTAGCGCCCGAACGACGGCACGAGGTATGTACCCTGCACCAAGGGTCGGCACGCCTCCAACAACTCGCCCGCCTGGGCGATGCCTTCCGCGACGCCGTTCTCGCCCGCGAGCCGCATGCGCTCGCGAACGGGCTCCGGTACGAAGACGCCGGCGAGCTCGTTGTGGATGAACTCGGTGTGGCGGTGGCTCTGCAGAGGCATGATACCGATCATCATCGGAATATCAATCGGGCCCAGCCGCTCGAGGAAACTGCGCAGGATCTCGGCGCTGTAGATCTGTTGTGTCATCAGCACGTCGGCGCCCGCTTCGATCTTGCGCTTCACCCGATCGATCTCCAGGTCGACGTCATCGGCCGTCGGGTTCGCCGCGCAGGCAACGAAGAAATCCGTGCCCTTGCCTATCGAATTGCCCGCCCAGTCGGTGCCGCCGTTCAGCATCTTGAGGATGCGGATGAAGCCGATCGAGTCGACGTCCCACACGCCCGTCGCGCGCGCGTAGTCGCCGCCCGACGGCGGGTCGCCCGTCAGCGCGATGATGTTGCGGATGCCCAGCGCATGCGCGCCCAGCAGGTCGCTCTGGATCGCCATCAGGTTGCGGTCGCGCGACGTGAAGTGGATGATCGTTTCGATGCCTACGCGCTGCTCGATGAGCACCGCCAGCGCGATGGCGCTCATTCGCACGCGCGCCATCGGGCTGTCGCCGATGTTGATGCAGTCGGCGCCAAGCGCCTGCAGGTGCGCGGCGCCCTCGATGGCCTTGCGTGGGTTGAGGCCGCGCGGCGGATCCAGCTCAACGCTCACGACGAACTCGCCCGCCGCGAGCTTCTCGCGCAGCGTGCGCGGCCGCTCGACGTGGTCCGCCGCTTCGACGCCGGCCGATCCCGGACCGGCAACCGTGATGACAGACGACCTGGTGGTGCGTTCGCTTGCGGCGGCACGCCCGCGCGTGTTCCACTCGCCCGCCAGCATTTCGCGCATCGCCGCCGTATGCTCGGGGGTTGTGCCGCAGCAGCCGCCGACGATGTTCGCGCCGGCCAGCACGAGCTTCTTCGTGTACTCCGCGTAGTAGTCGGGCGTCGCCGGGTAGACGAGGCGTCCATCCATGAACTTCGGCAGGCCGGCGTTTGGCATCGCCGAAAGACGGATCGCCGTATTTGCCGCCATCTGGTCAAGCACCTCGAGCGCCGATTGCGGACCGAGGCTACAGTTGACGCCCGCCACGTCCGCACCAAGCGCGCTGGCGATGTTGGCTACCTCGTCCGGCGGCTCGCCCGCGTACGTGCGCCCGTCGCGCTGAAAGGTGAGCTGCGCCACCACCGGCAGGTCGCATGCCGACTTGATCGCCAGGATCGCCTCGCGCAGCTCCGCGATGTCGGGGAACGTCTCGAGGATCAGCAGATCGACCCCGCCCTCGAGCAGCGCCTCCGCCTGCTCGCGGATCGCCGCGCGCACCTCGCCGGGCCGCACGTCGCCGGCCGTGGCCAGCATGCGCCCCGTCGGGCCGATGGCGCCGGCGACGAACACCGGGTAGCCGTGGATCTCGCGCGCATCGCGCGCCAGCCGCGCCGCCTTGAAGTTGATGTCGCGGACGTTCGATTCGAGCCCGTGGCGCGCGAGGCGGAAGCGATTGGCGCCGAACGTGTTCGTCTCGATGATGTCGGCGCCGGCGGCGATGTAGTCCTCGTGTACGCGGCGCACGACGTCCGGGTCGTCGAGCACGAGCGCCTCGAGGCAGGCGTGGTGGGCGATGCCGCGGCTGTGCAGCAGCGTCCCCATGGCGCCGTCGGCCAGCAGCACGCGCTGCTCGAGTGCGGTGAGAAACGGACTCTTCATAGCGCGTCAGTATAGCGACCGTCGAATGGACGCCCGTCAGGGTTCTCCCGCACCATCGGCTCGCCAGGGCGTATCGCCGCCAACGTACAGCACGAGGCTCCGTCGCCCGGCGAGCATACTACCCGGCGCGCAGAACGGAAATTGCGGCATCGCTAGTCTTTGCGTTGCGCCAGCGCGATGCGGTTGATGCTGGCGGCCAGGTAGCCGCCGCCGAAGCCGTTGTCGATGTTGACGACGCCGACGCCGGCCGCGCAGGAGTTCAACATCGCGAGCAGGGGCGCGAGACCGCGGAAGCTGGCGCCGTAGCCGATCGATGTGGGGACGGCGATCACCGGCGCGTTGACGAGCCCCGCCACGACGCTCGGTAGCGCGCCCTCCATGCCGGCGACGACGACGAGCGCACGGGCCTCGCGCAGGGCGGGCACCTGGTCGAGCAGCCGGTGGATGCCGGCGACGCCGACATCGTACATGCGCTTGACGGCGTTGCCGCACATCTCGGCCGTGATCGCCGCTTCCTCGGCGACGGGCAGATCCGCCGTGCCGGCGCAGACGATGGCCACGCCGTCGTGCTTCAGCACGGGTGTGCGCTCTACCGTCACGCAGCGGGCGGCCTCGTGGTGTGTCGCGTCCGGCACCGCCGCGAGCAGCGCCGCGGCCGCTTCGGGCTTGATGCGCGTCACCAGCAGGCGGTCCGACTGGCCGAGCAGCGCGTGCGCGATACCGACGATCTGGTCGGCGGTCTTGCCCTCGCCCAGCACCACCTCCGGTATCCAATCACGCAGCGCGCGGTGGTGGTCGACCTTCGCATAGCCGATATCTTCGTAGGGGAGATGGCGTAGTTCCCCTACGGCCGCGTCGATGTCGGTGCGGCCCTCGGCGACAGATGCCAGTAGCTCTCGGAGTCGGTGCTCTTCGATGACGATGCTCCTGCGGGCCTCGGCGTGCTTCATGATAACACTCGCCGACTTGACACCGAGACGGCATCCCGTTGCGTACGCACGCGCCCGTCTCGATACTCAGGGCGTGCTGATCACGCGCATCCGTACCCACCGTGCCGATATCGCGTTCTGGTCGCTCTGGTCCGGCGCGGTGGCGGCGTTCGTCGCGCTCGCGGCCTGGGCGGCGCATCGCTACACGCTGCCGCTCGATCGGCGCGTGACCTTCGGCGTGCAGGAGTTGTACCGGTACGGGTGGGCGAACCCGTTCTTCGACGCGGTCAGCCGCCTCGGCAGCGAAGGTACGGTCACGCTCGCGCTCTTCGCTGCGTTCGCGGTGCTGGTTGTGCGCGGCCTGCGCTTCGAGGCGCTGATGGTGGCGGGTGCGGGCGCCATGCGATTCGTGCAGCTCGGCGTGCGGTCCGCCGTTGAGCGCCCGAGTGGCGAGTTCAGCGCGCTGCGCTTGGTGCAAGGCGGCCTCGAGCAACCGGCGCTCTATCCGGATCCGTTCGGATTCCCGAGCGGCCACGTCTTCGGCGCGACCATCATCTACGGGTTGATCTTCGCGTACGCGCCGCGCGCCATCACGTTCAAGCCGCTGGCGATGCTCATCCGCGCATTCTGCGTATTCGAGATCGCGCTGATCGGCCCGGCGCGCATGTATGCGGGTGCGCACTGGTTCAGCGACGTCATTGGCGCTGCCCTGCTGGCCGGGATCTATCTCGCGCTGGCATGGAAGCTCGATGGTGTGGTGTCGCACATCCGCGAGATAGCGGACGAGCGCGCACTGGCGGCGGATGCGGGGCTCAGCGTGGCAGCGCCACGGCCGCGGCGGTTCGAGCGGACGCCTCGGCGAAGCGAGCCGGTGGTGGCGGCGGAGCGCGTCGTGCGGGAGCCTGCGGCGCGGGTGTAGCGTGGCGGGATCATACGCGTGCGCGCATCTGTGCGGTTCGGTGTCCGCACGCGGACGGGGCGAGCCCCGCCCCTACCCGGGAAGTTGCGCCGGATCGGGGCGGTTCGCGCCCAAACACCAGAACCAACGGTGTTCGCCGCACCGGGCACGCCACCGCGTGCCCCTACGTTGCGTGACGGGGTGCGCCGCACGAGGGCGGTCTACGGACTGCCCCTACGCGGAGAGATGTGTAGGCATCAAGCTGATGTCGTGTTGTGGCTTCTCTACAGGCCGATGATTTCCCGCCCCGCATCCAGCACCTTCTGCACCAGCGACTGATCGCCCACGACCTCGGCGTAGATGCGCACGAGCGGCTCGGTCCCGCTGAAGCGGAACAACAGCCAGCCCTGATCACCCAGCGAGAAGCGAAAGCCGTCCGTCGTGTCGCGGCTCGTCCCCTTGATGCCGGCGACCGTGTCGGGCCGGGCGTCTTCGGCGCGCTTCCAGATCTTGTCGCGGTCCTCGTCCTTCAGCGCGATGTCGAGGCGGTCGTAGTAGTGCGGGCCGACCTTCGCGTAGAGCTCCGCGAGAAGCTCGCTGGGCTTCTTGCCGGTGCGCGCCATGAAGTCGAGCATGTACAGGCCGGCGAGGATGCCGTCGCGCTCCGGCACGTGGCCGCGGAAGCCGTAGCCGCCGCTCTCCTCGCCGCCGATCAGCGCGTCGGTCTCCATCATCTTCGGGCCGAGGAACTTGAACCCGACCTGCGTCTCGTACACCGGCACGTTGTAGATCTCGCCGAGCCGCTGCACCATCGCCGTCGTCGTGATCGACTTGATGATCGCGCCGCGCTCGCCGCGCACTTCGAGTAGGTAGTAGGCGAGCAGCGCGAACACTTGCAACTGGTTGATGAAGTTGCCGTGCTCGTCGGCGATGCCCACGCGGTCGGCGTCGCCGTCGGTCGCGATGCCGACGTCGAAGCCGCCCTTCGCCATCAGCGCTTCCATATCGGTCAGGTTGCGTGCGATCGGCTCCGGCGCGTGCATGCCGGGGAAGACCGGGTTGCGGAACCCGTGCAGCTCCGTCACCTTCGTCATGCCGCCATCGAGCAGCGCGCCGAAGTAGCCGGCGCCGGTGCCGTACATCGCATCGTAGGCGACGTTCAGCCCGGCCGCCTTCAGCCGATCGAGATCGATCAGGCGCGCGAGCTGCGCGAGGTACGGCGCGCGCGGGTCGAACAGCTCGACCATGCCGGCTGCCTTCGCGGCGCCGATCTCCATGCGCGGGATCTCGCGGCCGACCAGGGACGGCAACGGCTCCTCCAATTGCGCGACGATCTCCGGCGCGGCGCTGCCGCCGTACTCCGGCTTGTACTTGAATCCGTTCCAGCGCCACGGGTTGTGGCTGGCCGTGATCACCACGCCGCCGCCCGCCTTGCGATCGATGATCGAGTAGCTGACGACCGGCGTCGGGCAGAGCACACTGGTCAGCGCCACCTTGATGCCCTGCGCCGCGACGACCTCGGCTACCGCGTCAGCGAAGTCCTCGGACGCGTATCGCGCGTCGTAGCCGACGATCAGGCCGCGATCGGCGAGCCCGTGCTTCTTCAGGTACATCGCGACGCTGGCCGCGCAGGCGCGCACGTTGTCGAAGGTGTAATCCTCGCCGATGACGGCGCGCCAGCCGTCGGTACCGAACTTGATAAAGGTCGGCGCACGCATCTGATCTGTCATGTGTGTGTCTGCCTCCGGTGCAGCACTGAGTCGGCGGGCGTAGATCTGCTTCGACAGGTTGCCTTGAAATCGTCGACGGAGCAATCGGGAGTTCCGGTAGAACGCGATGATCGGCTTGCCTGAGTCTTAGTAGTCCGGCGGCGGCGCTCCCGCGGCGCCACCCGCCCGCTGTTCCACCGCGCGACGATTCACCTCGTCGAGCAGGTTCAGCACGCGGATGGCCTCCTGCGGGGTGTACTGCCTGTCTTTGCCGGCGAGCGCTTCCGCAAGCGCGCGCTCCAACTCCGCCTGGGTCAGCTGGCCCTCGCCCGCGCCAGGCGTCGCCGGGGCGTTGGCGGATCCCGGCGTAGCGGCGGGCGTTCCGCCCTGCGCGGCGTCGGGCGTCGACGCTGACGCGGCTGTGGGGTTCGGCGCGGGCGTGGTCCGTTCCTGCGGTGTCGCTGTGGGTGATGGCGATGGCGTGAGCCGCGCCGTCACCACCTCCAGGTTGTGCTTCGCGTCGAGGTCCGTGGGGTCGGCGAGCAGGCTGCGCCGGTACGCTTCGAGCGCGTTGACGAGCTTGCTCGCGCCGGCATAGTGGTTGCCGAGCGCGTACTCGATGCGCGCGACGAGATCCTTCGTCGCGGGCAGGGCTCGCAGCGTCTCGTCGATCGCCTTGTCGTACTGCCCGGAGCGGTCGTAGGCATTGCCGGCGTTGTAGTACAGCTCCGGCCGCGCCGGCGCCTTCGCCTGTGCTGTGCGATAGTACCCCAGCGACGTCTCGAACTCGCCAAGGCTGTACGCATTGTTGCCCTGCCGGTTCAGACCGGCGACGGTCGTCGAGCAGACGGCGCCGATCAGCAACCCCGCGCCGGCGAGCGGCCAGAGTCTCGATGCGGCACGTGCCGCCGTCCGCGGCCGGCGGAGTATCGGCCATGCGATCGGTGCGGCGAGGAGCAGCAGCGCTGCCGCCGCGAACAGCTGGAAGCGCTCGATCGGCACGGACGACGGCTTCGAGGCGAACGTGGTCTGCGTGAGATCCCGGAGTTCGGACGCCAGGCTCGCCAGCCGCGGCCCATCGCCTGACAGCGCGATGTACCGCCCGCCGCCCGCGGCGGCGATGCTCTGGAGCGCGGCAGCGTCGAGGCGCGTGACGACGGGGTTGCCCAACGCATCGAGGCGCACGCGCGACACGCCGGTCGCCGCATCGATATCGCGCACCGGCGCGCCGGCCGCCGTCCCGACGCCGGCGGTATCGACGCGTGTGCCCGTACGCCGCGCCGCGTCGCCGGCGGCCGCGACTCCCGATCCTCGATCTTCGCCGTCGGAGACGATGAGCATCGTTTTCGTCGCCGCGTTGCCTGCCGCGAGCAGCCGCTGCGCCGTCGCGATCGCACCCGTCAGGTCCGAGCCCGCCGGCACGAGTGCGCGTTCGCCGGCGATGCCGTCGACGATGCCGCGCAGCGCCTGCATGTCGGTGGTAAGCGGTGATCGCCCGAACGCCTGTCTCGCGAACATCACGAGGCCGACGTGGTTGCCCTGCATGCGTTGGAGCAGCGCGTCGATCTCGGCCTGCGCGCGTCCCAGTCTCGATGGTTGCACATCGTCGGCAAGCATGCTGTTCGACACGTCGAGCACGATGACCATGTCCACACCGTGCTGCTCCACCTGGACGCTGCGCGAACCGGCCTGTGGCCTCGCCGCCGCGACCGCCGCCACGGCCAGCGCGCCCACCAACAGCGCGGCGGTGGCGTACGATGCGATCCGCCCGCCTCCGCGCATCGCACCGAAGCGTTTGCGTGCCCGCTCGCGCCAGAACATCCACCAGATCGCCAGGGCGCCGCCGCCGCCGGCGAGCAACAGGAGTGACAGATAGGCGGGAGCGCCGAAGCTCATGCCGCCCTCCGAAGCACGCCGTAGCGCAGCGCGATCTCCAACGCGATCAGCGCCGCGGCGGCCGCCAGCGCCCACGGCGCGATCTCGGCGTAGCGCGTGAACTGCTGCTCCTGGAACCGCGACTTCTCGAGCTTGTCGATACTCGCGTAAATCGCCTGGAGCGCCTGCGGATCCTCCGCCCGGTTGTACGTGCCGCCGGTGACGCCGGCGATCTCTCGCAGCGCCCGCTCATCCACCTCGAGCGTCGATAACCCGGGGTTCGCGCCGCGGCTCACCACGCCCACGGTGTAGAGGCGCACACCGAGCGTCTCGGCGATGCGGGAGGCGGCCAGCGGCTCGATCGTCCGCACGTTGTTCTCGCCGTCCGTAAGCAGGATGACGATCCGGCTCGCCGCGCTGGATCCCCGCAGCAGGTTGACGGACTGACCGATCGCCACGCCGATCGCAGTGCCGTCGGCGAGGCGGATCCGCGGCGCGTCCTTCAGCATCTCTCCGAGCGCGGCGTAGTCCGTCGTGAGCGGGCTGAGCGTGATCGTCGCGCCCTGGAACACGACGAGCCCCACGCGGTCGTTGGTGCGTGCCGCGACGAACCGGGTGAGCACGTCCTGCGCCGCCTCAAGGCGCGTCTGGCCTCGTGCGAACGGCTGCGTCATGCTCGACGACGTATCGTACGCCAGCACGATATCGATGCCCTCGCCCTGCGTGCGCGACGCCGCCTCGCCGCGCTGCGGCCGCGCCAGTGCGACGACGAGCAGGGCGACCGCCAGCAGCCGCAGCGCCGGCAAGAAGCGTTCCGCGCGCACGCGCCACGTCGGCCGCACACCGATCGCGGCGCCGAGCGATCCTACGCGGACGCCGGCCGGTGCACGCGCGCGCCAGGCAGCGGCGGCCAGAAACGGCAGCGCGAACAGCAGCAACAGCGCGTATGGCGTCGCGAAGCGCAGTCCATCCATACGAGAAGGCTAGCAGCAACCGGCATGACGCGAAGAACCCCGAGGCGTCAGCCTCGGGGTTCCAACCTATCTCTCGCTTCCCGCGTCTCGCTTCCCGCGTCTCGCTTCCCGCGTCTCGCTTCCCGCGTCTCGCTTCCCGCTTCCTATGACGCGGGCTTCTCTTCCTTCTTCGGCCACATGTTTCTCAGGTCGCCCGTGACGTTCGCGGGGACGAGCTTGTCGAGGTCTTCCTGCTTCCAGATGGCGTTGCCGGTCGTGTTGTCGATCTTCTTCACGATCTCCGGCAGGCTGTACAGCCCGATGATCGAGCCGCTGACGAGGAAGTCGCGGCCGTTCACGTTGCCCGCGACGTCCTCGCGGCACAACCACACGACGAACGGCGCCACGCCGTCCGGCGGGTTCGCCTTCTCGAACGCCTCGAGGCCGGCCATGCCCATGCCGGCGGCGCCGCCGCGCGATGCTGCCGCCTTCATCTCGTCGCTGATCACGAGGCGGGTGCCGGCGCGCGGGCGGATCGTGTTCGAGCGCACGCCGTAGCCGCCCATCTCGCGCGCGAGCGAGCGGGAGAGGCCGACGATGCCTTCCTTGGCGGCGGCGTAGTTGCCCTGACCGCGGTTGCCGAGGCCGGACTCCGAGCCGGTATGCACGAAGACGCCGCTCCGCTGCTGGCGGAAGACGACCGCGGCGTGCTTGCTGAGGTTGAAGTGCCCCTTCAGGTGCACGGCGATGACGATGTCCCACTCTTCCTCGGTCATGTTGAAGAGCATCTTGTCGCGCAGAATGCCGGCGTTGTTGATCAGGATGTCGAGCCGGCCGAACTTGTCCAGCGCCTGCTGCACCATCTTGTCGCCCGCTTCGAACGAGGCGACGTTGTCGTAGTTCGCCACGGCGTCGCTGCCCATGGCCTTGATCTCGGCGACGACGTGATCAGCCGGCCCGGCCTCGCCGCCGGTGCCCGCCGCGCTGCCGCCGAAGTCATTGACGACGACGCGAGCGCCCTCGGCGGCCAGCGCCAGCGCTTCGCCCCGGCCGATGCCGCGCCCGCCGCCCGTGACGATGGCGACCTTACCCTCAAGTAGATGTGCCAATGTGCGCCTCCAATGTGTGTTCGTGGAGACCCGCCGGGAGGCGAGCCGTAGCTTCCGAAGTAAGCCCCGGGGTGCACCGGGCAGCGATCGGCAATGTACGGGAGCCTTATGTTACGAGCAAGAACGGGCGAGTTTACCGCGAAGCCACGGAGGGCGCGGAGAGAGGATGCACCGCAGAGTTACAGAGGCACAGCGTTGGGTTGAGATGACCGGGCGCTCCGCACACTCCAGAGCGACTGAGAGACTGAACGACCGAAAGACTTCCTCACACCGGGTCGACGCGGACCATCTGCGGACGCACCGGATCGGGGCGCACGGCCTTCCAGACGTCGCGCGCCAGGAGGTCGAGGTCGGCCAGGTGGCCGAACACGTAGCCGTCGGCGGCATCGAAGTGGAGCATCACCTGGTCGACGACCCACTCGACGTTCTCGTCCCACCAGTGTTGCGAGATGTCGCGCAGCGAGAAGCGGCGCGCGGTGGGGTACGGGCTCGTTTCCAGCGCGAAGCGTGCGAAGTCGATCGGGTCGCCCTGATCGAACGTCCAGCGCACGTGCCGGCAGTAGTCCATGCGCGCGTTGGGATACGCGCAAATCGGGCAGCGCACGTTCTGCGCGGCCTCGCGGTTCTCCACCTGGTCCACGATGTTGCCCATGATGCGTCACCTCGACGAGTCCTGCGACAGCCGCCGCTCACAGATCCAAACAGCGGTCGCACCGGGGTCGTTGCGCGGGCGTAGTCAAGATCGTGGTGTCCGGCGTCAAGGGACCGGGCCCATCGCCCGCCCGTCCGGCCGTGGCCACCCTCGTAGCGCGGGCTTTCCAGCCCGCGCGGCCGCCGAAGCGCACCCCGTGCTCCCGCGCAGCCGACCCCCGCGGCGCAGCGTAGGATCGATGCGCCGTCCGAACTCGCGCTCGTGACGCTGTGTCGTTGTGACTATCCCTGCAGCGCCTTGAGGTGCTTCGAGGCGAACGCCTCGAACAGCGGCGCCGCCTTCGCCATCTCGCGCGGATGCACCGACACGATGGCGTGAAACACGCCCATCTCCTTGATACGCGCGAGTCCCTCCGCCGCTCTGTCGATGCCGTCGGACGTCAGCATCCCGGCCCCTTCGATCGCCAGGCGGAGATTCGACGGATCGCGGCCGGCGTTCGACGCCGCCTCCTGTGCGACCGCGAAGTCGTCATTGAGCGTGGGCAGTGACTTCGCCGTCGCCAGCCAGCCGTCGCCGTACTTCCCGGCGCGCTCGATCTGCTTGCGGCTCTCGCCGCCGAGCCAGATGGGGATGCCCTCCGGGCGCACCGGCTTCGGGTTGCACGCCCAATCGACGCACTCGTAGAACTCGCCCTTGAAGTCGACGAACTCGTCGGTCCAGAGCGCGCGCACGAGCTGCAGGCACTCGTCCATGCGCTTGCCGCGCTTTTCGAATGGCACCGAGAGGGCTTCGAACTCCTGCTTCCACCACCCGACGCCGGCGCCGAGCACGAATCGCCCACCCGAGAGGTGGTCGATCGTGGCCATGATCTTCGCGTGCAGCACCGGCTGGCGCATCGGCAGGACGAGCACCGACGTGCCGAGCCGCGCGCGCTTCGTCACGCCGGCAAGAAACGCCAACTGCGTCAGCGGCTCCAGGAAGTCCATCGTCGGCGGGAAGCCAAGGCCGCCATCGGCCGAGTACGGGTACTTCGACTGCTGCTCCTTCTGCAGCACGACGTGGTCGAACACCCAGAGCCCGTCGAAGCCGGCTTCGTCGGCCGCCGTTGCGAACGCCGCCACGTTCTCGCGCGAGGCCAGCGGCCCCACCTGCGGCACATGTACCCCGATCTCCATGGCGTGATCCCTTCGTGGCGCATTGCGACAGTGCCGCGCGCGCGGCGTTCGGGCTGTTCTCGCGATCCCACCCTACCCCCGACGGCGGTTACGATCGATGATGTTGACACCCGGTCGTGCTACAACAACCGCCGCCCGAGAGACCGAACGACTGAGAGACGGAGAGACTGAGAGACGGAACGACGCTCATGCCCATCACCACCATCAACGGCTTCCGCATGAACTACCAGCTCCACGGCCCCGAATCGGGCGAGCCGCTGGTGCTCGTGCACGGCTACACCGGCGACATCGGCGACTGGTTCGACCAGATCGACGAGTTCTCCAAGACGCACCGGGTGCTCGTGATGGATCACCGCGGCCACGGCGACTCCGAAGGGCCGGACGATCATTCTTCGTACACGATCCTGCAAATGGCTGACGACGTCGAAGCGATCGCTGCCCACGCCGGCTTCGACCGCTACCACCTCGTCGGCCATTCGATGGGTGGTGCCGTGTCGCAGGAGATCGCGCTGCGCAGCGATTCGCGGCTGATGTCGCTGACGCTGTTCGGCACATCGTCGGACTTCAAATTCGGCAGCATCCCGGCCGTCGTTGCGTGGTTCGAGGCGCGCAATACGCTGGCACTCGAGCAGGGGATGACAGCCGTCGCGGCCATGCCGCAGATGCTGCCGGATCCGCCGCACATGCCGGCGGGGCGCCGCGCGCACGAGAAGGGGAGGCGCCCCCGGGAGGAGCCCCCTGGGCGCGGCGCGGGGGGGCCGCCGCGACTACGAGAAGGCGCGGACGCTCAGGATGTCGCCTCATGGACTCGTCGGCGGTTGGCACGCCCTTGCGACGTGGGCGGGCATCACGGACCGCCTCGCCCAGGTCACGGCGCCCTCGTTGCTCATGGCAGGCGCGCTCGAGCCCGCGGCCAAATCGCTGCCATCGATGCACGCGCGGATCGCCGGCTCGACGATGCTGATCATCCCCGGGGCGGGCCACAACCCGCAGTGGGAGCGACCGGAGATCTTCAATGCGGCGCTGCGCGCACATCTCGTTCGCAACGCGGCAGCCTGAGTCGGGGCCTGGGCACCAGCATCGCGCTGGAGAGTGGCACAGCCGCCCCCGGCTGTGAGTCGCTCGATCCGCAACCAACGTGCCTCCGTGGTGAACAAGGCTACTCGAACACGCGCAGCGCCGCGCTTTCGATCTGCCCGCGCAGCCGCGCCAGCCGCTCCGCATCCATGCTGGAGCGGATCGCCTCGCCTGTGGTGTCGTCGAAGGGGACGTACGTGAATGGATCTGGTCCGCGCTTGACGAGCCGCAGCTCGACGACCTCCTCCAGCGTCTCCGTCATCGTCTCTTCGCTCACGCGCAGGAGGTGGCGGACGACCTCGTAGCGCAGCGGTGCGACGGCGGCGGACACGAGGTCGGACAGCCGCCGCCCCGCGCTCGATAGCGTCAGCAGTTGCTCCGCCCGCAGCCGCGATTCATCCATGCGTTGAGTGTACGCTACCCGACCTCCGACCTCCGACCTCCGACCTCCGACCTTCGCCAGCAGTGCCTCTGTGGTGAAAAACCCGTACCATCCGCAGATGACACGCGAAGGCCCCGCATACGGCATCGTCGTCGCCGCCGGCCGCAGCGAGCGGATGGGCGGCATCGACAAGGTGTTCGCCGCGCTCATGGGGCGCCCGCTGCTGGCGTGGACACTCGCCGCCTTCAAGCAGTGCGACGCGATCGAGCGCGTCGTCGTCGTCGCATCACCAGAGTCGGCCGAGCGTGTGCGGGACTTCTGCGCGGAGTGGCGCTTCGGCAAGGTCACGGCTGTCGTGCCGGGTGGCGCAACGCGTCAGGACTCTGTGCGCGCCGGCCTCGACGAGGCGGAAGACGCGGCGATTGTCGCCATCCACGATGCGGCCCGGCCTCTCGTGACGCACGAGCTGATCGCGCGCGGCGTGGCGCTGGCGCGCGAGTCGGGCGCGGCGCTGTGTGCGATCCCGTCGCGAGATACCGTAAAGGAAGTCGACGGCGACCCGCTGGTCGTGCGAGCGACGCCGGACCGCACGCGGATGTGGCTCGCGCAGACGCCGCAGGTCTTCGATCGCGCATTGCTGCTCGATGCGCATGCGCGAGCGACGTCCGCGGCTACCGACGACGCCGCGCTCGTCGAGGCGGCCGGCCACCCCGTCCGCGTCTACGAGGGCAGCGCTTCGAACATGAAGATCACCACGCAGGAAGATCTGATCATCGCCGAGGCGCTGCTACGCGAACGCTTCGCGACATGAGCGCCTCATCGCACTGACCGACCGACTGAGAGACCGAAAGACTGATCGACCGAACGACTGATCGACCCCGCCCTACGCCGGGCGCTTCGGCGGGATGATGATCACGTCGCCGATGTGCAGCCCTGTCGGATTGATGCCGGGATTCGCCGCCAGCAGATCCGCCAGCGTCACGCCGAACTTCTCGGCGATCTTGGCGGGATAATCGCCGTCCTGCACGATATACGTCTGCCCGACCGACACGGGAGTTTCTGTCGTGCCGGGCGCTGGCGCGGGAGGCGTTGCGGTTGCGGGCGCCTCGGTCGGCGGCGCTGCCGTCGGCGGAGGCTCGGTCGCTCGCGCGGCCGGCGTGCTCGTTTGCGCGCTGGCGCGCGCGGGCGTGGCGGTTGCCGCGGCCGGAGGCGGCACGCTTGCGCTTTGCGGCAGTTTGATCGACTGCCCGGCGCGCAGCGTTCCGGGGTTGATGCCAGGATTCGCCGTAAGCAGGTCATCCAGCGCGAGGCCGAGTCGCGACGCGATGCCGGCGAGCGTGTCGCCATCCTTGATGGTGTAGGTCTGGCCGCCGCCCGCCTGCACCGCACTATTGCTCAGGATCTTCGGGTCGGGCAGCTTCGCCGGCAGCGTGGCGGTCGGGATCTTGCTGCTGTCCGGCGCCTTCCCGTTCGACGAGCTGCCGCCAAAGCAAGCCGCCCCGGCCGCGGCGACAAGCATGCAACAGGCCACAATCGGCAGGACTCGCTGGAGCCTCAAGACGCCTCCCTGATAGCTGGTGGAACCGCGTGGATCGTATCGCCTGACGCGAAGGCGGGCAACGTCACGCGGGCCGGCGCGGCACCTGCCGCTACGGCGCGAGCGACTGGAGTGTTGCCAGCGCGACGGCGACGGTCTCCGCAAGCGATGCCGACAGCACGCGGCCGATGGCGTCCTCCGGGGTGTGGATCTGGTTGTCCTCGCGGTACAGCATCACCGCCGGGATCCCCGCATTGATGAAGCTGAGGTGGTCGCTGCCGGTGTTCGGCGGTAGCGTCGACGGCGTGCCCTTGACGCCGATCTTCTCGGCCGCCAGCCGCGCCACGTCGATCAGGGCATCGCTTCCGAGCAGATCCAGGCCGTTCGATGTGCCGACAACGTCCAAGTTCACCATCCCGCGCAAGGCTCGCCGCTCATCGGCCGTAAGCCGCTCGACGTAGGTCTTGCTGCCGAACAGTCCGAACTCCTCGGCGCTGAAGAGCGCGAAGCAGTGATGCGCGGGCAGCTTCTTCGCGGCGACGACACGCGCGAGTTCGAGCACGCTCGCCGTTCCGGACGCGTTGTCGTCGGCGCCGCCCGTCACCGGAACGCTGTCGTAGTGGCCGCCGCTGATCGTCTCGCACGACGTAACGCCTTTCGGCTTCGCGATGACGTTGTACGCCGTGCCCTTCGGCGGCGAGACGGCGATCCTCGCCTCGTACGGCTGCGTCGCGAGCTTGGCGATCAGGTCTTGCCCGTCCTTCTGCGTAATGCTCACCACGGGGATCGCGACCGTGTCGCCCAGGTCGAAGACGCCCGATGCCGCGACGTTGTTGTAGATCACGACGCCCGATGCGCCGGCCGCGATCGCATTGGCCACCTTCTGGGTGAACGTGAGGTCGCCGCGCTGGATCAGCGCGATGTTGCCACCAAGACCGCCGGCCGGAAAGTCTTCCGGCCGGCCGATGCCCGCCGCGACGACGTGTCGCCCCGTCACTGTGCCGACGCCGGAGCCGCGGAGCGCGATCGCCGGGATCGATGTCACGGTCGATGGGCCGGGCGCGGGGCCGGCGTCGACACGCGCAGGCAGATATGCGCTCGCGTCGAAGCCGAAGTCCTGCACGCTCACTTCGTAGCCGTAGCTCTCCAACGTCTGCCGGATGTAGTCGCGCGCCGTGATCTCGGCCGGCGTGCCGGCCACGCGCGGACCAATATCCACCGACAGCTTCTTCACGAGATCGTACGCGCGCTGTCCATCGATGGCGGGCGCGCCCAGCGGGTCGGCGGTGGCCGTGGCGCCCGCGGTGGGGAGCGCTGCCACGGTCGTTGCGGATGGCGACGCCGTGGGCGCGCCCATCGCGTTCCCGCCGCCGCAGGCGACGACAAGCGTCAGCCCGAGGCAGAACGAAAGAAGGCTGAGATGACGGGGCGTGAGCAGCGGGCTGGCTCCTGGTCAGGTGGGGAGGGTGCGGTTCAGTATACGCGTCGCGCCGACGTCCGGTTTATGGGCGCCGCTTGCCGCGCAGCCAGTTGCGGAAGCGGCTGGTCGCGGAAGGCTCGGAGTAGTCGATGACCTGCCCGCGCCACCGCTTCTGCGTGGTGCCGCCGGTGATGGTGCGCTGGCTATCCCAGCCGATGACGGACATCACGAATGCGCCACCCGTGAGCACGAGGCCCAGGATCATCGCCCAGCGCGCGTAGCCGCCGAACAGCCCCGGCGCGAACGACGCGAGCAGCAGCAGCGCCAGGCCGGTAAGCATCACGTGCCCCAGCGTCACGCGGGAGACGCGTTTCAGCAGGCGCTCCGTCAGACCTGGGCCGGCCGCGGCCTTTCGCCGGCCTTTGATCTTCGATACGAGGCGCTCTTCGGGCACGAAGGTGTCGAGCTTGCCGAGCAGCTCTTCGATTTCGCGCTGAACCTTGTCCGGCTCTTTTGGGGTCATGAGCGTGGGGTCTCCCGAAGCGGTGCCCTTGATTGTACTCAGGCGCCGGGGAGGGCGTCCAGATTCGTCGGTGGTGCGCATCACTGATCTGAACGGCAGAGTTTACTGAGACATTACGCTGCGTTGCCGAGAGCTTCGCCATCACGTGTGTACGGTGTCGTTGTTACAGGCGTCGGGACGGCTGGACGAGATTGAACACAACAGGAGAGCAGCGATGAACATCAAGACGAAATTGGTCACCATGGCGGCGGCCGGCAGCATCCTCGTAGCGGGCGTCGTTGGCGCCACAGGCTACGCAACGGCACAGACGCCAGGTGCGATCCCGGACACGGCGAAGCAGCAGCAGCGCACCGAACGCCGCGACAACTTCCTGGGTCGCGTCGCGGCTCATCTCGGCGTGACGCTCGATCAACTCAAGCAGGCGTACAAGTCGGCGGAGACCCAGGCTGTCGATGACGCGCTGGCGGCCGGCAAGATCACGCAGGCCCAAGCCGACAAGGCCAAGGCGAGGATCGAGAGCGGCAATGGCGCCGGTCTCGGCAAGCTCCTTGCTGGCGGCCACAGGCGTGCGCGGGCGCGCGTGGAACGCCTGCGCGACGGCATCATCACGTCGGCGGCGACGGCGCTGAACATGACGCCGAAGGAGCTCAAGGCGCAACTGAAGAGCGGCAAGTCGATTGCGGATGTCGCCGGCGCCAACCTCGATGCGGTCAAGACGCAGATCGCGAAGGATGCGAAGGCCAAGCTCGACGCAGCCGTCGCTGCCAACAAGCTCACGCAGGCGCAGGCCGACACCGCCCTTCAGAAGCTGACCGACAGCCTGGACAAGATCCTGAACAAGAGCCGGGGGGCGGCGCCCGCACCGGCGGCGCCGTAGCCCGCAGCCGCAACCCAAATAAGAGAGCAAGAGCGGGTGGCCATGGCCACCCGCTCTTCATGCATTCAGCAGCGAGGCCGTCGTTTACGCGGCGGCCTCGAACGACAGTACATCTCCCGGCTGGGTGCCCGTCGCCGCCGCGACGCCTGCCGGCAGCTCGATGACGTCCTTCGCGCCGCGACCGCCGAAGGCGAGCCACCACTGCCGCATCGCCGGAACGATCTTGACGACCCTGTTGTCACGGTCGATGAACACGGCATCGAACCTGAAGCGCATGAAGAACGAGTGGATCGATGCCGACTTCGTCAGCAGGATGCCCCCGCCGTCCGCGACACCCTTCCGGCCCATCAGGCCGAAGAATCGCGCGGAGTGCGACGACGCGAGGCGCGCCTGCGTTGCAAGCGCCACGCCACCCCTATCCACGTTTCGAACTGCAAAGACCTTCAGCGTTGTCGCCAAGACAGCTCCTTCTGCGCTGCGGGTCGAGCCTGTACCGCGCGCTATCGCTACGAACATGGTCGGATTCCATCTCGAAAAGTTGACGCCGGAAGGCCCCAGATCCCCGTCGACGGGTCGCATTCACCCGTAAGCGCGCCGGGACGAGCCCCGGCCGGCGTGGCGGCGTACGATGCAGCGATGGAATCGCTTGCCAACGCCCTGGGGTCTACGCTCGTGCGAGAGCTCGCCTACCTCATCGCTGCCTGCCTCTGCCTGGCCGCTGCCGTGCGGAGCGCGAGCCGGCCGGGCGCGCGCAATGGTGCGGCCATCGGGCTCTGGGCCGGTGCGGCCGTCCTGCTGGTGCTTCTGGCGCTATCGCGCCAGGTCGAGCTGAGCGTGCGGTTGACGGATGCCGGCCGCGCTCTGATCCGACGCGAAGGCTGGTATTCCGATCGGCGGCCTGCTCAGACGCTTCTGGTGTACATAATCATAGGATCTGCCGGACTTGTCGCGCTGACGGGATCGCTCCAGCTCCGGCGTCATCGGTCGCACCTGATCTTCGGCTGGCTTGCGCTCGTCGGCCTCGTCGCCTTCGTCGGCGTGCGGGCCGTCTCGCTGCACTACGTCGATGCGCTGCTCTACCGCCGCTCGATCGCGGGCATACAGATCAACGCAATCGCGGAACTCGGGGTCACGCTTCTCGTCGCGCTCGCGGCGGTCCTTGCCGCGGTGGCGCCGCGTCGAGCAGGTGCGGGTTAAGCCGGTTCCGGCGTAGGCCGGCCGCCGTCCAGCGGATCGACCAGGATCCGCGCCGGCACGCCGACCGCCGTCGCTCCTGCAGGTACGTCCGTGATGACGACGGCGTTCGCGCCGATGCGGGCGCCGTCGCCGATGCGCACGCCGCCCAGGATGCGCGCGCCTGCCCCGATGAACACGCCGTCGCCGATGTCGGGGAACGACCGGCCGTTGCGCAGGCCCAGCGTGACGGAGGCGATGATGCTGCAATTTCGGCCGATGCGGTCGACCGCGATGACCGTACCGACCGGGTGGGCGATATAGAAGCCGCCGCCGATCTCGCTGCCGATGACGATGTCCAGCCCGTAGGCGTGGTACAGGTGGCGCTGCACCAGGCTGGGCAGCCCCGGCAGGCCTCGCCGCTGGCACCACGAGCCGATGCGGAACCAGAGCGTGGCCCGCAGCGCCACGTGCCGGTAGACGAGCCGTGCCATGCGGGCGGCCGTGATCTCGGCAGGCGGGGCGATGTCGCCCGGAACGACCCAGCGCTGTGCGTCCTGGCGAAACGTCTCGAACATCGCGCGGGGCTCCTCCAGGGTTCGATTGGTTCGCGATCGGCGTCGGCCTACAGGTTTCGGCAGGCGCTGCTCGCGTCATGAGGGCCTGCTGTGCCATTGTAGATGACGCTTCGGAAGGGCGTTGCGCCTTTGTTAACGTTCGTGAACGCTCGTGTCGGGCCGCTTGGGGCGCCTTGACAAGCGTTGACAAGCCTACGTACCATCGCAGCGCCCTACCCAATCCCTGTCTCGACGACGAGCCCCGCCACGGGAAGGTCGAGACGCGTGAGTCCGAACACATCGAAGCGCTCCGCCTGCCCACGAGGCCGGGCGGCCCGCAGCTCGAAGTTGTCGCTAGCCAGAGCGCGAACGGATGTTCGTGCGCCGGCTCTGTGTACTCCAAGAAAGCGGCGGCACTGTCGTGCCGCAGGGCGTCGAAGCCGACGCCCGACTCGTGAACATCGCCCCGCCACGGTAGCGACCGCCTGAACACGACGCCGCGCCTCTGCCCGATCGCGAGCGGCCCAGCATGGGCCGGCGCTCACGGCGCTCACGGCGCGTACGGGCCGGCCTGGAATAGATGATGGGCATACGCTGATTGATATATCGTGCCGCCTCAGCGGCCGAGACGCCCGTTGTTGCCCGCCGTGTGCGCGTGGCCCCGGATGCCGAGGTCACCTGCGACGCGCTGTCAAGTAGTCGAGTCTGAGTAGCCGTATTCAGGGGAGTCCCACCGAGCAGCTAGGGGTTCTCCGCCGCAGCGCTAAGGTCGTTTCACCGATTGTCGGGGGCGCCCCGAGCGCCCACAACTGAACGTGCGTGAGGCCGAAGAGGGCCATCCACGCGCCGGGGCATCCCGCTGGAGGGGGTGCGCGGAGAGTCTGAAGAGCCCGGATCTCCGGAGGGAGATCGCTTCAGCAGCCGGAAACGGTGCCGAGGCTCTTAGAAGGGTCGGACCAAACAGACATTCGAGTCTCAAAAGTGCAGGGAGGTGCCATGGCGCCTCTGGAAAGGGCGCGGTTTCCGTTCGGCGCGAGAGCGCTACGCGGCAACCGCGTAAAGGGGTTGGACACGTATGAGACAGCTTTCAACGAAGCTCAAATTCTGGACCATCATCGCCGGTCTCGTGACCGCGTACGCGGTTCGGGCCGAAGTCGCGCGCCGTCGGCGCGCGGTGATCTGCGACGCGGCTGACGCCGCCACGGCAGCCGCCGCGACCGCTGACGCCCGACCGGCGCCGGCAAGCTCGGCCATCGTGATCGACATCGACATCGACGCCGAAGCCGCCGTAGTGGCTTCGGCGCAGCGTAACGCGGACTGGCTTCAGCACCGCGAACACGCGCCGCGGATGATACCGGCCGGCCACAGCCGGTTGCCGCTGCTTGGCCTGGCTGCGGCGATCGTGGCCGTCGTGGCGGGCGCCGTGGTCACACAGACCTCCGCCACACCCACCACCGAGGCGTCCGTGACTGTCGATGCCACAGGCACCGGCGATGGAGTGGTGGCTACCGTGCACGCCACGGGATTCGCGGCCGGCTCGCTCGTGCAGCTCTACTGGAATCAGGCCGGCCACGACGCCGTCAGCGCCCGCGCCTCGAGCGACGGCGTTGTTGATGCGGTGTTGCCGATGCCGGGCGCCCACGAGGCAAGCATGGCCGATGAGACCGGCGCCGTGCGCCTCATCGCGACCGATGGCAGCACCATGGCGACGCAGGCGGTGGCCGTCGCGCCGCCGAGCGGCGTCGTCCTCGGCGCACAGGCCGCCTCGCGCGTGACGGTCGGCGGCGCGCCGTACTTCCTGCTTGGCGCGAACTATCCGTGGGTGAGCTACGGCAACGACTTCGGCTCGAACGCCTGGGGCTCGTTTGGCGTGGGCAGCGGAGACGGCTACGCATCGGACTTTGCCGACATGAAGGCCAAGGGCGTGCATGTGGTGCGCTGGTGGGTCTTCGCCGATGGCCGCGCGGGCATCAACTTCGCCGCCGACGGCACGCCCACCGGGCTACAGACGTCCGTCTACGCCGACCTGAATGCCGCGCTGGCGCTCGCGCGCCAGAACAACATCTATCTCGACCTGGTGCTGTTCGACTTCTCGTTCCTCAACACGCCTACCTCCTCCGGAGGCGTGCAGATGGGCGGGCACAGCGACGTCCTCAAGGATCCGGCGAAGCGCGCGGCCCTGATCAACAACGTCATCCGCCCGCTCGCCCAGACCTACGGCCAGGAGCCGATGATTGCCGCCTGGGAGCTGATGAACGAACCGGAGTGGGCGATTTCGAACCTGCCACAGCCGGCGGTGAACGGGTACTCCCAGCCCGTCACGATGCAGCAGTTCTGGAGCTACGGGAGCGCCGCCTCGCAGATGATCCACTTTTATTCGAAGAGCAACGTGACCGTGGGCTCGGCGTCGCTCAAGTGGAACAAGGTGTGGACCAACGCGTTCGCCATGTCGCAGGGTCTGCCCGTGTTGAACCTGGACTTCTACCAGACGCACTACTACCCGTGGATGGATTCCTACACCATCAACGACACCCTGCTCGGCAAGACTACGATGTCGCCGTTGACGCAGCCGGTATCCGGGCTGAACCTCGACAAGCCGATTGTGGTGGGAGAGATCAGCACACCGTCCGGCGCCGCCGCGACGCTGCTGGGCACGATCCTGAACAACGGGTACGGCGGGTTCTGGGGATGGAGCTACAAGAGCGACAATACCGGCGACAAGCTCGCCATTGACTGGGGCACGCTGACGCCGTGGGAACAGGCGCATGCGGCGATCGTCCGGATCCCGCCGCCAGGCAGCGCTCCTACAGCCTCGCCTACCGCGACGCCAATCACGATCGCATCGCCAACCGCGACGAAGAGTGCGACGCCAACGGCGACGCGAACAGCCGTTGCGCCGACGGCTACTACGGCGATTTCAACGGCGACTCCCACGCCGGGCGGGTGGGCGACGCCGACGCACACAGCGACGCCGCCGAACACGCCCACGGCAATGGCGTCGAGCACGCCGACGGCGACGAAGGTCGCCTCGAGCACGCCGACGCCGACGTCAACGGCGACGCAGACGCCCACCGCGGTGCCTCCGAACACGCCAACACCGACGCCGACCGCGGGTAAAGCGGTACCGCTCGTGTTCGGTGTCACGAATACCGTGGGCGTCAATGACAGCGGTGACATGGGGTATCTCAACGGATCTCCGGTGTCGCTGTCGGCGACGGGCGCGCTGGCGAGCCTCTCCGTGTACGTGGGCCAGGCCGCAACGGGTTCGAAGATCCGGCTGGGTCTGTACGCTGGCGGGTCGCCGGGCAATCCGGGAAGCCTGATCGCTGAAACGGGCGAAGCCATCGCCATGACGGGTTGGAATACCCTGCCGATTTCGCCGCGCCCGACGCTCGCGCCGGGCATGTACTGGATCGCGGCCCAGACCAATGCCCCGACGACCGTGTACCGCATGGCTGAGACAGCAGCGCCGTCCAATGCCATTGGCTGGTACCCGCAAGCGTACGGCCCATTTCCCGTGTCCACTGGCGCGTGGACGATGTCCGCGGGCATGGGCTTCTCCATGGCAGGCACGATCATGACGGTGCCCGTCAACGAGGGCGCGACGCCGATCGCCACACCTACGGCCACCGGGACGCCCGCGCCGACATCGACGCCGGCACAGGCGCCGACCGCCACCGCGACGATGGGTGTCGTCCCGACGTCGACGCCGGGCGTGGTCCCGACGGCGACGATGGGGTCGGGGAGCTTTGACGCGGCGTGCGCGGGGAAGCTGAACCCGAAGGGGGTGACGCAGTGCGGGGAGCCGCGGAACTTCTGCGACACGTGGGTCGGCGGGTTCTGCAACGACTACCGGACGAAGCAGACGACGATGGACGCGGCGTTCCCGCAGGCGGGGGATGCGGTGTCGCTGGACTGCCTGTCGAGCACGAACGCGGGGCAGACGAGCTGGCTGCCGTACTACGTGCCGACGAACAACAGCGACAACACGGACGTGCCGGGATACGAGCTGATCCCGTCGCCGTGCGGCATCTCGATGTACGAGCACTTCATGACGCGGCTGGAGGACGGGCAGTTCGGGATGGTGGTGATGCGGCAACAGCACCCGTTCGACTTTGCGGGGCGGACGGGGCACATCCACTTTGATGTGGACCTGAAGACGCTGGAGCGGCGGTACGTGCGTCTGACGCTGTCGCCGAACCTGACGAAGATCGGGGTGGACGACCGGAACAGCGTGCCGCAGACGGCGCAGGCGTTCGACCTGTGGTTCCGGAACGGGACGTTCCAGGGGAAGCTGTCGCAGGGCGGGGTGCTGACGGACCTGTTTCCGGGGTGCAACGGGTGCGGGGCGCGGTACTACGGCCAGGACAACGTGCGGGACCACGTGGACGTGTACGTCTCGCGGACGCACGTGAAGGTGGTGGTGAACGGGATCACGCAGGTGGACCAGGATGTGCAGGACCTGGGGTTTGACCGCGCGTACGTATACCTGCAGCACGTGAACTACAACTCATGCAAGGCGTTCGACGTTGAACACTATGCCACTGTAGCGGAGTGTCAAATAGGTGGTAACACGTTCCACTGGGACAACGTGGCGTACGACGGGCCGACGCTGCCGGTGAACGGACTGACGCCGGTGGGGTCGGAGGACGTGGTGTTCAACGTGTGGTCGGCGGCGAGTTGCAGCGTGAAGGGCGTGGCGGCGGCCGGAAGCGGACGGGACTCGGTGTGGCAGACGTGGGTGGCGCGGCTGCCCGCGGGGACGCCGGTGTCACCGTCGGATGTCGTCTGCGGTGGCGGCTCCAATGTCGGCTGGCGTCACTATGAAGGTGCGCCGATGGGCTTCGAGGTTGTGCAGCAGGGCGGCTGACCGCGCGGAAATCTACGTAGTGACAACGAAAGGGGCGCCTTCGCGGCGCCCCTTTTCCTGTTCACAGAACGCACTCCGACGAGAGTGCGGGGTGCCGTCAGCGCACGCCGTTCAATGATGAACGCAGATTCATTGGCGTTTCACGGCGGGTTCACCGCGCGCCTCTAGTCTGAGAGTACAGGAGCGAGAAAACGCTTCGAGTCTCAAAGGAAAGGAGGAACCACGATGTTTGAAACGATGAAGGCGAAAGTGCTGGGCGCAGGCCTGGGTCTGGCGCTCGTCGGCTCGGCAGTCGGTGGTGTTGCCATGACGGGCCTCACCGCGGCCAGTGCGCAGACACCGCCGACGAATACGCCGGCGATCACGCAGCCGGCAACGACGCCGGAGAAGCCCGAGAGCGCTGTCGAAGCAACTGAGGCGAACGAGCCGCAGCTGCCGGGCGGTGGCCATGCGGACGCGGCCGGTGTTGACGTCCAGCACGACTTTCAGGGCGTTGAGTAACGTCCCTGGGAGCTGAAACCGAGGGAGCGGGCCAGATCGGCCCGCTCCCTTTGCGTGCATCTCCAGCCGTAGTCGTCGGCGCTACGGGGATGCGTCGGCCGCGCTTGCATCGGCGTCGGTGCGGCGCGTCTGCTCCCAGCGCACCGGCCTGGCTGCGATGGACTGCGCGTACACCGCGAGCTTCCAGCACGCGTAGCCCGGGATCATGGCAATGCTCCAGAACGTCGTTCTCCAGCCCAGACCCTGCAACCACAATCCTGCCAGCAGGTAGGCGGCAAGGGACGCCAGGCCGACCGCCGCTGATCCCCAAACGAGGGCAGAGTTCATCAGCACGCCCGCGATGAACAGAGATGTCAACGCGGCAGCAACGATCGAAAGCGGCGGAATGAGCAGTTCTACGCCGGCGTCAAACCGCGGCATCGACCGCAGGCGCAGCCCGTCGGCCAGGAGCGAGATCGCGTCGTGCCGCATCGCCGCCAGCCGTCCTGCTTCCCAGCGTCGATGCTGTCCGCGCGCGTCGCCGAGGCTGTCCGGCGCCGCGCCGCTCACCACCGCCGCGCGCGCGAATCCCACGCGGAAGCCCCGGCGCAGCAGCCGGTTGTGCTGCTCGATGTCTTCGGCCAGCCCGAAGGCCTGCCATCCGGAATCGGTGATGACGCGCCGGCTAAAGCACATGCCCGAACCCTTCAGCCCCGCGCTGGCGCCAATGCGCCGTTTGCCGAGCGGCCGCACCAGGTGGACAAGCGCAAGCGCCAGGCCCCGCACGGCCTGCGTCGAGGATCCGCCCGAGGCAGACATGGTGTAGTACGCCTGCACCGCTTCGTCGCCCGCATCGAGCCGGCGGTTGAACGCCGTGAGCAGGTTCGCACTCACCGTGCAGTCGCCGTCGATCACGACGAGGGCGTCGTACGAATCGCGGATCTGGCGGAGGCCGAAGTCGATCGCGTACCCCTTGCCGACGCGCTCCAGGTCGTTTCGCTCGCACACGATGGCGCCCCAAGCGCGGGCAAGAGCCGCCGTACCGTCCGTGCAGTTGTCGGCGATGACCAGCACCGAAACGAGATCGCGCGGATAGTCCAACGCTTCGATGCTCGCGAGGAGCCGGGGCAGGCGGCGCTCCTCGTCGCGTGCGGGAATGAGCATCACGAAGCGGCGTCGCGCAGGCCCATGGTGAGCAGCAGGCGGTTCGGGGATCAGCGCCAGCACGGACAGGAATCCGAGGTAGAGCGCCGCCCCGAGAAACGGCAATACCGCGACGAACAAAAGCACCGCGAAGATCGTCATCATGCGAACGCCGTCCGGGGCGCGCCAGACGCCGACGGCGCGATCACGTGACTCACGCGATCCACGAACCGATCCAGGTCCAGCGCGGCTTCGACGTGCGCGCGGCCCGCGGCACCCATGCGCGCGGCGACATCGGGGCGTGCGAGCAGGTAGTCCATCGCCTGTCGCAGCGCGGCCGGGTCGCCAGGTGGCACGTAGATACCCGTCGGCTCATGCCACGCGTCCTCTCCGATGTCGCGCAATGCGCCCCCGTCCATCAGCGGCCCGCTCACGGTCCCCGTTTGTCCGCGCGTCCGGCTCGTGATCACAGCTTTACCCATCGACATCGCTTCGAGGATGGTGATGATGCCGGCCTGGAAATCGACATCATGAAGCGGCACGACGACGAAACGCGCCGCCGCGTACATCTCGCGCAGCTCGGGATAGGCGCGACGGCGAACGGTCACGTTCCGCGGCAGGCCCCCGTCCCCGAAGTCCTGCTCGCGTTTCGACCAGTGGCTCCCCGCGGCGATCTCGATGCTGGCGGGCAGATCGCGCGCGGCCTGCGTCAACGTCGCATAGTCGCGGAACTCCTGGCCGGCGCTGGCGATGTGCGATGCCACCGCAGATCCGTCCGGCGCCCAGAAGCGTGCATCGACCTGGTACGGGAGCAGGGCGAGCTGGTCATCCCGGAAGCCCAGCGAGTGCGCTCGCGCGGCCTGCGCGGGCGCATGCACGATCACCGCATCGATGCGGCTCTGGACGCGCAGCGCCCGAACGAGCACGCGCTTCTTCGCCGGAGTCAGGTAGTGCGCGATCATCGTCAGTCGGGCACCAGGGCGCCGCCGCAGCAGGTAGGCCAGCGGTATTCCGATGTGCTCGCTGTCGCAGTAGATGTGCTGGTAGCTGTCGGCGCGGCGGGCGGCGATCCGCGCGAGCGCGATGCCATCGAGCATGCGGCCTCGCCGCTTGCGCAACGCTCCCGCATGCAACACGTCGGCGCCCAGGCGCTCGATGAGGGCGTCGTAGTCACGGCGTGGGTGCTGGCCGACATCGGACGCGACAGGAATCGCATCGCCGACGATCACGAGTGTCTGTGTGCTCATGGTCAGACGAGGACTCGCCCGCCGACGTCGCGTGCCATGGCGGCGAGGTGGATCAACGGGTCACTGTCGGGCTGAATGCCCAGCGCACGCATGCGCGTTACATCGGCGATGAATCGGTTCACCTCCACGCCTCGTGCGGCCACGCGATGAATCGCGCTCCGCGAGCCCGTCACCTCCAGGATGCGGTTCGCAAGTTCGATGATCGATGTGCCGGTACCGCTACCGATGTTCGTTGGGCCGTCGAGCCCTCGTTCGCCGGCGAGCACCAGCGCGTCGACCACGATGCTGACCCCGACGAAGTCGAGCACCTGGCTGCCGCCGAAGACGCGCAGCTCGCGCCCGCCCGCGGCCTGCTCGAGCCACAGCGGGATGACGCGGTCCCGGTCGCCCTGCCCGTACACGTTCGCCAGGCGGAGAATCGCCACGTCGAGGCCGTAGCAGTGCGCGTACGTTCGGCAGTAGGCCTCGCCCGCCACCTTGCTGGCGCCGTACGGGTTCTTGGCCGCCATGGCGTGGTCCTCGTCCACCGGCGTGTACTGGGCCTCGCCGTACACCTCGCGCGAGGACGAGAAGACGACCCGCTTGACGCCCAGCTCCGTCGCGATGCGGAGGACGTTGACCGTCCCGAGCGCGTTGGTGGTGAAGCTGTAGTCCTCATCCTCGATCGCGCCCATCACGTTTGATTGCGCGGCAAGGTGGTACACGGTTTCGACGCGCGCCATCGCGTCCCGCAGCGCCGCGGCATCACGGATGTCGCCCTCGATGAAGTTGATCGAGCCCACATCGATGTGGCGCTGGATCGCCGCGCGGGTGCCGCGCCTCAGATTGTCGAGTACGACGACGTCGTCGCCGCGCTCGACGAGCCGGTCGACGAGGGATCGTCCGATGAAGCCTGCGCCTCCGGTCACCAATGCTCGCGTCATGAAAGATCCTCCTGCGTGGCGCGGAACGCCGCGGAGCGCGGCTCCAGGTCGACCGTGCTGCCTCCGCTCGCCAGCGTGACGAGAAGGTCCGCGATCTGGCCGGCGCCGCGATTCATGTCGAAGCGCAACTCGCCGATCTCGCGGGATCGGCTGCCCCTCCGCGCGCACATCGCCCGATCGTTGGCGAGCCGCTGGATCCGGTCACGAAGCGCGTTCGCGTCATCGATGTTGATCAGGTACCCGCTCGCGCCGTCGTCGACCGCCTCTCCGTGCGCGCCGATGGTGGTTGTGATGATGGGCAGTGACGCCGCCATCGCCTCGCCCATCACGACCGCGAGACAGTCGCCGCGCGTCGGCAGGACGAATACATCCGCGTTGCGGTACAGGTCGAGCAGTTCCGCCGAATGCGGCGCCAGCCCGTTGTACACATGCACGCCATCGCCGCTCGGCACGGCGGCCGCCGTCACCAGGTCCAGTTCGCACGTTTGATGCAGCGACTGGCGGTACACGTCGAGCAGGAGGTCGCCTCCCTTTCGGGCGAAGTCTCCCCCCACGAAGAGCAGTCGCAGCGGCTGTCCCGCCGGTCGCGCGGCTTCGTCGCGCGGCGGGAACGTGTCCATACTCGTGCCGGGATGCACCACGGTGACGCGGGATCCGTCGACACCATACTCCGCGACGAGCGACTCCTTCGCCCAGCGCGACCACGTCGTGAAGTGCTTCGCCCGCCGCATCACGCGGCGGTGTGCCGCGCGCTTCAATCTCTCGATCGGCGCGGGACTTACGGCGTGGGCGTACGCGCCGGCGAGCTGGTCGAGGTTCCGGGGCGTCGCATCGAGCGAAAGCAGCGTCGGGATGCCTCGCATCAGGCCGCCCGCGAAGAGGCTGATGGTCTGCGTGTGCAAGAACATCGCGTCGAGCGGATTGCGCCGATGCTCCGCGCGTATCCGGCGGGCCGCTTCGAGGCTGCCGCGCACGGTCCAGTTGTTCCGGACCAGGGGCAGGCGTCCAGCGCCGCGCGGGGCGAAGGGGACATCGATCCACACCGGTTCGATGTCGTCGCGGCGTGCCAGCGCACGGCGAAGGCTGGCGCCGTAGGCGACGTGGCCCAGCGCCTGTTCGATCACAAATGCCACGCGTGGCTTCACGAGTGCGGACCCTTTCGAGCGTGACGGCGACGGGCCTGTTGTTTGAGAACCAGTCTGCCCCGCCGCCTCTACAGAGTAGGGATGGAGCGTTGAGCCGCCGTGGATAGCCCGTTGAGCCTGCGTCGAGAACATGCCGCCAGAATCGAAGCTTCCTTCCGATTCCGGCCCGCGTGCCTCAAACTGACGTGCGTGGCGGCCGATCATCAGCAGGGAGTGCATGTGCCAGGATCAGTGCGTCTCCGTAGCGAGTTCCGGCTGGTGTGGGAGAACACCCGCCTGAAGCTGCGCGTGGCGAACTTACTCTGCCGGCTGATGCCGCAGTTCACGCTGACGACGCTTCGCGCGGCAGTCTACCGGCGCCTTGGCGTCAGGGTGGGTCCGCGCGTGGCATTCATGAACACCATCGACATCACCGGCAGCGGAAGAAATCCCTACGAGCGCCTGAGCATCGGCGCCGACACCATCATCTCAACCGGAGTGCTCTTCAACCTCGAAGGCAACGTCACGATCGGGCGTAACGTCGAGATCTCGCAGTTCGTGCATATCTTCACCAGCAAGCACGCGATCGGCTCCGCTGAGCGGCGCTTCAGCCCCGCGTTTGAGGCGCTCCCGGTTGTCATCGAAGATGGCGTGTGGGTCGGTACAGGTGTGACGATCCTCCCCGGCGTAACCATCGGGCGGGGTAGCATCGTCAGCGCGGGCTCCGTCGTCAATCGCGATGTACCGCCGAACACGCTCGTTTCGGGCGTACCGGCGGTGGTGGTGAAGGAGTTGACCTGAGCCTCGTCTAGCGTTGAGCGACGGTCTGCAAGACACCCCGCATCTCGCGTATCGACACCGCGCGCACCGCAACGGCAGTGATCGCAAAGGATGCCCCGCCCAGTGCCGCCATCGGGATCAATCCGAAGGGCGCCGCGATCAGCATGCCCGCTGCCATAGCCAGGCCGGCGACCAGGCTGCGCAGGATGTTGTTGATGTTGCTCGCACCAAAGATGCCCTTCGGGACCAGGGCGAACATCACCGATGTCATGAAGACCTCGATGATCACGGACGTGATCGCCGCGCCGATGGCCCCGTCGCCGGCCACGTGTTCGAAGTACGGGATCGCGGCCAGGTTCATCAGCGGATTCAGGATCGCGGCGACGATCGCCGCCTTCGTGCGGGCTCCCTCCCGATGCGAGGCGATCACTATCACACCAGCGATCATGCCGAACGTCGTCAATGGGATGTGGAGGGACAGGATCCTCAGCAGGAGCACCGTGTGGTCGAAGCCGGCGGGATACCCGAGAAAATCGATGATCGCGCTGGCGCCAACGACAAAGAACACGGTGATGCCGAAGCTGATCAGCATCGCGAGGTTCAGGCAGCGTTGGATGAGCGAGCGCGACTCCATGACGCCGCCGCGCGACACGTTCGGTAGCAGCGCCATGGTGATGGCAGACGGGAAGAACGTCGCGATGCCGACGAACCGATAGGCCGTACCATACCAACCGACGACCTGGTCGCTCGTCATCAGCGACAGCATCGTGATGTCGATCGTGGCGTAGACCAGAAGGGCGATGCTCCAGAGGAGGAACGGCGAGCCGCCGCGCAGCAGTGCGCGGCATACAGTCATGTCGATGCGATACGACAACCCGACCGTGCGCACGAAATATCCACCGACGATCACGGTCGTAAGGCCGCCTGTCGCAAGCAGGATGAGCGCGTACTCGGTCAGCCCCATTCCGGCCAGCGCGACGGCGCCCACCCCGAGCACGCCGGACAGCACGCGCTCGAGCACCGCCGCGGATGATGTGAGCGTCATGCGCTCGAGCCCCTGCAAGGTCGCCGAGATCGTGTTCCCAACCGCTGCCAGGCACATGCCGGCGCTCAAGACATAGACGATGCGCCGTGTCGCTTCCGGGTAGCTGAAGACGTTGACGAACGCGACCGCGCCGGCCACGCAGAGCACCATCAGGGGGAGCTTGACGATCAGCGCATTGAAGGCCAGGTGTGGGGCCGTCTCGGGCCGGCGCGCAACCTCGCGCGCCAGGTACGGCTCGCAGCCGAAGAGGATGATGACCGCAAAGAACCCGGTGAGCGAGTACGCGAACGTCAGCCGCCCGATGTTCGCATCACCGAAAAACCGTGGCAGGAGGATGCCCAGGCCGCTGCCCGCGATCCAGATGACCGCCTGCGCGATCAGGAGCACAACGATGTTGCGGGCGACGCGGACGCTCCGGGCATCGGCTGCGTCCGGCGTCTGCGGAGCGGGTGCCTCTGCGGTTCCGCTGTAGCTCACGACTTCTCCTGCTAGCATGGAAACAACATAGGAACCCGAGGTTGAGAGATGGTGAACTCTGGGAAGCGGGCGTGTTGAGGACAGCCGGTCGGCGTCATTGGCGTGCCCCGGCCCCGTGCGCTGTACACGAGCTTGTGAGCCGTTCTCGACGTGGGATTGGTGCCCGGTTCACCCATTCTCAACCGGCGCCGTCTAGTCTGCTTCAGGCTGGCAATACGCTGTGGAACCGCGAGGATATGGCTACAACTGACAATCGAGTGCCGCTTGACCATCTCCCGACGCTCGGCGGCCCCTCTGCTGGCCGCGGCTGCCCGGCGCGACAGCACCCGGAAGGGCAGCTATGAGGGAGCGAATTCGCGCCACCGTGCGGCGTGCCGGGCTCACGAGAGCACGAGCATCGTCGCTCCGTGCGGGGTGCGAGCGCGGCCTGCTGGCGCTGCGTCGGCCGGTGCCGCCTGACGACCGGGCCCGCATCCTCTGCTACCACTCTGTTGGCACGCCGCAGTGGGGCGTAAACGACGTCCAGCCCCGGCGGTTCCGGCGGCAGTTGGAGACGGCGCTCTCCGCCGGCTACTCCTTCGTCCCTGCCGCGGACATTGCCGGCACCGGAGGCCAGCCGAAACAACTCGCCGTCACCTTCGACGATGGCCTGATGAGCGTGGCCACGAACGCCGCGCCGATTCTCGCTGACCTCGGCATCCCGTGGACGCTCTTCGTGGTGACGGATTGGGCCGACGGCCGGGGCGACTTCGAGCAGGGGCTTGTGCTCGGCTGGCGTGAGATCGAGCGCCTCGCCGGGCAAGGCGCCGAGATCGGCAGCCACTCCCTCACGCACACGCGACTTTCGACGATCCCTGCCGGCGAGGTCGATCGCGAACTGGCTGAGTCTGGAGCCGTGATCGAGGCGCGGCTCGGTATACGTCCTACAGCCTTCGCTATCCCCGTGGGCCGCCGGCAGGACTGGCCCGATTGGGCCATGGAACCCGCTCGTGCGGCCGGCTACGACACTATTTACGCCGCCTGCGAAGATACGCGCCCGCCGGGCACGGTCGGCCGTACGATGATCACGTCGTGGGACGGCGATCGCATCTTCCGCGCCGCACTCGAAGGAGCCTACGACCGATGGGAGGAGTGGCTGCTGTGACGCAGGACGACCAGCACGAAAACGCCCTGCCGGCGCAACCGTCACCACCCGGGACCGGGGCGAGCAGCAGTCCGCCGCGGATCTCTGTCGTCATTCCAACCCGCAATCGGTCCACGTTCCTCCAGGAGACGCTCGCCGGCCTGGCATGCGGCCAGCAAACGGACTTCGAGGTCCTGGTGATGGACCAGAGCGACGACGACGCGACCGAACGGGTGGTCGCCGGCTTCGACGAGCGGGTTATCTACCACCGGATGCCGCGGCGCGGCGCAAATCCGGCCCGCAATCTTGGCGCCGCCCTGGCCCGCGCCGATCTCGTGGCGTTTGTCGATGACGACTGCGTGCCGCGCCCGGACTGGCTCTCGCGGATTGTCGAGGCGTTTCGCACGCAGCCTGAACTCGAGTTCATCTTCGGCCAGCTGAAGGCGCCGCCGCACGATGGCGCCGGCGGCTGGTTTCCCGAAACGCTCCCGCCGCCGGACATTCACACGCGTCGAATACGGCGCAAGATCTCAGCCATCGGGGCCGGGGCGAACATGAGCTGCCGCAAGACGTTCCTGCGACGTGTCGGCGGCTTCGACGAACTGCTCGGGCCGAACGACATGTCCGTCATCAACGCCGACACGCCCATGGCGTACAAGGCGTTCCGCCAGGCGAACTGGTTGGCCTCGTCTGAGATTGAAGTCGTCCACGTGAACGGCTTCCGGCCCAAGCGCGAGCTCGCGGCGCTCTACCGGAGCTACGCGCGGGAGCTGGGCATCAACTATGGCCGGTTCACACGCCGCGGCGACCTGAGTGCCGCCTGGATCTTCCTGCTCGAACAGTGGGATATCCTCGCGCCGGCGCTGGCGGCCGTCGTCAGGCTACGCCGCCCGCGCCGGCTGGGCGCGTTGCTCCCGTATGCTCGCGGCTTCGTACGAGGACTGCTTGTCGTGCCGCGCCTTGGCTTCGTCGACGGGGCGGCGTTTCGCCGGATGGAAGCCGCGGGCACACTCGACGCAGAGTGACGTCGGGGCACCTGCAACCGGGCACATCTCACGATGAGTACGCCCGGGCCGGGAGTCTATCCGATATCGCCAGGACGGGGATTCGTCGGGGCGTCCGTCCGCAACGCAGCTGGCACCTTGCCGAGCCGCGCCGAATCGTAGATCGCCAGCATATTGTCCGCGACGCGCGCGATGGAGAAGTGGCGGCGGACGTGGGCGGCGGCGGCGGCGCTGAGACGCTCACGGAGCGCGTCGTCCTCGACCATCCGCTTCATCACGTTGGCCAGGCCGTGCGGGTCGTTCGGCGGCGCGCACAGCCCGCTCTCCTCGTTGATGACGGCCTCTTCCGGGCCGCAGAACGTGATGATCGGCGGCAGGCCGCGCGCCATCGCCTCGAGCAGCGCGATGGACATCGAGCCCGCCGGCACCGCCAGCACGAAGACATCCATCGCATCGAAGTACGGCGCCGGGTGGGCGAGCCTGCCGGCGAAGTGGACGCGATCGCCGATGCCGAGCCGCGCCGCCATGGACTCGAGCTCCGGCCGCATCGGCCCATCGCCGACGAGCACCAGCTCGCACGCCCTGGCTGCCTGTACCTCGGCGAAGGCACTCAGCAAATCGTCGAGACCCTTCCCCTGCACGAGCCGCACCACGCACCCCACGACCAGGGCGTCCGGGGAGATCGACAGTTCGGCGCGTATCCGTTCCCGGTTCGCGCTCCGCTCGGCAGCGGGAAAGTCGATGATCGGTACGCCGTTCAGCACCGAAGCGAATGTCGCCGCCCGGGCGCTCGTGCGTGCACTGCGAAGCCGGCCGTTTCGACGCGACACCGCGACCGTCGCGTGCGCCGCCCGGTCGATGATGCGCCCCGTGATGCGTTGCCGCAGGCTGGGATGCTCGGGCGGTACATCGTGCTCGGAGAGGATGACGGTCGCGCGCGTCGCCAATCGCGCCGTCGCGACGGTGGCGACACCGCCCGTGCCGCCGGCGACGTGCACATGTACGACGTCCGGGTGGAGCGCGCGCAGCGCCCGCACGACTCGGAGCCAGCGTCCCGCCTGCGCGCGACGCCCGCCGCGTTCGTTGGTGTCCAGCCGGATCACATCCGCCCCCGCGGTTCGAAACCGCTGCTCGACAACGTCAAACGGGGCCGGCTCGGGCACAAGCGCCGTCACCTGCATCCCCCGTCGCGTGTACTCGGCGGCGAGATCGATGCAGAACGATTCCATCCCGCCGACATCGGTGGTCTGCAGCGCCAGCACGATGCGCCGGCCGCCGCCCGGCGTTTCGGATGCGGGTTCGACCTTCTCGGCTATCATCGGAGCGCCTTTTCCACCGCGTTGATGACGTACTGCTGTTCGTCAGTCGACATCGTGGGGAACAGGGGCAGGGCGATGCTGCGCGCGGCGAGTCGCTCGGATACAGGCAGCCGCGCCAGGCCAAACCGCTTCACGAAGAATGGCTCAAGGTGCACGGCACCGCAGCCGCGCCGCGTCGTGACGCCCGCGGCCTTCAGACGTCGCATCGCTTCCTGCCGACTCACCGGCGATGCGTCCGTCAGCACGATGCAGTAGCTCTGGTAGGTGTGGAAGTATCCCGGCCGGGCGGCGGAATGCGTGACCGATTCCAGCGCATCGAACGCCCGGTCGTACACGGCCGCCGCTTCGCGGCGCTTCGTGATCAGCCAGTCCAGACGGTCGAGTTGCGCCAGGCCAACGGCGGCGTGCAGGTCGCTCATGCGAAAGTTGAATCCCGGTTCGTCGTACGTCTCGATCACGACATCGTCGGAGTGGTGCCGCGCCAGGTCGGACACCGAGGCGCCGTGCGATCGCAGGACGCGCATGCGCGCCGCCAGGTCGTCATCATTGGTGAGCACCATCCCGCCTTCGGCGCTCGTGATCGTCTTGCGGGGATGGAAGCTGAAGCAGGTCATCTCGCTGATGCCGCCGATGCGGGCATCGCCGATCGCCGCACCAAGCGACGGAGCCGCATCCTCGACCACGCGCAACCCTCGCCGCGAGGCGATCTCGCCGATCGCCCGGATATCCGCCGCCAGGCCGAACTGGTCGACGGGCATGATCGCTCGCGTGTTGCGGTTGATGGCGGCTTCCACGGCCGTCGGGTCGATGTTCCACGTATCGGGCTCGACATCGACAATCCGCGGCGTGCCGCCCGCATGGATGATCGCGTTCACCGAGGCCACGAACGTAAAACTCGGAACGATCACTTCGTCGGTGCGTTTCAGCTCCAGTTGGTGCAGCGCGAGCTGGAGCGCCGTCGTGCAGTTCGTGGTGGCGACGGCGTGGCGAGCGCCGCAGTACTCCGCGATTCGCGACTCGAACTGCTCCACGCGGCTGCCTTGCACCAGCCATCCGGAGCGCAGCACGGCCAGCACCGCGCGCTCCTCCTCCTCGCCCATGAACGGCTTCGTCAACGGCACGGACATCATTGCGGTCATGGCGACTCCTGTCGTCCTCTCGCGTTCCTTCGCGACTGTTGCACGCCCGGCCACGCCCCGCGCTGCGTGGACGTGGCAAGCGCTGCAAGGCGCAGGGCATCAGCGGGCCCTCGCCGCCTCGATCTCTTCGATCATAACGTCGATGACCAGCCGGTCGTTTCGCCTGCCGTCGAAGCGCTGCTCGGCGACGGCGCGGGCGCGCCGGCCCATGGCCGGCAGGCAGCCCCGGCGTTCGACGGCACGTTCGAGCGCGTCTCGCAGGGCATGTGGGCCAGGTTCGATGAGCCAGCCGGTTTGGCCATCGTCCACGATCTCCCGGGCGGCCCCAACGTCGGTCACGAGCACCGGGAGGCCGCTCGCCATCGCTTCCACCGTGGCGATGCCGAAGCAGTCTGCCCGCGTCGGCAGGACGAACAGGTCCGCACGGGCGTACAGGTCGCGAAGCTCGGGCGAGTTTGGCGTCGCGGAGTGTACCCGCACGCCCGGCGCCGGCTCGACCGGCGCGTGCGTCACGACGTCGAGTTCGCAGCGCCCGGGAAACGACTCGTGTACGATCTTGATCAGCGCGTCGCCGCCCTTACGCACGAAGTCGCCGCCAACGAAGAGCAATCGCAGCGGGCCGCCGCGCGCATCGGCGTTGCGGGGCGCGTCCCAGGCGTCGAGGTCGACCCCGGGCGGGATGACGCGGACGCGCCGGGGATCGACGCCGCTCGCGAGCACCGGCTTCGCGGCCCATTGCGACCACGGCGTGAACATCGAGACCCGGCTCCAAAGCGCTCGCTCCTGGAGCAGCGCCACGGTGCGCCGAAGTCCAGCCCGTGGAGGGCGGCCGAAATACTCGGGCGCCCAGGCCTCGCGCTGCTCCACGGTCCAGTCGAAGTCCAGTACCAGCGGCCGCCGCAGCGGGCCGATCTGCGACCACAAATATGGCGTCAGTGCGGTGCCTGCCGCGGTCCAAATCGCATCAGGTCGCGGCATGCCGGCGAACGATGATGCCTCGATGAGCGTCCGGATACGGCCCCTCGCGCCGCGGCTGATGAGCGGCAGCCGCTCGATCACACCGCCGTCCTGCCAGCCGCCGACCAGCGCGAAGCGCGGCCGGATGCGCTCATCGTGTTCGGCATGCGCCTTGAGGTTGAGGAAGCGCGTCCGATGGCCGGCGAATCCCGAGCCAAGGAAGAGCACGCTGGGCGGCGCCGCACTCATTCTGCCGCCGTCAATTGGGCGGAAACGATAGGCCGCTGGCTCTCGAGCGCGTTCCAGAATTGGCGGCGGCCGCCGAGCTCTCGGCAGAAGGCGTCCCAGTACAGGAGATTGAACAGCGCGCTGCAGCCCGCCATCGAAACGCGCCGCAGCCGCAACGCGGCCGCGATGCCGGCCAGTCGGGGCGCCAGCGTCCGGACAGCGGCCATCAGCCTCGCCCTGCCGACGACGAGGCGCGCGGCGGCGCGAAGGCTCCGACGCCGGGCGAAGAGGAAGTCTTCGGCCAGCATCTCCAGCCCGTAGCGGACATCTTTGTCACGCCACAGAACCACGTCGTAGTAGCCGTACTGCTCGGCCATGTGGATCCAGCCCTGCAGCGTGCGCGGTGTGTCGTGCAGTACGCAGGCCTCGCTCACAAAGACGAACGGCAGGCCGAGCCGCTCCAACCGGTACGCCAACTCGACATCTTCCGACCTGCGGAAGCTCGGATCGAACAGCCCGGCACGCACCAGGTCATCGCGCCGGACCGACGCATTTGCGGTGTAGAACTGGCGCGGACAGGGCTGGAAGCGGCCTGCGACCATGTCGGCGTACTGCCGGTCGAGCATGAGTTGCTCCCACTCGGCCCAGAACGGCTGCCGCCCTTGTGCTGGAGCGGTCATGCGTCCGATGACGACGCGCGCCTCGCCCGTGTGCATCCCGAGATGCACCGCGACGAGATCCGGCGCCGGGATCACGTCGTCGTCGACAAACAGGATCACATCGCCCGTCGCGCTGCAGATGCCCGCGTTTCTCGCGGCCGCGGGGCCCTGATTCGTTTGCGTGATGAGCTGCAGCGGAAATGCGTACGGCCCCCGCGCTACCTCACCGGTATCGTCCGTGGAGCCATCGTCGATAACCACCACATCGAACGTGCCGTGGCTGACCGTCTGCCGTTCGAGCGCGTCTAGCGCACGGGCGAGGTAACGCGCGCGATTGAACGTGGGGATGATGATGGTGACCTGCGGAGCCATCTCAGTGCGCCTGTCGATGCCGGATGATGCCATCTTCCCTGGCAGGCCTCGTCACGAGAGCGTCAGCGACGCCTTGCGCCACTCCATCAGCGCCAGCAGCCCTTCCCGCAGGCTGGTCCGCGGCTCGTAGCCAAGTGCGCCGCGGATGCGCTCGATCGACGACAGGCGCCGGCGCACGGGGTTCACCTTGCGTTCGGGCTCGTGCCGCGGCTCGAGATGCGTTTGCCCCGTCAATTCGAGCAAGATCTCGCACAGCTCGCGCAGCGTTGTCTCGGTGCCCGTGCCGACGTTGAACACGTCGTCGGTCACGTCGCTCTGCGCCGCCAGGATGTTGGCGCGGGCGAGGTCGCCGACGTACACGAGGTCCATCGACTGCTTGCCATCTCCGAAGATGATCGGCGCTTCACCACGGTCCAGGCGGTCCATCCAACGGGCAAGCACCTCGGTGTAGACGCCGTAAATGTCCATGCGCGGGCCATAGGCGTTGAAGTACCGAAGCATGATGTAGTCCATGCCGTACATCTCGTTATACGAGCGGAGGATCTGTTCGTTGGCGATCTTTGCCGCACCGTAGAGCGTCCGGTTGTTGAATGGATGTGCTTCGTCGATCGGGAAGTAGCTGGGCTCGCCGTAGACCGATGCGCTCGAGGCCGCGATGACGCGCTTCACCTTGTGACGCACCGCCGCTTCGATGACGTTCTGGGTGCCGTTGATCATCACCCGCACGGCGCGCAGAGGTTCTTCCGCGCACTGGGTGATGCGAAGCGCCGCCTGGTGAAACACCACGTCGCAGCCGGCCGTCAGTTCGTCAATCAGTGCCTCGTCGCAGATGTCGCCCTCGCGCATGTCGACGCGGCCGGTCGCGCGTGCCGCCGCAAGGTTCTCCGGGCGGCCGCGCACGAAGTCGTCGACGACGGCAACGTGCGATGCGCCGGCTTCCAGTGCCTGGTCCACGATGAACGAGCCGATGAATCCGGCTCCACCCGTGACGAGAATCCGCGCGCCGTGAAGATCTGTCATAGCTCCCATTCCTGCCCTGCTGGCCCCGCGGTCGCAGGCCCCGATCATCCGAACGCCGCGCTGTGCGCTCCGTTACGCGATTGAAGGTGCGCTCACGAGCGGTCGTCGCGCCTCGATAGCCCGCCGAAGCGACTCGGCCACGAGGTTGGCCTGCTCGCGCGTCATCTCCGGGTACATGGGCAGCGAGAGCAGCCGTCCAGCCGCCGCCGACGTCACGGGCAGGCCGGCCGCGCTCAAGCCGAGTGAGCGGTACGCCGGCTGCTCGTACACGGGCACCGGGTAGTGTACGCCCGTCCCGATCCCATCCGCCGCCAGTGCTTCCCGTATCCGATCTCGGTCGTCGACCTGAACCACGTACAGGTGATACACGTGTTCTCGCCCCGCGGGCGCCACAGGCAGTTGCATATCGAGCCCGCCGTGTAGCTCGCCATACCATCCCGCGACGCGGCGCCGCGCTTCGTTCCAGGCGGCAAGATGGCCGAGCTGCACGCGAGTCGTGGCCGCCTGGATCTCGCCGAGCCGCAGATTCCAGCCCGGTTCGCTGTGATGATAGCGTTCGGACTCGCCGTGGCTCCGCAATGACCGCATGCGCTTCGCCAGAGCTGCGTCTCCTGTCACGACCATGCCGCCTTCACCCACCGTCCCCAGATTCTTTGCGGGATAGAAGCTGAAACATGCGGCATCCGACATCGATCCGGCTACGGCGTCGCCCAGCGTCGCGCCGTGCGCCTGGCAGGCGTCTTCGATGACGGCCAGGCGGTGGCGCCGCGCGATGGCGGTCAGTGCGTGCATATCGCACATCAACCCGTAGAGATGGACGGGGATCACCGCGCGCGTCCGCGGCGTGATGGCTGCCTCGAACGCCGCCGGGTCCATCAGGTAGGTGTCGGGTTCCACGTCGACGAGGACGGGCGTCGCGCCTACCGCGCTGATCGCTTCTACCGTCGCGATAAAGGTATTGGAGACGGTGATCACCTCGTCGCCGGGGCCGATGTTCAACGCGAGAAGGGCGAGCTGCAGCGCTGCCGTACCGTTGGCGACGGCAATGCCGTGTTCAACGCCGCAGAACGCGGCGAACTCCTCTTCGAGCGCGCGCCCTTCGGGCCCCATGACGGCGATGCCGCTGTCGATGACCCGGGCGCACGCCGCCAGCAGATCCGCGCGCAGCGGCGCCAGCCGGGCGTGCATATCGACAAACGGGACGCGGATATCAGCCATTGACGCGCACCACCACGCCCTGCTCGTTGATCGATCGTTCGGCGGCGGCCAGCATGCGGACGGTGCGCAACCCGGCGTGGCCGTCCGTCGCCGGCGCCTGCCCGCTGCGGATGCACTCGATGAAGTGGCCGCACTCGTTCCGCAGCGCTTCGGTCTGATCCAGCACCGGCGCGAACATGTCGCCGAGCCGGTACGCGACGAGCGCCTCGCGGCGTGCTTCGTCCTTGTCGTCGCTCCAGCGCACGCCGCGGTCGTACACCTTCACCTTCTCCGTCGACTCAATGTCGTCGTAGAGCGCCATCCGTCGGTCGCCGCCGATCAGCACCTGTCGTACTTTCACCGGTGAGAGCCAGTTCACATGGAAGTGAGCGATCATCGCGTTTTCGAAATGCACCGTCAGGTACGCGACATCGGCCATGCCGCCGGGGAAGTGCGTCGACGCCACGGCGCTGATACCGATCGGCCGCTGCTCGATCAAGTAGTCCATGATCGCCAGATCGTGCGCGGCGAGATCCCAGACGACGCTCACGTCGTGCTGAATGAGCCCCAGGTTGATGCGCACCGAGTCGTAGTAGTAGAGGTTGCCCAGCTCGCCCGTATCGATCAGCTGCTTGATGCGGCGGACGGCGCCCGTGTAGACGAAGGTGTGGTCCACCATCAGCGTCAAGCCGGAGCGCTCGGCGAGGTCCACCAGCTCTTCCGCGTCGGCGACGGTCGTGGTCATCGGCTTCTCGACCAGGACGTGCTTTCCGGCTTCGAGCGCGCGTTTCGCCAGCGGTGCGTGCGTGTTGACGGGCGTTGCGATGGCGACCGCATCGACCGACGGGTCGGCCAGCACGTCGTCGAAGGAGGTGGTCACGGTCAGGCTCGGGTGGCGCCGGCTGATCGTCTCGAGGCGTCCGTCGTTGGCGTCGCAGGCTGCTACCACCCGGCAGCCGGGCGTGTCGAAGAAGTTGCGGATGAGATTTGGTCCCCAGTAGCCGCAGCCGATGACGGCGACGCCGACGGCGCTGCCCGTTGGCTTGCGCATTGCTGCCGTTGAAACGAGGGTGGTCACCTGGGCGGCTCCTTTCAGCGGACGGGGTTCATACCGTATGCAAGGTAGGCCTTCCCCGTTGAGGATCCGTTGAGTGCCGAGTGGCGCTCCGTCGAGAAGTAGAGCTCCTCAACCCCTCCCAATCCCGTTGGCGAGGCTGCTCGTCCGAGCCGTGACGTCTCTACTGCCCTGCCGGCCGGCTCGACCTACGCCGCCTGGTCCGCCCCTTTGCGCTCGGACTCAGCGATGATCCCGAGCGTGCCGATGCCTCCGAGCGCCAGCCCGAACAGGATCAAGGTACGCGGCGTGATCATGCCCAGATCCACCCAGGAATACATGAAGAACATCAATACGATGGCGCCGAAGGTGAACGCGTACGGCTTCATCGCCGTCGCGGAGAGCCGCAGCAGCTGCATCGAACGGCAGAGCGCCGCGGCGAAGAGGACGGTGAGCGAAATGAAGCCCAGCAGCCCGGCGTCCATCCAGATCCACAGTACGGAGTTGTGCGGCACGGAGCTCCAGAGCGGCCAATCCGCGCTCAGGTTGGAAACCGGCACGTAGAACGCGTAGGGGCGGCCAAAGCCCAGGCCAACCAGGGGGTCCGCCTTGATGTTCAGGCGGATATTCAGCGCCTCTCGGTCGCGATAATCGTTCGACGATTGGTCGCGCGCCGTTACGTCGGCGCTTCCCGTGGCCGCCCGGAACGACCGCGCGAACTCCCCCGAACCGCCGGGGTTGTTCCACGTCGCGGCCACCACGGCGCCAAACACCAGGACGGCCAGCGGCACGACCACCAGGAACGTGCGCACCTTCTCGCGCAGCAGCACGACGCAAAGCAGCGCGACGCCTCCGTCCAGCGCCACCAACCCCGCCCGCCGGTGCATCACCAGCATCGCGGCGAGCGGAAGGAGCATCAGTGCTACGCACCTCCACTCCTGGACGATGTTTCTGGTCCATACGAGCCGCGCGAGCAACAGGACGATCGCCGCGCCGCACAGCAGAGAGTTCTCGTGCGCGAAGGCCATGCTCTGCGAGAGATCCAGACTGTACCCGCTTCGGACCTGCGTGAGGTAGCGATAGACGCTCTCCGCCGCCATGATGTTCGCGCCCACGACAAACGTCCACATCAGCCGGGTGACCTGCTGCTGGCGCGTGACGAAGTGCGTGATCAGCAGATACAGGATCGGCAGCAACACGAGCCCGCGCACTTCCTGGCGCAGCACGGCCATATCCGCCCCCCGCGAAATGCCGACCGCGACCGCGAGCGCGATGGCCGTCATGAAGAAGGCGATCGGGAGCAGCAGGGCCCCAGCCCGGAACTGCACCTCGTCATCGAATACCAGGCGGATGCACAGCCCGATCGCCGCAAACATCAGCACGAGTTCTGTCGGCGTCAGGTTGACTGCGATCTCCCGAACCGACAGGAACAGGCGGCTGCCGGCGGCGTAGTTCGGATCGTTCAGGTGGATGTTGCCGGCAAGGGCGAACAACATCGCCGCGTACAGTCCGATGACCGGCCGCACCAGCGCGGCCATCATGAGTAGCCCACCCGCGACGACGAGCAGCGCGATGCCGCCGCCGGCGAGCGCCAGGAAGGCGCCCAGGCTCAACGCAGCACCCGTCGCGATGATGAGCAAGGGAACGCTCGAATCCTGCACGATCGGGCGTTGCGACCCGGTCTCGAGGTACGCGTTCATGCCCAGGCCGATGTGCTGAACAAGTAGACGCCCGTCAGCAGCACCGATGCGCCGCCGATCGCCAGATAGCTCCACGCGCCCAGCGAGCGGGTCGACAGACCCAGCATGAGGAACACCACAAGGAATGCGAGGTACAGTTTCAACTCGTTACTCGATGGCGAAGCGTGACATGCCGAGCAGGCGCGCGATCCACCCGGGGAACCACTCGCGGGTGGCGTTTAATACGACGCCACGGACCGGCACCTCGCGTACCGCCTTCAACGCGTTCGCCGCATCCTGGATGTGCGTGCGCCCTGCTCGCACTACCAGCACCAGCCCTTCGGCCTGCCGCGCGATGACGGCCGCATCCGGCGACGTCAGCAGCGGCGGCACATCGATGATGATCGTCGGGTACGTCTCGTGCAGTGTCTTCATCAGGTCCTGGAACCGCTGGGAGCGGATCAGCGGGCCGGGGTTCTGCGCCTGCCGCCCGGCCGGCAGCAGCCAGACGTTTTGCATGCGCGTCGCCTGGATGCACGGCTTCAACTCCACCTCGGACATCAGGTAGTCGCTCAGGCCAATGCTGGTAGGCAGACGGAAGTCCTCTGCCAGTTCCGGCCGGCGGAGATCCGCCTCGACCAGCAGCACGCTGGTGCCGAGATTCCGGGCCGCCGCGGCGGCGATCCCGATCGCCACCGAACTCTTTCCATCGCCCGTCGTTGCGCTGGAGATCGCGATCGATTGGCTGGCCGTCGGCACGCGTGTCTCGAGACAGCGCGCCGCGATCTGCCGGAATCGCTCTTCGATGATGCCGAACTGTGGGTCGGTCAGTGCCAGCTCCTCGATGGCGCCGAGAACCGGGGTCCAACTTTCGCCCCACGTCTCTTCGCTTCGGGCGGCCTCCCAGGGTCGCGTCTGCTCCATTGCCATGTCCTGTCCGCCCCCTACGTCTGCGCCTATCGGGTTGCTCGCTTCCTGAAAATCACGCTACGGCACGTGTTGGGCCGTACTGCCCAACGACGTCAACGCCAGCCGGTAGAAGTGCCGCGGCCAGCGGCGCCGCTTCATCTTGGCAACATCGGGCACCGTGCCCAGCAGCAACAGGCCGGGCAGCGCTTGCAGGTCCTCCGCGACGCGGATGTTGTTGTCGGTGCGGAGCAGCAGGCCGTAGAGTCCCGCGCTCAGGCTGATGGCGAGGAAGAGCCCCACCACAGGGAAGATCAACAGCGACGTTTTCTTCCGCGGTTCCGCGGCCGTCGGCAGACTGGGGGCATCGCGCGTGGTCACCGTCTGTGTGCCGGCCGATCCGGAGAGCTGCTGCGCGTCTGCCAATGCCTTCGCGCTGGTGCTCACCGAGAGCTGTGCCGCCGTCACCGCGGCGGCAAGCTCAGTGATATGCGAGTCCGTCGGCGATGTCGGTCGGTACGACTGTTGCGCAAGTTGTGCCTCGTCGAGCTTCGACTGGTTGTCCTGGCGCTGCTTCGTGTAAAAGCTGACGGCCTGCTCGATCTCTTTCTTGGTCTGAGCCTGCACTTCGTCCGTGAAGCTCCCGACGAGGGCCTCCGTCATCTTCATCGCCGCCGTCGGGCTGCTGTCGGTGTGCAAGACATCCACGAGATGGCGTCCTTCGGCGAAGACGCTCGTGCCGGTGCGCACTTTGATCACGGCCGCGTCCTTCGCCTGCTGCGTATCCACGGCAAGGCCCGCGCGTTGCGCGACGCCAATCGAGAACGAATCCGTCGCGAGCAGCTCGTTGAGGTCATTGGCGCGATTTTGCGCGGGCGAGACGTATGCCGGGTCGGAGCTGGGGATCGATGGCAGCAATGCGGGCGGGTTCACCCAGACTTTAGCCGAGGATGTGAACTTCGGCTGCGGCGCGATCAGCATGAGCCCGATCGCAATCGGCATGATGACGAGGAAGGGCACGAGCAGCAGGTACTTGTACCGCGCCGCGACTATCAGCGGTTTCATCGCCATCGGAAGACTCCTCTTGGGTGCGAACTCTGGGGCGCGCTCGCCGCGCTGCCAGTATCCATTCTAACGACCCGGACATTGAGGACGCGTAAACCGGCGGAGGAGAACGCGTCAAGCTCGCTCAGAACGCGCCTCGTGTCGATACCACGGCCGGGAACGTCTTGGCGAGGATCACCACGTCGCGCAGAAGCGTCCACTCGTCGATGTACTCGAGGTCAAGCGCGACCATCTTCTCGAACGTCAGCGTGCTGCGACCGTGTACCTGCCACAGGCCCGTCAGCCCCGGCTTCGCCTGCAGCCGGCGGAGCTGCCGGTCCGTGTACACCATCACCTCGTGTGGCAACGGGGGGCGAGGCCCAACCAGGCTCATTTCGCCCCGCACGACGTTCAGCAGCTGCGGCAGCTCGTCGACGCTCAGCTTCCGCAGCCAGCGCCCGAGCCGCGTCATGCGTGGATCGTTCCGTATCTTGAAGATCGGGCCATCTTGCTCGTTGAGGTCCAGGAGCTCCGCACGGCGGGCTTCCGCATCCCGGTACATGGTCCGGAACTTGTACATCTTGAACGTCCGCCCGTACTTGCCGACCCGCACCTGGGTCAGTACCGGCGAACCGGCAGATTCGAGGCGGATCGCCAGAGCGACGAGCGCCGCGGGGACGCTGAACAGCACCAGCAGCGCGATGCCACCGACGATGTCCATCATCCGCTTCGCGAAGAGCTGTACGCGCTTGCTCTCGAACGTCGCCCGGTCGAGTTGTATACCGGAGTCGTCGGGCGCAACGGCGACAAAGCCGCCCGAGCGAGCGAGTGGTGCGTCTACTTCGTGTGGTAGCGTCGCCAACGGAAAGCCCCCGGACATAACAAAACAGCGAGGTGTCTTCTTCGTTGTACCTGTATCCAGTTGAGCGAGCGTTAAGTCCGTGTCTAAGACACGTGAGATCGCGCGGCTTCGTCTGGTTCGTCTATTTCGGTCGCCGCCACCGCGGCGCGCAGCACGTAGCCGATATTTGGCACCGCGGTGATGGACAGGGGGATGCCTTTGGCGCCGAACTTCTGGCGGACATGCGAGAGGTGGGTCTTCAGCACATTGCTGTCCCCGCCCTCCCCCGACCAGACGTACCGCAGCAGCCGGTCGGTGGGCGTAACCCGTCCGAAATGCGACGCCAGGCAGTACAGGATCCGGAACTCAATGCGCGTGAGGCTCAGCGGCTGGCCGTCGTACGACACCGACCATGTATCCGGATCGATAGCCAGACCCGGCAGATCCAGCGCCGAGGGCGAGGTTTGCGCCGCCCGGCGGCGGGCCACCGCGGTCACTCGGAGCCCGAGCTGACGAAAGGAGAAGGGCTTCGTGACGTAGTCGTCGGCCCCGGCCGAGAACGCTTCCACCATCGATGACTCGTCGTCGGTCGCGGGGTGCGGGCGCCGATCGAGGACGATGACCGGCGTCTCACCCTGCTCACGAATGCTCCGCAGCACCTCGATGCCCTTCGGCTCCGCCAGTCCAAGGTCCAGCAACACGACGTCCGGTCGCTCATCGCGATGGTTTTGGAGCGCCTGAGCGCCCGAATAGGCGATCGACACGGAGAATCCCTGCCGCCTCAGGGCAAACGCCGTCACATCGCTCAGGTCGATATCGGCGTCCGCAAGGAGAATTTTCATCGTCGCCCCGTCTTCGGCGGTCGGTGCGTTCGCCAGCGTCGTCGCTCGCGCGTGACGCCGGGATACGCCCAGGACCTCATGCCGGCTTCTTGTCGGAGTTCATCAGGCGCGCATGTCCGCTCGCCGTGAGACGGTATCCGAGGCCGGCGACCGTGTGTACGTAGAGCGGCCGCGCGGCGTCGGGTTCGATCTTGCGGCGAAGGTTGCGGATATGACTCTTCGCCATGGCCGCGCTACCGATGTCCTGGACGCCCCAGATGCGACGCCCCAGCTCCTGGTGCGAGACGACTTCGCCTTCCCGCAGGGCAAGCTCGTGCAGCAGCCGGAACTCGATCTTCGTCAGGGCGACCTCCCGGCCGCGGATCGTCACCTGCTGCACGCCCACGTCCAGCGAGATGTCTCCGATGTCCAGCACGCGGGCGCTGGTCGTCCCGGTTTCGGGCACCGTGCGGCGCAGGACCGCTTCCACCCGGGCCACGAGCTGAGCCGGGCTGAATGGCTTCGTCACATAGTCGTCGGCGCCCAGCTTCAGGGCGCGGACGACCTCGTCGTCGGCGCTCTGCCCCGTGAGCATGATCACCGGCGTCGCCGATGAAACGCGGATCTGGCGCAGCACCTGCCAACCATCCAGTTGAGGAAGGTTGATGTCCAGGATCACCAGCCTCAGGGCTCGCGTCTTGAGCAGGCGCAGCGCGGCGATTCCGTCGTACGCGATGACCACCTCGTGTCCCGCGCGCCTCAGCGTGTAGCCGACGATCTCGGCGAGGTCCTGGTCGTCTTCGACAAGAAGAACAGTCATTTCGCGCCAACACCTCCGCTAGGCTCGCGACGAAGCGCAGCTCCGTTGTCCACCAGTCCGTGCTCGAATGCGTACGTCGCTGCCTGCACCCGATTCGCCACGTTCAGCTTGTGCATCAGGCTCCGCACGTGGGCACGGACGGTGTGAATGGAGATGTACATGCCATCGCCGATCAGCCGATTGGTCTCGCCCCTCGCGAGGCGGATCAGCACCTCGCGCTCACGTTCGCTTAGCTCGCCGTTCTTCTGCCCGGCGCGCGGTAATCCTCGCGTGCGCTCGTCTGTCAACGACGCCACGTACTCTCCAACGAGGCGGCTTGCCAAACGTTTCGAAACAACGATCTCGCCGCTCACTACTTCTCGCAGGGACTCCAGGAGACGTGACGCGTCGACGTTTGGGTCGATGATGCCGCGCACGCCAAGCGGCAGCGCGGCCAGCAGCCGGTCGTCGTCGCCGGCGAGATTTAGCAGGACCACGGGGATCGTCCCGAGATCGGCGCAAACTTCGCGGATCATCGGCGACGTCGCCCGTTCCGCCCGGTCCACCGTCAACAGCACGATCTCCGCCGAGAGCGTCTTCGCGTCGTCGGGCAGGCGGGCGTGCAATCCCGTCTCGCCAACGACGTGCACGCCGGACTGGCGGCGCAGCAACGCGGCGAGCGCGTGACGTACGAGCAGATGGTCACATGCCAGGAACACGTTCATGTTGGAGGTTCCACTCATATCCGGACACCGGGATCACGGCTGAACTGCGGCTTGCTGATTGGCCTGCCGTGCTCCAAACCGCCGCCGCTCGATGCGAGCGCAATTGTCAAGAACGCCGCGATGCAGGGACTATTGCACGCCCAGGGGGCTGCCCTGCGATCAGTTACCATAAGCCCCCCCATAGAGTCAACCAGATCCGATGACCGGCATGTCAAGGGCGCGCCGGTTGGCCGAGGTCGCGCTGCTCTGCGCGAACGTGTCTGGCGGTACACCGATCGACCTACACACGAACCGCCGCATAAGCTGATCAGCCTAGTCCGATCGGTCAGAGCTGCACCATGCTTGCCTGCCGATCGACCCCTCATTGCGAACCACAGGGCGGCGTACAGGTTCCAGCACCTCAACCCGGCGCCGGCGCCGTTGTCTCCACCAAACACCCACCTGCTATTACGAATTCACGTCAAAGTTGCCGTTTTGTCAAGATCGGTCTTGACCTAATCTCAACCAACAGCGCATGCTGCTGACATAACCCGCGCGGCTCTTCGTTAGGACTACGAGGGCCGCCGGGATGTACCCCCGCAAAGTTCGTTTCGGGCCGCTGCGCAGCGCCGAGTGCAGCGTTGTGGCCCTGCCTCTCCGGCGTCGAGCGATGGTATCGCCGCCGCCCGTGAGTTCCGGATCTGTCGCAGGCTCGAGCCGGCGACCGACCCTGTCGTCGTATCGCTCTGATCGAATAGGAATGCTGACGAGGTACTGTCGTGGCCGTTTCACAAATGCCGCCTCGATCCTTCGCAAGCGCCTCCGCACGCGATGCAAAGCGGGGCCGTGTCGAGATTCTCGGGATGGGGATCGATCCGTTTACGCACGACGAAGTAGCGGAAGAACTCGACGCGTACGTCCGGTCCGGCGGAAGCCACCAGGTCGTCACGGTTAACCTCGACTTCCTGGCGATCGGCGTCCGGAACCCGGCGTTTCGAGCGCTCGTGAACGACGCCGACATCGTGACCGCCGACGGAATGCCGGTCCGCTGGGCCGCGCGCTACCTTGGCGGTTCGCTTCCCGCGCGCATCACCGGCCCGGACCTCATTGAGATGGCAGTGCGCCATTCCCGTGCGCATGGGTCGAGTGTCTTCTTCCTCGGGGCCGCACCTGGCGTGGCTGTTCGGGCCGTCGACCGTCTCGCGGTCGCGCACGGAGCCTTCCATGTTGCCGGTGTCTACGCTCCACCGATCGGGCCACTCGACGGCGCCGAAGATCTACACATCCGCCGTCTCATCAGCGACGCCCGGCCGGACTTCCTGTTCGTCGCGTTCGGGTGTCCGAAGCAAGATTTCTGGATCCAGGAGCACCGCGATCTGGGGGTGCCCGTCGCGGCGGGCATCGGCGGCTCCTTCGACTACCTTTCGGGCCGTACGAGGCGGGCGCCGCATTGGGCGCAGTCCCGCGGACTGGAGTGGATGTTCCGTCTTTCGGGAGAACCACGCCGGTTAGCGAAACGCTACCTCATCGACGACGTTCAAGTACTCGGAAGGATCGGCGTATCGCGACTGACACGGTCGCGCCGAAGTGCACTCCGCCCATGATCGCACCGACGACGCCTCTTCGCGATGACCCCGGCATCCGTGCGCCGCTCGGAGGCAGCACGGCGCCTTCGCTTGAGCTTGTGCCCAGCATGGCGCACGAGCTGCGCGCTCCCTTGGCGTCGCTCGCCGCGGCGGCCGAGCTGATGCAGACGAGCGAGCCGACTGAGCAGCGGCGCCTGGCGGAGATCATCCACCGGCAGGCGTATCGAATGAGCGGCATCGTCGATGCTGTGCTCCAGATGTACGCCGCCTCGAACGCGTGCCGGATCGACGCGCGCGAGCAGTTCGACGTACTCGCGTTGCTCCACGATCTGTGTGCCGATCAGGCGCTCTCGTTTCCGAAACACGTCTTCACGGCGCACGCCGGGGTGGTTTGTCCGGTGACGGCTGACCGCCACATGCTGGGGATGGTCGTCACAAATCTCCTCTCCAATGCGGCGAAATACTCGCCGTCCGGCTCCACGGTGAGTGTGTCGGCGCGGTGTGAGGGCGGCGACGTGCTTGTCGAAGTGGAAGACGAGGGCAGCGGAGTGCCCCCGGAGTTCCGCAATCGCATCTTCGAGCCGGGGTATCGCAGCGAGCATGAGCGCTCCGACAGCTACGGACTTGGCCTCTTCATCGCCGACCGCCTCTGCGCGGTGATGCAGGCTTGTCTCTCGGTCGAACCCGCGCTGCGCGGGTGCGGCGCCCGATTTGTCGTTCGCCTGCCGCTTCACGCTGGAGGTTCTCTTGACGCAAAGTAGGCGGATCGCTGTGGTCGGCACGGGATACGTCGGACTCGTCTACGCCGTTTGCATGGCGGAGCTGGGCCACGTCATCACCGCTATCGACATCGACGAGCAGAAGATCGCCACGCTTGCCGCCGGCACCACAACGATCTACGAGCCCGGTCTCGAAGAGTTGCTTCGCAAGAGCCTGTCGAGCGGCCGGCTGCGATTCACGACCGAGTACGACGTTGCCGATGCGGACTTCATCTTCATCGCCGTCAGCACGCCGTCCACGCCCGAGGGCGCCGCCGACCTCCGGCACGTGCGCGACGCCGTGCGCAGGATCGGCGAACACACGCACGGCGCGCACCCGATCATCGTCAACAAGAGTACCGCGCCCGTCGGCACGAGTGAAACGCTCGACTACCTGTTCGCCGCTCAGAACGGCGTCGGTGGACAGGAGTTCGAGATCGTCGCGAATCCGGAGTTCCTGCGCGAAGGCTCAGCCGTGCAGGACTTCTTCCATCCGGACCGCATCGTCCTGGGCGGCCGAGACGAGGCCGCCACGCGAGCTGTTGCGGAACTGTATGCACCGCTCAACGCAAAGGTCATCTTCACGGACCCGAAGACGGCGGAGATGATCAAATACGCCTCGAACGCGTTCCTGGCGACGAAGATCTCGTTCATCAACGAGATCGCGTCAATCTGCGAAGGCGCCGGCGCGAACGTGGCCGATGTCGCGTACGCCATGGGGCTCGACGAACGCATCGGCGCGCGGTTCCTCAATCCGGGCCTCGGCTTCGGCGGGAGCTGTCTGCCGAAGGACGTGCGCGCGCTCACGTATCTCGCCACCGTCTACGGCGCGCACCCGCAGCTGCTCAATGCCGTACTCCAGATCAACGCCGACCAGCGGCGGCGCGTCATCCGCATGCTGCGCGAGGCGCTGGGTTCGCTGGAGTCTCGCGTGATCACCCTGCTCGGTGTCGCATTCAAGCCCGGCACCGACGATATCCGTGAAGCGCCCTCCGTGGACATCGCGCGGTTGCTCATCAATGAGGGCGCCGAGGTGCGTGCCTACGACCCGTTCGCGCTGGCGGCGTTCGGTGCGGCCTTCCCCCGTGCGGAACTCGCGAGTGACGCGTACGCGGCCGCGACCGGCGCCGATGCGATCGTCATCGCCACGGAGTGGGACGAGTTTCGCGCGATCGATCTCGACCGGCTGCGCGGCCTCGTGCGGACGCCACTGATCGCCGATTGCCGCAACGTGCTCGACCGCGAGCGCGTGCTCGAAGCGGGGTTCGCCTGCTTCGGCGTGGGTACGGCCATGGCTGGACGCGAGTTCCTGGTGCTGCCTGCGCCTCCACCGACCACGCGTGCCGGCGTGCCCATCACGTCCGCGGGAGTTGTGGCCTCGTGAGGGCACTCGTCACTGGCGGCGGTGGATTCATCGGCTCCCATCTAACGGACGTGCTTCTCGCGCAAGGCTGGACCGTCGTCGTCGTCGACAACTTCATCACGGGTAAGCGCGCGAACGTCGCACATCTGGAGGGCGACGAGCGGTTCACGCTGATCGACGCCGACCTCGAAACGGCGCCGCGCATCGCCTGCGATGCCGTCTTCCACCTCGCGAGCTCGGCCAGCCCCGTCGGCTACGGCCAGTACCCGCTCGAGACGCTCCGCGTGAACTCACAGGGCACCTGGGTCGCACTGGACATCGCTCGCGAGAACGGCGCGAAGTTCCTTCTCGCGTCGACCTCTGAGGTCTACGGCAATCCGCTTGAACACCCGCAAAGCGAGTCCTATTTCGGCAACGTCGATCCCGTCGGCCCTCGCGCCTGTTACGACGAGGGCAAGCGTTTCGCCGAAGCGCTGACCACGTCGTACATCGCGTCGCACGGCGTCGATGCGCGCATCGTGCGGATCTTCAACTGCTACGGTCCGCGCAACGATCTGGATGACGGGCGCATGGTGCCGACGTTTGCGGGCCAGGCGCTCCGCGGCGAGCCGCTGACGGTGCATGGCGACGGATCACAGACGCGCAGCCTTTGCTATGTGGACGACCTCGTCGAGGGGTTGATCGCCGCGATGTTCACCGACGGCACCGCCGGTCGCGTGTACAACCTGGGGCAACCGCGCGAGCATAGCGTGCTTGAGATCGCACGGATGATCGTGCTAGCGGCCGGATCGCGCTCCGAGATCATGCACGTGCCGCCGCGCCCGGCCGACATCGAGCGCCGCAAGCCCGACGCGCGGCGGGCGGAAGCCGAGCTCGGCTGGATCGCGCACCGCACCCTGGAGTACGGCCTCGACCGCACCATCAACTGGTACCGCGAGGCCCTCGCCGTCATGGGCCAGCGCTAGTGTAGTGCTTTCGAATTGGCGTTAGTTGCGCGACGCAAAGCGTGTGGCACAGCCGTCCTCGGCTGTGAGTCCGGCGAAGCCGGACCGACGCAGTACAGCGCTTCGTCGGACGGACTGCCCCCGCGTGCGAGGTCTCCCGGCGAACCGCCACAGTAACGAAATGTTAGCCGCAATACGCTAGCTACCAGCCCTCAGCGCGGCACGATCCGCGAACCCCTCCCCCAGATACGATCGCTCCCTCGCCGCGCCGGCGACGGCTTCGGCGCGCGCCAGTCGCGGCGTCTAGCTTCAACCCGGCGCCAGCGATAGAATCCCCATCGCGACAACAGTCCGAGGAGGCCCGACTTTGCTCCCCAGCCATGAGTTCCCCGGCAATTACATCTACTACATCTCGTTCGCCGGCCTGCTCCTCTTCCTCGCGTACTCCATCTCCATCAAGGTCTCTGTCTTCGCCCGCGGCAAGGGTGACAACCGCTTCGACCACCTCTTCGAGCGAATGACGTCGCTCGTTCCGTATCTCTTGGGCAACTCCCGCGTCGCCCGGAAGCGCTACTGGTACAGCGGCCTCCTCCACTCGCTCATCTACTGGGGCTTCATCGTCCTCCAGGTCCGCACCCTCAACTTCATCCTCAAAGGCTTCAACGAGAGCATCTCCTTCGAGCACGTATTCGGCTTCTTCTACGACATCACCGTGCGCGGGCCGATGGATACCTTCAACATCCTCGTCCTCATCGGCTGCGGCATGGCCGCCTGGCAGCGGCGATTCTGGAAACCGGCCCGCATGACGTTCAACATGGACGCCTGGCTGATCCTCTTCTTCATCGCCTTCCTGATGCTCAGCGATGTCATGGTGAACAGCTTCGAGATCGCGACCGATCCGCAGGGCGGCGAGAGATGGTCGTTCCTCGCCTACTCATTCGCGAAGCTGTGGGACGGCCTCGGCATGTCGCGCAGCGTGCAGGAAGGCTTCCTGAACTTCTGGTGGTACGCCCACCTCTACGACTTCCTGCTCTTCGCGAACTACCTCCCCTACAGCAAGCATTCGCACGTGCTCTCGGTGGCGCCGAACATCATGTTCCGTCGCATCGAACCCACCGGGAAGCTCCAGCCGATCAAGGACTTCGAGAGCCTCGAGCGCTTCGGCGCCGGTCAGATCGAAGATCTCACCTGGAAGCAGATGCTCGATCCCTACACCTGTACCGAGTGCGGCCGCTGCGAGATCAACTGCCCGGCTTACCTCACCGGAAAAGAACTCTCGCCCAAGAAGCTCATGCACGACATGCGCGCCGCCATCGAGTCCGAAGTGCACAAGATCAGTTCGCCGATCTTTGTCTGGGACGCCCTGAAATCCCCGAAGCCTTCTGCGGAATCTGCGCAATCTGCGGTTCCCCACCCCGCCGACCTCACCCTCATCGATGCCGTCGGCTTCAACCCGGTCTGGGACTGCGTGACCTGCGGCGCCTGCCAGGAGCAGTGTCCGGTCTTCATCGAGCACGTCCCCGCGCTCCAGGACATGCGCCGCTTCTACACCATGAACGAAGCCAACATGCCGGAGACCGCGGCCGCTACCCTCCAGCAGATCGAGCAGCGCGGCCACCCCTGGCGCGGCGCGCAGTTCACCCGCACCGACTGGATGGACGGCCTCGATATTCCGACGTTCGATGGCAGCCAGAAGTACCTCTACTGGGTCGGCTGCTCCGGTGCGATGGTAGACCGCAACATCCCGATCACCCGCGCTGTCGCGCGCCTGCTCGCCGAAGCCGGCGTCAGCTTCGGCTGCCTCGGCGACGAGGAGCAGTGCACGGGCGACCCGGCGCGCCGCCTCGGCAACGAGTATCTGTTCCAGGAGCAGGCGAAATCGCTCATCGAAGTGATGCACGCGAAGGGCGTCGAGCGGATCATCACCAATTGCCCGCACTGCTTCAACACCATGGCGAACGAGTACCCGGACTTCGACGGCAAGTTCGAGGTGATCCACCACACGACGTTCCTATCGAAGCTCCTCAAGGACGGCGCGCTGATCCCGAAACAGGATCTGCCGCTCGCGATCACCTACCACGACTCCTGCTACCTCGGCCGCCACAACGGCAACTACGACAGCCCGCGCGACATCGTCGATGCGCTGCCCGGCGGCGCTCGCGTCGAGATGCCGCGCAACCGCGACAACAGCTTCTGCTGCGGCGCCGGCGGCGGTCACATGTGGGTGGAGGAGTCGAAGGGCAAGCGCATCAACGTCGCCCGTACCGAGGAAGCCGTCGCCACCGGCGCCCAGGTGATCGCCACCGCTTGCCCCTTCTGCATCCAGATGTTCGAAGATGGCATCCCGACCGTCCAGCCCGACGACACGAAGCGGATGAAGACGTTCGACGTCGCCGAGCTGCTGGAGCTCACCGTCATCGGCCGCCCTCGCGGCGGATCGCCGGCTGCGGACGCCATGGGCATCGGGGCAGCGGAACCATCTACAGATCCCGCATAACGTCGGTGATCCCGTAGCGGCGGCCGATGCGTGGCCGCCCGTACTCAGGGCGTACACGATGCCGCACGTCGACCCAACTCCGGTGACGCGAAACGCGCCGCTGGCCAGTGGCTCGACGAAGGTCGCGGCGCGGCGCCCCCGCTTCGTGTGGCCGGCCGCGGTCGCACTCGCGCTGCTCGCCGCGTGCGGCGGCTCCGGGTCCGGCCGTCAGTCCACACCCTTGCCTGTCGCCGCGACCGATCCGTTCCCGATTGGCGTCGTGTCGCACGACGGTCGCTGGCTCACCGATGCCGCCGGGCGCGTCTTGATGCCGCACGGCGTCAACATGGTGGCGAAGGAGGCGCCGTACTACCCGGCGGCCTTTGGCTTCGACGACGCGGATGCCGCGTGGCTGGCCGACAACGGGTTCGATCTCGTCCGACTCGGCGTCATGATGACCGGGCTCATGCCCGAGCCTGGCAAGGTCGATTCGACGTACCTGGACAACATCGCCGCCACGGTGAGCGTTCTGGGGAAGCACCATCTGCTCGTACTGCTCGACCTCCACCAGGACGGTTGGGGACCGTCGGTTGGGTCAGATGGCTTTCCGGACTGGATGACGCTCACCAATGGCGCGGAGAATACGCACACCGGCTTCCCCCTGTACTACATCACCAACCCCGCGATCCAGGCGGCGTTCCAGAGCTTCTGGGACAACCGGCCAGGCCCCGGCGGCATCCCGCTCCAGGAACAATACGCCGTCGCGGTGCGAGAACTCGCCCGCCGATTCGCCGGTGAGCCGGCGGTGATGGGGTACGACCTGCTCAACGAGCCGTGGCCAGGCACAACGTGGGCACCATGCGCGTTCGATGCCGCAGGCTGCCCGGTGCTCGACCAAGCCGAACTTGACCCCTTCTACGGGGTTGGCGATGCGGCGATCCGCAGCGCCGATCGCAGTCATCTCGTGTTCGCGGAGCCGTTCGTGCTGTTCAACTTCGGCCAGGGGCGCACGAACATCGCAAGGCCCGGCGGCGACGATGCTGCCGGCCTGGGTTTTCACATCTACCCTCTCTCGCCGGATGCGGAAGGGTCAGTGATCGCTAACGCCGTCGCCTGGTCGGAACAGGCGCACGGGGCGTTGCTCGCCGGCGAATGGGGCGCGACGACCGATCCGGCGCAGATCACGCGCGAGGCCGACAAGCTCGACGCGGCGATGATCCCCTGGGCGTTCTGGTCGTACGACACTCTCATCCGGAACCTGGCAGATCCTCCCGCGGGCCTAACCCTGAACGCCGCGGCGGCGCAGGCGATCATTCGCCCGCACCCGCTCGCGTTGGCAGGGACGCCCACGGATGTGCGCTATGACGCTACCACCAGGAGTCTTGCCGTGGCGTGGTCGAACACGATGCCGGGCGGGCGTCCGTTCCCGCCCGGGGTCGTCAGCAGCTTCCAACTCCCCGTATCGGTCTACCCCGCGGGGTACACTGTATCGACGAATGGCACCGTGACGTCCGCCCCGAATGCGCCGTTGCTCACGATCGTAGCGCTGCCCGGTGCCACTACCACGACGGTCGGCGTCACTCCGGCTTCGCCATGAAGCCGAAAGCGTCCGCGGCGCGCAGCGCCCGCGGCCGTGGCGGGAGCGATTGAGGCTGGATCAGCCGAGTAGGGATAGCTCCCAGCCCGCATTCACCATGGCTGTTCAGCGCGCGATGGTCTGCGCGGGACTCGGTGCTCAGCGCTTGACGACGGGCCCGTCACACGCGTCGCTGCCCGCAATCGTGTTGATGACGCCACCTACGACTTCGCGAATCCGGCAGTTCTCGTCATCCGCAATGTAGAGGCTGCCGTCGGCGCCCAGTGCGATGCCCGATAGCCGGCCGAGCTTGGCGCTGGTCGCCGGGCCGCCGTCGCCGGCGAAACCGCAAGCAACACTGGGCGTCCCTGCGATGCCCGCTACTGTCGTGACGACGCCGTCCGGCCCCACTCGGCGCACCTTGCAGTTGCCCGCGTCGGCGATGTACACGGCGCCGTCACTTCCGACGGCGATGCCGATCGGTGTGCCAATGGCGGCCACCGACGCGAGGCCGCCGTCGCCGCTTGCCGTGCAGTTCGGCGTGCCGGCGCCCGTGCCGGCGAAGGTGTGGATCGTGCCATTGTGCACGATGCGGATCTTGCAGTCGCTCGTGTCGGAAATGTACAGGTCACCACCTGCACCCACCGCCACGCCAAAAGGCTTGTTCAGTTGTGCCGCGGTGGCGGGACCGGCGTCGCCTCCGCTGCCGCACCCGGCCAGCGCGCCCGTGCCCACGCCGGCAACCGTCGTGATATTCCCGCCGCTCAGTTCGCGTATGCGGCAGTTCGCCCAGTCGGCGATGAACACGTTGTTCTGTGCGTCAACAGCCACGGCCGACGGGTAGATGTGCACCGAAAGCGCGGGGCCCGCATCCAGGTTGTAGACGCACTGGCCGGCGCCCGCTCCGGCGACGGTTGTTACGACATCGCCGCTGAGTTTGCGCACGCTGCAGTTGATGCTGTCCGCGATGTACACGTCGCCGTTCGGGGCGACCGCAACGCCCAGCGGATGATTGAGCTTGCTGCTGGCTGCCGGCCCGTCCGGGCTCGAACCGCAGACGTGCCCCCCCGGCTCGCCGGCCACCTTCGTCACGACGCCCTGGCTCAGCTTTCGGAGCAGGCACGTGGCGTTGGTGCTGAAGTACACGTTGCCGGCGGCGTCGACGGCAACACCACTCGGCTGTCCGATGAGGCCCGCTGGCCCAACGGTCGGCGTTGGCCCCGGCGGTATCGCGGCAGTGGCCGCCGCCGCGGTCGGACGAACGGCCGATGGGGCGGTGGACACCGTTTGCGTTGTTGGTGTGGCGGGCGTAGAGGATGATCCGCCACCGCATGCTGCCGCGACAAGCATCGTGGCAAAGATCGCGAGCGCGCCAGCGGCGCGGCGCGCCGACGTCGCGCGCCGGGTCTGGTGTGACGCCGTATTCATATGCATTGCGCTTCCCAGTTTGTGCGGTGGAGTTACGTCGGTGTGCCCCGCCATGGGGCTCAACATACAGCTTCTCCACGCAGGACGCGCGGGAGTAGTGTTGCGAAACCATTGTGTCTGTGCGCGACTTCGCGGTAGTTCCGGCTGCGTGTAAAGAACGGCGGAGGCACCGGGCTGATCCCCGGAGCCTCCGCCACGCAGCCGGATGAATTGCCTTGTTACGACGTCTTCGCCTCGATCATCGGCTTGGCTTGCACTCTGATCGTCTTAGGCTTTGCCGCTTCGGACTTCGGCAGCGTCAGCTTGAGCACGCCGTGCTCGACCACCGCCTTCGCCCTCGCCGAGTCCACCTCCGACGGCAGCGTGAACTGCCGCACGTACGTGCCGTGACGCCGCTCGCGCCGGTAGAAGTTCTCGGCCTTCTCCTCGTGGTCTTCCTTCGACTCGCCCTTCAGCGTCAGCACACCGCCGTTGACGGAGATGTCGATGTCTTCGGGCTTCACGCCGGGCAGCGACGCCTTGACGACGACGCTATCGCCTGTTTCATACAGGTCGACCGGGAAGTACGCCTCGGCGCCCGACGGCCCGCCGTTCAACACCCGCCAGGGCCGGCCTTCGTCGAAGAAGTTGTCCATGGTTCGCCGGAGCGTCGCCAGCTCCGCAAAGGGATCCCACCGGGTTATGTCTGCCATGTTGTCCTCCTGTCTTGTCTCGATTGAATCTGAATCTCGTCGTTCCGGCTGCTGGTCGTCCGTCGATAATCTATCGTAACGATGGCGAGCATGTCAAATAACTTGAGTCGATTGATATCAGCTTAATTGCCAGCACTTGCCGAGCCGAGCTACAATGCTCCCGATGGCGGACTTCTACGAGATCCTCGGCGTCAAGCGCGGCGCCTCCGACAAGGAGGTGCGCTCCGCGTACCGCAAGCTCGCCCGCAAGCATCACCCGGACGTCAACCCCGGTGACAAGGCGGCAGAGGCGAAGTTCAAGGAGATCACGAACGCCTACGAAGTCCTCTCCGACGTCGAGAAGCGCCGCAAGTACGACAAGTACGGCGACCGCTGGGAGTTCGCCGACCAGATCGAGGAGGCTCAGCGCCAGCGCGGCGGCACGCGCTTCGCGGGCAACGGCGGCGGCTCGCAGCAGTTCGATGTCGGCGATCTCGGCGACCTCGGCGGCGTCTTCAGCCAGTTCTTCGGCCGCGGCGGCGGTGGCGTCCGCACGATGTCCCGCCGCGGCGCCGACATCCAGCAGCCCGTCGAGATCACGCTCGAAGAGGCGTACCACGGCACCTCCCGCACCATCGAGATGCTGGCGCAGGAGCCCTGCGCCACCTGCGGCGGCAGCGGCGAGATCGCCGGCGCCACCTGCCACACGTGCGGCGGTCACGGCCAGGTGCAGCGGCCCCGCCGCATCGAAGTGAAAATCCCCGCTGGCGTCGGCAGCGGGTCGAAGGTGCGCATCGCGAAGGAAGGCCAGCCGGGCATGGGCGGCGCCGCCAAGGGCGATCTGCTGCTCGTGACCACCGTGCGCCCGCACCCGCAGTTCGAGCGCAAGGGCGACGATCTCGTGACGGAGATCGAGGTGCCGCTCACCACCGCCGTCCTCGGCGGCGAGGCGGAAGTGCCGACGGTGGCCGCGAAGGTCATGCTGAAGATCCCGCCGCTCACGCAAAACGGTCGTGTCTTCAAGCTCGGCGGCCTCGGCATGCCGCGCCTCAACAAAGAAGGCAAAGGCGACCTCCACGCAAGAGTCCGCGTGAAGCTCCCCGAAAGCCTCGACGACAAACAGAAGGCGCTCTTCGAAGAACTGAGCGCCGCCGGCGTGTAGACGGCCTACCGAAAAACTGACCGACTGAAAGACTGAACGACCAGAAACAACATGAACGACACCGAACACGCACCCGACGACCCCGTATACGTCATCTCGATCGCCGCGCGCATCGTCGGCATGCACGCGCAGACGCTGCGCCAGTACGAGCGCGTCGGCCTCGTCGCCCCGAAACGCACGACCGGCCGCATCCGCATGTACTCCCGAGCCGACATCGCCCGCCTCCGCCAGGTGCAGCGCCTGATGAACGACCTCGGCGTCAACCTCGCCGGCGTAGAAGTCATCCTCCGCATGAACGAAAAGCTGCAGTCGATGGAGTCGGAGATGGAAGAGCTCCGAACCCAACTCCAGAAGCTCCGCAACACCCGCCTGCCCGCGCCGAGGAGTGATGGTGATGCATGACTGAACTATGGTCCGGCATATTCGCTCTCGGAGGTGTCTTGATTGGCGCTGTTCTTGCCTTGGTAATCGAGGTATGGAAGAGAGTCCTCGATGGTCAAGCTGCAGCTCGCGTGATCCGTGTGGAGATGGTGGAGAACCGCGTAATCGCCACGGGTTACTTGCAACATGGAACAGTCGTCGATGGCACCGGTGTGTTTGACGCCACGGCTTGGAATGCGTACCGGTTGGTGATGGCTCCGCTTCTCACCGAGATGCAACTGGCGGACATCTCTGCGTGTTACGCCAGACAAGATCGGATTATGCAAGAGATGCTGTCGAGACACGCGACGCCAAAGCCTGTTCAAGATTGGGTGGCGAGTTCGATGGCGGTCGGCAAGAACCTGCGCGCAATCGAAGGCGGATCTCGCACGAGGCTTCTCTTGGCGCAATTCTTCGGCAAGAGGACGGCAACGAAAGACGACATCGAACGAAACTTTGGCCTCACCACCGACCGTACAACCGGGAAGGTTCCAGAGCGAGACGCAGAGGAGACAGCACAAACATGATGCGACAAGACAGATTCACCCAACAGGCACAAGAAGTGCTCGCGGAGGGGGAAAAAGAGGAGAATGACATGGTCACGAAACATCTGGCGGAAAACGACCCGTACGTGGCGACAACACTCAGATGAATCGAGCGACAGCGACATCGAGGATGTTAGAACTGTACGGCGAGAGTAGGAGGAGGAAGACGTGGTCACGAATACATACGTCCTAGCACGTATCGAAGCGATGGAGCGCGAACTCAACGAGCTCCGTAAGCAAGTCGCCGAACCCGGCGCCGTCGTTCGTAAGCGCAAATCACTCTACGGAATCTTGGGAGGCGTCAGCTTCAGCGAAAAGGAAATAGACAAGGCTAAGCAATCACTGCTGCGCGACGTTGATGCGATGGGGCTCGACGGGTGACAGAACCAGAGTCGTACGTCGTTGATACGCACGCCCTACTATGGTTTCTATCGAAAGATCGGAAGCTCGGATCGCAGGCCAAGGCGATCCTGGAGAGTGCAACGGAGATCCTCGTGCCTACCATCGTGATGGCTGAGGCGGTAACGACCATAGAAAAGCGGCGGGTCAGCCTATCGATCAATGAACTGCTGCACGCCATTGAGGACGCGGCCTTCGTGGTGGTTCCATTCGGCTCGGACACGTTTCGAGCAATGCTCGAACTGCCGTCAGGCATCGAATTACATGACCGCATGATCGCCGCCACAGCCAACATGTATGACGCCGCCGTCCTCACCCGCGACCCGATCTTCCGTGGTGTAGTCGAGACCGTCTGGTAGGGAGAACACCATCATGATGCGACAAGACAGATTCACACAACAGGCGCAAGAGGTGCTCGCCGCCTCGCAGGAGTTGGTGCGCACGCAGCGCCACTCGCAGTGGGACGTCGAGCACGTGCTGCTCGCGCTGCTCCAGCACCAGAGCGGCCTCGCCGGACGCATCCTCACCGCGATGGACGTCGATGTCCGCGCCCTCACGTCGCGCGTCGCCGACACGCTCGCGAAGTCGCCGAAGCTCGCCTACGACGTCGTGCAGGTGTACACCACGCCGCGCATCGTCAAGATGCTCGAGACCGCGAACGCCGAGGCCGACCGCCTCAAGGACGAGTACGTCGGCGTCGAACACCTGCTCATCGCTATCGCCGACGAGCGCGACGGCGACGCGGCGCGCGTCCTGCGCGAGTTCAACATCGACAAGGAGCGCATCTACCGCGCGCTGCAGGATGTCCGCGGCAGCGCCCGCGTCGACTCGCCCACCGCCGAGAGCAAGTACGGCGCTCTCGACAAGTACAGCAACGACCTCACGAAGTACGCGCGCGACGGCAAGCTCGATCCGGTGATCGGCCGCGACGTCGAGATTAAGCGCGTCATGCAGATCCTCAACCGGCG